>FWWL01007052.1_pt1 | contig 15689 bp, 14 predicted proteins | sample 2228331 | NCBI WGS metagenome assembly FWWL01 (sample SAMEA103939775, study PRJEB20133) | metagenome
AACCCATGAGATGTATTTTTCAATAAGTTCTCTAAAGAATTTATCGAGTTCTCCGAAAGTGTAAGTTTCTTTGAAACTTACAAAATCTTCATTTTCGACATTTATATATGTCAATTCAACAGATATTGTATCTATTCCGTTTTTGAATGCATAAATATAAGCGTAGCATTTTGCTTGTGCCAAATGCGAAGGACTTACAGCTACTGTGCTCAGAGATTTTGTAGTGGATTTTATCTCTTCAATTGTAATCTCACCGTTTTCAAATATGACCCCATCAGCTCGACCATCCACTGAGATCAAAAAGTTGTTGATTTTGTAATTTAGAGACAAAGGAACTTCAGAATAGTAAGTTCCTTCTTCTTTTCTTTTGTTTTGTAAAAGTTTGTGAAGCTCACTTCCTTCAAGAGCACGCTCTTGGGTTGAAAAACGTATATCTATATCTCCAGATCTGTAAATTGACTCTACAAGTTGTCTAACCGAAACATGTAACTCTCTGTACTTTTCCAAAATCATCACCTCAAGATATATTTTAGAACTGTTTTTGAAAAATTGCGATAGGTTTGGTATAATAGTTCTTAAATGGAAAACTAAAATAGTGCGAAGGAGTGAAAAGATGTCGAGTAATAATCATACATTACAAGACATAGAAGCTTCTATATTAAGGAAAATTATTTTGCTCGTTCTTATAATGGCTTTAATAATCATAGTTGGGACTTTTTACTACCACTTTTTCGAAAACATCTCTTTAGTTGATTCGTTTTTCTTTACAATAATCACAATAACGACAGTTGGATATTCGATACCAAAAGAAAATTTCTCAGAATTTTCGAAGATTTTTACATCAATTCTTATACTCTCAGGTATCGCCATAGTAACCTACGGAGTTTCGAATATTGCAAGTGCTTTTTTCGATGAAAATGTCAGAAAATATTTCAAAAGGAGGAAGATGTTAAAAATGATAGAAAAATTAAAAGACCACATTATTTTACTTGGAACAACCAGAACAGCCAAATACGTTTTGTACGAACTTCTTAGAAACGAAGAAAATGTTGTTTTAGTTGCTGAATCTGAAGAAAATGCGAAAAAACTACTCAATTTTGTTAGCGAAATATCTGAAAATTCTGGAAACTTTTTTTACGTTGTTGGAGACCCAACAAACGAAAACACTCTCTTTTCAGCAGGGATTATGAATGCAAAAGTATTGATAACTACCTTTCGTGAAGATCCTATGAACTTGTTCTCGGCTTTAACCGCTAAGACAATAAATCCAACAATAAAAGTAATTGCAAGAGCAAGCGATGTTGAAGATGTCAAAAAACTTTATTATGCGGGAGCTGATGTTGTAGTTGCAACATCAGAGCTTGCAGGATTTGAGCTTGCGGTTGGTGCACTTGAGAAGAAATACTCTAAAGTCTTTGAGTTAAAAGCATTTGGTAATCAAGCACTTAGATTACAGGAGATTACTGTAAGCAAACAATGTCGATGTTTGGATAAAAAAATATCAGAATGTGACCTGTTTAAAAGGTATGGTATCACTGTGATAGCAATACAAAGTAAGGGTGAAACTATCTTTTCAGACTTTGCACAACACATTATATCCGAAAATGACAAAATTTTGATTTCAGGAAAAGACTATAAAATTACTGAATTTGAAGAAGAATTTCACGGTTAAATCAATTTAGAAACCCATTGATTATTTTTGCAACTTCTTCTGGAAGTTCTACAAATGGTGAATGCCCTGTATTTTCTATCACAACCAACTGAGAAAGATATATTTTTTTTTGTAACTTTTCAGCTGTTTCCAAAGGTATCACGTTGTCATCTTTTCCCCAAATAATCAATGTTTTTGCAGAGATTTTTGTATAGTCTATACCTTTGAAATCTTTCCAAAACTCTCTTGAAAATTTTAAAAATATCTCTGAAGGTAAAAAGTACAGCTGTGCGTAAAACCAATCTATCTCTTCTTTCGGTATCTTGTCTTGTTGTTTTGTTTGTGCCTTGTAGAAAGAAGTCAAGATAGGATATTGCTTCAACGTTAGATCAAAAATAATAGGTGGAAAATTGAGCGTTGATTCACTATTTTGTGAATGTGAGCCGTTCTCCAAAAAGACAGAATCAATTAGGATTAGTTTTTCTACTTTTTCAGGATATCTTGAGGCTATAAAACTTGAGACACCACCTCCCATAGAATGACCGCCAAGATAGAATTTTTCCACTCCGAGTTTTTCAAGCAAAATCATAATATTTTCGGCAGTATTTTCCAACCTATAATCGTAATTGTGATCTTTTGTACTGAACCCAAAAGGTGGTATGTCTACTGCAATAACTCTATAGTTTAAATTTTTTGCGACACGATCCCACATTAATGAATTTCCAGCAAAACCGTGTATTAGAACTAATGTTTTTTCTTTCTCTTTGTTGTACTCTCTGTAAGCAAATTGAAATCCTTCAATTTCAACCGTTTCAGACCTTGGAATATTTTCCAACGCTTTGATAGCAACTTGATAGCTACCAAAAGAAATTCCAACTACAGCGATTAAAAAGTATCTCAAAATTTCAAGCGTTAGATTAAATAAAGTAACCATTTTCTCACCTCAATTCTTCTAATATCTTTTCAACAGTTTTTTCCATCTTTTCGTAATGTGTTCCTTTCCAATATATCTGCCCGCAATTTGAACACTTTGCAAATTCATTATGGAGATTTTTAACTTTCTCCGGCAAAAACTCAATTACTTCTTTCCTATCGACCCTAACTATTTCACCGTTACATTCTAAGCATCTGGTAAAAGGCTTTATGTATTCTTTCAACGAAAATCTTTCGTTGATTTCTAACACTTGTTCGAATACACCTTTTGAGTGTAGCAACATTCCATAGTTAATTTTGTTTCTCTTGAGTAGTCCCCTGTCTTTTGTCAGAACTATCAACCCTTTTTGTGATGAGATTTGCGATATCTTCTCATCTTCAACTATACCATAATCAGTGTAAAATCCCAACATTCGCAATACCTTTGCAAGAGTTCCTAAGTGAATATCCAAAATGAATTTAGGTTCTCCATAGTATTTAGGTGTAAACAATATTTCATCTTGAAGGTCTATGTTTTTAAAGTGCGGATATACCGAAATTCTGTCTTCATTTGATAATCTGTAGTCTGACTTAACGGGACAGTCGTTAACTAAAACAAGGAATACCTCTGTGTGGGGTATCCCTATACCCTCGATGTAATCTTTTATCGATTGCCCAAGATATGCAATCGTTTCTGTGAAACCTGATGTATTCAATTTCGGCTTTGCAAGTCTTTTAAGTTCACCGTAAATTCTAAGATAGATTCTCAGTGCATCTTTTCTCATAACTTTATTATTTGATCGATCTTTGCTCCGGTAGATATGTAAGTTATCTTCACACCGGCTAGCTTTTCAACAAATTCTTTGAACTTTAGAAAGTTTTCATCTTCTAAGTCTTTCCACCCCTCAAATTCTTCGTACACTGGTTTGTACCTCTCAAGTTCTGAGATATCAACGGGCATATCAACGGTTTCTCCAGTCAAAGCATTAATATATTTTGTACATACCTTCACACTCTTCATACCTGACAAAACATCTGCTTTAGTCATTATCATTTCGTTGCAAGTTGTTATTTCGATAGCATATTTTAAAAGTGGTAAATCGAGCCAACCACATCTTCTTGGTCTTCCAGTCGTTGCTCCAAATTCTTTTCCAGCTTGTCTGAGATTTTCACCTTCGTCGCCGAATAATTCAGTTGTGAAAGGTCCTTCTCCAACTCTTGTTACGTATGCTTTGAATACACCTATTCTTCTTTGAAGGTTAACAGGATAACCAATTCCGGTTTCAATTCCAGTAACAGAACAATTCGTACCTGTTACGTATGGATAAGTTCCCATATCTACATCGAGAAGAAGCCCCTGAGTACCTTCAAATAGAATCGAAGAATTTTCTAATGTAGGTTTAAATTCAAGAGGATTTACAACAAATTCTTTTATCTTATCATACAATTCAAATATTTCAGAATAGTCATCCCATTTTATACTGTAAAGAGATTCGTAAATGTGCGAAATATATTTCATCTTTTCAAGTGCAGATTCTTCATTCTCTAAATCTTTCAACCTTAAGTTTATTCTATGGACTTTGTCAGCGTACGCTGGACCTATTCCACGCTTTGTTGTTCCTATTGCTTTGCTACCACGTATGGCCTCAAATTTTTCATCCAACAACTTGTGCACCGGTAAAACTACATTTGAATGAGAAGAAATCTTTATTCTATTCGAGATATCAAATCCAAGTTTTTTAAGAGACTCTATTTCATCAACGATAACTTTCAGATCTAATACAACATTGTTAGCTATGTAACCTTTGCATTCAGAAAAGACATTGAACGATGGTATCAAATGATGAACAACTTTGAAATCTTCGTACTCGACAGTGTGTCCAGCGTTACTCCCACCGCTGTAACGTACAACGTAATCAAAATCTTTGGAAAGATAGGTCGTAACCTTTCCTTTTCCTTCGTCCCCCCACTGAAGTCCAAAACAGACTGCTTTTTCCAACTTCTATCATCCTTTCTTGAAAAGTTTACCGAAAATTAGTATTCAATGTCAAAAGTTTTGTAGTCTTGTTCAGGTAGATCTTTTTCAAAAATATTTTCAACGTAGGTGTATCCGTTACCATCTATAAACCTATCTTTGAAGGCTTTTAGTTGTTCTTCGTTTCCACCTGCAACTATAGTAACTCCACCATCAGGATCATTTCTTACAAATCCTCTAACACCAAGAGCTTTTGCAACATTTCTTACAAAATATCTAAACCCAACTCCTTGAACGATACCGTAAATTTTCCATTCTTTCCAAACCATATTTTATCACCTTTTACTATATTTTATTATACTCTTGAATTATATCACAAGTTTTTGGAATTTTTTTATTTTTGTGGTAAAATATTCCTATGTATAAATTGAAAAAATTAAGAAACTGTTACAAATGAAAATAAACCCTTAACTGGAAATAAAAAAATAAAAAGGAGAATATAAAACAGTTCTTTATGATGTATGATATAATTTAAGGAGTGAAAAGTATGAAAGATAATGACAAAAACAAATTCGAACACTATTTTACGGAAAAACCCACAAGTTCACTCAAAATAAAAAACACTGTTTTTGAGCTGGATAACGGTCATATGTATACCTTTAAAACACCATCTGGTGTGTATTCATACGGGGGCATAGATAAAGCTACGTCTATTTTAATTAACCATTCCATCCCAAAAAGTGGAGATGTACTTGATATTGGTTGTGGATATGGGGCATTAGGAATAGTCATAAAAAAAGAGTATCCTGAATGTAATGTCTATATGTCAGATGTGAACGAAAGAGCGGTAGAGTTTGCTAAAATAAATGCGAAAGATAACAACGTTGAAGTTACAATAAAACAGGGAAATCTTTATGAACCGTGGGAAGGTTTGGCTTTCGATCATATTATTTCTAATCCACCTTTGGCATCTGGAAAAGAAGTTTGGATAGAATTAGTCAGAGGGGCATACAATCTTCTCAAGCCAGGTGGGACACTTGAGTTAGTCGCATATCACAACAAAGGTGGAGAAAGAATAAGAAATTTTATGAAAGAAATTTTTGGAAACGCTGAAGATATTTGGAAAGAGGGAGGCATAAGGATTTATTTATCGAGAAAAGAATGAGAATAGATCTTAAAAACATTACAATAGATTATGAAACAGGGTTAAAGAATGAAAAATCTGCACTTTCGAATATTAATTTAACAATCGACTCAGCAAAAACCTATCTTTTAATAGGTGATACTGGTTCTGGAAAGACAACTTTAATATACTTGTTGAACTTACTAATAAAACCTACTTCAGGGGAAATCCACATCGATGGAAAGGTTCCATTCAAAAATCAAAGAGAATTCAGAAAGAAAATGGGAGTTTCTTTCCAGCTTCCCGAAAAACAATTTTTTAATGAAACAGTTTTGGAAGAGATATTGTACGCTCCCAAAAATTTTATGATAGAATTTTCTCAAGAAAATATTAAAAACATACTTAACTTGGTAAGTTTAAGAGAAGATATTTTTCACCGTTCTCCTTTCAAACTCTCTGGTGGTGAACAACGAAAAGTAGCAATAGCTTCTGTCTTATCTCATAATCCTGAATTTTTGATCTTTGATGAACCTTCAGCAGGTTTAGATCTAAAAGGAATCCTCTCAATAAGACAAATTTTGAAAAACCTTAAATCAGACGGTAAAGGATTTTTGATTTCAACACACGATTGGAATTTCTTTAAAGACCTTTGTGAATACACGATAAAACTTTCTAATGGGAAATTAGAATACTTTGGAAAGACTATAGATTATTTTGGTGGTGATATTAGAAATGACATTTAAGTATACAGGTTACGATCCATCTGGTAAAAAGATACAAGGGACAATACAATCTGATTCTGTTAAATCAGCTTTGGAACAGCTGAGGAAAACCGGAGTCTTAGTAACGGAGATTAAAGAGAAAGGTTCGGATACTTTGAATGCGAGTACCCAATGGAAAGGAAGGGCTTTTTTCAGATTAAGTTTAAAGGAACTTGTACTTTTTAGTAGACAACTCGAAACTATGATTTCTTCAGGGGTTCGCTTGGTCGACGCATTGGATACTCTTAGTCAACAGGAAGTTTTTAGCAAAAGATTTAGAAGAATACTTACGAACGTTAGTCAAACAGTAAAAAGTGGTAAATCATTTTCCGAAGCACTTGAGCAAGAAGGAGTTTTCGAATCTGTTTTTATAAATATGATTAAAGCAGGTGAAGAAGGCGGTGTGCTTGATAATACTCTCAAGAAACTTGCAAACTATTATGAAAGTACCAATAGGTTAACAGAACAAATAAAGTCATCAATGACTTACCCGGTATTTATCTTGGGATTTGCAGTTGCAGTTGTTTTTCTAATATCTGTTTTTATTTTACCAAGATTAATTGGTGTTTTTGGAAATGTTCCAAAAAGTGGTTTGTTTGGATTTTTAATGACTTTGAATTTTATCTTCACTCAGAGATTATATATTGCACTGCCTGTTATTTTGGCTATTGTAGGAGGTTTTTATTTCTTCTCAAAAACTTCTTATTTTGTAGTTGTCAAAGACTTTTTGGGCAATCTGTTACCTCCTGTTAGAAAATTACGTGAAAAGATGTCCGTTGAGAGATTTACAAGAACTTTAGGTGTTCTTGTTAGTAGTGGAGTTCCTATGGTAACTGCACTAACAATGGCTGCCAAAGCTTCAAATAACTTGAGATTTGAAAAAGTTATATCAACTGTTGTCGAAGATGTAAAAGGTGGTAGTAATTTAAAAAACGCTTTAAAAAAGACTGGAATTTTCTCGCAAATCGTTTATGAAATGGTGGGCACAGGTGAAGATACTGGTAAACTTGATGTTGTTATGGAAAAAGTTGCAGACTTTTTCGAAGACGAGGTAGTTCAAGGTACAAAGAAATTGGTTAGTCTTATGGAACCGATGATGATTGCTTTTGTTGGTCTTTTTATAGCTTTTATAGCTTATTCTATGTATACCGTTATCTTCTCAGCACAAGGTTCGTTTATGAGGTGATGAACTTGAGTCTTCAAGCTCTTATTTCAACGATAATCTTAATGCTTATCTTTGGTACAGTTCTTGGTAATATATGTAAATTTTTGGATATTGAGTGTAATGAATTCTTCGTTAAAACTGCTGTTTATTCAGGACTTTGGAAGCTAATTCCAAATACAAAAATAATTTACAACGAAACAAACACTGTTATTACAGATTTTGCAAAAGGAACTGAGACTTTTACAAAACAGCCTATTAATGAGTTGGAAGAGGTTGTCGTCATTTCATTTAGGTACGTTAAAGGACAGACACTTAAAAATGGAATAAAGATAGAACCTATCGTTTTCAAAATACAATAGACAAAAGGGGGGAGCTAATTGCTTATAAATAATTCTATTAGTGTCTTTAAAAAGTCAACAGAAAATGTCTCAGTTAAAGCTACTTATAAGGGTGGAAATTTGAAAATAAAAGAGATATTCTACAATCAGTTTCATCAACCAGATATTGAAGATATTGTCGTCATCGAGGTTCCGCTTGAGATACTTAGAACTACAATAATGGAAGTTCCACCTGTTAGAAAAGAAAAAGAAATAGGTAATTTGGTCTTTCTTGAACTATCAAGAAGCTTGGATACCAACTCAAAGATCGTTTTCTCTTATCTAAGAACTATCTTAAATAAACTTTACGTTTTTTATATGTTTGAAGAAGAACTAAATAGATATCTGTCAGATTATCCTGTTGAACCTGACATTGTATATCCTCAATTCTTTTCAGAATTGATTCTTTTGAGAAAAGTTCAAGGAACTTGGGTTTATGTAATATTGAATAGTGATTCTTCAAATGTGTCTATCTTTGAAAACGGTAATTTACTTAATACGAGAGTATCAGAACTCGCTCTAAAAGATATTTTCGATATGTTAAAAGAAGAAACTGGTTTTAATTTGAAAGATATTGAAAGTTCTAAAAATATCGAACTTATTGAACAATCCGAAAAAATTATCGAAACTGTTTTGCCAGATCTCATATCTGAAATTCAACGTGAGATTTATGTTGCATTAAATACTACAAATCTGAAAAAGATTACAATAAATGATTTAGACGGTGTAATTATAATTTGTAAATCAAGAATTATTTTAGAGCTTTTGAAAAAGTACTCAAAAGAAGAAGGTGCTTTCAACTCTAAACTTAATGAACCTATTTTTATATTTAATAATGTTTTAGATTTTGATGATATTGGACTACTTGGACTTGTTTATAGGGGAGGGTTGGAGTTTGGAAAAGTTAAATCTTTACTCTGGTAGAAAGGTTAAAAAGGTAAAATTCAAAACATTTATTCTACTGATTTTTATATCTTTAGTACCAGCACTATCCATTTATTTAGGTTCAAATACTTGGAGAATGTTAAGCATACAAAAAACAATTTCGAAATATCCAAAAGTCTTCAGTCAAGTCAAATCAACTGATACAAACGGTATACTTAGTGAGCTTGGAAATTTAAGTAACTCAATAAAGCAAAAAAATCTTTATTTGGAACAAAAATCGTACACCTTGGAAAATTCGGTTTCTTTTATTTTCAAATCGACCGAGTATTTGAAAATTTTGGGTAAGAATTTTTCAAATTCAGATAACAAGTTTTTTATATCCCAAGTAAATTCTAACAAGGATTCTTTTTCTGTTGAGTTTTATGAATTTGGATCAACGTTAAGTTTCTCGACATCAACGGTTTACGAAGAACTTTCGAGATATTATAAAGAAGTACAGGTAGAATTTGTTGAGGAAAAACAAATCCTGAATGGATTATACTATTTTAAGTGGAATTTGGGGGGAAAGATGTGAGAGCTATTCCACGAAATTTAGCTATTTTGTTTTCGGTAATTCTTTTAATTATTTCGTCCGCTGGAGCTATTTATTATACTTTGAGTTCCGCAACAAGGATTGTTAATCAACTAACAAATTTATCTCAAGAAGTTGAATCTTTTATGCTAAAGTTTGATAATCTTCAAAACAGAATTAAGTATCTTGAAAGTATGTTACAAGAAAATTTTGGAGATATCTCAAGTTTGACATTAAACTCTACACTTAAATATGAAGAATTACTTCAGTATTTAGATATTTTTCTATCAAACAAATTATATAACATAACTCAGTTAAGTATAATTCCTAAATACCAAATTCCTATCTTCTTTGAAGCGACTGAACTAACTTTTGATTTTACATTGGTAATATCTCCAATAGAATATATTTCCTCACAAAATTCGGATAATTCACCAAATTCTGGGGGGATGTGATATGTCAAAACGAACAATAATTCTATTAGTAATATTGGTAGTAGTTTGGGGATTTGCCATAATTTACCTGATGAATTATCTAAAACCTAAGCCAGTAACTCCTTCACAACCACAAAATCCTCAACAACTAACGAATCAAACAACTGGGCAACCTGGTGTTCAGCAGAATTCAGTAAATTTGGACGAAATTAAGAAAAGATTTGAAGAAAACGAACAGTTTGAGAAAGATCTGAAGGCAAAATTCAAGGAATCTCTTAAACCCTATGTTCTAATACTAAATGATGAATTATTACTCACCAACAGTCCAATAGATGCTACAACGGATCAATTTTACTATGTGGGTAATATGAACCTAAGCGGTAAAGTTAAAATTTTCGTCTCTAATAATGGTGAAGAAGAGAGTTTTTTAGATAACGAGCTTTATAACGAAAAATTTAAACTGATATCAGTAAAACCAACATATGTAATTTTGTTTGATTTAGCCGAAGGAAACTTAAAAAGATTATCTTATAGAATCCAGTGAGGGGGGATAAAACTTGAAAAAAACTATATCATTACTCATTTTACTTATAGTCTCACTATTAGTTTTTTCCCAAGTTAGCGTTTCATACACATCGAGTTCATCTTATATTACCGCTATTTTTTCTTTTGAAAAAGCTCCAAAGATAGAACTTTACAGTAACAACCAAAGTAGAACAGTTCATTATTTTTTGGTTAACGAACCTACAGTAGGTTTTGTATATATTCCAGCTAACATTGGAACCTTAGAAGGTTCTCAAATTGCACCGAATTTTGATAAGTCGAGTATTTTTCTTTACACTATCACACCTGTAAGACCTGAATACTATGTTTCAGGAAAGAATCTCTACGTGAGATTTCCAATAAGTATGAGTTCTAAGAGATTGTCAGGAGACTTTTTCGAAATTTCAACAGAAACTTTTATGAAAGAAATTTCGGAATACTTTGGTTTAAAAATAGTTCTCTACGATGGTGCAAAAGGTAAAAAAATAAACACAAAGTTTTCAAATGCAACGATAGAAGGTATTATAAGAAACGTACTAAATTTGACAGGACTTTCATATGCCTATGGAGCTGATGGTGCTCTATATTTCGGTACAGTTGAAGAAATTCAAAGACAGTTTGCGGTATTTTGGCAAATTGCTGATGGAAAAGACTCTGTAGAAGCACTTAAAAATGTTTTGGGTGCTGGAACGTATGCGTATTACATTGCCGATAAATCTAAATTGTTTGTTTATGGTGGGCTCAGAGAATATCGATTGATCGCAGAAGCTCTTATTCCCTCTGAAAAGGTTAGTTGGTACTATATTTCATATTTTGTAGATGATAAAAGTATAGAAGATTTTGTTAAGAAACTTTCCGAGATTTACAATTTTCAATACGTAATCTTTCCAAATACAAAACAAATAGCAGTTTATGGGAGTCCACAGATAAATACAACGCTCCAGCAACTTATCAAGAATTACAAACCTGTTAGTAAATCTGAAGGTGCTAAAGAATTGATACCACTTAAAACTGATTATCCTGAAAGAGTGAAGAATGCAATTTTGACTCTCTATCCATCGGCAATTGTTAATGTGATTGGAAGTTTTCTCTACGTAGAAAAAGACTTTTTTGATATAGCAACAACACTCAATACGGATCCGGTTATTGGAAAACCTTGGTATGTTATATTGAGAGATGTTGACCAAGAATCAGTTATAGCCGCTTTAGAATATTACAAGATTAAACCTGAAGATTATTCTGTAAGAAGTTCTGATGGTAAAATTTTCTTAACACTTTTCACAACCGAGGATATTTACAAAAGAATTGTTCAATTAATAGATATTTTAAGTGAAAAAACTAAGATTGTCTGGGCTGACAAAGAATTTTTAAAGAAGTACGATATCACTATCTTGCAAGAGTTCTCAGATGGATCAAAACTCGTTGCAGGAAAATCAAAAGTATTGGATAACTTAGAGATCGAGTTAGCAAAGAATTTTACTAATTTAGTAATAACGAGAAGTCCATACGATCCTCCTGTTGAAGTATTTTACTCTTTAATTGGTTTACCTGTTTACGAAGGCGAAAAACAAAGTTCATTTGAAAAAGGCGGATATATGGTATTACGTGTTCCAAAGGGACAAGAGAATATTATCAAATCAAAGGTTGAGGAGATTAGAAAAAGTTACGGTAAAACACTTCTCGCGATAGATAATCTTTACACAGAATCACTCATAAATTTTGTGAAGGGAATTTTTGGAGAAAGTGTAGTTATAACTGTAGATAACGGAAGAACAATTCTATTTGGTGAAAGTGCAAATTCAGCTTTTGAAACCCTTGAGAGACTTTCAAAAAAAGAATCAAAAGATATTGTTGATTTTGAAATAGAATTTGTAGGGTTAGAGAAATATCTAAATGATGTCTACAACGTTGATTCGATATTCTATAAAGAATTTGGAAAATTACTTTTGACAGGTAAAAAAGAAGATATCGAAAAAGCAAAAGTCTTCTTGAGCGATTTAAAAAACAAAGAGATTTCAGTAAATGAGAATAAAACAATAAATATTAATGTTAAGGACAAACCCTTGAACACGATATTACTAAACATTTCAAATTCTCTAAATTTGAACCTTGTAATAACCGAAAAAATTGATACCACGATAACTCTCCGAGTCTTGAACGTAACAATCGAAGAAATTTTTAATACGTTTTCAAAATTTGGTATAAAATGGATAAAAGATGGAAATAAGTACGTGATCTACAAATCTGGTCAAAACGCATCTATTCCTGTAGAATTTGACAAAAAACTTAATTCATACGACGTAAAAGAGTATGTACAAACAATATTCGATGTTGGATACGATGTAAGAGAGTATGAAAATAAGATACTATTAACAGGAAAAATAGAAAATGTCTTGTCTGCTGAAAAATTCTTAGAAGAATTTAAGGGATCTGATAAAGTTGCAAAAGTATACAAAGGATTGAAAGGAATTACAGAAAAAGACATTTTAGATATCATAAGGTCTACAAAATATGACATTACTTGGAGACTGATATCATCAGATATATATCTTTTAGGAACAGAAGAAGAGTTGGAAAAATTCTTCCAAGAGATGTCTAATAAGGGTAAAACTATTCTTGTTGTAGATAAGATATACACAGATTCGCTCGTAAGCTTTGTAAAAGGTATTTTCGGAGAAAATGTAGTTATAACTGTAGACAATGGAAGAACGATCTTGTTTGGAGAGAGTGCAAAAGACGCATTTGCAACACTTGAAAGTATATCCAAAGCACAAAATCAAGAAGTTATCGATTTTGAAGTAGATTTCGCTAACATAGACAAATATCTCAACGATGTTTACAATGTTGGTTCAATATTCTACAAAGAATTTGGAAAATTAGTCTTAACGGGTTCAAAAGAAGATATCGAAAAAGCTAAACTATTCTTAAAAGATTTGAGAAACTCTGACATCTCAATAAACGAAGATAAAACCGTAAATATTAACGTAAAGGATAGACCATTGAACGATGTATTGCTGAAACTTGCAAACGTTATGAACCTTAATTTTGTAATAACTGAAAAAATAGAAACATCTGTAACTTTGAGAATATTAAATATTCCTCTTGAGGACCTTTTAAAAATATTTACAAAATTCGGAATTAGTTGGACAAAAGATGATAATAAGTATGTAATTTACAAAACCACAGAAAAAGAGCAGTTTGAACATCAAATAGTGAAAGTTGATATTCCAGCTGAATTAAGAGAAACAATATCCAAGACTTACAAAGTGGAGATATACAATATAGATAGCCAAAAGAATCTTTTTGTAGGAAATAAAGAAAATATCTCTATGGCTTTGGAGTTTCTAAAACAACTCGAGACAAGTGAGAAATTTGATGATTCAAAACCACTCTTAGTAAAAATTGTTGAAGGAAAAGTATCATTAAAAGCCGAAAACCAAAATGTAGATGATATTCTAAAAGAAATATTTATAAACCTTGGAGTACCATTTTACATAGAAAAGATTGATATACCATTAAATAAATTAGTTTTCGAAAATCTTACACTTTCTGAAGTTAAAGACCTATTCTCGACTTGGGTTGATTTCAAAGAAGTTGGAAATATTACTTTTATTACAAACAAAACAGTTACTGAGAAAGAACCATCAATCTCATCAATTGCAGAAAGTAAAACTCAAGAATTCGTATCCGTAAAAGATAATTTAATATCTATATATGCAGAAGATATGGAAATTTCAGAGATAATTAAAGCGGTCTTTGAGAAGTTAAAATATCCTTTAGTTTTGACAGATAAATTCGAAAGAAAATCCAATATATATGTTGATAAAATTACTTTTGATGGATTTAAGACATTAATGTTAGGTTACGGTGTCAGCATTACTGAAAGAAACAGCGTTTTCTTTGCTGAAACAACACCTGAATCGACACGTGTTACATATTCTTACACATTTAACGCCCCTAAAGAAATTGAAAAAGTAAAATCTCTTATAGAATACTTTGGTGGAAAAGCTTTTGTTAATTCCGATACAGGTGTTGTAATAGCGACAGGAATCGATCCAAAGAATATTGTTGAAATTCAAGAGTTTATCGATGAAATTTCCAAGATAAAATTGGTATCAATTAAAGCTCAAGTAGTTGAAACAACAGGAAATAAATCTTTGGAAAGTTTCCTCAACAGGTTTAATGTCTCTCTTAATGGTGTAAGCATTGGAAACGTGGATGCCGGTGATTCTATGGGATTAAAGCTTGGTATTGTTGAATTGAGCGATCTTGGACAGCTTTTAAACGATATTAAAATGGTAGGAAATTTAACTGTCTCAAATCTATCGCTTGCAGATATTTTCTTGCTTAATGATGCGGACGGAAAACTTTTGGCAAGTCCGAATATCGTTGCGAAATCTGGTGAAAATGCAAAGATTCACATCGGTGAAGTTATAACCGTTTTGATTCCAACACGTGAAGGCGAATTACAAGAAAAGACATTACAACCTGGAATTACACTCAATATTATTCCAAAAGTAAATGCCGATAATAGCGTTGAATTCAAATTAGATATTGAAATAAGCAGTACAAAGCTCTTAGCTAATAACCAAATTGTTGTAGATACAAGAAATGTTTCTACAACATTGAGTATGAGAAATGGTCAAACACTTATTATCGGAGGACTTTCAAAAGAAGAAACGTACGAATCATATTCAAAAGTTCCAATTTTGGGCGATCTTCCTGTAATAGGAAAACTTTTTAGAAGAAGTAATACCGATACAAAACTGAGAAACATAACGGTAATTTTAACAACCGAAATAATTGAAAAATAAGGAGGCAAAGCTATGCGATACACAAAAAACATTATGCTTACATTCTTAATAGCTTTGACAACGTTTGTATTTGGAAGTTCTTTTTATTCTAATCCAGCACTTCTAAAGTTCAGTGGTAATATAATGTACGCTGGAACTAATTTCTCTTCCGGGAACTACTATTTTGAAGTTGGATATGGTGAAGTTGAGAAAACACTTGCCGGAGTTTTGTCTTATAGGTATTCGTTGCCAGATAATTTTCACTACGCTGTTTATAAGGTTGCAGATACAAAAAATACGTTCGGGCTCGATCTGTTGCTTTCAGTTATTCCAAATGATAAAATTTCTTTTTCTCTGAACGCAGGATTAAGGAGTAAAATTGACGAAAGTTCAGCCTTTAGTTTTTATATTAGAGATCTTACACTTTTTGCGATGTCTTTAGATAACTTTAAAATACCAGACGGAACAATCGAATACGAAAAATTTTTCAACGAAAATT
>FWWL01007053.1_pt1 | contig 15689 bp, 15 predicted proteins | sample 2228331 | NCBI WGS metagenome assembly FWWL01 (sample SAMEA103939775, study PRJEB20133) | metagenome
CGCTCCCGCCGCGCCGGTGGCGATCGCGGCGCCGGCCCCCGCCGCCGCCCCTGGCCTGAATCCGGCAGCCGAGCGCGCCCGGCGCGCGATGGAAAAGAGAGGGCTGATGCACGACGAGCCCTGACGCCACTCGTCCATCGCCTCCCGCACTTGGCGGCTGGAAAGCGGCCCTTCGTCGCCATGCACTGGCGGCGGGGGACGCGGCGGGGTTAGAGTGGACACATTCGCGCAAGGCCACCGGGCCTGTGCCGGGAACCGTGTCCCACTATTTCTCTCTCGCAGAAATAGTTCTTCGCCGGTGCCGGTGGCGCCGGCTTTTTTTCGTTCGGGGCCGCCAAATCGCCCGCATTGGCTACAATGTGCTTTTGCATGGAATTTCTAGCATGGACCCGAACGAATCCCTCATTGAATACCCGAGCGACTTCCCGATCAAGGTGATGGGCCCGACGCACGTCGATTTCGCCGCCACCATCGTCGATGTCGTGCTCGAGTTCGACCCGACCTTCCACGTCGGCCGCATGCAGGAGCGTCCGTCGGCCAAGGGCAACTACACCGGCCTGACCGTGATCGTGCGCGCCACCAGCCGCGAGATGCTCGACGACGTGTACCGCGCCCTCTCCGCGCATCCCATGGTCAAGATCGTGTTGTAAGACAAGAATCGGCCGGGGCCGTGCCGGACGCGGGGCATGGCGCTGGCTTATAATGCCGGGGCTGTCCATCATCCCGACCGATACCCCATGCAAGCACCACGTCCCGCGCCGGTCATCCGCGAGCTAGGCCGCGCCGACTACGAGCCCACCTTCGCCGCGATGCGCGCCTTTACCGACGCGCGTACGCCGGACACGCCGGACGAGTTGTGGATCGTCGAGCATCCGCCGGTGTTCACGCTGGGACTGGGTGCGGACCGCGGCCACCTGCTGGCCGGGCCCGGCGTACCCGCCCATGCGGTGCCGGTGGTGCAGACCGACCGCGGCGGCGAAGTGACCTACCACGGTCCCGGCCAGGTGGTGATCTACCTGCTGATGGACCTGCGGCGCAACAAACCGGGCGGCAAGCTGTACGCCCGCCAGTTTGTTGCAAAAATCGAACAGGCGGTCATCGATGTGCTTGCGGCGTATAATCTCGCGGGCGAGCGCGTGGCCGGTGCGCCCGGCATCTACATCGCCGAAGGCCCGCGCCGGGGCGCCAAGATCGCCGCGCTGGGCCTGAAGGTGCGCGGCAATGGCTGCACCTACCACGGCGTGTCGCTGAACGTGGCGATGGACCTGGCCCCGTTTTCTTGGATCAACCCGTGCGGCTATTCCGGGCTGGAGACGGTGGACATGCGCACCATGGGCGTCGAGCCGCCGCTGGCCGACGTGCAGCAGGCACTGGCGCGCGAGCTGGTGCGCCAGCTTGCCCAGGGCGCCGAGGACCCGGCCCCGAGCGAACCGAACAACTAACCGAAGGCCCCACGAGGGCAGCTAGCCAATGACTTCCGAAACCGATACCGGCACCGTTTCCGCCTACAACGCCAGCGAAAAGCAAAAAGGCGCCAGCAAGACGTCGCGCATCCCGATCAAGATCGTGCCGATCGCCGAGGCGGAGCGCCTGAAGAAGCCGGACTGGATCCGGGTCAAGGCCGCCAGCGCCTCGTCGCGCTTCTACGAGATCAAGGACATCCTGCGCGCCAACAAGCTGGTGACGGTTTGCGAGGAGGCGAGCTGCCCGAACATTGGCGAATGCTTCGGCAAGGGCACGGCGACCTTCATGATCATGGGTGACAAGTGCACGCGCCGCTGCCCGTTCTGCGACGTGGGCCACGGCCGTCCCGACCCGCTGGACGTGAACGAGCCGGCCAACCTGGCCAAGACCATCGCCGACCTGCGCCTGTCGTATGTGGTGATCACCTCGGTGGACCGCGACGACCTGCGCGACGGCGGTGCCGCTCACTTCGTCGAGTGCATCCAGAAGACGCGCGCGCTGTCGCCGAACACCAAGATCGAGGTGCTGGTGCCGGACTTCCGCGGCCGCCTGGAAAAGGCGCTGAACATCTTCGCCGACGGCCTGCCGGACGTGATGAACCACAACCTGGAAACCGTGCCGCGCCTGTACAAGGAAGCGCGCCCCGGCGCCGACTACAAGCACTCGCTGGTGCTGCTGCGCGACTTCAAGAAGATGTACCCGAACGCGGTCACGAAGTCGGGCCTGATGGTGGGCCTGGGCGAGACCGACGAGGAGATCCTGGAAGTGATGCGCGACATGCGCGAACACGACATCGACATGCTGACCATCGGCCAGTACCTGGCGCCGTCGAACTCGCACCTGCCGGTGCGCCGCTACGTGCACCCGGACGTGTTCAAGATGTTCGAGGAAAAGGCCTACGAGATGGGCTTCGTGCACGCCGCCGTGGGCGCGATGGTGCGTTCGTCGTATCACGCCGACCAGCAGGCGCACGACGCGGGCGTGGCCGTCAACGAGTAAGCGCTGTCCCTGGGGCTAGTACCTTTCAGTTAGCGGCAATGAAGCACGTCGTTCCCGCGGAAGCGGGAACCTATGCTGAGTAAAGAAAATACGTACTCGTTCTCGTAATCGCGGGGCCAAGAGACGCGGCTTCGGAGCTCTTGTATGGGTTCCCGCCTTCGCGGGAACGACTTTCTCACGCTAGTAAAGGAATAAACATCGGCTTAACTGAACGACACTACTGTCCCTGGGGCGGTCTTTCCGTGACCCAGGAATCGCAGGCCGGGCGCAAGGCGGATCAGGCCACCGTTGCCCCGGCAAGCCGGAGGCGGTGGCCGAGAACACCGCCGCGGGCCACCACGAAGTCGCGCAAGGCCTCCTCGTAGCCCATCCCGACAGCGTCCTGCACGGATGGCCGTCGCGCCAGCGATGCACGCCAGGCGCGCAGCCTTGGCCGCTCACCGAACAAATCCCTCCCCATCGCCGGTTCCAACACATCGAAATACCGGAACACCGGGCCGAAGGCCGCATCGACCAGGCAAAAGCGCGCGCCGTCGAAGTAAGGGCCCTCCCCCAGCACGTTTTCCAGGGTATCGAAGCGGGCGGACAAGGACTCGACAGCGGCCTCGTACGAGTGTTCGTCCCTTGCCCCGTAGAGCGATGCGATCGACCCGAGGGTGGCCGAGGCGAACTCCATCCACGCCCTGTGCTTCGCGCGGCGCAGCGGGTCGTCCGGATGCAGGCGCGGGCCATGCGTTTCGTCCAGGTATTCGCAGATGACCGCCGACTCGAAGATCGCGTCGTCGCCCACGCGCAGCAGCGGCGTCTTGCCCAGTGGTGAGATCGCCCGGAACCAGTCCGGCTTGTTGGCCAGGTCGATGTCGATCCGTTCGTAGTCGATGCCCTTCTCCTTGAGCGTGATGATCGCGCGCTGCACGTAGGGGCACAGGTGGTGGCTGACGAGGATGGGTTTCATGGCTTCTCCTTCCCGGCTCAGGCCGTGCGATGGCGCACGATCTGGTTCTGGCCCTGCGCAGTCAAGGCGAAGGCGCCGTCACCGAGCAGGAAGTGCACCACCGACATCGCGGCCAGGAACACCGGATACTCCCAACCGCCGTTCGGTGCGCTGAACACCCAGCCGTTGGCGAGATGGGCCAGGGTCGCCCCGGCCAGCACCGGCAGCAGGACGAGCGAGGCGTAGCGTCCGTGGAAACCGAGCAGGATCGCGGCGCCGCCCGCCAGTTCCAGGATGACCGTCGGCCAGGCGAGGAAGGCCGGCATGCCTTGCGCGACGAGGAAGGATTCGAAGCCGGGCATCGTGAACACGAGCAGCTTGAGCAGGGCGTGGCTGATCCACATCGTGCCCAGGGACAGGCGCAGCAGGGTGGCGGCGTAGGGAGCGGAGGAAGCGCTGATCATGATGAGGGTCCTTTGCAAATGAAGTGGTGGTGCGCATAATCTACCTATGCAAAGACGCAACCAAAATAGGCGAATATGAAACCACCCTATGCAAAAATGCAAAGCGAGCTTGGCCTGGCCGATCTCGAGCTGATCCTGGCCCTCGCGCGGGGCGGCAATCTGCAGGGTGCGGCCGAGCGTTTGCAGGTCGATACCTCCACGGTTTTCCGCTCGATCAAGCGCCTGGAGAAGCTGGTCGGCGAGCTGCTGTTCGAACGCGGCCGCCGCGGCTACATGCCCACCGAACTGGGCGGCGAACTGGTGGTCTTCGCCGAGCGCATCGAGACCGAATTGCTGGCCGCGCGGGAGGCGGCCTTCCACAGCGAGTCGCAGCCGTCCGGCGTGCTGCGCATCACCACCACCGACACCATCCTGCATAGCCTGCTGCTGCCCGTGCTGGGCCGCTTCGGCGCGCGCTATCCCGGCCTGCAACTGGAGCTGGTCGTCACCAATACGCTGGCCAATCTGAGCCAGCGCGAGGCCGACGTCGCGATCCGCGCCACCCGCAAGCCGCCGGAGCACCTGGTGGGCGCCAGGCTCGGCACGCTGAAGGGAGCGGTGTTCGCGGCGCGCAGCTACCTCGAAGGCCGGCCGCTGCCGCTCGACCTGGAGAACGCGGACTGGATCGCACTGGACGACTCGCTGGCCGAGCACCCTTCCGTGCACTGGCGCCGCCAGCAGTACCCGAAGCTGCAGCCGCGCTACCGGTGCAACAGCGTGCTGTCGGTCGCCGAATCCATCGCCGGCGGCCTGGGCGTGGGCGTGTCGCCACTGTTCGTGCTGCACGGGCGCGAGGGTGTCGAGATGGTGGGCGAGCCCGTTCCCGAGCTGGAAACGGACTGCTGGATACTGGTGCACCCGGACGTGCGTCACCTGCAGCGTGTGAAGCTGCTGTTCGACTTCCTGCGCGAGGAGGTGCGCCTGCCGGCGCCCGGTCACGCCGGCAAGGAGGCCTGAGTCTGGTCCGCGAAGGCGCGGCGCAGCCAGAATGCGGCGGTGGCGCCGATCAGGAGCACGGTGACCAGCGAGCCTTCGACCCCGAAGCTGCCGCCGGTGAGCCAGACATCGCCCGAAAGTTCCCCCTTCAACAGCCCGTGTCCAGCAGTCTGGCCCGACACGGCCGAGGAGAATACCTGACCCAGCACGAAGTTCCATCCGACGTGGGTGCCGATGCAGGCCCACAGGCTGCGCGTCTTCATGTAGATCGCCGCCTGCATCACGCCGTAGGCGACCAGTGCCACGACCGCCAGGACCGAGATGCCGTCGTTGGGCAGGTGGGCGACGCAGAACAGGAAGGCGGAAATCACGATGGCCGCCCTGCTGCCGAGCGAGCGCTCCGCGACGCCGAAAACCACGCCGCGAAACACCATTTCTTCGGCCATGCCCACCAGGACCAGTTCGGCCAGCGGGATGAGCATGAGCACACCCGGCGCATTGAGGCCAAGGAGATGGTAGGAGCCGAGCGCGGCCAGTACGACGAAGGTGCTTGCCACGAGGCCGGCACCAATCGCCAACCCCAAGCCCAGCTCGCGTGCCATGCCCGACATCGCCAGCTCGGCCGGCGTGCGCTTTTCGATATGGCGTACCCAGAACCGGTAACCGAACCAGACCAGCACGGCGGCCAGCAGCTGCGGCCACGCAACGCGGTATGGCTTCTCCACGAGCTGGGACGCGGTGATCATGGTGAGCGGAATCGCGGCGAAGGTCAGGAATACGCCGAGCAAAATGCGCACCACCGGGTTCGCCACCAGGCGCGCGGCCAGGCCGGATTTGTTCATTGTCGTGCTGAGCGTTCTGTCCATGATTGCCTTCGCTTTCGGTGTGGGTTGGTCAAAGCTGCTTGCGTGCCTCGCGGATGCGCTCCCCGAAGGAACGCTGTTCCAGAACCTCGATCGCCTGCGCCAGGCACGCCGACAAGGGGAACTCCAGCTCAGCATCAAGATTGTCGGCGGCCTGTTTGGTCGCCCGCCAGCATTCCTCCAGGCGGGGCAGCAACGCGGCACCCTGGTGGCTCAAGCACACCAGGCGCTGCCGGCCGTCTTCGCCGCTGACGACCTCCAGCAGCCCTTCCTTTCGCATCAAGGCCACTGTTTGCGTTGCCGCCGGCTGGGTGATGCCAGCCATCTCCGCCAGCTGCCCGATCGTCACCGACGGATGCTGCTGCAGTACACGCATCACGGGTGTGTAGCGCGGCCGGTAATTCAGCCCGGCATCGACGTAGGCCTGTTGCACGGCACTGTCCAGTAGTTCGATCAAATGCCGCAATTGGGTTCCGAGTCCTTGTTTCATGGGATCATGCTAACACATTATATAAGCGCTTATGTAAATTATTTGCGGTGACGGGCCGGTTGCCGGAACGGCAGCGACGCCGGGGTGGCTTGATCTGGCGCGCGCGCAAGCGTGCTGTCCAGCGCCCGGACGGATGCTAAACTTGGCCTTTGCCTCTTCTTTCCCCTGGCCGCCATCGGCGACGCCCAGATTTCATTCACCCTGCATCGTCGGCCTGCTGGCGACACGGGAAACGTTTTGAGCATGTACCCACAGTCCATCCGATTCCTCATCCTTCTCCTTCTCGCATTGAGCTTGCCGGTCGCGGCCAAGCTGCCCCCCGTGCCCGGCGCCGCGCCCGCCGCCCCCGTCGAGGTTCCCGATCCGCTGGGCCGTGACACGCCGCGCTCGGCGATCTCCGGCCTGATCGGCGCCCTCGCCGAGCACGACTACGACCGCGCCGCCCAGTTCTTCGACCTGCCCGCCAACACCAACCGCCAGCGGATCAACGCGGCCGCCCAGGCGCGCGGTTTCCAGGCGCTGCTCGACAAGGAAGGTTCGCTGCTGCCCTACATCGCGCTGTCGAACGAGAAGCTGGGCAAGATCGACGATGAACTGCCCGTCGGGCAGGAGCGCGTGGGCGAAATCACCATCCAGGACAGGAAGGTGCCAATCCTGCTGACCCGTGCCGAAGAGGATGGCCAGCAGGTGTGGAAGGTGTCGGAGGAAACGATCGACAGCATCGCGGCCGCCACCAGGCAGGCCGCCGCCGCCCGTAGCGCGCGGGGATCGGAGTACCTGATCGCCGGCGCGCCGGCCCAGGACTGGGGCCTGCTGGTGGGACTGGGCGTCGCGATCTTCGGCGGGATGTGGGTCGTGTCCGCCCTCGTGGTCGCGACCATCCGGCGCCTGGTGCCCAACCCCGAGGCGAATGGCCTGTTCCGCTTTTTCCAGGCGGCGCTCCCACCGCTGAGCCTGCTGCTCGCCGGCTTCCTGTTCTTCGGCTGGGCCGAGCGCCTTGCGGTCTCGATCGTCGCGCGCCAGACCTTGCTGCGCTACACGGGCATCGTCTCGGTCATCGCCTTCGTCTGGTTCGGCCTGCGCCTGGTTGACGCCGTGGCCGACCTCATGATCGCGCGCATGCAACGCGCCGAGCGGCGCCAGGTGGTGTCCGTCATCACCCTGCTGCGCCGCACGGCCAAGGTGCTGCTGCTGCTGTTCTCGGTATTCGGCATCCTCGATACCTTCGGCATCGACGTCACCACCGGTATCGCGGCGCTGGGTATCGGCGGCATCGCGCTGGCGCTGGGCGCCCAGAAGACCGTGGAGAACCTGGTCGGCAGCGTCACCCTGATCGCCGACCGTCCGGCCCAGGTCGGCGACTTCATCAGGGTTGGCGACCTGATCGGCACTGTCGAGGACGTCGGCATCCGCTCGACGCGCATCCGCACGCTGGAGCGCACGGTGGTGACGATCCCCAACGGCGACCTGTCTTCGCGCCAAATCGAGAATTTCGCGACGCGCGAGCGCTACCTGTTCAATCCTGTCATTTCGGTGGACTACCGGGTCTCGTCGGCCAAGCTGCGCGAAGCGATCGACATCGTGCGCCAGGTGCTGGCCGAGCACCGGGACATTGCGGAGGGCTACCGCGCCAGGTTGGGCCAGATCACCCCGCGCTCCTTCAGCATCGAGGTCTTCTCGTACATCGAGGTGCTCGACTTCGAAGTCAGCCTGGCCATTCGGGAAGAGCTGCTGCTGTCGATCTACGAGCGGCTCGAGGCGGCGGGCGTCGGCCTGGCCTTCCCGGCCCAGACGATCGTGTTCTCGCCCGAGGAGCGGGCGGCGGCTCAGGCAAGTGGCGATGGAAAGGACGGACAGGAAGGTCCGGCGCGGGAAGGCGTTGCGCGTTGACCTGGATTGGCTAAGGCGGCACAGAGTCCCGCGTTCGCGCACCAGCGTCCGGAATATTCATTCCCCACATCAGCAAGTCGTTCCCACGAAGGCGGGAACCTATGCTGAGTAGAGAAGGCAGGCACTCTGTTTCGTAGTCCTCACTTCAAGAGACGTGGCTTCCGAGCTCTTGTATGGGTTCCCGCGGGGCCGCCGAGGATTCGCGGGAACGACAGGAAAAGTCCCCCGTCCTTCAGCCGCCCCGCGCACTGCGCAGCCAGTCATCGCCTCCCGCCTCCAGCGCGGCGGCGATGACATCCGGAGGCAAGCTATAGACGGTCGCCCAGGTCGCACGGCCATCGGCGGCATTGGAGGGGAAGCTCGTCGTCTCGACCGGCCAGTGGTACTTGCGCTTGAGCGTGCGCACGATGGCGGCGAGCGTCACGCGCCCGCGCAAGGGTTCCGCGCCGGTCTGGTCGGCGTCGGACAGCAGGACGGCCAGCACGGCGCCGCGCGCCGTCCGGGGGCCGGGAAAAGTGGGTGGCTTGCTTGGCATGCCCACATTCTAGCCGCCGGCGCGCGCACTGCCCGAAAAGCCAATGTCCTTGCCAACGGTAGGGTTATAATCCCCGGCTTCACCAGAACACCCCCCGCACCATGACCATCGCTCCCGAACTCCTCCTGCCCGCCGGTTCGCTGGCGAAGATGCACGCCGCCTTCGACTTCGGCGCCGACGCCGTCTACGCCGGCCAGCCGCGCTACAGCCTGCGCGTGCGCAACAACGATTTCTCCACCCATGCCGCGCTCAAGCAGGGCATCGACGAGGCCCACGCGCGCGGCAAGAAGTTCTTCGTCGCCAGCAACATCTTCGCGCACAACTCCAAGCTCAAGACCTATATCCGGGACATGACCCCGGTCATCGAGATGAAGCCGGACGCGCTGATCATGGCCGACCCGGGCCTGATCATGATGGTGCGCGAGCAGTGGCCCGATGTGCCGATCCACCTGTCGGTGCAGGCCAACGCCGTCAACTGGGCCGACGTCAAGTTCTGGCACAAGATCGGCCTGACCCGCGTGATCCTCTCGCGCGAGCTGTCGCTGGACGAGATCGAGGAAATCAAGCAGCGCTGCCCCGAGATGGAGATCGAGGTGTTCGTCCACGGCGCGCTGTGCATCGCCTATTCCGGCCGCTGCCTGCTGTCGGGATACTTTTCGCACCGCGACGCCAACCAGGGCACCTGCACCAACTCCTGCCGCTGGGACTACAAGGTGGCCAATGCGGAGGAAGACGCGAGCGGCGACATCGCCCGCCTCGCGCCGGAGACGATCAGCCTGAACTACCGACAGGCGCTGGAGCAGGCCGAGAAGTCCTTCTCCTCGCTGGGCGAGATGGAGCGCCACCCGCTAGCCGACCGCGTCTACCTGATCGAGGAATCCGAGCGCCCCGGCGAGCTGATGCCTGTCATGGAGGACGAGCACGGCACCTACATCATGAACTCGAAGGACCTGCGCGCGGTCGAGCACATCGAGCGGCTGGTGAAGATCGGTGTCGATTCGCTCAAGGTCGAAGGCCGCACCAAGTCCCTGTACTACGTCGCGCGCACCGCCCAGGTGTACCGCCGCGCCATCGACGACGCCGTGGCCGGGCGCCCCTTCGACGAAGGCCTGCTCGGCCAGTTGCAGGGCCTGGCCAACCGCGGTTACACCGATGGTTTCTACCAGCGCCACCACACCAAGGACCACCAGAACTACATGAAAGGCGCGTCCGAGATCGGCCGCAGCCAGTATGTGGGCGATGTGCAGTCGGTCGAGGCTGGGTGGGCGACGGTCGAGGTCAAGAACCGCTTCTCCGTGGGCGACCGCATCGAGGTGATCCATCCGAATGGCAACGGTGAGCTGACCATCGGACGCATGCTCTCGGCGGATGGCGCCGAGCTGACGGTCGCGCCGGGCAGCGGCCACTTCGTGCGCATCGAGCTCGACGCGCGCTACGACAAGGCGTTGCTGGCCCGTTTCCTCTGACGCCCGAGCCCGCAACCTGACCCGCACCCGCAACAGGTCGTCCCCGCGAAAGCGGGGACCCATACAGCACGTCCCAGCCAACTCAGCATGGGTCCCCGCCTTCGCGGGGACGACGCGCGGAAGCCCCGGACGTGTGCCCGGGCACCGAGCGCCGCGCGCTTCCGCGATATAGTGACGCCAATCCGATATCGCACGAGAATCCATGAGCAATCCCCGCTACCAGAACCAGGGCCCCGACGACGACACGGGCGACGATGACGCCTACCTCGAACGCGAGCTGAAGCTTTCCGCACGCGGCATCGAGCTGGTCAAGATGGAAGGCCGCGTCTTCCTGCGCTTTTCCGGCAGCGTCAATTACGAAGGCTTGAACGTTCGCTACGCCCTGGTGCCGTCGCGTGGCGTGCTCGCCAAGCCGAGCAAGTGGCGCAAGATGGACCTGCCGGCGCGCCTTGCACTGATCGAGGAACGCGCCAGCGACGCGGCCATCGAAGAGCTGCAACGTGAAACCTACGAGTTCGTGCGCGACATCGCCGGCGAGGCGGACGACTTCGGTTGGGACCCGATGCTGTTCCTGCACGTGCTCGACGAGCTGGAAACGTCCGAGCCGGCCGAGTACGTGTTCCAGCGCATCTCGCAGCGCCTGACCCACGCCGTCGAGCGCGAGCAGGAGGAGCGCCACGCGGCGCGCACCAAGGAAAGCATCAACCTGGCCGAATACCCCGAGTCCTTCGAGGTCGCCAGCCACATGCCGCGCAAGTTCATCGCCCTGCTCGGCCCCACTAACTCGGGCAAGACGCACCGCGCGATGGAGACCCTGGCCAAGGCCGAAAGCGGCGTCTACCTGGCGCCGCTGCGCCTGCTGGCGCTGGAGAACTACGAGCGCCTGCTGGCCGCGCGGCCGGACGGGCGCGAGCTCAAGGTCAGCCTGGTCACAGGCGAGGAGCGGCGCCTGACCGAGGACGCGACCCACATCGCCAGCACCGTCGAAATGCTCGACACCAAGACCCGGGTCGAGGTCGCCGTGATCGACGAGATCCAGATGCTGGCCGACCGCGACCGCGGCGCGGCCTGGACCGCGGCCGTCTGCGGCGCCCCGGCATCGACCGTGTTCCTGGTCGGCGCTCCCGAGGCGCGGCGTGCCATCGAGGCGCTGGCGGAGCGCCTGGAGGTGCCGCTGGAAGTGCACATACTCAAGCGTATGGCGCCGCTGGCGATGGAAAGCACGGCGGTGCGCAAACTGCGCAACCTGCGCCGAGGCGACGCCGTCATCGCCTTCTCGCGGCGCGAGGTGCTGATGTGGCGCGACATGATCACCGAGATGGGCCTGTCGGTCGCCACCGTGTACGGCAACCTGTCGCCCGAGGTGCGGCGCGCGCAGGCCGAACGCTTCCGCGAGGGCAAGGCGGACATCGTCGTCGGCACCGACGCGCTGGCAATGGGCCTGAACATGCCGATCCAGCGCATCGTGATGACCACCACCGTCAAGTACAACGGCTACGAGGAAGAAGAGATCCCGGCTGCGCTGGCCAAGCAGATCGCGGGCCGCGCGGGCCGCTACGGGGTGCACGAGGAAGGCTTCGTGGCCGGTTACGACGACGATACCCACGAGGTGATGCGTTCGCTGATGAAGGAGAAGGTTCCGCCCGTGCCATCGAGCGGCTTCGCCGTCGCGCCCTCGCTGGAGCAACTGCACCGTATCTCTGCGGTTACCGGGGAGACCTCGCTGGTCAAGCTGCTCAAGCGCTTCGTGCACAACATCGACGTGCCGGACGGGTTCTTCTATCCGCGCATCACCGAGGACCAGAACGAACGCGCCGAATGGCTCGACACGCTGCCACTGTCGGTGGCGGAGAAGTTCATGCTGTCGCTGGTGCCGATTTCCTCGCGCGTGCCGTCCCTGCAGAGCGCCTGGGAGCATTGGGCGCTATCGCTCGCCAAGAAGAAGGTGACGCGCCTGCAGCCCCATCCGCAATCCCTGTTCTGGCAGAACCTTCAGGAAGTGGAGGACACCTGCCGCATGTACTCCGCCTATGCCTGGCTCGGTTACCGGGAGCCGGAGTTCTTTCCGGACATCGCGCTTGCGCAAGAGTTGGCGCGCGAGGCGTCCGAGCGGGTCGATTCGCTGCTGCAGCAACAGAATACGGCGGCGCGCAAGCGCGGGGGCGGGGGCCAGCGCGGGCGGCGGTAGGGGGGGCCGGGCCGCGCAGGCACTTGTGCCCACCAATTCGGACGCCGGTGGGTGGGCACTCGTGCCCACCATTGCCTGCGTGCCCGTGAGCACGGGAGCGTTGTGCAGCCTGGCGCACCCTGGCCTGCTATAGCAACTTGCCTCGTGCCACGTCTTCCTGTTGGGCTCGGCGATGTGAGCCGGCGCCCCCTTCTGCCTCGCAAAGTCTAAACTTGTGGCAACACTGCCGCCCATCGACGCTCGGCGGAAGGGCCTTTTTCCCCTGCGGTCCCGATTTCGCACGATTCCCCACGCTTTCCTACGATTTGCCCACGAAAGCACACGATTCGCGAACGAAATCGCACGATTTCTCAACGAATCTGCACGATTTCACTACGAATTCAAACGATTTCCGCAGCCAATGTCGGGCTCATCCGTGAAAACTAGAAATCGTGCGCTTTCGTGGCGCTTTCGGTTGCTCCCACATCCATCGAAACTTATCAGCACGCCTAACACAACCTGCTAGTTGCTCCGGAGGCAACAGCTGAGTACACTGAGCCGTGCCGATTGTCCGATATCGGCCAGAAGCGGACGTTGCTGCAGAGACTTTGCCTAATCCCCAATTTTTAAAAGCGTATGGAGCCCGCCATTCACATAAACCCTGCTGACGGCTCGCTGAAGCTACTGGACCTTGGACTTATGATTCACAAAGGGACGGCCCAAGCTAGTGTAGAAAAAATGCTCTCCGAGTTTTGGAGGGGGGCTGTGGACCATGGCAACGGCTATTCTTGGTCATATTTGCATGGCCTAAGCTTCGGAACGATGCCTTGCGGACTTGCCCTAGGATTTCGTTTAGGTGTTCTAACGGAGATCCATTTGGGTGTCTCCCTACCTCACGCGAAGCTCGAAGGCGGGTGGCCCACCCGAGAGACCATCGATGAGGAGATTGCGTTTGTACGAATGGTCTTTCACGATCAGTTAAATCGCAGGTTTGGCGACAGCCCCGAACATTTCAGGTGGGGCGTCGCCTGGAGCGGATTTGATGCAAAGGGAGGCGCAGCCACTGCGGGCATTCGTTACGCTTGAGGCTGGTAAGTACCAGCCATAGTGGAACGACCGCAATGGGTCGGATCCGGTCGCACGCAGTGATGGTCCCGGCATTAACTTGGACGGCCTGGTCTCAGCCGGACTGATGTCATGAGTCGCACTCCCACGAAAACTGCAGATGCCGCAGCAAAGAGCCCCACGTGCGGTTTCTTGTTGGCTATCGCGGGCGCACTTAGGCCGGGTCATCCTCCGGGGCCTCCCAGGCTACCTCCTCGCCACGAAGCTCGTTAAACCTACGCAGCGTCTCGGTTTCGGGAAGCGGCAGATAGTTCATTAAATGGTAGTAGTCAGTTACCGCTCTATCGAGTAGGTCCTTCGCCTGCATTTTCGGGTCGAAATGAATGTCATCATCACCAGCTAGGTCAATGTGCTTCGTCCGGTTGCGCGCATATGTCATGAGTTCTCTGATAGCCTTAGGCGTTGAGGCTTCGTAGTCCTTATTGAGCAGCCTGGAGAGGCTGACTGCCGCGTTTTGCAGGCTCTTGAATGCGTTCTCAGTTCCGGTAATGCGCGTCACGTAGGTTCCGAGAATTTCCTCGGCGGCGCCTGCCAGGTGAATCGCGGCGAAGTAAGCTTGGTCAAAGTACGCCTGTAGCCCGCGCTCAAGGAGTTCGGCCGCAACCAGCATTTTAGGGGTCAAGTCAGTCATTGTTTGTTTCTCGCGCACGCCGAAGCAGAGTTGGAGTCCAGTGAAAGCATATGCCAGAAAGCCGCTCCTGGCCAAACCCGGCCGTTCCGTGTATAAAAATTGTCGACTGCAGGCCGTGGTTACGATAGGTGACCGCTAACCTCTGCTGCAGTCGGCTAACGGTAGGTCAGACTTCAGTCTGCTCCGCGATCTCAAGGGCATCTGACCTGATCGGAATCTTGTAGCCAGCTGGATAGTTAGTCTTCATGTTATTTTTATACATGGAGGCTAGATGAAGAAACGTTTTACCGAAGAGCAGATCATTGGGATCCTGCGCCAGGCCGAAGCCGACGGCGTGGTCATCCGGGATCTCTGCAGGAAGCACAACATCACCGAGCAAACCTTTTTCCGGTGGCGGAACAAGTACAACGGGATGACGGTGCCTGAGGCGCGGCGGCTGAAGGACTTGGAAGCCGAGAACGCCAAGCTGAAGAAGCTGCTGGCCGAGCAGTTGCTGGCGATCGAAGGACTGAAGGAGATCGCCGGAAAAAAATGGTAACCCCGGCAGCCAGAAGGCAAGCGCTTGAGATCCTGACGAGTAAAGGTTTATCCGAGCGTGCTGCCTGCCGATTTGCCGGGGTAAGTCGGCGCGTAACGAATTACGAGCTCAAGCAGCCTGCCAAGGATCAGGTCCTGGGAGCCCAACTGATCAAGGCGTCAAGCCGCTATCCGCGCTTTGGCTATCGACGCATCGCCGTGATGACGGACACGAAGGTGAGCCGTGTCTGGCGCCTCTGGAGCAGGCTGGGATTGAATCTGCCGAAGCGCCGGCCCAGGAAACGCCGCTGTGGCAGCGACATCCGCATTCCCGGCTCGACTGCGCCCAACGGCGTGTGGACGTATGACTTCGTGCACGACCAATTGGCCAATGGCGGACCGCTCAAGATGCTGTGCGTTCTGGACGAGAACACGCGCGAATGCCTCGCGATCGAGGTGGGCAAGTCGCTGCGCAGCCAGGACGTCATCCTGACGTTGTCCAGGCTGATGCGAATCTATGGCAAGCCGGCCTTTATCCGCTCGGACAACGGTGCCGAATTCACTGCCACGGCCGTCATGAAATGGCTGCGTGACCAGAACATCGGGCCGGCTTACATCAAGCCAGGCAGCCCATGGCAAAACGGCTTCGTCGAAAGCTTCAACGGCAAGCTACGTGACGAATGCCTGAACCGGGAATGGTTTGTAAGCAGGCCGGAGGCCAAGCTGATCATTGCGAAATGGCGACACTTCTACAACAATGAGCGACCGCACTCTGCGCTTGGCAACCGAACGCCGGCTTCTGTCGGCCGCGAACGGCGCCAGGAACAGGCGGCCTAAAGTCGAAGACTAACTATCGCCGTGGCTACAAATTAGCCGATCAGGTCACATCATCGACCTCGATCCCAAGATACCTCACGGTGCTCTCGAGCTTAGTATGCCCAAGAAGCAACTGAACTGCTCGAAGATTTTTCGTTCGCCGGTAGATCAGAGTCGCTTTTGTTCTCCGCATCGAATGTGTACCGTACGCCGTCGTATCCAGGCCAATCGATTCCACCCATCTGGTAACGATACGCGCGTACTGTCAACAGCGATTGAAAATTGATACGCTTTTCCAGCGACCAGCGATTTAAAACTGATACACCGCCATCATCATTCCGTCCGCGCCATCTG
>FWWL01007054.1_pt1 | contig 15688 bp, 10 predicted proteins | sample 2228331 | NCBI WGS metagenome assembly FWWL01 (sample SAMEA103939775, study PRJEB20133) | metagenome
CGGAATGTTGATGGCTCCCTGTGCGTGGCCCATTTGGAATTCTTCCGGAGTGCGCACGTCAATGAGTGTAATGCGCCCCCTTTCCTTTTTTTGCATGGTCATAATAGCAAGTGTTTGACTTGTAGTGAAATAACGCTGCAAAGGTCAGGGGGCGGCGCCACGCTTGCCTGTGACTTCGGTCACAGCGCCCTGGCTGTGGTGTAATAAAAATGTACAGCCCTCAGCGCAGAGCAGCTTGTAGGGCGCTGAAGTCCGGGCGATACTCTCGGAAGCGGCTTCGCTCATGTTCGTAGATGGCGCGTGCCAAGCCGGAGAGGAAAGGCCGGCCGACAGAGTCGTATTCATACTGGTCGTCGTTAAAGATGCCGTCGGAATTGCACAGGATGGTAGCCACAAGGATAAATTCAACCCCATGGCGGAAGTCCACCACATAGGCGGCGTCTGTCATGGTGCCGTAGGCTTGGCCCACCTTATTGAAGAAACGCAGGGAGCCGTCGGCAGGGGCGAAGGCGAAGTATTTCACGTAGTCATCAGGGTATTTCTGCGGATCGTAGGCGGGCCAGTCGCATTCGCGTGGCAACATGCCCATGTATCGCCACACAAAGCGGTAGTCGTCGTCGCTCAGGTCGAAGCGCTGGTGCGGTGGCACTGCCTGAGGAAAGAAGATGGCGCGGAGCATCTTTTCCATGTCGGTGAGGGCAAACCAGTTTTTGGTTTGCATGTCTAACGGCTGATGGACGAGCTCACCTTCAACATCAATCCAACCGCGCCCGAAAGCCGTGGAATGCTGTGGGTTTTGCCACGTTTCCAGGCTGATCTTTTCGCCTTCTCGATAGATTTCGCCCCGCTCCGGATCGTAGAAAGTGATAGGGCAGGCGTAGCGGTTATCGCGTCGGGGCGCGTAGAATCGGTGGACGATGCCCGTGCGCGTGTATCCCTTTTCGCGCAGGGTTTGGTTGATGTAATCAGTGCCCAAAAACTCAAAAAGATGGTTATAGGCCGGGTTATCGCTCACCACGAAGACCTGCCGGACATCGTGAGCAATAGTGGGCAGGCCGCGCGGTGCCGTAGGCTCTACCTCGTAGCGCTGCTGGAAAGGCCGCACAGAGTCGAGGCGATAAGGCGTTTCGCGATTAAGTAGAGGATAGCCACTGTTCTTAAGGCGGTGGAGCTTTTCCAAGGCCAATAGGGCTAAGGGCATCTTCACCATGCTGGCAGGGTAGAAGTAGCGCGTGCTGTCCACTCTGTAGGAAAAGGTGCGGAAGCGCGGCGGAGCATCGAGTTGGCGGTCAATCTGGGTGTAGAGAATCTGCACTCGGTATTCTTCGGGATTGTCTAACACCCGGCGCATCAGCGAGTCTTTGCGCAAGTCCGCAAGAATGGTGGCTAAGGGGGCGGAGGATGACGCAGTACGGGGTTTCCAAACAACAATACAGGCTACATGTAACACTGAGCCTAATAGGACAAGTGCGAGGAGTTTCATTGTTTTTTATAGTTTTTAATACGCGCCAAAAGTAAAGCCTGACAGAGGATTGCGTACCTTTGTTTTGCTCGTATAGCGCGCGCTAAAAGAAGCATTAATAAAAAAGGTAGTAATCTGGCTAACTTATACTCATTGCAAATGATAAATAATTGGGCACTTTCATCCACCTCATCTACGAAAGAAGGGATCTTTTGCTTCTACAAGATGAATAGCGAGAGAGACGAAGCTATCTATCTATTTATTGCTTTATGGCTCGCAAAAGCAACTTGCCAGCCTCGGAGATTTGCCCAATATGCCTTTACACCATAACTGATAATTCGCCTAACATTCAATGAAAGTCTTGACTACACCTTGGAAAAATGATTTCCTTCACCTTGTTGAACAATCAAGAAGATCTATCAAGATTACCTCTCCTTTCGTCAAGAATGATGTCTGCTTAGAGTTGATCAAGTCAAAAAGAACATCAACGAAGATCTACCTAATCACATCCTTCAAGCTGATGAGCATTTACTCCGGTGCTCTCGATATTTCTGCAATAGAAAACATAATTGATAACAATGGAATTGTGAGAAATTTTCCGAGGCTCCATTCCAAAATATACATCTTTGACGATGAGCAGGCCATTGTTACTTCAGCTAATTTAACCTATGGCGGTCTCCTCAAAAACTTTGAATATGGTGTCTTGTTTGATGAATTAACGATGGTAGAAGCTGTTGTCCGTGACTTTAACGCTTTGCTAGATAATGAAATAACAGGTGTTGTAAAGAAAAGTGATTTAGAGGCCGTAAGAAGCATCATAGGAAGAATTCCTCCATCCTTTGCTCCAAGGGTTCAAAGTTTTGAAGTCGAGACACCTGAAGAAAGTCTGGATATTATTCAGATACCGATGGATGCCATTATTGAAAGCTTGTCAGGGTGGAAATTAGAGGTTTTCAAATGCGCGGACAAGATACCCAAACAAACCTTTACGCTTGGAGAGATCAATGAGTACGAAGAGCATTTAAAAAAGTTGTATCCAGCCAATTAACACATCAAGGACAAGATCAGGCAGCAGTTGCAGTACCTGAGAGACTTGGGCCTGTTGGAATTTCTCGGAGATGGAAGATACAGGAAGCTGTGGAGGTAAAACAGACCTGCCCTCCCACTGATGAACAAGATGCTTGGGGAGATACCAAGCCGTCTTCCTTTAACCTTTTTGGCAACTTAGCGCTGCCTTCCTGTGTTTTCCAAGGACATGACAAATTTTAAACTTTGCGCACCTTACAAACCCACAGGCGACCAGCCGCAGGCCATTCAGCAGCTGGTAGAGGGCATCCGGCGCGGCGAGCGCGCGCAGGTGTTGCTCGGTGTTACAGGGTCGGGCAAGACCTTCACCATGGCTAATGTCATTGCCCAGGTGAACAAGCCCACGCTGGTGTTGACCCACAACAAAACCCTCACCGCCCAACTGTATAGCGAGTTTCAGGCCTTCTTTCCTGAAAATGCCGTCGAGTATTTCGTCTCCTATTACGACTACTACCAGCCCGAGGCCTACCTGCCCGTAACGGATACGTATATCGAGAAAGACCTCCAGATTAATGAGTTGGTGGACAAACTGCGGCTGCGGGCCACTAGTACCCTCCTCTCTGGGCGGCGCGACGTCATCATTGTAGCCTCTGTGTCGTGCATCTACGGCATGGGCAATCCCGAAGACTATGCCACCGGCATCATTCGGTTGCAACGCGGTGCCAAAATGTCCAAGACCCAGTTTCTATACGCCCTTACTGACGCCCTGTACTCGCGTACGGAGGGCGATTTTGCGCGCGGCACCTTCCGCGTGCGCGGCGACACGGTGGACATCCACCTGCCCTATGCCGACTGGGGCTATCGCGTCATTTTCTGGGGCGACGTAGTGGAAAGTATCGAAACCATTGACGTCAAAAACGGCAAGCGCATCGCAGAGGCAGACCACGCCGTCATCTTTCCGGCCAACCTGTACGTAGCGCCGAAGGATCGCTTGGCGCAAATCATCCGCGCCATCGAGGACGAAATGATCGAGCAAGAGAAGTACTTCCTCTCCGAAGGCCGCTACTTGGAGGCACAACGCATTCGAGAGCGCACGACCTTTGACTTGGAGATGATTCGCGAATTGGGCTATTGCAGCGGCATCGAGAACTATTCTCGCTTCTTCGATGGCCGACCGCCAGGCTCGCGTCCGTTCTGCTTGCTCGACTACTTCCCTGATGATTACCTGATGTTCGTGGACGAAAGCCATGTAACCATCCCGCAAGTGCGCGGTATGTGGGGTGGCGACCGCGCCCGCAAGCAAACGCTCGTCAATTATGGCTTCCGCCTGCCCTCGGCCATAGATAACCGCCCGCTCAGCTTTGAGGAGTTTGAGAGTCTCATCAACCAGGTTATATTCGTCAGCGCTACCCCGGGCGACTACGAGCTGCAACAGACAGAAGGCGTAGTAGTAGAGCAATTGGTGCGCCCCACTGGCCTACTTGATCCGCCCATCGAGGTGCGCCCTTCGCTCAACCAGGTAGATGACCTGCTCGAGGAAATCCAGCGGCGCATTGAACGCGGCGAGCGTACGCTGGTAACCACTCTCACTAAGCGCATGGCCGAGGAACTCTCCGCCTATCTGACCAAAATCGGCGTCCGGTGCCGATACATTCACAGCGAGGTAGAGACGCTAGACCGCGTCGAGATCCTGCGCGACCTGCGCCTAGGCGAGTTCGACGTCTTAGTGGGCGTCAACCTTTTGCGCGAGGGCCTCGACCTGCCCGAAGTGTCGTTGGTAGCCATCCTCGACGCCGACAAGGAGGGCTTTCTGCGCAACGTTCGCTCCCTGACGCAAACGGCAGGGCGCGCCGCGCGAAATGCTAATGGGTTAGTTATTTTCTACGCGGACCAAATCACTGACTTCATGCGCCAGACCATCGAGGAAACCCAGCGCCGCCGCAGCATCCAGATGGCGTACAACGAAGCGCATGGCATCACGCCTCGCACAGTTACTCGCAGCCGTGAGGAAATCCTGGCCCAGCGCAGCATCCTCGACATCCGACAAAGCGAAACAAGCGACTACTACGTGGAGCCAGAAACCCCCACCTTAGCCGCCGAGCCTGTGGTGGCTTATGCGACGCGTCCACAATTGGAGAAGATGATCGCCGAAACCGAAAGCCGCATGAAAAAAGCCGCCAAAGAGCTCGATTTCCTGACGGCTGCCCAATTACGCGATGAAATGCTCGCCCTCAAAAAACAACTTCGCGAGCGTTTCGGCGTCGAATAGACCCAAAAGGCGCCATTATGCGGCGCTACCTTTGCACTTGCCATGAATATCAACGGCAAACTACTGGCTGGAATCATTGGGATGGTACTGCTGGACCTTACCGGAATGCCCTTTGGCGCCCTCGTTGGCTTCATCATGGGTGTGGTGGTATGGCACGTTTATGAACATAGCAGAAGCCTCGAAGAAGACGAAAGGGTACATCGCGAAACCCAACGCCGACGTGGCGCCTTCGTCTATTATTTGCTGTGCCTTTGTGCCCGCTTGGCCAAGGCTGATGGCCCCATCAATCGGCAGGAAATCCAGTTCATGGAGCAGCTCATGCGCCAACGCCTCCGCCTCAGCGAGCAGGGCCGCCGAGATGCTATTCGTGTGTGGAACGATGCTAAACAGAGCGAGACAGCCTTCAACGACTATGCGCAAGCTTTTTACCGCGACTTCGCTCAGCAGCGGCATCTGGTGCTCGACATGCTCGACCTCCTTTTTGCCCTAGCTGCTGCCGATAGCACGCGCCTCCATCCTGCTGAAGAAGCCTTGTTGTTGCGCGCTGCAGCGTTGTTTCACATCAGCCGCCTGCAGTTCGATCGCATTAAGAGCCGGTACTTTGAGGCACCTGGACATCAGCAAAAGCAGCCCTCTTGGTCACCACTCGACCCGCACTACGCTATTCTGGGCGCTTCGCCGTCAGACTCTTTGGAAGTCATAAAAAAAAAGTTTCGCCAACTGGCCTTCCAATGGCACCCCGACCGCGTCCAGGCGCGGGGCGGCTCTCCTGAAGCCATTCGGCATGCCCACGAGAAGTTTCGCCAAATCAATGAGGCCTATGAAAAAATTATAGAGTCACGCCGCTCATGAATATTCGGTTCTATGGCTATTTGTAACCGTTGAGGTTGCAATGACTCCATACGATGGTTTCACACCGTTTTTGAAAGGGTACACATTTTCCGACAAGGGCCGTTTCCCAAACCACCTGCTCTGCGGCTGCTGCCAGCTGCACCTCTCTCACCGAGGCCGTTTTTTGGGGAAAACGGCTCCAGTGCTTCGGCTTGGCTTTTTCGCGCACCTGCACCCGCGGAGCTCCGGCTTGGGCGTATGCCCGTCTCGCCCTGGGGTCCTAATAACGGCGTGAGCGGCACCGCAGGGTCGCCGTGCTTGCAGGCGCGGAGGCGAGAGGCTGCTGTTTCGCCATTATTAAGGCCCGAAAGCGGGACGAAAACACGCCCGGGGCCAAACAGGAGCCGCGCGCCCAACTACTACGCCCACAGCAGCCGCTCCGAAGCCGGCAGCCGTTTTTTCACCCCAAAAAACGGAGGTGAGAAAGGCGACTATGGTAGCAAGTGGCCGCCTCTACTTTTCATTCATCATTCGCTCTGGAAAATGTCCCCTTTGCAAGTACCGAATACAAAAGCGGATAGTGAACGTGTTACAGCTAAGTTTGGCGATACCGTTCACTATCCGCCCTGTGTTGCGGCAAGTGCGCTTCATCATTGCACCTTGACCACCCGAGCAGTCGCCTGCTGCCCATCGGCCGCCCTCATACGCAACAGGTACGCACCAGCAGGTAGCGTATGCCCGAGCAGCAGCTCTCCTTCTTTCGCCTGCAGCCTGTGCGTTTCCATGCATCGGCCCAGCGCATCCAACACCTCCAACACTACAGGCTCGGCATCGGGCCACTGATAGTACACCCGAAAGACATTGTGCGAGGGATTGGGCGCCACTCGCCATTGAAGCGATACATCCGCCCCGGACACCGACGCCGTACCCGTCAAGACCTCAAAGGCGTCCACCGCGGCTTCCACTAAGTGGCCCGGGTTGTCGTCGTAGGCGATGAAGTGAATGCGCACATCGTCTGTCAGTAACACATAGTCTGTGAGAGGAATTTCACCCGAATATCGCCACCCACTGAACGAAGTCGTATCTGTCAAAATGAGCACGCTCTTGTTCCCATTGCTCACCCATACCTCGAAGCGGTCGTTGGGCGGCGTACTGCCTCCTCGGTTGAAAAACCAATAGTAATACTTGAGTATGGCATGCTGATAGCTGCCCAGACGCATGGGTGGAGAGGTAAGGGTTACGCTGCCGTCGTCCACATCATCAAAACCAGCAGCGCCGCCTCCGTTGCCCGTAACATAGCACTCCTCGCCGTTGTCGAAGTCCACATCGGCGCCCGGGTTAGAGGGACTGTTCTGGAAGAAAGTAGCAATAGGCACTTCGCGTTCCCAAAAGCCCGAGGTTGCGGTGGCTGAGGTCGTCCAGCCCAAGTCGAGCTCAAAATCATCGTAATAGCCCGGTATCAGTTCGAGCGTGTAGGTTCCGTTGGCCTCGATGAGCATATCCGCCACGTAATACCCCCACGTCCCGACGCGGTAGTTGCCCCCGCTGATGCAGCTGGCATCGAAGCGACCGCTGGCATCCGTTTGCACGGTGCGCGTGCCCAACGGTCCGTGCATCACCAAGCGCTGGTTAGACAAGGGAGTACCGCTGTTTTTGTCCACGACCAACGCCTCGATGTCGAAAGCCGAAATTGGCTGGAGGGTCAGCTCCAGTTCGCTTACTTGCCCAGGTGCAAAGTCCACCTGAAGTGTCGCCGTCTGGTATCCTGGTTTGCTCACCGTTACCGTAAAGGTGCCCGGCGTAGGCTGGCCGCTTTTGAAGGTGCCATCCGCGCGAGTAAGCTTTGTCGGGGCTATCAGCGGGCTGTGGATCTTGACCTCGGCATCAGCCAAAGGCAGCCCATTGCACCCATCAAGGATGCGCCCTTCCAAATAGCAGGCCCGCTGATAGGTCGGTGTCAGCACGAAGAGCCGCCCCGTAGGCGTCCCACCTCCTGTGGAAGGAATGTTGGACGCCACCAGATTGCCCGAGGGCAAGAACGGATACACTCCCCAGCAACCGTCGAACGTCGGCCCCGTACCCGGCCAAGTATCGTATTGGCCCACCAGCACCAAATTATCCGGCTTGTGCGCATCCACAATGACGACGCCGTCCGTGTACCACGAAGTAACGGCGTAGTCATTGAGGATGTGGGTATTATGCCCGATAGACCCGAAGCCATCGTTCGTAGAGAAGCGGTCTAGTTCCCGGATATTCGTCGGGTCGCTCACGTCGTAGGCCGTCAAGAACGAAGGCACACGCTCGTCCGTAGTCAGCACCGTCTTGCGGTCGCTGAGCATCCATGAGTTGTGCGTAAAGCGCGACGGCGTCTCCACCGTGCCCAGCAGCACCGGGTTGGCCTTGTCGCGCATGTCCACCACCGACATTACCCCCGCGTAGATGTGGCAGGCATACATCGTATCGTTGTCCGCGTAGCCGTCGTGGATGTAGCCCAGGTCGTCAAACTTGCCCACATACACCGGGTTGTAAGGGTCGCCGTTGAGGTCGTGCACTCGCACACTGCTGAAGTTGCCCCCATACGTGTACAAGAAGCCTCGTGCCTCGTCAATGTGCAGTGCGTGGATGGCGCCCAGTTGCCCCTCAATCTCTCCCGTTCCCGTGTACTGGTGATAGTCCACGTCAGGGTTGGGCAGCTTGCTCAAGTCCACAATCTGCACTCCACCGCCGCCTTCCGTCGTTACATAGGCGTAGTGCCGATACACCTTGATTTCGCGCCACAGGTTCGTAGGCCCTGGTATCTGCACAATCTCCACCGGTGCATCCGGGTCCGTAACGTCCACAATCGAAAGGCCCTGCGAGGCCCCTACTAGTGCATACTCGCGCCCATCCTGCGCGTAGCCGCAAATGTTGGCCAGCGTCTGGCCCGGATAGTCCAGCGTGCCGCGCAGCTGGATGTTGAAGTCTTGGCCTTGGGCCGCCCCTCCAAAGACCAATGCCAGCAGTAAAACACTGCCATTGAAAAGCCATTTCATGAGATGCAAGTGTTTGTTTTGTTTGAGCCAAAACACAGCAAGTGTGTTTGAAGAATGCCGCGAAGGTAAGGCGCCCATGCGGCCGAAACTGCCCAAACTTTTTCCACCCCATGTAGAAGGGTACCCATTTTTCAGCGAGGCGTCTGTGGCTTGTTTGCCAAACCACTTGCTCCACGTCCTGCCGCTACTGCGCCACCCTCACCCAAGTTATTTTTTTGGGAAAAAAACAGCTCCAGTGCTTTGGCTTGGCTTTTTCGCGCACCTGCGCCCGCAGCGCCTTGGGCTTGGGCTGGCCTGTGCCCCTCTCGCCCCTGGGTCTTAATAACGGCGCAGCTGCACCCAAGAGTCGCCGTTCTTGCCAAGGCGGAGGTGGGAGGCTGCCATTTCGCGATTATTAAGGCCCAAAAGCGAGACGAAAACAGGCGCAGGGCCAAACAAGAGCTACGCCCAGCCGCTGTGCCCACCACAGCTGCGCCGAAGCTGACAGCCGTTTTTTCACCCCCCAAAAAAAACGGAGGAAGAAAAGGGGATGACCGTAGGAGAGGGAGGCCTGTTCTGTCTTTTGTCTTATCTCTGATGAGAAATTTGTCCTCTGAGCACTTGGCCCTGTGGGCAATCTGGAGGATTGTGCCTTTTTCAATTTCGGGAGAAAAGGCGCTGTATTCCGCTTCTGACTTTAGTTCATGACGTAACCGCGCGTTGGCGGCTCCGTGCTCAGCTGAGAAGGTTCCCTGTCCGCCTCTATGATTTTTCGGCCAATGGGCATGCGGTAGTATCTATGCTCAAAAGATCGCCCTCACCTGTGCCCGTGCCGTATGGATAGGGCGGTTTTCCCCCGTTTGGCGGCCGTCGTATAGGAGGCTCAGTTGCATGGTCTTGGATATTTGGCGGTCTAGTTGCAGACCCCAGAGGTAGTTGTTGCCATTTTGCAGCCCCTCCAGCATGGCAAAGGCCACTGGCGAGTTGGTCTGGCCTTCGAAGTTAATACTGGCCAGACTTGCTCGGGCGCGCAAGTGAGTGGTGGGCCTAAAGCCGCTGTTATTGATTTTGCCTGCTGGCGCCCAGGTTAGCTCACCTCCCCAGGTATGCTGCTCGGCCTTTTCGGCGCTTTCCAGTGCATTTTTCGCGCGGAAGAAGGTGTAGTGGGCCGACAGTCGAAACACTGCCACCGGTAGCCAGGTGAACTTGGGGCTGAGTCTCACATAGCCGATGTCAAAGGTGCGATTGCTGAACAGCTCGCTGTCATTGCGCCGTGCGCCGCGTGTAAGGTCGAGTTCCGACATCCACCTCATAGACAGGTTGATGCGGCCATGGCACGTCCACTCACTCAGTTTTCGCCCTTCTGCGCCCGTAGTGAGTGCCGAGCGCTGGCGGTTGTCGGTGAGGGCCAGATAGGCGTCCCAGCGCGGGTCGGCGCGGTTGATGTAGAGCACCTGCCGCGAGATGATGGCGGCAGCGACCAGCGCTGTGTCCGCAATATCGAGGTTGAACGGGTTCCAAGCGAAGGGTTGCTGCGCATGGGCCAGCACGCGCCTCGACAGTTGTAGGTTGCTTTGGAAGGAGAGTTTGGTCAGGCGCCATAGCCAGCGCTTCTGAGCGGAGATGCCCAACAGCCGAGGCTCAAAACGCAGGCTTTGGTTGTAGTTCGTGTTTAGGGTAGGTAAGTAGTCGGGTGTAGTGATGCCGATGCGGACGTAATTGGCCTGGTCGGGGAATACGGCCAGTTCCATTTCGTCCACGGTGAGCACGCTGTCCTGGTTGCGGTCTATCCAGGTGTATTGGCCTTCGCCGGGGTTGACGCGCAAGAAGGTGTACTCGATGCGCGGCGTTTGGCCTGAGCCTACCTCGTAGCCGTAGGTGAGGGTGAGAGCATTTTTCCAGAAGCTGGCCGAGTAGTCGAGCCGACCCAAATAACTTTGCTGCGGAGCCAATGCAGTGAGTTCAGCGTTTTTGATACGCAGTTGGCGCCAGGAGAAGTTCCAGTTTAGGGTGTGAGAGGCGGCGCTGGGTCTGAGGGCTGGTCGGCTCCAGGCGCCACTGAGGTTGGCCTCATCTACGGCAGTGTTTTGCGAGAAACCTTTGCCGTGGGGCGCGTAGTCGTTGCGGTGCATCCAGCTGGCTGCCCAGCGCCAGGGGCTGTCGTCGGTGCCCCATTGGGCGTAGGCGCGCGTAAGGTCGTACCAAAAGCTGAGTGGGTGCAGGGAGTCGGCGGCTGCTGATATGCGGCGCTCGTTGTGTTCGCGCTCGCCGTAGAGGCCTACTTTGAGGATGGGTTTGTTGTCAGAGGAGCGGAAGGTCTTGCTGAAGTCGAACTTAGGGCGAGAGAAGCGCATGTGCTCGGCGGCTGTACGCGACAAGAGTACGTTGGTCTCGAGCATGAGGTCGAAGCCGCGTCGTTGCCAACGCCACAGCGACAGGTGCCGCTGTCCGGCGTATTGGCCCTGGCGCGTGAAGGTGCCCCACTCGTAGCGGGCATTCCCCCAGTCTTGTCGGGCGAGGGTGAGGCTGGTGCGTACCCAATGTTCTGTGGCGACACTGTCGGCGGCAGAGAGGTTCCAGTCGCGCGCAAACTCGGGTGGGCGGTAGGGGTTGAGGGGGGCGAAGTGGCGGTGCGTGTGCTCGTAGGTGGCGTTGGTTTGCAGCTTCCAGCCTGCCTGTTGTACGCGAGGAGGCAGCAGTTGTTGTTGCCAGCTGAGGCGTGCTGCCCAGCCGGTATTTTCTGCGTTGCCCAAGGGCGAGAAGCGGTTGCGGTCGTGGTGGCTGAGGGCCACTTCCGCATGCACATGGGTGTGCTCCGAAGCATTGCTCCACTCTCCGCCTATGGCAAACAGTTGTCGGCTCTCTGGGGCCACCAGCCGTACTACAGGTTCAAAATTGCCCTGTGGCTGGCAGTTTGTTGGGTCGGGTGCTACCCACCGGAAGACGCGCCCGTTGGCACCAGTGGTTTCCTGCACGTAATTGCCCTGGCCGCGCGGCACCTCGCTGAAGCGGGCTGTGTAGCGGGCCTGTGTGGGGTCGGTGGTGTGTCGCAAGATGCGCACTACTTGGCCGCACACCATGGTGTCCACCTCGGTGTACCACACGCGCGCGGGGTCGAGGGCGGCCTCAGGCGGCAGGGTGTCTATGCCAGAGGCATAGGCGCGCTCTACGTCGTTGCCCACCTCGGCCAAACGGCGCAGTTGTTCGGGCGTCAGGTCTCGTGCGCTGCCGGCCGTTCGGCTGTCCTGCTCGGAGTAGGCGTGCAAGTAGATGCGCCCTGCCCCGAAGCGCTGCTCTATCTCGGCAGCTGTGGTAGAGCGCAAGTAAGTCTGGACGGCGTACTCAAACTCGACGATGATGCGGCTGTCCTTGGAAATAAGACGGCGATGGGTAAAGGTAATCTCTCCCAGGTTGTAGTCCACGGTGTAGTCGTCCTCGAAACCGCGCCGCAATAGCATGCCATCGAGGAAAACCTTTTCCGTTCCAGCCAGCACGATGATGAAGCGCTCGCCATGAGCTCCCTGCAAGCGATAAGGCCCTTGGTTGCCCTCCTGACCAGCGATGAGCTGGCGGTGAAACTTGCCGCGCGACACCGACATGGCGGCCCTGACGTCGGGTTGGCGTGTGCCGGCAGGCTCCCAGCGGAGGGCAGCTCCTTGCACGCGCTTGAAGTAGTTGGCAAAATAGCCGTTAGGCCTCGTGAGGTCGAGGTCGCCCGCCGTCAGGGTAACGTTGCGCCGGCGCAGTTGGATGAAGATGCGGTCGAACTCCTGCAGTTGGCGTGTGGTGCCGTCGGGTTGTAGAGGGATGGAGTTGTCCGACAGGGCTGCCAACAGTTCGATGTCGTTGCCTAATTGGCCCTGCAGTTGAAGGTTGAGGTTGGAGTTGAAGGTGAGGTTTTGGTTGTTGCCCAAGCCAATGCCGCGCACATAAGCGCCATTGGTGCGCAGGTTAGCCGTCTCCCAGGGCAAGGTGGTGGGCTGAAACGGGCGGTAGTCGTAGGCAATGTCATTGGCCCTGCCCGCCCGCCGGATGATGGCCGTGTCGAGGCGTGCCACGGGCTGACCAAGGTTGATAGGCAACACCCGATAGGCAATGCGCAGATGAGTTACCTGTGGTGCTACCAAGCGCAGCAGGGCCGTGTCGGTGTACAAAAGGTTGTTTTCTACGCAAAAGGCAGACATTTCCAACCATTGCCCAGCCGCCGAGTCTTGCACGCCTACCAACACCGGCCCTACGGTTAGCGTATCCAGCACCTGCACGGGCGCCCATGCGGGTAAGATGCGCCAGCGCATATTTGACAGCTCACCCCCCGAAGAAGGCAATTGAGCCAGTGCCTCATCGGAATGGATAAAAAAAACTGCGATGAGCCACCAAAGACACCAGCGAAATACCCCTGCTCGCATGTGAGAAATGTGCACTGTGCATTGAGGTGAACGTACGAGGACGCACGACCTGTCCACGGCGTTGCCTGCCCAGCCAAGGGCGGGCCTATTGAGGAGACATCTCGAATATAGGGCGAACGGGCGACGAGTCCAGTGGCGCCAACAAAGGCGGCTTTACCGGCCGAGGAGGACGCGCCCGGCGCAGGGAGTCTTCCACCTGAGCAATGGCCTCGGCCAATAGCATCGAGTCCACCATACGCTCTGCTTCAGCCAACAGGGCTTGTCGGCATTTTTCCATCTCGCGCTTTCGGTACTCTGCCAAGCGCTCTGCCACCTTCTCTTCCACTATGTGCGACTTGTCGCTGTCGCACCCTGTAAACACACACATTGCTGCCAAAAGCAAATACAGAAGCCTCATGCGTTGGCTTTTGATGACAAAGGTAGCAGTAGGCGCAGTTTTCGCCAGTGCTCATCGGCCTCTTGCCAGGTATTCCTCGGTATGGCTTATTTTTGACCCTAACGCTCGCCAAAGACAGTTGTACCCATCATCATTGAATGCCTTGCTTATGCACAAGACATTACTCTGTGGACTGCTCCTCCTCACCCTTGACCTGGCCAACGGCCAAAATACCTCTTGCAACGGCACTCGCTACATCATGCCGGTATTTACTCAAGTGCAAAAAACTACGGTGCCATACGCCACGGCCATCAGCCACTTGGGCCAAACCATTACCCTGTCTATGGATGTATACGAGCCAGTAGGCGACACCGCCCAGCAGCGTCCAGTGGTCGTGTTAGCTCATGGCGGCTCCTTTATTTTTGGCAATAAGGCCGATATGGCGCGCTGGTGCGAACTGCTGGCCAAACGCGGCTACGTGGCTGCCTCCATTCAGTACAGGCTATATCCCATCTTTCCGTTGGGCTTCCCAGACTCTACCAAAATCATGGATACCGCTGTGAAGGCTGTGGGCGACATGAAAGCCGCCGTGCGCTACTTCCGAGAAGCCGCCGACGGTAAAAACCAGTTTCGCGCCGACCCAGACCATATCTATGTAGGCGGCTATTCAGCAGGCGCCGTCGCAGCATTGCACACGGCCTTTCTAGACGAGGGCGACGACATCCCCCTTTTCATGCAAACCCTTATTGCCAACAATGGCGGCTTAGAAGGCAACAGCGGTAGCCCATCCAATCGGCAGTACTCCTCCGCTGTGGGCGCGGTGCTCAACCTCTCAGGAGGGCTATACCGCCGAGGTTGGATACGGGCCGACGAGCCACCCATGGCCAGCATCCACGGCACGGCAGATGCCACTGTGCCTTATACCACGGGCCTTGCTGCCAACTTAGCCTATCTGGAAGGTAGCGGCGTCCTCCACGAGCACGCCCTATCGGCAGGCACTTGGTCTTATTTGAAAACCATACCCGGCGGTGGACATACCAACATCTACGACAATGCGGCCTATGCACCGCCGCTCAATGATTACTGGATGCGCGCCTGCGCCCTGCTGGAACACCTCACCTGCTACCAGCCCGACCCTGAAAAGACCACGGGCTTCTCCTTAGACCATCTGCAGCCCAATGCATTGGAATGGCGGCTGTACCCTAATCCCGCCTCAGGCGAGCGCATATTCGTCGAGGTGCCCGAAGCATATACTCACGTCGCGCTCGAACTGGTGCTCACCCACATCAACAGCCGTGAAGCGCTGCGCGTGCCGCTGGCCCAAGGTCATCTTCGGGAGGTATCGCTCCCAAACCTGCCTATCGGCCTGTATGTAGTTACCCTCCGCGGTGCAGAGAGACTCTGGGCGGCAAAGCGGTGGGTGCGTTTTTGAAGGCTAAGGCCAATAATGACACTTCTTTAATATTCCCTTAACTCAAATTAAGATATGAATAGCCATAAATTACACGCATAAAAAGTAAGTGGGAAAAGACAATGTGAAGGACTTGATTAAACAGGCTAAACAACAGTCAGACTCATTTGTATGAGATCAGGTTTAAGATAAATCACATGGGTGCTAAACACATATTTACAGGGCATATCTCTCTTTCAACCTTAACGAATAGCAGTCATGAAAAACAAGGGTTTACTGATAATAGCGCTACTTTTCCCAACCCTCCAGGCGCTCCTGTATGCGCAAGGTGGAATGCAATCTGAGGGGCGCAGGATTCTGTGGTTGGAAGGGCCTCCCATGACTTCTGCCTGGTGGAAAGATGCGCAACAATCAGCAAAGAATTTGCAGTATAAATTTTTAAATGTCAATACTTGGTATTACACTAATGATATTGTAAGACACAAGATACCAGGTTGGGCGGGATATTTCCACCGAGAGCTCGATAGTCTGGGCTACGAAAATGTACTTTGTGTTGGCCACGACGCAGGCGGTCTAATTTTGAGACTTCTACATCAGCAAGATATTCAAGGACGAATCAATGCGCTGATACTTGATGGTGTGCCAAATAATGATGGTGGTAAAGTTTTTGATTTGTTATTGCCTCGAGCAGGAAAGGTAAATTCGCTTGCTCAAGAGAAGTTAGATGAGTTCCTAAGAATAAGAACCAGCCAAAGTGCATGCAATGGGTGTACCATGATTGAGGCCGCTTCGAAATGGCTTAATTATTTTACTATAGATACTATAAAGAATTATTACCAAGATTTGAAGCCTGGCAGCACTGTATTTAGCCAGCTTCAAACACCAAGTATCCCATA
>FWWL01007055.1_pt1 | contig 15688 bp, 14 predicted proteins | sample 2228331 | NCBI WGS metagenome assembly FWWL01 (sample SAMEA103939775, study PRJEB20133) | metagenome
TTTAAGGACACTAAGCATATTACATTCTTTGGGGTATCCTTTTATTTTATGAAATAGAAAGAAATTTTGCATATGTAGCGTAATTTTTCAGTTTATAAAGCTTTTGTAGTAAAAAAAATAAGAATTTAGTAAAATTACTTTATAGGAGGGATGATGAAAAAAATAAATTTCTGTCTTTTCGGACTGTTCTTATTCTTTTCTAATGTTTTTTCATATGATAAAATAAGCGTTATTTCTTTTCTTTCAGATGAAGGTTTTTCTGATGCGAGATATCTTAATGTTTATAATGATAAACTTTATGTCTTAAAGGCTAAAAAGATAAACATATATACTTCAACACTGTCATTTATTTCTTCTTTTGATTTAAATCTTGAAAATCCTGTTTCTTTTTCAATTTGTGATGGAAAAATATATATTGTTGATGAAAAAAAATCTTCTGTATATGTTTATGATCTGGAAGGAAAAATAATTTATAATTTTGCACATCAGGGCAAGGAAAAAGGAAGTCTTTCATCCCCCTCGGATATTGTATGTTATGGTGGTAAAATTTATGTTTCTGATACATCAAATAAAAGAATAAATGTTTATACTGATAATGGAGTTTTCCTTTATGATTTTGTACCTCTTAATAAAAATGGTCTTGCTTTGACACCTTCTAGAATATTTTTTGATCCTTATGGTGAGATATATATTCTTGATATTAAGAATAATACTGTTTTAAAATATACAAAGAAAGGAAAACTTATTGAAGAATTTTCAACAAAAGATTATATACTCGCGGTAACAGATTATGGTTTTATTTATGGTGGGGGACCAGATGGAAAGATAAGAGAATATGATCTTTATTTTAAACAGAAAGGTATTTTTGGAACAAAAGGTAAGAATAAATATGAGTTTTTAAATTTTGCTGATATAAAACCATATAATGATGGTATATTTGTTCTTGATGATAAAAATAAGAAAATACTTTATTTAAATGTGGAAAATAAGGATGTTATTCCTCATAAAAAAGAAGTAAAAAAGGATGATAGAATAACGGTAAGTTTTGAAAAGACTATACCACTTGAGGCTAAAACTTTTACTGTGGGTAAGGAAGGTATTATCTATTATACAGATAAAAAAAACCGATCTGGAATTTATCTAAAAACAGAAAAAGAAGATAAGATAATATCATTTTCTGGAGAGGATGAGAAAAGCGTTAAAGATGTTTCTTCTCTATTTTTAGGAAAAGATGGGAAAATATATGTTGTTGATTCAGGTAAATATAATGTAAAAGTTTTTAATAATTTTACTTACGAATTTTCGTTTGGGGATAGAATCGGTCTTTTTGGTAAAGAGAAGGATGGAAAATTTTCTGATCCGAGGAGCATTTCTCTTGATATTAATGAGAATATTTACGTTCTTGATAGCAAGCTTAAAATGATTCAGGTTTTTAATAAAGATGGAATATTTCTTTATTCAATTAGCCTTGAAAACATTGATGCCAGAGAAAATTTCCTTGAAATTCTAAATGATGAAAATGGAAATATTATTCTTTTGGGAGCTTTAAAAAAGGTTTATTTTCTTGATAAAACTGGAAAACTACTTAAAAATTTTGAACTTAATGAGTTAACAAAACCACTTTCTTTTGCTTATGATGGTTATGAATATATATTTGTTCTCGATAAGGAACAGAGAGTTTATGTTTTTGATAGAGATGGAAAATACATAAGTGCATTTTTTTCAAAAACCCCTAACTTACAGGGATTTGTAAATGCAACTAAGTTGAATATTTATGATAATAAACTGTATGTTTTAGATTCAAATAGGATTTCTGTGTTTAATATACATTATACAGAGCCTGTTAAAAATATTACTGTTGATTATAAAAATGAAAAGATAACTCTAAAATGGAATGTTGATATTAAGAATCTAATTAAAGAATTTGAGATTTTAAAATCAACAGGAGTTAATTATTTTTCTCTCTCTAAAACAAATAATTTGGAATTTGAAGATACCAATCTTAGTTATGGTGCAACTTCTTACTATAAAGTTAAATCTGTTTCAATTTCAGATAATGAATATATTTCTGTTCCTGTATCGGTATATATTGAACTCCCTACTATCACTTCTTCTACTCAAGCTACAGTTTCAATTCATAAACCACCTCTTGAAATTATTCCAGCAAATTTAAGCTATATATTTTCTGCAAATTATAAATATTATAATGAAAATCCTGTTGGCACAGTTAGTATAAAAAATAATACGAAAGATATTTTTGAAAACATTAAAGTTTCTTTCTTTATAAAAGAGTATATGGATTTTCCATCTGATTTTGTTATTGATAAGCTGGAACCTGATGAACTTAAAGATCTTCCATTGAGGGCTACTCTGAATAATAAAATACTCACAATAAATGAAACAACTCCGGTTCAATCTCAACTAACAGTTAAGTATTATGTTAATAATAATGAAAAAGAAGTTAGTTTAAATTTCCCCGTAAAAATACTTTCAAAAGATTCAATAATCTGGGATGACCCAAGAAGAATATCTAACTTTATTACTATTAAAGATCCATTTATATTTCAAATAGCAAAATCTGTTGCAGCTAAGAAAGATGAGTATAAGTATAATCTTGATCCAAACATAATAACCTATGTACTTTTTATGAATTATATAAAATTAAGTGGCGTAAAATATCTTGAAGATCCTGTAACACCATATAAAATTGCAAAATCATCAGTTATAATTGATTCTGTAAATTATCCAAGAAACACACTTAAACTTAAAACTGGAGATTGTGATGAGCTGACTGCTCTTTATGCTTCTCTTTTTGAAGCTGCTGGGATAAGAACAGTTATTATGGATTACCCAGATCATATAACTCTTATGTTTGAAACAAAAAATAAAGACATTATTGATATCGGAATTCCTAAAGACTTTCTTATTGAGTTTGAAGGGTCTTATTTCGTACCGGTTGAAGTAACAATGCTTTCTAAATCTCCTTATGAATCAATAAGTTATGCTTCTTCGCTCTATAAATCAAATAGTTCAAAAGTAAAGTTTTATGATACAAGACAAGCTCTAAGAATTTATGAACCACCAACACTTGATTTTAAGGATGAGGAACTCCAAAAGATGGATGGTTTATTTGATGATAAGGTTACAGGTGATCTTAATGATATAAAGAAGAAAAACTTTGAGTTTTATGAAAGTTATTATAGTACAATTCTTAAAACTGATCCTGATGATATAAAATCAAAACTTGAATTTGGTGTTCTTTGTTCATTAAATGAGAATTTTGATAAAGCAAAAGAATTGTTTGAGAGTATTTTAAAAGACGATGAAAAAAATTCATCTGCTTTGAATAATTTAGGAAATATTTATTTCCTTGAAAATGATTATCAAAAAGCGAAGGAGTATTATGAAAAAGCATATAAATATGATCCATATGATGCAAATATTATTTTGAATATAGTAAGAGTTTATGTTAAACTCGGGAAAAATGATGATGCTGAAACTTTTTTCAAAAAGGCAGTTTCAATGAATAAAGAACTTGTTAAATATAAAGATGAGATATTTAAATAAGGGAGGATTTATGAAGTATATATTTATCGCATTTTTTCTTATTACAGGTTTAACAATATATGGTCAGGATAAGAATATAAATTCCGATTCTAAGAGAGACAAAAACTTATATATTGAAATAATAAAGAAAGTGAAAAATAAATTAAATAGAATTTTTAATCCTCAAAAAACTACAACAATATCCAGTGTCTTTGGGATTAGAGGTAATAAATTCGATTCCAGTACTGGACTTTACTGGAAAACTGAAAACAGTAAAGAGGTTAATGAAAAAATCAAAAAAGAAAAAGAATTTTTAGATATGGTTAATAAAAAGGTTGAAGAAGAAAGAATGGATGAAGTTATAAATGATATAGAAAATTATATAAAAGAAAACCAGGATAGCTTTATATATAATGATTTAAAAATACTCCTCAATGAGTTAAACAAGAAAGAAGGAGGAAAGGATGCTTAGAACCAATCCTCATCTTATAGAAATAAATGCAAGAGTTTTTCTAAGTTATATGAGAGAGAAATATTCTTCTCCTGATATGACCTTAAGCCTTATTCCTGATGATGAGTGGTTAAGATTTAAACATCTTGGTTTTGATATAATATGGCTTGTTGGAGTCTGGAAAATAAGTGAAATATCAAAAGAAATTTCAAGGGATGAGGATTTTTTAAGAAGTTTTGTTAAAAAAGTAGGTGAGGATATTTCGATAATATCAGGTTCTCCTTATTCTATTGTTGAATATAAATTAGATGAGTTCTTCGGGTTTGAATGGGAGCTTAAAGCGTTAAAAGAGAAACTTAATTCATTTGGATTGAAACTCTTTCTTGATTTTGTTTCCAATCATATGGCTATAGATTCAAAGCTTACCGAAGAGTGTATTGATTGTTTTGTTTTAGGGGATAAAGAAGACTGGGAAAAAAACAGAGAGCTTTTTTGCGAAAGAAGAATTGGTGAAAATACATATTACATAGCCCATGGAAGAGATCCTAATTTCCCAGTATGGAAAGATACAATTCAGTTAAATTATTTTAATCCGAAAACAAGGGAGATGATGATTAGAGAGCTTGAGAAAATTTCTGATTTATGTGATGGAGTCAGGTGTGATATGGTTATGCTTTCTTTAAACGATATTCATGAAAATGTATGGGGATGGGTTTTAAATAAAAAGGGATATAAAAAACCATCAGAGGAATTCTGGCAAATTGCTATATCGAGAATTAAAGAAATAAATCCATCTTTTATATTTCTTGCTGAGGTTTACTGGGGACTTGAATGGAAGGTTCAACAACTCGGCTTTGATTATACATATGATAAAATTTTTTATGACAGACTCAAAAATCTTGGTGCAGAAGAGGTTAAAGGACATTTGAAAGCAGAAAAACTTTATCAGAAAAAATCAGTTAGATTTATAGATAACCATGATGAAGAACCCTCTATAGTTAGTTTTGGAAATAAAAGAAAGGCTTTATGCGCAGGTGTTATGATCTCAACAGTTAGAGGTTTAAGGTTTTATAATGATATGCAGCTTAAAGGTGTAAGTATAAAAGTCCCAGTACAGACTATAAAATTTGATCTGGAAAAATATAAGGATATTGAAGTAGAAAAATTTTATGAAAAGATATTAAAAATCTGTGATCATCCAGCGTTTCATGGTGGTGAGTGGGAGTTATGTGAAGTTCATCCTTTAAGTGAAAATGATAAAACATCCAAGAATATAATTGCATATAAATGGAATCAGATGAGAACAATGAAAATTATCATTGTAAATTATTCAGCTGAGGTTTCAGGTGGAGTTGTTAAGGTTTCTTTAAAATCTAAGGGTGATACAATTGTTTTATATGAAGAGTTCAGTGAAAGATTTTTTTCTATAAGAGCTTTAGATGTTTCAAATGGATTGAAGATTGAAAATATACAGCCTTACAGTTTTTATCTATTTGATTATGAATTTTAAATAAATTTAATGGGTTTATTTTTAAATGTAAAATCTTTTTTTCTTAATTTTACTCATCTTATACTTCAACCTGTTTGTTTTGCTTGTAACAGGGATCTTGATATGAGCGAAAATTTTTTATGTAAATCTTGTATTTCTGAACTTTATTATATAAAACCTCCATACTGTCAGATATGCGGAGTTAAAGTAGATGGTGGTAATATCTGTTATAATTGTAAAAAAAGAGAGAAGAAATTTAATTTTGAATTTTCAAGATCTGTTTTTATGTATAATGATGTTATCTCATCGATAATAATAGCATTTAAATATAAAAGAATTGAGTGGTTAAGAAACTGGATATGTAATGAAATGGTAAAATCTTTTAAAAATTATCCTGAATTTGAAGATTATAATTACATAACTTATATCCCTATTGGCTTTTTAAAAAAAATTAAAAGAGGGTTTAATCAAACCGAAATTATGGCTGAAGATATTTCAAAGAATTTAAATCTATTTATATTGAAGGGTATTTTAAGGAAAACGAAGTTTTTTTCAAAAAGCCAGGTTGGGCTCGATTATGAAGGAAGGAAAAGAAATGTTGAAGACTTATTTAAGCTTACAGATTATAAAATGGTAAAAAATAAGAAAATAATAGTAATTGATGATGTTGCAACGACAATGTCTACATTAAATGAGGTTGCTGGTGTTTTAAAAGAAGGTGGTGCAAAAAGTGTTTGCTGTTTTACGTTGGCTCGCGAATGATTTTAGTATAATAAATCTGTAAGGAGTATATTATGTTAAAACTATTTTTTATTACTTTAATTCTAAAATTAAATTCTCAGGATATATCAACATTTACTTTAACTTCTCTTTCTACTTTTCAAGCTTATAGTACTCTTGTTCCTGATATAAATATAATATATCCCTGGGAGGGTAAGAATGTAGGTGATGTTTCAAAGACATTTATATTTGGAAATATAAATCCATATGTGTCAACTATAACTGTAAATGGATTTCCTGTACAGGTATATAGGAATGGGGGGTTTATTGCATATGTTCCGGTTTCAGGTGGTGAGTTCTCTTTTAATATAATAGCTTCAAATGAAGTTGGAGTTTCAAGTTTTACAAGAAAAATATTTGTTGGGAAACAGGATATAGAAACTGATAAATTTAAACTAATATCACCTTCAACATATACCGAGATTTTATACGGACAAGATCTTTTAATAAATTTTAAATCATTACCATCCACAACAATTTATTATGAAATTGATAATATATGTTCAGGATATATGGATGAACTTCCAGAAAAAAGTGGTAACTATTTTTCAAAATGTTACATATCCCAAAAATATGCTAATAAAACATTTTCTTTATATTTTAAGTTTAAAAATGGAGAATTAAAGGGAAAAAGAGTAAGCTATGATAATATAGTTAAAATTATTGATAGTGAATATATACTAAGAACATCAACTGATAATGTAGTTTTAAAAAATGATGCAGGAGGATATATTTATTTTTTGCCTGAAAATGTGTTTTTAAGATCTGATATGAAGGAAGGGAAAAGATATAGAGTTATTCTTGGTAATTCAAGGTTCTGGGTTGATGATGATAAGGTAATCTATGCCGCTAAAACTAAAAGAAAGATGCTTGCAGAAACAGGAACATTGAAATTTACAAAACTTTCATCCAATAAAATTATGGCAAAACTTTCAATTTATAATATGGTTCCTTTTTCGGTGTGGCAGGATGAAAATAAGCTTTTCTTACAGCTTTATGATACAAACCTCAGAACAAACTGGGTTATTTATGATAGTTCTGATAATTTTGTTGAAAATGTTGCATTCAGGCAGATTTCTGATAATGAAGCTTTATTTGTGTTTAACTTTAATAAATCATCTGTTTTCTGGGGGTATGATGTTTATTATTCAACAGAAAATTCTTTAAACATAGAATTAAAATTTAAACCTTTTATTCCACCTCTTTTTCTGCCACAACCTCTTAAAGGTTTGAATATAATTTTAGATCCGGGGCATTCTCCTAAGAAAAATCCTCCTTATGATGGTGCTGTAAGCCCAGGTGGAAAGTATGAATGGGAGATAAATCTTGAAATTGCTATGAAGGTTAAAGAGAAGCTGAGTGAATATGGAGCTAATGTTTATTTAACTAGGTATACAAATGATGAAAAAGAGCAGGTTCCTTTACAGGAAAGACCAAGAATAGCAAAAAGATTAAACGGAGATATTTATATAAGTATTCATAATAATGCTATACCTGATGGGGAAGACCCTTACTCAAAGCAAAGAGGTTTTCAGATATATTATTATCATCTTCATTCTAAAAAACTTGCTGAATATATTCATAAGGAATTTTTGAAAAATATTAACCTTCCTGATGAAGGCTTAAGATACGGGGATTATCATGTGGCAAGAATTACATCCATGCCTTCTGTTCTTGTTGAAAATGCTTATATGATTTTTCCAGAGCATGAAGAACTTTTAGTAGATCCTTCATTTCAAGATAAACTTGCTCAAAGTATAGTTGATGGGATAATAAAATATCTTGGGGAAAAATGATGAATATAGATAGATTAAAAAAGTTTATTGATGAAATTAATGAACTTAATAATAAGAATGATATTATAAAAAAGTTTCTGGATACAGGTTGTTCAGTTTTAGATTGTGAGGGGGGAACTTTTTTTAGTGCTGATGAAAAAAGAAAAATGCTTAAATTTGAAATTGTTCTTGGGGATAAAAAACAGGAACTTGAGGGAATTAGTTTTCCTTATACAGGTATAGTAGGATGGTGTGTTGAAAACAAAAGAAGTGTTCTTGTTAGAGATACATCTCAAAACCCACTTTTTACAAAAAAGATTGATTATGCTATAGAATATAAAACAAGATCTATAATTTCTATTTTTCTTGGTATGAATGAAAGGATATACGGAGTTGTCGAATTTATAAATCCAAGAAATAAAGAGAATTTCACTGAAGATGATTTTACTCTGATATATTGTATGGGTTATTTTGTTTTATACAGACTTGAGATTCTTCATAAATAAGTATAATATAAAATATGAGAATAATTATAGCAGAAGATGATGATATAAACAGAGAACTTATAAAAGAGATTTTAGTTGATGAGGGATATGAGGTTTTAACAGCTTTTGATGGTCAACAACTTATTAAGATTGCTCTTGAAAATAAGCCTGATTTGATAATAACCGATATTCAAATGCCAAATACAACTGGTGATACAATGATAGCTATGATAGAAGAATTTGAAGAATTAAGTAATGTTCCAATCATAGTTATGACAGGCTTAAATCCAAATGATTTTAAAAACTTAGGAGTTTCTAAAGATATAGATGTGCTATTCAAACCGGTTAATATAGAAAAATTGAAAGAACTTATTGCTAAATTTAAAAAATAAAATAGATAATATGGATTTTTTAGGTAATTTTTTATTCAAAATAATGGAAAAAGATAGCTTTTTTAAGATTTTTACATTCTTTGGAATTTTTTCTTTAATTTTTTTTATTCTGATGTTTGCCATCTGGGTTTATTCTTTTTATATATGTTATAAAACAGAAAAGGATGTAACTAAAAGAAATATATGGTTTGCTATAATTATAGTAGGTAAATTTACAGGAGCAATTCTTTATCTTATATTTGAAAAATTTCTTAAAAGCAATAATGATTTCAAAAATATTTCATAGGTTTTATTTTTGTATAATATTTTAAAGAGGTAAAGCATATGAAGATAAAAGTAAAAAAACTTGTTGAAAATGCGCATCTACCTGAAAGAGCATATGAAAATGATGCAGGGGCAGATCTTTTTTCCATAGAAGAGGTTTCTGTTCAGCCTCATAGTCCTGCTAAAATAAGAACAGGAATATCAATCGCTTTACCAAGAAAAACGTGTGGTATTTTATGGGGTAAAAGTTCTATAGAAAGCAAAGGTTTAATAATTACGGCAGGTTTAATAGATGAAGGATATAGGGGAGAAATAATAGTCTGTGTTTATAACCTTACTGATAAAATTCAGATAGTTGAAAAAGATCAGAAAATAGCACAACTTGTTGTTGTTCCTGTTTATTATCCCAAATTTAAAGAAGTTAAAGAGCTTCCCAAATCGAAACGAGGAATATTTGGTTTTGGAAGTACAGGTTTAAAAAAACAGGAACAAAAACTCACACCTCCGCTACCACCTGATCTAAGTTAATTATGTCTAAAAAAATCTTTCAGCTTGCTTCAAAAGTTAAAATGTTTTTGATGGATGTTGATGGAGTTCTTACAGATGGAAAGATGTATTATTTCACAGATTCTAATGGTGTTGATCATGAGTTTAAGGCATTTAATTCTCAAGATGGAATAGGACTTATTCTTCTTAATAAGTTTTCAATCTATACAGGTATTGTAACCGGAAGAGAATCGGAAAGTGTATTTCAAAGAGCAAAGCTTTTAAAAATGAATTATGTCTATCAGGGTTTTTTAACCAAATTATGGGCTGTTGATGAGATACTCAAAAAAACATTCCTAAGATATGATGAAATCTGTTATATGGGAGACGATCTTCCAGATATACCTGTTTTAAAGAAGGTTGGATTTGCAGTTTGCCCAAAAAATTCTGTTATGGAGGTAAAAAAGGTTTGTCATTATATTACAAGAAAAAATGGTGGAGATGGAGCTGTGAGAGAAGTTTGTGATATTATTATTAAAGCAAAAAAACTTGAAAAATTGATGAAGAAAGGTTTTGAAGAAGGTATCTGGCCTGAAAATAGGATACCTCATAGAATAGAAAATGTTTTATATTCCCGGTGGAGAAAAGATAAATGAAACTTTACATTTTTTCTTTTTTCAGTGGAGTTGCTAGTTTTTTTTCACCCTGTGTTTTGCCTCTTGTTCCAGGGTATCTTTCTCTTATCTCTGGTTTTTCTGCTAAGGAGATAATTGAAGGTAACGAAAATAGTTTTGATAAGATTAAGCTTCTTTATTTTTCTTTATTTTTTGTTTTAGGTTTTTCAGTTGTATTCAGCCTTCTTGGAGCATTTTCATCATATGCAGGTGGTTTTATTTCACAGAATAAAACCTTTATTCAAAGAGTAATGGGTATTTTAATGATTTTAATAGGTATGCATATATCACAAATTTTTGAGATTAAGTTTTTTAACTTTGAAAAAAGAAAGATATACAAGACTAACAATATAAGTTACATTGCAAGCTTTGTTACAGGTATGAGTTTTGCATTCGGTTGGTCTCCATGTATAGGTCCTTTCCTTGCTAACCTCCTTTTCATAGCATCAACTCAGCAAGTTTATAAAGGCTTGTCTCTTCTTTTTATATATTCACTTGGGCTTGGAATGCCATTTATTTTGGTTTCAATTTTAGCTGGTAGTTTTTTTAGATTTATATCCAAACATCGTAGATTTTTTTTCTATCTTGAAAAATTTGCTGGTATTTTAATAGTTTTAATTGGTATTTTAATATTTTTTGATAAATTTTCGTTGGAATAAAGATGGCAGAGTTAATAGTTGCGCTTGATTGTGAGATAGAAAAGGCAAAAGAAATAGTTAAAAGAGTCTCTCCTTTTGTAAATTTTTTTAAAGTTGGACCTGTACTCTTTGTAAAAAATGGTAAAGAAATTCTTGATTTTCTTTCAGAAAATAATAAAAAAATATTTCTTGACTTGAAATTTCATGATATTCCGAATACTGTAAAAAAAGCAATAGAAAATCTTTCTTCATTTAATGTTTATTCGGTTTCAGTACATATTTCTGGTGGCCCTAATATGCTTAAAGCTGCTAGGGAGGCCGTGGGTAATATAAAAATATGGGGTGTTAGTATACTTACAAGCATAGATAATCATGAATATGCAAAGATTGGATACCGCTATTCTCTTCAACATCAGGTTTTACATTTTGCACGGATGGCAAAAGAATGTGGAGTTGATGGTGTCGTAAGTTCTCCACAAGAATTATATTATTTAAAAAAGAAGATAGATGGTATTAAATTTATAACTCCATCTATTAGACTTGAAAAAGATGAAGACTCAGATCAGAAAAGGTTTTTGACACCAAAACAAGCCGTTATGCTGGGGTCTGATTATCTTGTTATTGGAAGACCTGTTATTTCAAGTGAAAAACCTGAGGTTATGATTCAAAAAATTTTTAAAGAAATGGAGATAAAATGACTGAGGAAGAAATAAAGCAGATTTTACAAGAAACATCATCTATTTTAAAAGGACATTTTAAACTTTCAAGCGGATTTCATTCAGACACTTATATACAGTGTGCCTGTGCATTGAAATACCCTGAAATTGCCTCAAAGCTTGCAGATGCAATTTATCAAAAAACATCTTATTTGGAGCCGGATATAATAGTTTCTCCAGCACTTGGCGGAATAATAATAGGTTGGGAGGTTGCAAGAAAATATAATTTGCCTTTTCTATTTACGGAAAGGGAAAATGGAATTATGAAGCTGAGAAGAGGGTTTAAAATTGAACAAGCAAAGAGAGTTTTAATAATAGAGGATGTTTTTACAACAGGAAAATCAACGCTTGAAGTTAAGGATGTTATTGATGATTGTAAAGGTGTGGTAGTTGGAGCAGCCTCAATTATAGAAAGAGGAAGTTTTAAATTCCCTTTTCCACATCATTCTCTTTTACATTTAGAATTGGTTTGTTATAAACCAGATAATTGTCCGCTATGTAAAATGAGTGTTCCTCTTGTTAAACCAGGATCCAGGAATTAAACAAAGATTTTATATTTTTGTAATAAATTATAAAGTAAAATTATAATTATGGTAGCAATTTTAATCTTTCTTGCTTATTTTAATCTTTATTCTCAGGAAAAAAATCTCGATAATGAGATAAATTTATTATTAATTGAGAAGCAAACACAATTCAGAAAAGAAATTGAAGAAAAAATAAAAAATAACATTTTAGACCCTATATTTGGTAAGGATAAAGCCTTTGTTTTTGCTGATGTTGCTTTTGATATAATCACCAAAAAAGAGGAAGATACAAAGGAAGGTATTGGAGCGTTACAACAGTATAAAGAAAAGGGATCTGCTCAAAGTCAAGCAGATACAGATTTTATTCTTCCAGGAATACCAAAACCGAGGTTTATTTTAGGGGATGATAATAAAAGACCAGAAGCTGCTCATGGAAAACAGATTCAACAGGGCAAGACTGTAGCTCAAACAAAATATAATGTGGAGACTGAAATTACAAGATTTCAGATAAATGTTTTTCATGATGAAGCTATTGAACAAGAACTTTTAATGTTGTCAAGACAGAGAATTGATGATTTTTTACTTCCTTATAAAATAAAAGGTAAGGATCCTCCTATTGTAATATTTAAGCCAGTTAAGTTTAGAACAACAAATATATGGGATGATCTTAAAAAACCTCTTGTTTATTTACCACTTTTATATGCACTTCTTCTGTTGTTATTTCTTCTCTATCTTTTTGGACCTTTATGGTCTTTTTTAAGAAAATATATAAGAGCACTTTTACAGAAACCAGGAGCTGAAGTAAAAATAGAGGATAAAAGAGAAGAAGGTGGAGGTAGGGGTGAGGGGGAGGGTGAGGAAAAGCAGGAATCACATCAGGAAATAGATATGACATTTACACAGAAGGAGGAAGAACCACCTCCACCACCAGAGGAGGATGAGTCTATGAAAAAGTTTGAACCTTTTACATATATAAATGAGGAAAACATAAAAAAACTTGTATACTATTTTCTTTTAAGAAAAGAAGATCCATGGATAATTGCTATTGTTTTGAGTTATTTAAAACCTGAACTTGCAAGGCAAGCTTTTGCAATGTTACCTGTGGAGTTGCAATCAAAAGTTGCCATAGAATCACTTAAGGTCAAACAAGCAACACGGGAACAAATAGAAGCTATTGATAAGGATGTTAAGGAAAACATAGAGTTTGTTATGGGTGGAGTAGAACAACTTATGAAAATACTTGAAGAAGCAGATTCACAGACAAGAAAGAATGTCCTTGAATATCTTAAGACTCAAAAACCGGATATTTATGAAAAAATAAGAAGTATAATGCTCAGCTTTGAGGATCTTATTTCTTTTTCAGATAAAGATCTTCAAACCGTTATAAGAAATGTGGGTAATGAAGAACTTGCAAAAGCTCTTAAAGGAGCTTCTCCTCAGATAGTTGAAAAATTTTTTAATAATATGTCTAGTGGAGCACAAAATACGATAAAAGAAATAATGGAGTATATGGGTGAAATTAATCAGCAACAGATTGATGAAGCACAGATGAAAATAATAGATACTGTTAAGGTTCTTGAGGCTGAAGGGAAGATTTCGAGTTACAGAAGAAGTGAAGCAGGTAATATATATGTTATTGATAGCGATGATATATCAGTTCAAAAGGCAAGGGAAAGTAAAATTAATAGGGTTTCCCAGTTTTCTCAGCAAAATATAGAAGATGTGTTTAATAAAGCAGTTGAGATGTATAATAATGGACAATATGAAGAAGCTCTTTCTTATTTTAATTCAATTTTATCGTCTGATCCAAATAATGCTTATTCCTGGCAGTATCTCGGTTCATGTTATTATGCTTTGGGAAGTTACAATGAGGCTATTAGTGCTTATGAAAATTATGTTAGCTTAACTGGAGATATGGAGTTTAAAAACTGGCTTGATGAACTTAAAAAGCAGCTTGGGATGTAACATTTTTTTAATTTTATTGAAATGAGTAAAATTTATAATTAAGTATATGGCAGATAATAAAAAGATACCACCTTTACCCCCATTCGGTTTACCAAAACAACCGCAGAGTAAACCATCATCTTTTACTCCTCCTATTTCTCCTGTTAATCCAAAGCCACAACCTGCTGTTCCTTCTTTGCCACAGAACTATCCTCCTAACTCTTCTTCTGATAAAAGTGAAGAAATTGAAAGGCTTGAAAAAAAGATAATGGAACTTGAGAAATCTTTACAGGAAGAGAGGGAAAAAGTCCTTGCTCTTACTTTAAAGAATCAACAGGAAGAAGCAATGGCTTTAAAGCTTGAAAATTCAATTCGTGAAGCTGAAGAAAGATTTAAAAAAAGCCAGAGAGAAAAAGAATTTGAGGAAGAGAAAAATCAATTAAAAGCAAAAATAAAAGAACTTGAAGCAAAACTTGTAAGCGAAAGGGAAGCCTGGGCTGAGAGTTTAAAAGCTCAACTTAAAGAAAAAGAAAAAGTTTCTAAAAATGTTGAAGAGCATTTTATATTGAGATTTCAGGAACTTGAAAGAAAATTTCTTGATGAGAAAGCAAATCTTCAAAAGCTTATCTCTGAAAAGGAAGAGGAATTAAGAAATTTAAGATTTCTTGTTAATGAAAAATCTAAGATTGAAGAAGCATATAAAAAACTTCTTATTGAAAAAGAATTTGACAGAAAAGAAATTGAAAAACTTAAAGAAGAAATTTCAAGGCTTGAAAAGGAAAGGATTTCTCTCGATTCATATATAAAACTCATACCTGAAAAGGAAAAAGAAATAATTATTCTCAAAAACGAAATATCAAATTTAAAGAATCAACTTGAAAATGAAAATCTTAAATTAAAAAATAGAGAAGAAGTGTTGATGAAAGAAATCTTAGATTTAAAAAATAAGCTTTCCGAGGTAAATGAAAAAAACTTACTTGAAAGACAGAAAGAAATTGAGAGACTAAAATTTGAATATGAAAAAATAATAAAAGAAAAGGAACTTTTAATCTCAGATTTAAATCTTTCAAAATCAGCATTTGCTCAGGAAAATTTTAGATTGAAAACACTTGTTGATGAAATTCAAAAAAGAAATTCAGAACTTAAAGAGAAAAACAGCTCTTTTGAAATAGAAAAGAAAGAACTTGCACTTGAACTTGCTAAGCTTCAGGAAATTAATAAAAAGATTTCTGAGGAAAATTTATTATTGAAGGCTGAAAATGATAAATTACAAAATCATTTTAAAACCGAGATTAATGAGGTTGAGCTGAAATATATTGATAGAATAAAGGGGCTTGAGAATGAAAATACAAAACTAATTGAAGAATTAAAGAGTAAAGAGGAAGAATATAAAAGGATTATTGAAATTGAAAAGAATAAAATCGAGCAAAATTATATTTCAAGAATAAAAAATCTTGAAATGAAAGAAAGTTCTTTATTAAATGAAATAGAAAACTGGCAGATTAGATTTAATGACCTTGAATC
>FWWL01007056.1_pt1 | contig 15687 bp, 15 predicted proteins | sample 2228331 | NCBI WGS metagenome assembly FWWL01 (sample SAMEA103939775, study PRJEB20133) | metagenome
AGAGTGACGCGGCTTTCGTCGCTCAAGTCGCCCGAACCGAAAGAGCCGTTGCGGTGTTAACAACTCGGAAGGATGGGGTGAAATGGCGCTCAGTATGGTGCGAACCGCTGCCCCTTTGGGTGCTGCAGGTGCGATTACAGTGGCTTTGGGGCGAAGCAGAATTGTGGGAGGTTGTGGAAAAAGCCTTGCGCCGGTAAGCCTATGGCTTGGGTGGTGTTTCCCAAAGAGCCAAAAACCAGCCGAAAGCGAGGAATGCCATGCAGGAGTTGGCGCTGAAAGTTTTGCTTGCTTGTTGTCAACGATTAGCAGTTGCGGTGCCGTGGGAGCGGCTGTCATTGGCTGCCGCCCCCCTTGCTCAGTTGTTGTGGTGGGGGCTACCAAAGCGTCGTGCCATCACCATTGACAATTTGCAACGCGCGTTGGGCTTGTCGGAAGACGCAGCAACTCGCTTGGCAAAACGAGTGTTCCATCATGTTGTGCTGACTGCTTTGGAGTTCTTGCGCATGGGCGCTGAGCCACAAGAGGCAGTGCAACGGGTGCGGTTGGTAGGGTTGGAGGAAGCGAAAGCAGCATGGGAAAAGCAGGGTGGGCTCATTTTGCTCACGGGGCATCTGGGCAACTTTGAATTGCTGGGGGCGCGGTTGGCACAGGAGTTCCCTTTGTGGGTTATCGCCCGACCGCAAAACCCCGTTGTTTGGCGCACCATCAAGCGGATTCGCGAAAAAGTGGGCATGCGGGTGTTGGAAAAATTTGGCTCCGTCCGGGAAGCCTTGCAAATCCTTCGCAAAGGAGGCGTGTTGGGGCTTTTGGCGGACCAACACGCGGGGGAAGGGAGCAATGTCATCATTGCCCCCTTTTTCGGTCGCCCTGTCTCCGTTTTCAAAACGCCAGCGCTGTTAGCAGCACGGATGGGCGTTCCCATCGTGTTCTGTTACGATTTGCGCCAGCGCGACGGGAGCCATGTGGGAATTCTTCATCCCCCGCAATTTGTTCGCGATGTGGAAGCCACCACCCTTTGGTATTGCCAGCAGTTGGAACAAGTCATTCGGCAAGCGCCAGAACAGTGGTGGTGGTTACATGACCGCTGGAAAGCGGCAAGAAGCAGGGAACGAAGGATGCTGGACGGAAAATGAAGCGAAAGTTGGGAGGCGAGAACGATGGCGCAAAGTTTCGGCGAACGACTGGAACAAAGCGCCAAGGTGTTGTTAGCCTGCCGCGCTTGCACTAACGAGGTGGAACGATTGGCTTCGCTCGTAGTGGAGTGCCTTCAAGGGGGCAATAAAGTCGTCTGCTTCGGCAATGGGGGGAGCGCTGCGGAAGCGATGCATTTTGCAGCGGAGTTGGTGGGGCGCTTCCGAAAGGAGCGGCGAGGGCTACCCGCCATTGCTCTTAACACAGATATGTCAGCGCTAACGGCAATTGGCAACGACTACGGTTTTGAGCGCGCCTTTGAGCGACAAGTTGAGGCATTGGTGCAGCGGGGCGATGTGGTCATTGGGCTGAGCACCAGCGGCACCTCGCCGAATGTCCTGCGTGGGCTTGAGCGGGCGAAAGAGCAAGGCGCAGCCACCGTGCTGATGACAGGTGCTCGTTGCCCGACCGTGCCCCCTTTTGTTGACCTTTGTGTTCAAGTGCCCGAAAAGGACACCGCCTTGGTGCAGGAAGCCCACTTGGTCATCCTTCACTGGCTCTGCGAACAAGTGGATGCGGTTATGACCTGAAACCGCCATGCAAGAGCAGCGTCAACCGCAACCGTTTTTCCAAAGACGAGAGTTGTCGGATGGTCAACGGTGCGTAACTGGGCAAGACGCTTTGAACCCTTTCCAATCGCTTCGGACTTCTTCACTGCGACCCATGAAGCAACTACCCTGCTCCATGTGTTGCCTTCTTTCCCGACGGACACTATTTGGCTGTGGAGATGCGTGACGGGACGATTTATCTTTGGCGGTTGCAAAAGTAACTGGTAGCGTTGGGGCTTGTCCCCGACGGTTGTTAAAAACTACCGTCGCCCGCAAGAGGCAACGCTACTAACTCCTCGTTCTGTGCTCCGTGCTCCCCGCTCCGCTTCTTCGTTTCACCGCTTCTCTCCTGTCTCGCACCCCCGTCCCATTTTCGTTGTCGCGGCTGACGCTGCTCCTACCAACAACCTGCAAGGGAACGCCATGTCTCTTGTAGGAGCGCCGTGAGGCGCGATAAACCTTTCGTGCGGTTGGAATAGCACCAAGCAGCGCGCCCAACAGCGAAACAGTGGCATCCTTTTTGCTGGTGATGCACCAATGCGTAAGGTTCGTTCGTGGTCACCGAAGAAGGAGGTTGTTCTCTCCGCCGTTATAATCGCCTTTGTCGTCTCCGCCTTGGGGGTTCTCTTTTGGATTTCCGTTGCTCCCATTGGCACGCTGAAACTGGCTCAAAGGTGGAAGGGGCATGTCGGTTATGTGCGTTCTATTGCTTTCTCCCCTGATGGTCGCCTTTTAGCATCGGCGGATCAAGAAGGCACCATCAAACTTCGGCAGATAAGCAATGGGAGGTTGCTGCGAACGCTGAGGCACGGCAGCGAAGTGTTTTCCATCGCCTTTTCCCCTGATGGTCACCTTTTGGCGGTGGGAGACAAGGAAGGCACCCTCAAACTTTGGCGAGTGCGCGATGGAAACCCAATCCAAACACTGGAGCACGACAGTTTTGTGCATTCTATTGCTTTCTCTCCTGACGGTAACTCTTTAGCGTCAGCGGGCGGAAACACTGTCAAACTTTGGGGAATAAGCAAAGGCAGGCTATCGCAAACGCTGGAGCATGGTGATTGGGTGACATCCGTTGCTTTTTCCCCTGACGGTCGTCTTTTAGCATCAGGAGGTGACGACACCATCAAACTCTGGCGGACAAACGACGGTAAGTTGGTGCAAACATTGAATCACACCGAGGTGTTTTCTGTCGCTTTTTCTTCTAACGGTCACCTCTTGGCATCGGGAGGTCAAGGCATTGTCAGACTTTGGCGGGCAAGGGATGGGAAGTTGTTACGAACACTGAAGCATGGTAGCAATTTGGTAGCAGTTGCTTTCTCTCCTGACGGTCGCCTTCTGGCATCAGTGGACGCTGAGACTATCAAAATATGGCGAGTGAGTGACGGAAGGTTGCTGAAATGGCGGAGGTATCGGCACTTATGGGAAAATGTTGCCTTTTCTCCCGATGGTCGCTTTTTAGCATCGGGGGACAGTGACGGTCTCGTTCTAATTTGGCAAGTGAGCGACGAACAGTGAGGCAAACGAGAAGCATAACAGTTTACCCACACCCCTTTTCCAAGAGTGGCGGGCAAAGCAGTTTAGGGCTTTCGGAGGACTGCTTTGACATTTAGCAGTTCGGATTAGTTAGGGGCGCAAAAGTAACTGGTAGCGTCGGGGCTTGTCCCCGGCGGTCGTTAAAAACTGCCGTCGCCCGCAAGAGGCAACGCTACTTCGTTCTGCAATCCATGCTTCTTGCTCCGCTTCCCCGTTTCACCGTTTCGCCGCTTCTCTCCCGTCTCGCGCCCCCGTCCCATTGCTTCAATGGCACAATTTACTCCCGACACGCAGGGAACGGACGAAGGGGGGAGTAGTTTTGGAAACGCTGAGGCGATGGTGGCAGCAGATAAGCAACGAGTGGGGACAATTGCCCCCGCTGCAAGCCAAGCCTTTGCCGCCCTTTCCGGGTTGGTCGGTCATGTTGGGACCGGGCATCGTTTGGCTGGCACTGGCGCAGGGGAGCGGGGAGTTGATTTGGTGGCCGCGCTTGGTCGCCAAGTATGGGCTCGGGTTCCTCTTTTTGCTCATCCCCGCTTGCTTGCTCCAGTTCCCCCTCAATTACGCCATCGGACGCTACACCATGTTGACGGGCGAGAGCATTTGGCAAGGGTTCATCCGCTTGAACCGTTGGTTCGCCTTCTTCCTTTGGTTGCTAATGAGCGTCCAGTTTTTCTGGTTCGGCGCTTTCGTCACCGCAGGCAGCACGGGGTTGGCAGCGTTGATTGACTTCCCCACAGGTTGGAGCCAACAAGCCAAAACGCTGTTTTGGTCGTGGCTGTCCATCGGGGTTTTGTTTCCCGCCCTTTTGTTCAGCCCTGTCGCCTACCGTTTAGTGGAGCGGTTGATGTGGTTGGTTGCTGTCGTCACTTTCATCGGGCTTTTGGTAGCATGTTTGCAGCCAGAAGTGATTCAGCACCTTCCACAGTTCGTTAAGGGCATCGTGCTACCCCACTTCCCTCCTTTTGCGGAATTGCCACACCCATGGGACCCGAAAGACGCCACGCCGCTGCTCACCGCCATTACTTTCGCAGGCTTGGGCGGCTTTTGGACGCTTTTCTACTCCTACTGGCTGCGAGAGAAAGGAGCGGGGATGGCACGCCACATGGGGCACATCACCAGCCCCATCACGGGCAAACCCGAAGTTATCCCGCTTGCAGGGTTTGTTCCAGAAGAAGGGGGCGAAACGAAACAGCGATGGCAAAACTGGCGGCTCTTCCTTTGCGCGGACAGTCTCATTGGCATCGTCGGCAACATCGTCACCACTTTGATGACCTGCTTTCTGGCATTCGCCTTGCTTTACCCGAAAGGGTTGGTCCCGCAAGAGTGGGAGTTGGTGGTGCACCAGATGCGGTTCTTTGAAGTGAGTTGGGGCGCTGCCGGGCGCGTGCTGTTTGCCGTCGTCGCTGCTGCGTTCCTCTCGGATACTTGGTTAACCACACTGGATGCCGTCTCTCGCGTCCACACGGACATTGTCCTATGCTTTTTCCCTGCCGCTCGCCGTTACCACCCTCGCTCGTGGTATTACGGCATCGCCCTTGCCTTGACATTTGTAACCGTTGTCACAATGCACTTTGCCAGCCCACAAGCCCTTATCCTGCTCAGTGCCGTGTTAGGCTTTGTGGGGACGGTAATTTTCACGGGTGCGTTGCTGGTGCTCAATTACCGATGGTTACCCCGACAGTTGCCCGAAGCGGTGAGACCGCGACCAATAGGTGCGATTGCCCTTTTCATCTCTTGGAGCGCTTACCTGTTGCTGGCTCTCATCTATCTCTGGCTGCAATTCGGTTCGTTGGGGCAAAAGTGAGCCGACAAAGGCGCCACAGGAGGGACCGTGTTTGATGGGCGTTGCGAGTGAAAGTGTTTTTCGGGTTGTCGCCACTGCAGGAGATAGTCGCGCTCGTGTTGGCGAACTAAAACTGGCGCACGGCACGGTCACAACACCTGTTTTCATGCCCATTGCCACGCAAGGGACGGTCAAGATGATGACTTGCGACGATTTGGAAACTTTGGGAGCGAGTATCTTGCTGGCAAACGCTTATCACCTGCACTTGCGCCCTGGCGAAGGGCTCATTGCCCAGTTGGGTGGATTGCACCAGTTTATGGGTTGGCAACGATGCATCTTGACAGATAGCGGTGGGTTTCAAGTGTTCAGTTTGTCCAACCTGCGGGAGGTTACCGACGAAGGGGTGAAGTTTCGCTCGCACCACGATGGCTCTTTGCGCTTCCTTCGCCCTGAAGACAGCATCCGCATTCAGGAAGCGCTGGGTTCTGATATTGCCATGTGCTTTGACGATGTGGTGCCTTACCCGTGCCCGTATGAGCGGGCGAAAGAAGCGATGGAGCGGTCGCTTTCGTGGGCACAAAGGTGCCAGCGCGCTCACCAGCGTGAAGACCAACTGTTGTTTGCCATCACACACGGGAGCGTGTATCCCGATTTGCGCAGGGAGAGCACTTTGCGGTTGGTGGACATGGACTTTCCTGGTTACGCCATTGGCGGGCTAAGTGTGGGGGAGCCGAAGGAGGCAATGTTTGAGTTGGTGGCGCTCTCCACCGAACTGCTGCCCCCCGAAAAACCCCGCTACTTGATGGGCGTGGGGACGCCAGCGGATATCGCTCGTGCAGTGGCGTTGGGTGTGGACATGTTTGATTGTGTGCTGCCTACCCGTTTGGGGCGAACGGGAACGGCATTCACCAGCATCGGGAAGGTCAACTTGCGTCATGCAAAGTATGCGAACGACCCTGCGCCCCTTGACCCCAACTGCCAGTGCCTCACCTGCCGCCGCTATAGTCGCGCTTACTTGCGGCACCTTTTCCGCGCCGGTGAAGCGACGGGACCAAGGTTGGTCACTTGGCACAACCTGCATTTTTACCTGCGGCTTATGGAACGGCTGCAGGCTGCTATCCTTGACAACACCCTTTCGCAAGTGGTGGACGAAATGGTGCGCCTATTTCCCGATGCTGACGCTGAAGAGGGGAGAGAGGGAGAATGAGTGGGGCAGGAAAGCCCATAGGCATTTGGATGCCCATAATGCTCAGCCTTGCGGCGGTCACTGTTGGAGTCAGTTACGACCCTGCGGAAATCTACGAGCGTTTGGTCATCGCAGGCTTTACAGTGCTGGTGCATCCAGAAGTGCGCCGTCATCCCGATGATTGGGTGGCAGCGTTGAAGGAGATAGAGCAGCAATTGTGGCAAATCGTGCGGGTGGTGCCTGACGATAAACTGACAGAACTGCGGAAAGTGCGCATTTGGGTAGAATGGCAAAAACGTAAGAACGGGGCAGCGGAGTTCCATGTCTCAGCGGCTTGGCTGCGCCAAAATGGCTACAACCCTGAAAAAGCAGGCGATGTGGAAATCTGCAATGTCCGCAACTTCGTGGCTTGGTCGCAGCAGGACCAACCGTGGATGCTGATGCACGAGTTCGCTCACGCTTATCACCATCGTGTTTTGGGAAAAGAAAACCCGTTAGTGCTGTCAGCCTATCAAAAGGCGAAGGAGCGCGGGCTTTACGAGCAAGTTCCCTACATTCGCGGTGGTCGGCGGCGCGCTTACGCTCTGACGAATGCTACCGAATACTTTGCCGAGTTAACGGAAGCCTATTTTGGTCGCAACGACTTCTTTCCTTTCAACCGCCAACAGTTGCGCGAGTATGATCCCGATGGCTATGCGCTTATGGTGCAAGTGTGGGGAGCGCCTAAGGACGAAAGCAGCGGTGAATTGACAGCGAGTTCGTGTGCCGACAAACCATGAAAAATCGGGTGGGAGGTTCGCCACTTAATGAACCGCGCTCCGTGCTCTTCGTTCCGCATCCCTGTTTCCCTGCTTCCCCTTGCTCGTTCGTCCCTCGTTCCCCATCCCGGTCACCGAAGCAACGCCTTTTTAGGCATCAACCGCACCCGAAGCATCGTTGCAATGGCACGCAAACCGTCCATAGCGCGGATTTTCTTGCCCTCCGCAACGGTTCGGGGGCGATAGGAAATGGGCACCTCCGCAATCTCGTAACCCAGCCGCCGCAGCGCCGACGCCAACTCAAAATCCAAGTCAAAACCGCTGCAACGCAACCGCAACCTCTTGGCAACATCAGCGCGCACCAGTTTGTAGCAAGTCGCCACATCGGTCGTCCGAGCGGCAAACAGCAGGCGGAAAATCAAATTGAGCACCACGCGCCCGATGTAAAACGCCCACATCCCTTGCGGGTTGCCCGTCAAAAGCCGTGACCCAAACACTGCCACTTGGTCGGTTTGCTCCGCAAACGCCAACAACCGCAAGATGTCGTTGGGGTCATACTCCAAGTCGGCGTCCTGAATGATGACCCACTCACCTTTCGCCAAGGCGATGCCCAACTTGACTGAAGTGCCCTTGCCCAAATTCTTCGCTTGCAAAATGATGCGGACATCGGGGGCTTGGTAGTTAGCCAGCAACTCCCGCGTCCCGTCCGTTGAGCAGTTTTCCACCACGATGATTTCTTTGCTGACGGGCAACCGTCGCACTCGCTCCAAGACGGTCAACACGGTCGCTCGCTCGTTGTAAACGGGCACGATGATGGACAGTTTCGGCTGCGCCATTGCGCTCGTTCCTGTCAAGAGGGAGGGTCACCCCAATCGGGAATTTTGAGCCACTCACCGTCGCACATCGCTGACCAATGGGCGACAACGCCAGGGGCAAAGTAGCGCACCGCCTCCCAGACATGGATGGCGGGCAACCGCCCCTCATTGCACGCTGAGACAAATTCGTGGACGATGTAGGCGTGAGAACCCCCGTGCCCACCCAACTGTTTCGCCAGCGGTTCAGGTAGCGGCGGACGGGCAACGGTGGGGTCAACGGGCTCCCAACCCCTTTTCGTCACCCACTTCGCGCCTGACACATCCCACTCAAAAGACGCTTCCGTGCCGTAAATGCGGAAGCCTTCTCGCCCCACATGCCCGACACGACGGAACTCGCAGATGCGAGCAAAGGCACCGTTGCTCATACGGAAAATTGCCACCTGATTGCAAAACGGGTTGCGCCAAATCGTGTCGTGGCGATACCAATCGTCGCCTGGCAACGCGTAACCCACAGCGGAAACTTCCGTCATCTGCGCCCGCATCACGCTGATAATCCCGCTGGTGGAGTGGGTGGGGTAAAACATGGGCGGTTCGCCCGTTTTGTCGCGCCCAAAGGCTTCGCCCCATCGGTGGCGAAACACTTCGTAAAGCCCGTGGTCCATGTCGTGAAAGTATTCGCCCTCAGCGTAGACAAATTGCCCAAATGCCCCTTCAACGGCTTTTTGCCGACAGAACATCGTTTCAGGGCGGTAATAGGTCGTCTCAGCGAGCATGTAAATCTGCCCCGTTCGCTTCACCGTTTCCACCAATCGGTCGCACTTTTCCAGCGCCTCCTCTGGCGTTCGTCCATAGGCGGGCGGGACAGCGCTTAGGACATGCTTGCCTGCCTCCATTGCTTGAATTGCGTGCTCTGCGTGGAGCCAGTGCTGGGTGAAGATTGCCAAGGCATCCAAATCGCTGCGGCAAATTTCGTCCAACGAGTGGTAGGTTTCGGTGATGCCAAACTGTTGAGCGACTTCCGCCAGCCGTTCAGAACGAACATCGCACAGCGCAACCCGATGGACATCGGGATGGTCGCGAAACAAAGCAACGAAATGGCGACCGAACAGCCCCACGCCGACAATCCCAACGCTGATGCTCATTTCCGTTCACTCCTGTTCGCTATGCTGATGACAATGCGCCAAAATTGTTTACGCCTTCATAACCCACCGAAAATTGTGACGGAGAAGGCGATACAAGGAAACTCTTCGTGACCCAAAAGTAGGTATGCCCATCGCTCGGCGCTCTTTCCCTTACCAGACAACCGAAGGCAAGCGAGAGGGAGGTGAAAGGGATGAACTACCGACGATTGGGCACTACCGGCGTTTGGGTCAGCGAAATCGCCTTCGGCTGCTGGCACTTGGGAAGCAAACCTGCTGACGAAAACGAAGCCATCCGCTTGATCCACCGCGCATTGGACTTGGGCATTAACTTTTTTGACACGGCGGAGATTTACGGCGAAGGGCGCTCGGAGGAAATCTTGGGCAAAGTCCTTAAAGGCGTCCGCCACCAAATGGTGATTGCTACAAAAGTGCGTGGGAGGTTGAAGGAAAGAAGCAACGAGGAAGGGCTCAGCCGCTATCACATCGTGCGCGCCGTGGAAGCCAGCCTCCGACGGTTGCAAACTGACTACATTGACCTCTACCAAGCCCACTGGTGGGACCCCTACACCCCGTTAGAAGAAACTCTGGAGGCGCTGGACATTTTGGTGCGGCAAGGGAAGGTGCTTTACATCGGCTGCTCCAACTATGCGGCATGGCAACTATGCAAAGCATTATGGCTCTCGGACAAGCACGGGTGGGCGCGCTTCGTGACCAATCAGGTGCGCTACAACCTGTTGGACCGAACCATTGAAAGCGAACTGGTGCCGCTGTGCGAATCCGAAGGTGTCGGCATCCTCGCCTATAGCCCGCAAGGGATGGGGTTCTTGGTCAAAGACCCGATGCCAACCCACCCCGAAGTGGCGTGGGTTCGTTCGCCTCGTGAGCAAGGGCAAACGGTCACGGAACGGGAACGGCGCACTTGGGAGGCGGTAAAGCAACTGGCAACCCGCTATGAACGACCCATGTCGCACATCGTTTTGGCATGGGTGCTCCGCTTGCCCGTTGTGAGCGCCGCCATCGTTGGCGCTTCCACCATCGCCCAATTGGAAGAAAGCGCCCGCGCCTCAGGCTTCCGTTTGAACGATGACGACATCGCTTACCTCAACTTGCAAGCAGCATGGTAGCCTCCTAAGGGCTGTCACTTCTAAAAGCACCACCCACAAAAGCCACAGGTGCTTAAGGCAGCAAGATTTTGGGTTGTAGTGGCAATCTTTTAGCGAGGTGCTAACCGTGCGTCCGTTCCTTTCCATTCTCATCGTCACCTACAACGCCCAAACCTTTATCGGCGATTGCCTCCAAAGCGTTCGGCAAGCAGGGGAGCGCTTGCAAGCAACGACGGGGGCAACTTGGGAAGCCATCGTAGTGGACAACGCCTCCGCCGATGCAACAGTGTCGGTGGTGCAACAATTTTCGTGGACGAAGTTGATTGTCAACCCGACAAACCGAGGGTTTGCTGCTGGGGTCAACAGGGCAGCGCAAGAAGCAAAGGGCGAATGGCTGCTTTTGCTTAACCCCGACACGGAGTTGGATGAGGGCGCTTTCATCGCCTTCCATCGCTTCGTCCATGAAGCCAGCGAAAAATTCGCCCCGTTGGGCGTTGTTGGGTTTCAGTTACTGCACCCTGATGGGTCATTGCAGCCGTCAGGGCGGCGGTTCCCGCACCTTTGGGAGTTCCTTCTCGCCGTTTTGGGAGGGCACCGTTGGATGGAACGCCGTTGGCTAACAGGACGCGATTTCTCTCGCCCACAAGAAGTGGATGAGGTCTCTGGTGCTGCGTTGGCAGTGCGTTGCGAAGCGCTTGAACAAGTCGGCGGCATGGACGAAGGCTTCTTCCTCTTCTTTGAGGAACTGGACCTGTGCCGACGACTGAAGGCAGCGGGCTGGCGCATTGTTTACTTGCCTGATGCAAAGGTTCGGCACCGTTGGGGCGCGTCAGTCAAGCAAGTGCCCGCGTTGGCGCAACAGGCGCATCGTGTTAGCGCTATCCGCTACTTCCGCAAGTATCACGGGAAAGCAGCAGCGTGGTTGGTGCAAGGAGCGTTCATTATTCAACGGTTTGGACGCGCGTTGAAAACACTTCTTGGAAGGGACGCAAGACGGGGGACGGGGACGAGAAATAACAGCAGTGAAGGAAGGCGCAACGAGTTCTAAGGGCGTCTTTCGTCACGGTCGCAACAGCGCCTTGACAATGTGTGGTGTCTCGCCCCGCGCCAATTGCCAGAACACTTCCACACCTTGCTCCAATGGGAACTCGTGCACCCACGATTGAACATCCAGTTTGCCCGTAGCGATCAAGTGCAAAGCAGTGGCGAAATCGGCGTCGGTGTAAGCGCTACTGCCGTAGATGACCTTTTCGCCGTAAATGAGGTTCATGCCTGGCACCGTTGTTTCGTCTTCGTGGAGCCCCACCCAAACGACGGCACCCATTGGGTGCACCGTTTCCACCGCAAGGCGGCGGGTGACGGAGCGCCCCACAGCATCCAGCGCCAAATCAAACCCTGCGCCGTTTGTGAGGTCCCTCGCTTTGCTAACCACATCTTCCTCACGGGGGTTGATGAGCGCATCAGCAAAGGGTTGAGCAATTCGCAGCCGTTCGGGAGCGACTTCCACGATGGTGACGAAAGCAGCACCCATCACCCGAGCAACTTGCGCGCACACCAGACCGATGGGACCAGCGCCGAACACAATAACTCGTTCGGGAACAACGGTTTTCGCCAACCGCACTGCGTGGACGGCGTTGGCGACAGGTTCCACGAGGGCGCCCTCGCGGGTGGATAAATGCTCAGGGAGAGGATAGCAGTTTTCGGCGGGAGCAGTGACATATTCAGCATAAGCGCCAGGGCGGTTCATGCTGAGCAATTGGCGCCGTTCGCACAAGTTGGGGCGCCCTCGGCGGCACCAACGACACCTCCAACATGCCACGATGGGGTTGACAGCCACTCGCTGACCGACGGTGAGCCCTGTCACACCTTCGCCCAGTGTAACGATGGTGCCCGCAAACTCGTGCCCCATGATGAGCGGGGGTTGACGGCGAGGGTGGCGTTGGACAACGCATTCCAACTCCGAACCACAAATGCCCACATGCCCAACATGAATAAGCACTTCGCCCGGCGCTGGCAGCGGGTCAGGCACCTCCGTCAACTCCAACCGCTCCCAATCCGCATACAAAAGCGCCCGCATCCTCGTCACCTCCAAGAGATCAGTGTAGCGCTATTTCGGTAAGGGTGCGGGGCGGAAGACAAAAGAAGAATTTGCGACTCACACTTCTACGCATTGCGCTTTTCACGACCGTGACAATGCAGGGGTAGCATAAGCCATGAGACTGTAAAGACGAGGCGAGGGACAGAGAGAAATCGGTTGCTTTGCGCTACGAAGCCAACCGGCAGTCCTCATTGCGTCCTACAAGGCTCAACATTTGCGCGGTTAGGTGAGGAAAAAACCTTTGGCTGAAGGTGTTGGTGGGTTGGATGGTCAAAGGCTTGGTCGTTCGGTATGGCACTTAATTGTCTATCGTGGTTTGCGTCCTTTCTTCTTGGCGTTGGTCTTGGGCGACTTACTCACAGGAGTCGTTTTCGGTCTCATCAGCGTGTTCACTTGCCAAGGTTATGGGATTCCGCTTTGACAGTTTTACGATGAAGGGCTGAGGGGTTGGGTGGTTTGCCGCAGGGTTGCTGGCACTTCCAGTCCATGGGCTTCCATTAAGGTCTCGTCCGAGAGGATGTTGGCAACGGGACCATCAGCAACGATTTCGCCCGCATCCATCACGATGACCCGTTGACAAAGGTGCACCACCGCTTCCAAGTCGTGGGTGGCGATGAGTTTGGTCAAAGGCAACCGCTTCAACAGCCTTAAGAGTTCGCGGCGGGCGCGCGGGTCTAAGTTGCTCGTTGGCTCGTCCAGCACCAACACTTTCGGTTGCATCGCCAACACGGTAGCGATGGCAACCCGTTTCCGTTCACCGAAACTGAGTTGATGGGGGCTGCGGTGGGCTGCGTGGCACATCCCAACGAGTTCTAACGCGCCCCACGCTCGCTTTAGCGCTTCCTCTTCACTTAGCCCTAAGTTAAGCGGTCCGAACGCCACATCTTCCAATACTGTCGGCATGAACAGTTGGTCGTCTGGGTCTTGAAACACCAGTCCCACTTGCCGGCGCACCTGTAGCAGGTTTTTCGGTGAGAGTTCTTCGCCGAAGACGAAGACCTTCCCGTCGCCCCGCAGCAATCCGTTTAGGTGCAGCACCAGCGTGGTTTTGCCTGCTCCATTGGGTCCTACCAAAGCGACCGATTCGCCTTCCACGATGCGGAAGGACACACCTTTCAATGCTTGAGTGCCATCGGGATAGCGGTAGCGCAAATTCTCCACCCGAACGGCTTCATTTGGAGGTCGCCTCTCCTGATGTGCCGATTGACGGTGGCTGGAGGGCACATCTCCCGATGTGCTGATTGGCGGTTCATCGGGAGACAAACCCTCCAGATTGGCAGTGGACAGTTCTGCGAAAAGAAAGGGACGGGACCGCAGGGTGCGGAACTCCCCGTCAAACCCGCGCGACAGCATCGCCTGATACACCCGTTCAGCGCGGTCATAGGCTCGCAGCAGGAGAGCGCCGACAATGCGACCGATGACCTTTGCATCGCGCCAGTTTTGCCGGCGAGGGCAGCGGCTCGCGTAAGCGCGCGCCATTCTTTGCGCTTCTTCTGCCAAAACGAACAGGTAGCGAAACAGGAAGGTCAGAAGCGTTGTCAAGAGCGAAGGGAGGCGCAACCACCGAAGGGCTGCCAAAAGGTCGGGGAAAGGCGTTGTCAAGGAAAGCCACAACGCTGCGCCAACGCACAAAGCGGCTTTGAGGGTCACTTGCACAAACCGTTCGGGAGACCCTCCCAGCAGCAACCCCAACCCGCTCAAGCCAATGAAGGGAAGCACCATCCCGAAGCGAGATAGGAATAGACGCAATGGCACCCGCGCTGTTAGTAGAGCGATAGCAAGCGTCGCTGCCAGCCCCGTGCCCCACGCAAGGAAGTGAATGGGCGCCAGCAGAACGGTCAGCGTGTAGGCGAAGAAAAGCCCCAGTTTCAACCGACCATCTTGCCGATGCCACCAACTGTGGGTAAGGTCGCTCAGAGCCACCATGCGATTGTGCCCCCCTTGAAAACGCGGGTTCGGTCACAGCATCATGCTTTTCCGCGATGCAGCAACTTGCCTATCAGCAGCATTGCACCGACTGCCAAAGCGATGCCGAGGGCGACTGAAACGACTTCACCAAACTTGTTTTCCACGCCAGGCAAAGCGTAGTTGTGAAACGGGGCACGATAAAGCGGTTGTTCCTGTTCAATAAACCCCAGCATTTCAGCAACGCGCTCTAACCCGTCAGGGAGGGAGGACGCGAAAGGGAGCAGGACCAATGTCGCAACCACGATGCTTGCAAGGATAAGCCACCAAAGGCGCTTGTCGCTCATGCTCATCACCCGTGAACCCACTCAGGGCGTCTTTGCTTGACAAATCTCACCGCAGCAACGGTCACGAGGGCTTCACCAACGCCAATAACGGCATGAATGCCCGCCATTAGCGGCACAACCGCCGCGAAAGGCGCAGTCCCTGAAAGTGCCAACAAAATCCCGCAAGAAGTGGCACTCAACACGATGGAAAGCCACGCTGCAATTGCGATGGCAACAGTTTCGCTAAGTCGCTGCGCTAACCGACGGTAAACACCGTAACTGAGCCAAGAGCCAATAACCGCCATGTTGACGATGTTTGCACCCAATGCGAGCACGCCACCATCGCCGAAGAGCAGTGCTTGCAAGATGAGCACCACTGTCATCACCAAAACGCCCGCGTGCGGTCCAACCAGAAGAGCGGCGAGCAATCCACCCATCACATGCCCCGAGGTGCCGCCGGGGATGGGAAAGTTGAGGGTTTGCGCAGCGAACACAAACGCCGCGGTAATGCCCCAAAGGGGCACTTTGCGCTCATCCATCTCCCCCCTCACTTTGTGCACAGCGTAACCCACAGCCGCAATAGCGGCAATGTCGGAAGCAATCCAAACGGGCGTGCTCAAAAAGCCGTCAGGGATGTGCACTATCACCCACCCCGTTCAGTAGCAATCGTTTCCGCCACAATCTCAAACAGACCGTCTTCTGTCAGTGTTCTTCGTGCGGCTTCTTCCTCACCCAACTCCTTCAGCCACGCCGCCATCCGCTCTCGTGCTGTTGCAGGAACCTGAACGGTCAATTGGTCATTAGTGTCAGTGTTGACAAAATGAACAACGATGTCGTCAGCGGGATGCAACTCAATGTTGCGCTTCCCATAGGTTGCTCCCGTTGACACTTGCAACCCGTCTACCAAGCAGGATGCTGGCGGTTGCGGAGGGCAATGAACAATGACCCGAATGCCAAAGTGCTTGCGGGCTTTCAACCTGACTAAAGCCAACACGCCCAACCGCAGCCCCAACGCCAAATAAGGACCAAGGTGTCCGTGAAAAGTGACCGCCATTTCCAAAGTTTTCTCGTCCATCCCACTCGCTCCCTCGTGCCAAACTTAGGAGACGCATCTCCCGATGCGCCGATTTGCGGTTCGCCAGAGGCGAACCCTCCAATACGCCAACTTTTTCGTTTGCGGTGCGTCAAGAGACGCACCCTTATGTGTTGCTAAGGCAAAACAATCGGGGCGTGACAGATCACGATGCACCCAGTTCTCCAAAGAACCTTCTGAAGCACCATCGTCACGCCCCACTA
>FWWL01004964.1_pt1 | contig 15685 bp, 11 predicted proteins | sample 2228331 | NCBI WGS metagenome assembly FWWL01 (sample SAMEA103939775, study PRJEB20133) | metagenome
TTTTTCACCCCAAAAAACAAAAGAGGAAAAGGGGATGACTGCGGCAGGTGGCTGCCCTATTTTTCGCACCGCCTCAGGGGCGAGATTTATCTTCCAAGCAGTTGCCCTTGTGGGCAGTCAGGAGAATTGTACTCCTTGCCATCTTCCGGGAAAAACGCCCTTCGGGTGAGGGTTCCGACACGGGAGGAGTTGTTTTCAGATGAAATCGAGAGGGCTAAATGCCTGCTGGAGAATAGGGGTGGGGTCGGCGCCCAACCAGCGCTTCAGCACTGTAGCATATACTTGACGGAAGTCAATAGAGAACTTGAGGTCGCCTTCGTCCAAGTCGGTGAGAGAGGGCAATTCGTTGAGGAGGCCCTTTCGTTTGAGACCACCTCCGAGGAAGAACATCTGGTTAGCAGTGCCATGATCAGTGCCTCCACTGGCGTTTTGAGCCACGCGGCGGCCAAACTCGGAGAAGGTCATGACCAGTACATCGTTCCAGCGGCCCTGGGCTTTGAGGTCGGCGGCAAAAGCAGAGAGAGCTGCGTCGAGTTCGCCCAACAGGCGCTGGTGCTGCAGAGGTTGGTTGATGTGGGTATCGAAGCTGCCCAATGACAGATAGTACACTGCGGTATCAGCCTCGCCCAGTATGAGGGAGGCCACCGTCTTTAACTGGCGCCCCAGAGCTGTATCCGGGTAGGTGTGGGAAGAGGGGCGCACCTCCGTCCTGCTGGGCAAGCCCCTCGAACAGCGCGCCGAGGGCGAGGTCGTGCCGCCCAACGGCCTGTGGAGCGCCGACTGGTCGCCCTCCGAGAGCGGCGTGCTTATCTCCTCCGCCCTGTTCGATGACCATTACAGCCTTGTATAGGTAGCCAATGGGAGCATCCTCATTGGCGATGTGGGCGCTAGTGGCGGCGTATTCGGCGAAATAGCTGCTGTGGGTAATGGTGCGTAGTTCGGCGGGCTGGCGCAAAGCAATGCCCTTGCGATACTGCCCTTTGAGGGCTAAGCCGACGGCATCGTTCATTTCGATGGCCGGCGCTTGGCAGGCGTCATGCTGGCATTGGGCATCCAGATAACGGCCTAGCCAGCCTGTTGACCAGTATTCATGAGCGGGGCTGGCACTGTGCCAGATGTCCATACTGCGGAAATGCGAGCGGTCAGGGTTGGGGTAGCCCACGTTGTGAAGGATGGCCAAATCGCCGCTATCGTAGAGGCGTTGGCACCCACTTAGCGCGGGGTGCAGCGCAGCATCATCGGTTAGGCGCAGGGCACTGCTGGCTTTAATAGCGATGCGCGGCCGCTCGCGGTAGTAGATGTCATTGCGTATGGGCACTACGGTATTGAGGCCATCGTTGCCTCCGCTAAGCTGTATCACGACGAGGATTTTGCCCCGCACGGGCAGCGCTTGCGGGCGGGCGAAGACTTGCAAGAAACGCGGTACCCACAGCGAGGCTGCGGCTAGGGAAGCGGTCTTCAGAAAGGTGCGGCGCTTAATGAGCATAGGTGTGTGTATTGCGAAAGGTTGAAGCAGATAGGTTCAGCACATTTGGTACTCGGGTGTGGCCATGAGCTGCAGGGCGGCGCTCTGGAGCAATGCCTCGCGGCTGTCTGTGCGTATGTGCTTGCGCACCACAGCGAGGCGTTCTTCGCTGACCGGTACTTGCCACAGGAAATGCGCCAAGGCCGAGAGTAGCTCGCTGTCGGGCGTGTTGGCGAATGCTTTGGAGAGTGGTTCCCAATAGACTTCTCCCGTGAGGCGGCGGCGCAAGCGTCCGGCACGCCCTTGGCCCATCGCGAGGTCATCGTCATTGTCCGGACTGAGGTCAATGGCACTGCCTGCAGCCAAGAGGTGTGGCAGGCGCATGCGCAACATGAGGGACGTGGTGTCAATCCAGGCGCGTCCACCGGGCCAACCCGCTACGTTGGGCGGGTGGAAAAGCACCTGACCCAGCGCGCGCTGCAGCAGGAGCTGTACCTCGGGGTCGTCGAGGCCCACAGGCAAGACGCGCCGCATGCCTGCCCACAGCAGGACGGGCGACTTGATTTGGGTGCCCATGTTTTCGGGAGCGTAGAACCACTCGGCGGTAAAGATGTCGTCCAACAGGCGGCCGATGTCATAGTCGCTGTCGTAGAAGCGGTCGGCCAACCACAAGACGCGCTCTTCGGGCACTATGTCCTCGTGGACGAAGAAGCGGTACACCTTGCGGGCGATGTGGCGAGCCGTTTGGCGCTGCTCGAGCAGGATGTCGAGTACATCATCGCCATCGAAACGGCCGGTGTGGCCCAATACGGTTTTGGTGCCGCGGTCGTGTTGGTTTTGGCGAAAGACGAACTCGCCTTTGAAATTGAAGCCCCAGCCTGTGAAGGCGCGGGCGGCCTCTTTGATATCGGTTTCGGTGTAATGGCCGCGCCCTAAGGTGAAAAGTTCCATGACCTCACGGGCGAAGTTTTCGTTGGGCTTGCTCTTGCGGTTCTGTTGGTTGTTCAGAAAAGCCAGCATGGCCGCACTCTTCGAGACGGCGCGCAGTAGGTCGTCAAAGTTTCCCAAAGCGTGCGTACGGATGACGTGCAGGAGGTCCTGCTGGAAGACGACGTTCAGGTTGCGGCTGGCGAAATGGCCGTGCCAGAAGAGGGCCATCTTCTCGCGCAGTTGAGCGGGAGTGAGCACCATTTCCTCCAGCCACATGAGGTTCAGGCTTTGCATCAGGTCGCGGTTCTGCTCGCGGCGCTGGCGGCGCTCCTCGGGGGTGAGTTCTTCTACACGAGCAAATTCGCCTGCTCCCATGAACAGGCCCCGAACGACGTCAGAGGTAACGAATAGCTCGCCCGGCTCTTGGGCCGACGAATGGCGCAGTATGCGCCACCAATCTTGGGGCGAGCGTTGAAGCCAGGATGGCCATTCGGCTGCGGCTGGCCCAAAACCTGCGCGCCAGAGCAGATGCTTTAGGCGGTGTTGTGCATCGTTATGGTACATATCGGCGTGCTCGGCGTTTGTTTGTCATATGAGACAGTGGAACCGAGCACGCGTTTAACGCACCTACTGTTTCACCATTGCACAACATCCCCTCCTAAGTGAATGCCTGCGGAGTCAAGGGCTAAGTCTCGATGACGTATGTCCTCAAGGCAAACCAGTCGAGCTCCTGGGTGTGCAACTCGTGGGTATTAGGGTCAAAATCAATTTGCAAATGGCGACCGATAAGGTACAAATCAGCGCGTGCTTGGTCTGGCTCGGCCAATTGCACGCGGAAGAAGCGCTGGCGTACTAAATGGTCGAAGAACAGGTCGCGCACATGGCGCCAGCAGTGTGCTACATGGCGATGGGCTGGATGGTGAACAGTATAACGGTTGTCTGCACCCGTAGTGATGATGTCGGCCAAATCCTTGAAGAACTCCTTGGTACCGTTGCTCTCTGGGCGGTTGGCTTCTGCCCAGCGAATGTCTCGTACTTGTGGTTGACCATCGCCAGCGTAGAAGAGGCGTTGCAGGTCTTGCTCCGAGATGGCCTCCCCGACCTGCTGAACGCTCAGGTGGAGCACCTCGATAGGTGCATCTGTTTCGCTGGGGTAGAGTCTGTTCTCTGCCGCTCGCCGAAAGGCCGCTAACAGGGCTTCGGGTGCTAAGGAAATACGTTGTAGTGTCATGGTGGGAAATTTTTCACAAATGAGCAATACCTCTATTACCCTTGTGTAAAGCAGGTATCAAGCCTTTGTGATGTTTTGAGGTGGTTCTTGGGTAAGAAGGTTAATGCTGCCTTTGAAGAAAAAAGGTTGCCTGCTTGTAGGCGCCGTGTGCCTATTGTGCCGAAATTTAAAAAGTGTCAGGAAATTGAAAATCAATTTTCTGCAGTTTTAAATGCGTGTTTTTTTCGCTCTAAACACTTTCGCTGGGATGGTCAATCTGTCCTTTCGACCGCCTCTAACTGCCCGCACCTTTGTCTCATCAAAAGGCAATCAGTCTTCCCCCCTCACTTAATTCTACGACATATCATGACGTACGACGCTATGAGAACAGGTTCACTTTGGATACAACGGCGAGCGCTCACTAGAACAGCCTTTGAGCGCGTGCGAACGGATGTAGTACTGGGCTCTCCCAGCGCCAATTGCAGTGGCGTGGGTATCTGTAGGGTAATGGCCCATCATCCAGAGCGAGAGATGGCATACTCGTGTCCGCATATCAGCGCTTGGCTGAGTACAACTATAAATGGCCGGTTGCGCTTTGAATTTGAGAAGAGCTCTATTGATGAAGAGACTATGAGGATACATTTCCCGTGGCTACTCTTTCAGGTTGCAGAGCCTTACGTGGTGCCATATCCTCTGCTTCGTCATAGAACTATTGCGCAGCGAACCATACGCCCCGGTATCTATAGGGTGTGGGATAGTGGAACGCACCTGATAGTAGAGTTTTAGCACACAAAATAGAGATTTCACTGTAAACATCTATGAGAAACCTTTGCTAAATGAAAGTGGCAATAAGTGCTAACTTATCTCAAAAGCCGATAGTGCCGCTATTCCATAGTACATGGATAGCCAGCCCTTGTTTGCACCGAAAGAGGTGCGATGCCCATGTGCCCAAAAACGGAGCGCTTTCAGGAGCGCACTTTTCTTCTGCCCGACAATTCAACACAAGCAGATTCATCTATTCATCTAATTTAAATCTTCTGTGATCATGCGAACGCTCTATCGGTTTCTCAACCAAACCCTGTTGCCCCGCCTTTTTTGGGTGCTCATTGTCATGGGCACGCTATGGATTGCCCATGGTTTTTCCAGCAGCTTCTACAAGAGGCATTGGCTGCCTTGGGTAGAAAAGGCGCAAGCGCTGAGTGTGGTTGCCAGTTCGAATGGCCCACTGTGCGCTGGTGCTACCCTCAGTCTAACTGCTGCTGTTTCTGACGGCACACCGCCCTTCAGTTTTTCCTGGAGCGGCCCCGGAGGCTTTAGTGCTTCCGTGCAGAACCCCTTCCGAGCTAATACTAACCCAGCCCATAGTGGCGTATATGGCGTAACCGTAACCGATGGTACAGGAACGACGGCTACCGCTACCGTGAATGTGCAAATTAGCCAGCCTGCCGTTGTAGATGCAGGCGCAGACCGGGCGCTTTGCCCAGGCACTCAATACACCCTACACGGCGCTATTAGTGGTTCAGCTACCGGCGCCACCTGGAGTGCCTCTGTGCCAGGAGGTATGTTTGTGCCTAACCCTCAATTGCTTAATGCCACCTACGTCCCTCCGACGGGTTTTGTGGGTAATATTACGCTCACGCTGACCACCAACGATCCGCCTGGCCCTTGCCCAGCAGCTTCTGATCAGATAGTACTGACCTATGCCACACCTGGCCCATTGGTCTGCAATGATACTGTCCGCATCTCCGCTCCGCCCAGCTGCCCGGTAACCGTTACGCCCGATATGGTGCTGGAGGGTGATGTACTCGATGACCTCTATACCGTAACTGTATTTGCCGGCCCAGGTCAGAATTTAGGCAACACTATACCTGTACAATACTTCGGCATACCGCTCACTGTACGTATTCAGGACAACTGCTCAGGCAATTTTTGTATTACTACGGCTATCGTCAGCGATGTACTGCCGCCCGTGTTCAGTACTTGCCAAAACATCACCCTACCTTGCGTAGTGGACAATTATACACCGGGCTATTTGGACACAGTACTAAAAGTGCCTGGCGCGCGTCCTGTAGTAGCGGACAACTGTACGCCTGTATCACTTACTTATCAAGACCTCTGGGTTAACCTGAATTGCAACGATACTTTCCAAGGACAAACCAACCTGACAGGCTATGTACGTCGAACGTGGACGGCTGCAGATAATTATGGAAACACGTCTTCCTGCACACAATATCTGTATTTCAAACGCCTTCGTGTTCAAGACCTGACCTTGCCCCCTGATATAACAGTCAGCTGCAGCAGCTCCATGGCAGACCCTTCTGTAACTGGTGCGCCTTCCTACACATTCAATGGCGTTACCTATTACCTAAGCGATAATAATGCTTGCGGTATAGGAATTCTTTCCTCTGACCAACTGAGCTTTCAATGTGAAGGTGAATATGCGATTATACGGACATGGCAATTGGTGAATGCTTCTTGCCCAGATACAGTGTCAGTCTCTATTCAACACATTCAAGCCATATATGCTGTAGATGGCCAGGGGCCAACCATGCAATGCCCAGGTAACCTCACTGTCAGCACCAGTCCGTTGGAGTGTTGTGCTTCCGTTGATTTGCCCGATGTTGTCATAGAAGATGCCTGCAGTAGTATTCGGGATGCATCTGCCATCATTATGGTGAGAGACCCTATTACAGGTGCTGTATTGAACCAGATCAATTTGCCCGCCCAACTGTCGAACTTTTCGGCTAACAACCCTGTGAAGAAAGACACATTGGCCGTTTTTGGCCAAACGCCTTGCCTACCTTTGGGCCAACACACGGTAGAGTACTTCAGTGAAGACGCCTGCGGCGCTTCCAGTGTGTGTACCTTTACACTTTCGGTGATAGATTATGTTCCGCCCGTGGCTGCCTGTGTGGAGGTTACCCAAGTCTCCTTAGGCATTGACGGCATGGCTTTGGTCAATGCTGCTTCGTTCAACAGTGGCTCCTCTGACAACTGCAATCCGCTCTATTTCAAGGCGCGGCGCCTGAGAGCTAACGGCTGCCAGTCAAACGCTATGTTCCACGACCAGGTCAAGTTCTGCTGTGAGGATGTAGGCGATACTGTAGAGATAGTCTTGCGCGTGTATGATGTGCCTGTACCTGCGGGTGCTATCAGCCCTAGTCAATTTGAAGCGCGCTCGAACGACTGCACCGTGAAGGCGCTGGTTTCTGACAAGCTAAAACCCGTGTGCGTGCCTCCAGCCAACGTAACAGTGGATTGTGGCGATTTCGATGGCACGCTTTGGTCTTACGGAAAGGCCACTGGCGCCGACAACTGCTGCATAGACACAGTCTTCGAAGCCTCTGTTAACAGGAGCCAATTCGATACCCTGTGTTCCAAGGGCACCATCACGCGTACCTTCCAAGTGCGTGATTGCCACGGGCAAACCAACACTTGCTCGCAGCGCATTGTGGTGCAATACCGACAGCACTACTATGTACGCTTCCCCAACGACGTCATTCTCAACAGTTGCAACAGTACTGGCGACTTCGGACAACCAAGCTTCTTTGCCAATGACTGCGAGTCTATCGGCGTGTCCCACACTGACCAGTACTTCACCGTCGTGCCCGGCGCATGCCAGCAGATCGAGCGCACTTGGACTGTCATGGACTGGTGTTCTTTTGACCCGAATAAAAGCTGCACGCAAGTGCCTAACCCCAACCCGCACCCGCAACTCGACCACGCTTCTAACCTCCCAGGGCCAGTAGTGTCTGCGCCGGGCACATTGTTTCCATGGGCGCCTACTACGGTCAAAATCAGCGCAAATGATGCCCAACCCACCAACTTCAGCCAGTACTGGTCGGAAAACGTCAACTGCTATCAGTATAAGCAGATCATTCGAGTTATTGACGGTCAGAAACCCATCGTGCTAGATTGCCCCTCGGCTCCGGAGAACATCTGCGACCTCACAGATAACGACAATAATCTCTGGAACCAGTCCTATTGGCTCGATGTCAAGACGCTCTCCAACGACATGTGCGAAGCACCGGTAGAGCTGAGCATCACCGCCACGGATGATTGCTCCAAGGAAAATGTAACCTTCCGATACCAACTCTTCCTGGATCTGGATGGCAACGGCTCCATGGAGACCGTGGTTACCCACCAACACTCCGATGGCGGCGTGGTGTTCTTCAACAATGCCAGCAACCCGAACTTCTCCGGCGGTATCGCCCGCATCTTCGACAGGCGCTCCGTACCTGCTGACCAGAAGTATCGCTTTGCCTTGGAAGTCCGCACCGACAATGACAGCCGCACCGCCTTCGTCCGCTGGAACACTGCCGCACAGCCCAATCAGTTCGTGGAGCCGCAACTGCCTCATGGCACGCACAAGATCAAGTGGTTTGTCTCCGATGGCTGTGGAAATGAGCAAGTGTGCGAATACCTGTTCATCATTAAAGACTGCAAGGCGCCTAACATAGTGTGCAATAACGGTTTGAGCGGCAACATCGGAGCAGATAAGATGCTCACAGTCAATTACCAGTCCTTCGTCCAGAGCACTTCGGACAACTGCACCCCTCAGCACCGATTAGTGCACGGTATCCGCAAAAGAGGCCAAGGGACAGGCTTCCCCTTCCTCAGCAATGGTAAGCCACAGACCTCGGTTACCTTCGACTGCACAGAACTGGGCTTCCAACTGGTAGAAGTGTGGACGATGGATTTGGAGGGCAACGCTGACTTCTGCGAAACCCATTTCCACGTGCAGAACAACGACCAGCACTGCAACGGCAGCCAGGCTACTGTCGCCGGCGCCATCCTCACCTCCGACGGCTTAGGCCTGGAAGAGTCCCATGTGGGCATTGTGTGTCAATCCATCCATGGCGCGCCCCCGGTAAGCAAACAGGAGACGACCGACTCGGAAGGACACTATATGTTCAATAATGCTATACCTATCGCCGTCAATTACACCCTGACGCCAGCCAAGAACAACGACCCTCTTAATGGCGTCTCAACGTTCGACTTGGTGATCATGCAAAAGCACATCTTGGGGCATGAATCCTTCACCTCACCCTATCAGTACATTGCCGCCGACGTCAACAACAACAGGAGCGTTACTACGTACGACATGCTCGAGCTGCGCAAACTTATCCTCGGCATTTACAGCGAGATGCCAGGGAATACCAGCTGGCGATTTGTGGATAAAACCTACCAATTCCCAGACCCGTCCGACCCTTGGAAAGAGGTATTCCCAGAGAGCAAATCGGTGTGGAACTTCCAGATCCACCGCATGCAGGACGACTTTGTGGCCATCAAGGTAGGAGACCTGAACAATAGCGCCATTCCGAACAGCGCCGTCTTTGCTGATGACCGTACCGCAGGTACTTGGCTGCTCGATACAGAGGAACGCACAGTAAGGGCAGGAGAATTCTTCACCGTTGCCCTCAAAGCAGCAGCTCCTGTGATTGGCTACCAGTTTACCCTCCAATACTGCGATCTCGAATGCCTGCGCATCGAACCTGCTGAAGGCATCAGCGCGGACTACTTCGCCCACTTCCCAGACAAGGGTGCTATCACTGCCGCCGTGGATGTGCCCGCAGATGCCGAGCAGCCCGTACTTGTCCTGCAATTCCGCGCCCGTAAGGCCGGCTTGCTCAGCCAGATGCTCCAGCTGTCTCACAGCATCACCCGCTCAGAGGCCTATGCTGATGCCCGCGGAACGGAGCGCCTCGACGTCGGCCTGCGCTTCCGCAACGGCAACGAGCAAACCGTTACAGGCCTGCCCTTCGAGCTATATCAAAACACGCCCAACCCGTGGGTGAACAAAACCCAAATCGGCTTCTATCTGCCCGAGGCCGCCGAAGCCACCCTGACCGTGCACGATGAAGTGGGGCGAACCGTGTTTACCCAAACAGCCTCTTTCGCTCGCGGCTACAATGCGGTGTTGCTCGACCGGGCACTCCTCAACGCCAGCGGCACCCTATCCTACACTTTGCTCACACCTTTTGGCAGCGCTACGCGCAAAATGATCCAGACTCGGTAAGCCCTCATGGTGGGCATTACCCTCTGCTTACCGCAAGACGTTCGCATCTACATATAGAACCTCAAAGGTTTTATCTCATGATAAGATCAGTCTTTGAGGTGGCCCCTCCCTGAAGTGGGAGGGGCTTTTTGTTTTTAGTGACACATCAAACAGAGCGATATCGCTAACCGCGAAATGGACGACGGTAAAACTCAAAAAAGGCTCATCGCCCCATGACCACCACTGCCTCGGCTAAAAGAGCCTGGGCACTTTCTGCAGCAGTGGTTCGCAAGTCAAGCCATTGAGCTACAATGCGAAAAACCAAAGTGGGCTTGATGCCTACTTGTCGGCGCTGTAGCAGGGCGAGCGCTCCAGCAGACTTGGAAAGTTTCTGCCCTTGGTCATCGGTCAATAGAGGATGATGCAAAAAGTGAAGACTACAGAAGGAAGCCCAGGGCATCCCGGCGCATTGAGCCAAGTACTGTTGGGCGCGTGTGGAGGGCATCAGATCCTCTCCGCGAATAATGTGCGTAACTGAAAAGTGCACGTCGTCAGCCACCGACACCACTTGGTAGGCCGGGATGCCATCGCGGCGGCGCACCACAAAATCAGGTGGCATCCACTCGGAGTTGTGCGGCAGCGGTGTGCGCAGGCGCCAGGCTACATGGGCGTCATCCAAAGCGCAAGCCTGTTGACGAAAAGCCTCTGGATAGTCGCCCGCAAAAGGCGCCAGTTCGCGCCGAGACTTGGCACAAGCAAACAGCCACTGACGCGCGCGCAAGGCAGTCAGCAAGGCCTCATACAAGGGCAGTCTATGGCGCTGTGACCACTGGCGCTCCAAATCGCTGACAGAGCGAGGGCCTTCGTCCCAGTCTAAGCCGAGCCAATGGAGCGTATCGAAGATATTTTGCACATACTCTGGGCGTGTTCGCTCACTGTCAAGGTCATCAATACGTAGCAGCAAGCGCGCGCCTGGGGTCAGCCGAGCCGCCAGCCAGTTGAGGGTGAAGTTGACGGCATTGCCCACGTGCAAAAAGCCTGAAGGCGTAGGCGCTAAGCGCAGCCGGCTCCCAGGCTTTACGCTGCGCACGAAGGCCCACCACCCCGGAGCAAAGGCATCAACAGCGAGCAAGTCGGGCAAAGGGCTATTGCGGTTTGTTTTGCTCGAAGCGCTTGATGAGTTCCTCTAGAGGAGTGCCTAAGTTTTTCAGCGCAGCCTGAACGTCGTCCGTGTATTCAGGCTCATTTGGGTAGCGTTTCAGGAAAGACTCGTAAGTGTTTTTGGCGTTTTCCAGGTCTTTGAGGTCGTCCTCGTAAATGATGCCCATCATGAAAAGGGCAAAGGGCGCATGGCGCTGCTGGGACATGTTTTCAGCTACATAGTAATAGAGCCGCAGGGCTGTGTTTGGCTCACCGATGGAGCGCGCCAATCCTCCAGCTTGTACGTACAGGTTGGCAGCTTTATTGGGGTTTACCTCCTCTATCAGGATAGCGTATCCCTCGGCGGTTTGCAGAAACTTTTCGGCCACCGCCTTGTCTGTCTCGTTCGAGGCGAGCAGTTGGCGGTCTAATCGCGCCAGACATGAGTCCACCCAGCGTGTGTTTTGCTCTAAGGTGAAGCGCATTAGATCAATTTCGTCGGGATTCTTCGACAGGTCGGGCGTTGCTCGGTTTTTGTACAGCCGCCATATACGGGCCAATAGGCCGGCAGCATCCGCTATATCTTGCTCTTCCCGCCCCTCCTGGATGGCTGCAGTGGCCAAGCGCACAGCGCCCACATTGTCGCGCTTGTGCAAAAACGCCAGCTCTGCTGCCCGCGTCAGGTAGCGCACATTATCACCATGGCGATTAGGGTGGGCCTTGACGGCTTCCTCGTAGGTGCTTATCAGATCTGCCAACACCTGCGGGTCTGTAGACTCCGAAAACTTCGCCTCTAATTCCTGAATTTTAGTGTCGTATCGCTTGCCGCAAGCGCTGAGCAGCAAGCAAGCAAAGGCGACATACAGCAATTTGTACATGTTCATTGGCCTAACTGTTTTTTGAAAAAAATCCGGGAGAAAAGTCGCGTCGGTGCGAGAGGCAGGCATGCTTCTTCTGCGACACCGAGCTAACCCTTATTCCATGTAAGTGAATACGCCAAAAGGGCTACTTACGACCACGCTGGCTTCATCGCTTGGCTCCACATACCCAATCACTTGAGCAGTAAGCCCGACTGTCGAAGCCATGCGGATGAGTTCGTCAGCCGCGGTCGGCGAAGTGTATACCTCCATGCGATGCCCCATATTGAAGACGCGGTACATTTCACTCCATTCCGTCTGACCACTAGCCTGAATGAGTTCGAACACCACCGGCACCTCAAAGAGGTTATCTTTGATGACACGCGCATTTTTCAAAAACTTGAGCACCTTCGTCTGGCCGCCGCCTGTGCAATGGATGAGACCATGTACCTCTTCGCGGCATTGCGCCAGAAAAGTGCGCAACACCGGAGCGTAGGTGCGCGTAGGCGACAGCAACAAGCGGCCAATGGCCATGCGATGCCCTGCCACCTCCACCTCCTCCGTCAGCCGATGTCGCCCGCTGTAAACCAGCTCTGTGGGCAGGGCAGGGTCGTAGCTTTCCGGATACCGCTCGGCATACTCCCGACATAGCACATCGTGCCGCGCTGCGGTGAGGCCATTACTCCCAATGCCGCTGTTATACTCGCGCTCGTAAGTCGTCTGACCAAAAGAAGCTAAGCCCACCACCACATCGCCGGGCTGGATGCGATTGACCACCACCGCATGCCGAGGCATACGGGCAAAAGCCGTAAAGCCCACATCTACCGTGCGCACCAAGTCGCCCACGTCCGCCGTCTCGCCGCCGGCCAAGTGCAGGTGTATGCCCAAAGGGCGCATTGCCTCTGCAAAGTCGGCAGCGCCTCTGATGATGGCTTCCAATACCTCCCCCGGAATGTAGTGGCGATTGCGCCCGATAGTATTTGACAGCACTATATCGCTCGTACAACCTGCGCAGACCATGTCGTCCAGGTTCATCACAATGGCATCCTGCACAATACCCGCCCACACCGACAGGTCGCCCGTTTCCCGCCAATACAGGTAGGCCAATGCCGCCTTAGTGCCCGCCGTGTCGGCGTGCAAAAGGTTGCAATAGTCCGCATCTCCGGCTACCACATCGGGCAATATCTTGCAAAAAGCCTCCGGGTACAAGCCCTTATCCAACTGGCGGATAGCGGCGTGTACCTCCGATTTCGAGGCCGACACCCCGCGCAGGTCGTATTTAGAAGTTATCGCCATTTTCAAAAAGCGTTTGCACAGCGCAGTTACTTGTCCCAAGTGCGTAATTTGGCCGTTTGGTCATACACGTGGTACAAGATAGCCTTGTCTATGTCTGTAAACACCTGATTGCGACGCGCCAGCACGCGCTGGGCTGTTTCGCACGCCTCCGTAAAGTCGTACGTTCGAAAGCCCGCCTCAGGGCCGCCCCACGAAAAATCAGGAATGAAATTGCGCGGGTAGCCCGCCCCAAACACATTGGCAAAGACCCCCACCACCGTGCCCGTATTGAACATGGTATTGATACCGCATTTGGCGTGGTCGCCCATGAACAGGCCGCACAACTGCGCCCCTGTCTTCACAAAGCGCCCTTCGGCGTAGTCCCACACCTTGACCTCGCTGTAGTTATTCTTCAAGTTAGAGTTGTTTGTATCCGCCCCGATGTTGCACCATTCCCCTATCACAGCATCGCCCAGAAAACCCTCGTGCGCCTTGTTGGAATTGCCGATGAAAATAGACCGCGTTACCTCGCCGCCCACCTTGCAGCCCGGGCCGATAGTGGTAGGGCCGTAAATGCGCGCTCCCATCTTGAGCATAGCGCCTTCCCCAATTGCCACAGGACCGCGCAAAAGGCAGCCCTCCATCACCACGGCGTTCTTCCCAATATAGATAGGCCCCGCCGTCGTGTTCAGCGTACACGCCTCTACATAAGCCCCCGCCTCTATGAACAAGCGCTCAGGCGGGCCAATAAGCCGGTTCGACTCTGGCAGTGGCGCCGACGTCCGGTCGCGCGTTACCCAAGCAAAGTCCGCTGCTATCGCCGCGCCATTGAGCTGGGTCAACTCCCAAAGCCGCTGAATACTCACCACCGGAATATCCGCTTCCAACTCCGTGCCCTGCAATTCGCGCACCTCCTCGTCCTCGATGAGTGTTTCAAACTGGGCAGCATCTAACCGCGTCGCCACCAATTCCCCATTCAGCAAGAGCGCCTCGCTGAAATTCAACTGGGCAATGCGGCGGCACAGCGCTTCATTGGGAAGAATGCCCGCATTGACCACCAAATTCTCGCTTTCAATGCGGATAGGGTACTTTTCGTGCAAGTGCTCCTGCGTGATGTACGAAGCCGAGGCATCCAAGTAGCGCTCCCATTTGCCGCGCAAAGTGAAAATACCCACGCGCAGCTCCCCCATCGGGCGTGTAGCCGTCAGCGGTAGCAGATGGTTGCGGGCGTCAGAGTCAAATAGAATAAGGTTTTGCATCTACTCATCGAAGCGTTTCGTCTGGCGCAAAAGTAAAAAACAACCGCGGAGGCGTGCTGTCTTCGCTCGCCTCCGCGGCCACTTCGCCTGGGTGGGTGGCTCACTTGGCCGCCCCGTTACTTCGCAAACTTCGTGTTCGCAAACTTCTTATTGAACTTGTCAATGCGGCCCGCCGTGTCCACAAACTTCATTTTGCCCGTGAAAAATGGATGGCTGTAAGAGGAAATCTCCATTTTAATCAGCGGGTACTCCTGCCCGTCTTCCCACACAATCGTCTCCTTGGTGTTCGCACACGAGCGCCCCAAAAAAGCCTCGTCGGTCGAAATATCTTTGAACACCACGATGCGGTAATTCTTCGGATGGATGTCGTTCTTCATAACCTCACTAAATAGTTGACTTCTAAAAAAGGTGGGCAAAGGTATGGCAGCACCCCGCTCTTTTCCAAATGCCCTGCACACACACATTTTTTTCACCTCCCCCAGCACCACCCGCCGCTGCCTTTTCTCCCCCCTGTTTTTTTTGGGGAAAAACGGCCTCGCAGCTCCGAGCCTGGCTTTCGCGCCCACAGGCCTGTTCGCGTCTCCTGCTTGGCCCTGGGCGCGTTTCCATCCCGCTTTCGGGCCTTAATAATGGCGAAACAGCAGCTCGTCGTCTCCGCGCCTAGCGCGTGGTGTCGGCGCAACGCGCACAGCCACGCTCACGTTCCAAGCGCCTGTTTTCTCGAGCAAAAACGCAGCCCCCTGGTAAGGTCCAAGCCTCGCAAGGCGGCCATTCAACACTCGCTACAACACCTCTACCCATTGACCACCAGCACTGGCCCGAATGCGGCTGTCGTACATGGCCTCACAACTGACCGGCGGCAAGTAGTATCGCCCCGCGTAAGCCGCATTGAGCTGCACGCGATAGGTGCGGCTTTCCGAAGAGGCGGGCAGGTCAAAATAGGTATACACGCGGTCGTCGCGGACGTCCTGATAGACCGATGGGCTGACCCCGCCCAATGCCATGCCCGACAGGCGAACATTCTGTATTTCCCAACCCGACGGGAAGATTTGGGCCAGCGCCAGTTCGGTGAAAGGGAAAGTAAGCGCCGACTGCCGGCGAATGGTTACCTCTGCGATGAAGTCCGAGCCTCGGCTTAGGGCAGCTACATTGATGGGGTTGCCCCTGGTATCCAAGTAACGGACGCTGAGCGCAATGTTTTCCGTGCTCTCCTCACCCGGCGTTTCGTCGGGCGCGAGCTGGCCATGAACGATGACGCGGGCGTAGAGGCGCGTTTTGCCCGTGTTTTTCACTGTGATGCTTCGCGCGTTGGCGGCCTGCGCCGTCAGGTCAACTACTGCGATGGGACGGCTCGCATCGCCCCTCTGCACGGCGCCGTTACCCAGTTGGTAGGTAAACTGCGGGCCGGCGGAGCCCTGCCGAGCGGCGTATTTAGACAAGGCGCGCAGGGCTACGGCAAGGCTTTGCGTGTTCCAGCTAACATCGCCTTCCGCCCCCAAGCGTTGGCAGATGCTCCGAACTAGGGCTTCAGCGCGCTTGTTATCCCCAATG
>FWWL01007059.1_pt1 | contig 15683 bp, 14 predicted proteins | sample 2228331 | NCBI WGS metagenome assembly FWWL01 (sample SAMEA103939775, study PRJEB20133) | metagenome
TGGCAATTGCGCCGGCGGGTCTTGGCCAAGCTCTTAGAGTTAGCCCGCCAAGCCCCCGCCGCCGCCGCCCCCGCCGCCGCCCGCAGCGGTCGAGGCGGTGCCCTATCGCCCGCTGCCCCCCGGCGGCGCGCATTACGTAATGGACCTGCCGGCACGCGGGCCCGACGGGCGGCGCATCACCATCAACAGCGATCTGTCGGACGACCAGCTGGTCTGGAACCTGCGCTCGGCCTGGAATGTCGCCGCGCTCAATTGCCTCGCGCCCGAGTACGAGCCGATCCTGCAGGGCTATCGCCAGCTGTTGACCGGCAACGTGAAGACGTTGAAGGCGGTGAACGACCGGCTTGAGAAGAGCTACAACAGCCGCTTCCGGGTGCGCCGCGATGCGATCGTCGCGCGCGATGGCTACACCACGCAGGTCTACAACTTCTTCGCCGAGCCGGGCGCGCGCGCCGGGTTCTGCCGCGCCGCGCTCGACATGTCGAACCGTGCTCTGGCCGCGCCGCCCACGGACATCCTCGGCTTCGCCCGCGCCAATTTCAACGGGCTGCTGGTGCCCTTCGAGCAGTTCTTCGACGACTACGAAGCCTATCAGCGCGCCGCGGCCGATTGGGACGCCCGCTGGGGTTCGCTCTACGGGCCCTCGCAGCCCGGCTGGGTGGCGGTGCAGCAGGCTCGCGCCGGGCAGGCCCCGCAGGACCCGATGCAGCAGACCGTGATCGACCCCGAGACCGGCCTGCCGGTGCCGGTGATCCCGGTCAACGAAGGCGTCACTTCGCAGCCCGTGGTGCAGCCGATTGCACCGGTCACGGGCGGCGCGAGCGGCGAATAGGCAGAGGCAGCGGGCGGCGGCGCGGCGCAAAATCGCCGTTGCACAGCCGCCCGCTTCTCGCTAATGCGCGCGCTCGCCCGACCCCCTTGGGCCGGGCGAGCGCAAACTGGAACGGGGCCGTAGCTCAGATGGGAGAGCGCGTCGTTCGCAATGACGAGGTCAGGGGTTCGATCCCCCTCGGCTCCACCAGTTAAACGCATTTCTTTTTCGCCCTCAGGCGCCGGGCGCAGCGCATCCGCGCTGCTTGGCTTTCCTCGCATAAGCTCGGGCGGCCGGTCGGCCTTGCGGCGCAGCGCGCCGTTGTCGCGCTACCAATTGCGCCCGCTTTACACCGCTTGCCGTCTGTCCCGCCTGACGCTATCGGTCTCCGTGCGTTTCGGTAACGGGAATGCGGTTCGATTCCGCAGCTGTCCCTGCAACTGTAAGCGGTGAGTGTGGGATGCGCGCTTCCTTTCGGGGAGGCAGCCACTGGAGGCTTTCGGGCCATCCGGGAAGGCGAGCATCCCATGCGGCGACCCGTGAGCCAGGAGACCGACCGGGGCGTGTCGCTCGATGCCGGGTTCAGGGGTTGGCCAGGCGCGAAAACTGACTTTCGTTGTGAGCGACATCGCTGGGCCGTGGGGGATAAGATCAAACCCCTCGCGGCCATCATGTTGCTGATGACGGGAGGAATCCGTGAAGTATTTTGCATTGTTGGGAAGCGTCGCTGCGGCGGCGCTGTTTGCGCCTGCCTTGGGCCATGCGCAAAGCACGACAGGCGTCGAGGTCGGAGACGACCCGACCGGAGAGCAAATTCTGCCGGTTGGCGTGAAAATCGAGCGCGACACCATTCTGGTATCGGCCAGCCGCGACAGCCGCTTGGCTGAACGGCAATTTACAGGGTCGGTCACGGTCCTCACCCCCGTCCAGCTCGAACAGCGCCAGACCCGCGACATCGCCGACGTGTTGCGCGATGTGCCCGGCGTGGCGGTCGCGGGCGTGGCGGGGCAAACCCAGATCCGCCTGCGCGGAAGCGAGGCCAACCACGTGCTGGTGCTGGTCGACGGGATCGAAGTCTCCGATCCCTTCGCGGGCGAGTTTGATGTGGGCACGCTTCAGGCCGAACCTGGCGCGCGGGTCGAGGTGCTGAGGGGGCCGCAATCGGCGCTCTACGGCCCCGACGCGATCGGCGGGGTCATCGCCTATCAAAGCGCCAGCGGGCGCGATGTGGCCGGTCTCGCCGCTAGGATCGAGGGCGGCACGCAAGGCACCGCCAATGGCGCGCTGCGCTATGGTGCTTACGGCGATAGCTGGGACGCGGCGTTTTCCGCCGTGGTCGTCAGCACCGACGGCCAACCCAATGCGCGGGGCGGCACGCGCGACATCGGCCGTGACAGCTACACGCTGGCGGGCAAGGGCAGCGTCGAGGTGAGCGATACCGTCACCCTGCGGGCCGCCGCCCGTTTCATCCGCACCGAGGGCCAGACCAACGACAGCGACTTTGACACCGCAAGCCCCACCTTCGGCTTCATCATCGACAGCCCCGGCGTATCCTTCACCAACGAGGCGGTCTATGCGCTGGTGGGCGCACGGCTGGAAACGCTGGAGGGCCGCTGGACGCATGATCTTTCCGCCCAGATCGCCGAAGTCGACCGCGAGACCGACAGTCCCTTCGGTCTCACCTCGGCGAGCGAGGGCGACCGCTTCAAGGCGTCCTATGTCAGCGCGCTGACGGTGGCGGACGACCACAACCTCACCTTCGCCGCTGATTACGAGGTCGAAGGCTTCCGCAACGCGACGCCAGGCGGCTTCGTGTTCGACGAGCGACGCGAGATCGAGCAGGTCGGGCTGGTGGGCGAATATCGCTACGCGGGCGAGGCCTTCGATCTGACGGCGGCCCTGCGTCACGACATCAACGATCTGTTCCGCGATGCGACCACCTTCCGCGTCGGCGCGGGCTACCGGGTCACCGACAGCACCCGCCTGCGCGCGGCGGGCGGGAGCGGGGTCAAGAATCCCGGTTTCTTCGAGCTCTACGGCTTCATCGACGGGCGCTTCATCGGCAACGCCGCGCTGCGCCCCGAAAAGTCCACTGGGTGGGAAGTCGGGATCGACCAGCAGCTCGGCAACAATGCCAGCCTTGCCGTCACCTGGTTCGACAGCGAGCTGGAGGGCGAAATCTTCACCACCTTCCCGCCGCCGAACTTCGTCGCCACGCCGGCCAACCGCACCACCGAAAGCCAGCAGCGCGGGGTCGAGGTGTCGCTGAACGCGCAGCTGGCCGAGCGATGGAGCCTCGCTGCGGCCTATTCCTGGCTCGATGCGGAGGAAAACGGCGTCGAGGAAGTGCGCCGCCCGCAGCATATCGCCAGCGGGGCCCTGACATGGACCGCACCGGGCGATGCGGCCTCGGCCACGCTGGTGGTGCGGCACAATGGCGCGACGCCCGATGTCGCCTTCACCGATCCGAGCTTTGTGCCGGTGCGCGTCACGCTGGACGACTACACCCTCGTCAACCTCAATGCGCGGGTGAAGTTGACCGAGCGGCTGGGGGCCTTTGCCCGCGTCGAAAACCTGCTCGATGAACGCTACGAACAGGTGTTCAGCTTCGTCGCGCCGGGGCGGAGCGCGGTTGTGGGGGTTGAGGCGCGATTCTGATGCCCTATCCCCCTCCTCGCCGGGGAGGGGGATAGTAGCCCTCGCAATTGCAGCAAAAATTGCCTATGCCGCGCCCATGCATTTTCTCGACCAGGCAAAGATCTATGTGAAGTCCGGCGGAGGCGGCCCCGGCGCCGTCTCGTTCCGGCGTGAGAAGTACGTCGAATATGGCGGCCCCGACGGCGGCAATGGCGGGCGCGGCGGGGACATCGTGTTCGAAGCCGTCGCCGGTCTCAACACGCTGATCGACTTTCGCTATTCGCAGCACTTCAAGGCCCCGCGCGGTGGGCACGGGATGGGCAAGGACCGCACGGGTGCCTCTGCCGATCCGCTCGTCATCAAGGTGCCGGTGGGCACGCAGATCCTCTCCGAAGACAAGGAAGAGGTGCTCGCCGACTTCACCGAAGTGGGCCAGCGCGTCGTGTTTCTCGAAGGCGGGATGGGCGGGCGCGGCAATGCCTCCTACAAGACCTCGACCAACCGCGCCCCGCGCCAGCACCAGCCGGGCATTCCGGGCGAGGAAGCCTGGGTGTGGCTGCGGCTGAAGCTGCTCGCCGACGTGGGCCTTGTGGGCCTCCCCAATGCGGGCAAATCGACCTTCATCAACGCGGTCAGCAATGCGCAGGCCAAGGTGGGCGACTATGCCTTTACCACGCTCGTCCCCAAACTCGGCGTCGTGCGCCACAAGGGCCGCGAATTCGTGCTCGCCGACATTCCCGGCCTGATCGAAGGCGCGGCGGACGGCGTTGGGATCGGCGACCGCTTCCTCGGCCATATCGAGCGCTGCCGCGTGCTCATTCACCTGATCGACATCACCGGCACCGAGGATGCCGACCCGGTCGAGGCGATGCGCATCGTCGAGGAAGAGCTCGCCGCTTACGGCGACAAGGAACACACGCAGCTGGACGAAAAGCCCCGGCTGGTTGTGCTCAACAAGCTCGATCTGGCCGACGCCGAACTGGTCGAAGGCTTTCGCGCGGAATTGCTGGCGGCGGGTGCGGAGCAGGTTTTCGCGGTCTCCGGCGCGACCGGTGCAGGCATCCCCGACCTGCTCGACGCGGTGCTGGGCTATCTGCCCGCCTCGACCTCGACCGAGACCAAGGCCGCCGAAGTGGAGGACGCGGACGATGCCGAAGCCTGGTCGCCGCTGTAGGTTCGCGCCCCGACGACACCGCCTCTCCTCCTCCTGAACGACGCTAGAGAAAGCGAGGGAATTCATGAAAATCGAGTCCCTGCTCGACTTCCGCGACATCACGAAATGCCCGCGTCTGGTCATCAAGATCGGATCGGCCCTGCTGGTTCATCCCGATGGCGAGGTGCGTTATGAATGGCTGCGCACCGTCGCCGCCGAAATCGCCGGAGCGCGGGATCGCGGGCAGGAGATCATCGTCGTCTGCTCGGGCGCGGTGGCGGTGGGCGCGGCCAAGCTGAACCTTCCGGGCGGAGGGCGTGAAACGCTCGCCCATGCGCAGGCTGCGGCAGCGACCGGACAGGTGGTGCTGATCGCGACCTGGGCGCAATTGCTCGCCGAACACGGGCTGGTCGCGGGGCAGATGCTGCTCACGCTCGACGATCTCGAAGGCCGGCGGCGCTATCTCAACGCCTCGGAAACGCTGCGCGAACTGCTGGCGCGCGGTGCGGTGCCGATCATCAACGAGAACGATTCGATCGCCACCTCGGAAATCCGCTTCGGCGACAATGACCGGCTGGCCGCGCGCGTCGCGCAGGCCGCGGCGGCGCAGGGCGTGCTGTTGTTGACCGATGTGGAAGGGCTTTATGACCGCGACCCCTCGCACCCCGAGGCGGAAATCCTCCCCGAAGTGCGCGGCGTGACCGACGAAATCCACCAGATGGCAAGCGGCAAATCCTCCTCGGGCAAGGGCTCGGGCGGGATGACCTCCAAGCTGCTCGCCGCCGAGATCGCCGAACGGGCGGGGATTGCGCTCGCGATCATCAAGGGCACCGATGATCTGCCGATCGCCCGCGCGATGGCGGCGAACCTCGGCACGCTGTTCCTCCCCAAGCGCGACGACAATGCGTGGAAGAGCTGGATCGGCGGGCGGCTGCGCTTCAACGGCGGGATCAAGGTGGATACCGGCTGCGTCGCGGCGCTGGGGCGGGGTAAGAGCATCCTCGCGGCCGGAATCACCGGGGTCTACGGCAATTTCGAACGCGGTGACGTGATCAAGGTCGAAGGACCGGATGGCCGCCTGATCGCCAAGGGCATGGTCGAATATGACTGGGACGAATGCGACGCGATCAAGGGGCTGCGCACCGAGGAAGTGGCCGAACGGCTCGGCCACCTGCCGCGCTCCTGCGTGATCCACCGCGATCACATGGTCCTGCTGTGAGCCTTCGCCGATGAGCGTGCTGGCCATTACCGGCGCGACCGGCTTTGTCGGCAGCGCGGTGCTGGCCGAGGCCTTGGCGCAAGGCCACCGGGTGCGCGCGCTCGCCCGCCGCGAGCAGGCCCCGCAGGCGGGCGTCGAATGGGTCCGCGGCGATCTGGCGGACGCGGCGGCGCTGACCGCACTTGTCGCGGGCGTGGATGCGGTGGTGCATGTCGCGGGGCTGACCAACACGCCCGATCCGGCGGAGTTCGAGGTCGCCAATGTTACCGGCACCGCCAATGTGATCGCGGCGATGCAGGGTGCTGGCGTCAAGCGGCTGGTGTTCGTCTCCTCGCTCGCCGCGCGCGAGCCGAAGCTGTCGGCCTATGGTGCCTCCAAGGCGCGGGCTGAGACGCTGGTGGAGGCGAGTGGCCTTGACTGGACGACGGTGCGCCCGCCTGCGGTCTATGGCCCGCGCGATGTCGACATGCTCGACCTGTTCCGCGCCGCCAAGTGGGGCGTGGTGCCGCTGCCGCCGGGCGGGGCGACCTCGATCATCCATGCCGATGATCTCGCGCGCCTGCTGGTGGCTCTTGCCGCGTCCTCAAGTAGCGAAGCGGTAGGACCGGCAAGGAAGAAAGTCTATGAACCCGACGATGGGCGCGAGGGCGGGTGGAGCCATCAGGAACTGGCCCAGGCGATCGGGCGGGCGATGGGCAAAAAGAGCGTCTTCGCCCCGCATCTCCCCCGCGCGGTGCTGGATATCGCCGCCGCCGCCGACCGAATCGCGCGCGGCGACCGCGCCAAGCTCACCCCCGACCGGGTGGGCTACATGGCCCACCCCAACTGGGTCGCCCGCTTCGACCGCAAGCCTCCACCGGGCCTGTGGCAGCCGCAGATTGCGGGTGACGAGGGGCTGAAGGCGACGGCGGTGTGGTACAGGCGCGAGGGGTGGGTTTGAACTCGCCGATATTTTAAAGAACCTTTACGGCGCGAAAGGATTCGAATGCTTGAGCCTTTTTCGCTATCTTAAAACACCGGTTGGGGGTGTTTATGGATGTTCTGAATCAGGAATATGTTGATAACGAAGACTACCTTCGCATAGCCGGCGGGGCGAGTCCGCCGAAGCTCAAGCATCTTGACGACGGCTCAGGAAATGCCGTCTGGACAGAGTGGCTGCCCGGCGAAGGTGGAATGATCGGGCCTCGACCTGAATACATTCCAGCTGGAAAAAAGCTTGTCCGGTTCGGATCGTTTCGCGACGGCGCAGCGCGCGACGAAGCCTCCGGGCCTCAGTACTTCGGGCGAGCCACGGCCTCGGGTGCGTGGTGGCTCGAGTGGAGTGCGTACAAGACCATCGAACAATATGCGGATCAGATTGAAGAGTCGGTCACATTTGCGATTCGGCTGGTGTGCGCTGTACCCAAGGAATGGGGTGATCTGAGCTATGTTGTCCAGGGAACGACGCGGTCACCCTTGATGGCGTATGCCGGTCACGGACGTCCGGCACGGTGGGGCAAAGGGGTCATCGATCCGCTGGCGCGTGGCAAGCCGAGGATCGAGCAATTGTACATCCCCGGCCTCTCGGACCCCGATCTTAACAAGAAAGCGATCATCGTTCACAGCCACGGAGCCCTCGATCCGCGGGTAGCTTTCAAGGGGGCACGCCGAAGAGCCGAACAGGAGGCTGCTATGCGGCAGCGGATAAGCCAGCGCTGATTTTTAAAAATAATTACAAAAACGGCTCCTCGCCCGGCTTGTGGATGCCGCATTCGGTCTTGTCCCAGCCCTTCCACCGGCCCGAGCGCGGGTCTTCGCCCGGCGCGACCTGCGAGGTGCAGGGGGAGCAACCGATCGAGGGGTAGCCCTGCGCAATCAGCGGGTGGCGCGGCAGGTCGGCTTCCATGAAGTAGGCCTCGATCTGGCCCGCGTCCCAATCGATCAGCGGATTGATCTTGAGCCGCCCCTGCGCGTCCGAGGTGTCCACCTCGAAGCGTGGCAGATTGGCGCGGGTCGCGGCCTGGAACGCCTTCCGGCCGGTGAAGCTCGCATCGTAATTCGCCAGCGCCTTTTCGAGCGGCTTGACCTTGCGGATCTCGCAGCAGCCATCGGGGTCGTAGGACCACCTGAGACCCGTCTCGTCACGCTTGGCGAGTTCTTCGGCGTCGGGGGTCAGCACCACGAGGTTCAGACCGAGACGCTCGGCCAGCAGATCGCGATAGGCCAGCGTTTCGGGGAAGTGCTTGCCCGTGTCGAGGAACAGCACCGGCACGCTCGGATCGACCGAAGCGACCAGATGCAGCAGCGCGGCACTCTCTGCGCCGAAGCTGGAGACCACCGCGAGATCGCCCGCCAGCCCGTCACGGATCACGGCTCCCAGCATCTCCTGCGTGGAAGCGCCGCGGAACATCCGGTTCAAACGCACCGCGTCATGCTCGGTAAAGCGCGGCGCGAGGTCGAGCGTGTCGCGGGTGCGGGCTTCGCTGGCGATGCCGAGTTCAGGTTTCATGGCGCTTGTCCGCAATGATGCGCCGCGCATCGGCGGCGCGCTGGTAGACATTGTCCCACGTCGCGAAGGCGCGCGCGGCGTCCTCCTCGTCGAGGCGCTTGTCGGGGGCGAAGCTGTCGAAGCCGCAACGGCGCATGTGGCTCAATTGGTCGATCAGCACATCGCCCACCGCGCGCAATTCGCCGGTATAGCCCGCTTCGCGCAGGATGCGCGCTGCCGAATAGCCGCGCCCGTCGCCGAAGCTGGGGAAGTTGACTTCGACCAGCGCCAGCCGGTCGAGGAAAGGCAAGAGCAGGCGCGCATCGTCGCCCGGCTCGATCCGCACCGCGTTGGCATTGGTCTGCTCCAGCGCGGAATCGACCGTCACCGTGCCGTGATCGACCGGCTCGTCGTCGCGGAAGCGGAACTGCACCTCGTCGGGGCTGGTGCCGAGATCGCGGGCGTTACCCATACAAAGCCTCCTTGAACGGCTCCATGCCGATGCGGCGGTAGGTATCGAGGAAGCGTTCGCCGTCCGAACGCTGGGCGAGATAGACGTCGGTGACTGTCTCGACCGCGGCGATCACGCCATCCTCGTCGAAGCCGGGGCCGGTGATCTTGGCGAGGCTGACGTCCTCCGCCTCGCTCCCGCCGAGCGAGAGCTGGTAGTTTTCGGTGCCCTTCTTGTCGACGCCGAGGATGCCGATGTGGCCCGCGTGGTGGTGCCCGCATGCATTGATGCAGCCGGAGATTTTCAGCTTCAATTCGCCCAGCTCGGCGGTGCGCCCGCTTTGCGCAAAGCGCTCCGAAATGCGCTGCGCGAGCGGGATCGAACGCGCGTTGGCGAGCGAGCAGTAATCAAGGCCCGGGCAGGCGATGATGTCCTCGATCGTGTCCATGTTGGGGCTGCCGAGACCGGCCTCGTCGAGCGCGGTCCACAGCGTGTGGAGGTCGGCGATCCGCACGTGCGGCAGCAGCAGGTTCTGCGTGTGCATCACCCTCAGCTCGTCGAAGCTGTATTCGCGCGCGAGCTTCGCCACGAGCCGCATCTGGTCCGAGGTCGCATCGCCCGGAATCCCGCCCGCCGGCTTGAGGCTGATGACGGCCGAGACATAGGCGTCGTGCTTGTGACGATGCGTATTGCGATCGACCCATAGCGCGAAATCGGGGTCCGAGCGGTCCACGGTCTTGGGGCCGTCGACAAAGGCGGGCGGCGCGAAATATTCGGCGATCCGCGCCAGTTCCTCGCGCGGCGGCTCGACCCCGACGCTCAGCATATGCGCGAATTCCTCCTCGACCTGGCGGATATATTCCGCCGCGCCGAGCTCGTGAACGAGGATCTTGATCCGGGCCTTGTACTTGTTGTCGCGCCGTCCGTAGCGGTTGTAGACCCTGAGCGCCGCCTCACAATAGGAGATCAGCTGGTCGATCGGCACGAAGTCGCGGATCAGCGGGGCGATCATCGGGGTGCGGCCCATGCCACCGCCAGCGTAGACTTCTGCACCGACCTCGCCGTCACGCCTGACGATTCGGATGCCGATATCGTGGAGGCGCATCGCCGCGCGGTCCTTTTCGCTCGCAATCACCGCGATCTTGAACTTGCGCGGCAGGTAAGTGAACTCCGGGTGGAAGCTCGACCACTGGCGCAGCAATTCGGCATAGGGGCGGGGGTCGACCACCTCGTCGGCGGCAGCGCCCGCGAAGTGATCGGCGCTGATGTTGCGGATGCAATTGCCGCTGGTCTGGATCGCGTGCATCCCGACGGTGGCGAGATCGGCGAGCGCGTCGGCGCAGTCCTCCAGCTTGATCCAGTTGTACTGGATGTTCTGCCGGGTGGTGAAGTGTCCGTAGCCGCGATCATACTTGTCGGCGATGTCGGCGAGCATTTCCATCTGCGCGCTGCTGAGCGTGCCATAGGGAATCGCCACGCGCAGCATATAGGCGTGGAGTTGCAGATAGAGCCCGTTCATCAGCCGCAGCGGCTTGAACTGGTCTTCGGTCAGCTTGCCTTCGAGGCGGCGGCGGGCCTGATCGCGAAATTCGGCGACGCGGGCTTCGACCATCTGCTGGTCGTATTGGTCATACTTGTACATCAGATCACCCAGTCCCAGCCGGTCTTGTCGGCAGTCGGCACGGCGAGGTCGCGCCGCACGGTCGGGCCGAGGGCGCGCACCCGGTCCTTGATATGCGCCGGGCGGACATGGCCCTCGGCGTCGATGGAGGCCTCGATGGCATAGGGCACGTTGACGCGGCGTGCGGCTTCCTCGCGGGCGAGGATTTCCTTGGCGTCATCGCCCACGTCGACCGCATCGTCGACGAAGGGCGACCAGCCGGAGCCGTTCCACCATGTCACCGCGCCGGTGCGCAGGTCGTTGCCGGTAAGGATTTTCATTCTGCTCTCTCCTGTGCGAGCGCCGCCACGGCAGCGTCCTCGCGCGCGGTGACTTCGCCGATGACGATGAGCGCGGGGCTCTTCACCGCCTCGCGTTCGACCAGCTCGGGCAGACCGGCGAGCAGCCCGCGCAGCACGCGCATTTCAGGGCGCGCGGCGTTCTCGATCACCGCGATCGCCATGTCGGGGGCGAGGCCATCGGCCATCAGTTTCTCGGCGATTTGTGCGGCGGTGGAGACGCCCATGTAGATCACCAGCGTGCGGCCCTTGCCCGCGAGGCCCGACCAGTCCTGTTCGGCAAGGCCCTTGCACTGGCCCGCGACAAAGCTGACGATGCTGGAGGCGTCGCGGTGGGTGAGGGCGATTTGCGCCGCCGCGCCCGCGCCCTGCGCCGCGCTGATGCCGGGGACGACCTCGACCGGAACGCCCGCCGCGCGCGCGGCCTCGGCTTCCTCGCCGCCGCGCCCGAAGATGAAGGGATCACCGCCCTTGAGGCGCACGACGTCATGCCCCGCCAGCGCCTCGGCCACAAGCAGGGCGTTGATGCCTTCCTGCGGCAGGGTGTGGCGCGCACGCTGCTTGGCGACCGAGATCAGGCGCGCATCGGGGCGCGCGAGGCTCAGGATTTCGGGCCCGATCAGCCCGTCATGGACGATGACCTCTGCCCGCTCGATCAGCCGGGCAGCGCGCAGGGTGAGGAGGTCCACCGGACCGGGCCCTGCGCCGACGAGATAGATGGTGCCCACGTGTTGCATGACAGGGCAAATGGGCCAGCGCTGCGATCCGTTCCAGCGAGAATGGATTGCCCCATGCGAAGCGCAGCTATTGCGGCGGTGTTTCCTCGGGATCGGCAGGCTGTTTGCCGCCAAGCGCCGCGATCAGCGCGCGCACCTGGGCATTGTCGCGCAGGTTCACGTCGCGCTGGGGATAGGGGATCTCGATCCCGTTCTCCTTGAACAGGCCCCACAGGTTCTTCAGCACCGCGCTGCGGACATTGCCGACGCCGTCCTCGGGATCGTTTATCCAGCAATGGATCGTGAAATCGACCGAATTGTCGCCGAACCCGCTCCACCACACCGTCGGCGGCGGCGTTTCGAGCACGCGGGGAGCCTCGGCCGCGGCCTTCAGCATCAGCGCTTCGGCCAGCGCCATGTCGGTGTTGTAGCTGACCCCGACGGGCACCTGCACTCTCACGTTGCGCGAGGAATAGGACCAGTTTTCCACCTGATTGATCATCAGGTTCTCGTTCGGGATCAGATATTCGCGCTCATCCCGCGTGACGACCGAGATCGCGCGGATCCCGATCTTGCGGATCTGGCCGAAGGTCTGCTGGCCCGACTGGTCGGCCACCGCGATCACGTCGCCCGGCTTGATCGACTTGTCCATCAGAAGGATGATGCCCGAGATCAGGTTGCCGAAGGTCTTCTGGAGGCCGAAGCCGATCGCGAGGCCGAAGGCACCCGAGAACACCGTCAGTGCCGTAAGGTCGATGCCGAGCAGGTCGATCCCGAACAGGAAGGTCGCGATCCAGATGACGATGGTGGCGATCTTCTCGGCCAGCACGCTTTGGGTGCCGTCGAGCTGGGGCAGGCGGCGCAGGGCGCTGCGCACCAGCCGGGTCGCACCCCAGGCGAAGGCCAGCACCAGCAGCACCGAGGCCACGCTGAACAGCACGTCAAAAGCCGAGATGCGCCAGTCGCCGACCTCGAAAGCCAGTCGGTCGAGACGATTGACGATGCCGCCAATTGTCTCGCTGCGCTCGGCGATATCGGCGCGCACGTTGTCGGCACCGCTAACAATGTCGGTTTCGGGAGTCGCAGCGGGCGAGGGCGTGGCGACCGGGTCGGCGGCGGGTGTTTCGCCCGGCGCAGGCGTGGCCGTGCTGTCTGGCTCAGGGGCGACATCGACGGTCGAGGCGGGGGCAGAAAGGCTCACGTCAGCGGCTCCAGCGCTTGCGCCAGATCGGCGATGAGGTCGTCCGCATCCTCAAGCCCGATCGCCAGCCGCAGCGCGGGCGCGCCGTGGGTGCCGGGCATGCAGGAGCGGTAATCCTCTGGCCGGATCGGCAGCGCAAGGCTTTCGAACCCGCCCCAGCTGTAGCCGATCCCGAACAGCGCGAGCGCATCGGCGACGCGGGCCGAGGCGGCGGGATCGTCGCTCGCCAGCTCGAAGGCAAACAGCCCGCAGCCGCCGGTAAAGTCGCGGCGCCACAGGGCATGGCCGGGGTCGGAGGGGAGCATCGGGCACATCACCCGCGCCACGGCGGGATGCGCTTCGAGCCATTCGGCGATCCGCAGCGCTGTGCGGGTCTGCGCCTCCAGCCTCACGCCCATCGTCCTGAGCCCCCGCGCGGCGAGCGCGGCATCGTCGGGCGAGACCACTTGGCCCAACTCCTGCGCGGTGCGCCTCAGCGCGGTGTACCAGCGCTTGCCCGCGCTGGCCGAGCCCATCATCAGGTCCGAATGGCCACCGACGTGCTTGGAGAGGCTCATCATGACGATGTCACAGCCATGCTCCAGCGCCGCGAAACCGAGCGGGCTTGCCCAGGTGTTGTCGATCAAGCTCACTGCGCCGTGTGCGCGGGCGATGGCGGTGAGCGCGGGCACGTCGCACATCTCGAAGGTGAGGCTGCCGGGGGCCTCCAGCCACACCGCCTTGACCGGATCGGCAAACAGCGCCTCGAAACCGGCAAGGTCGCGGGGGTCGAAGAACTGCGTCGTCACCCCCATCCGCTTGAGCAGCCCGGTCGCCATGCTGCGCGAGGGATCATAGGCGTTGTCGGCCATCAGCAGCCGGTCGCCGGGCTTGAGCACCGCGAACATGCATCCGGCAATCGCCGCCACCCCGCTGGGATAGAGCTGGGTGCCGTGGGCCCCACGCTCGATCCGGGTCAGCGCCTCGGCCAGCGCCCACTGGGTGGGCGCACCCCGGCGACCATAGAAGAACTGCCCGTCGGCATTGTTGCCGCCCGCCGCATGGCGATCGGCATCGCAATCATAGAGATGCGTCGAGGCGCGCCACACCGGGGGATTGACCACCGGCCCGGTCCATTCCTTGCGCCGCCCGCCGCGCACCAGCCGGGTGGCGGGCTTCAGGCGTTCATCATCCCCGCCGCCGCTCATGCGTCCGGCCCCTCGAGCTTGGGCGTATCGGGATCGGCGCTCCATTCGCTCCAGCTGCCGTCATAAAGCCCTGCGCTGTCCACCCCGATGAGGTTGAGCGCGAAAAGGAGCACGCTCGCCGTCACCCCGCTGCCGCAGGTGGCGGTGAGCGGCTGGGCCAGATCGACCCCGGCGCTTTCGAACAGCGCGCGCAATTCGGGGGGCGACTTGTAGGTGCCATCGTCGTTGAACAGCGTGTTGAAAGGGAGGTTGAGCGCGCCCGGAATCCGTCCGTTCGGCCCGCCGTGGACGGGATCGACCCCGCTGCCATAGACCCGGTCGGCCCCGCGCGCGTCCAGCACCTGAAAGGCAGGAACATTGAGATTGGCGAGCATCTCGGCCTTGCTGCGCACGCGGCTCGGCGCGCTGAAGGATGCGGGGGCGGCGGGGGCAGGGGCGGTCGTGCCGTTATCGAGCGGCAGGCCTTCGCTGCGCCACTTCGCCAGCCCGCCATCGAGCAGCGCGACGTTCTGCCTGCCACTCGCGGTCAGCACGAACCACGCGCGCGCGGCGGTGCGGATCGCGCTGTCGTCATAGACGATGACCGCGTCCTCTGGCCCGACGCCGAGCGCCGCCAGCCGCTCGGCCAGTTGCGCAGGGGTCGGGAAGGCATAGGGCACCGACGATGCGGGATCGTAGAGGCTTGCCAGATCCAGAAAGCGCGCGCCGGGGATGTGCGCGGCGGCGAATTCGGCGCGGGCATCGCGCGCGGCGGCGGGCAGGTGGTAGGAGGCATCCAGCACCGTCAGACCGGGCGCGCCAAGCTGCGCGGCAAGCCATTGGCAGGAAACGAGCGGGGCAGGAAGCTGGTTCATGCGCGCGACCCTAGCGGCTGATCCCGCAAGGGGCAAACGCGCGTGAAGGGCGGGGCGGGGGCCGCTTTCCTACTCGCGCGGCGTCTGACATTCTCCCACCCGTGACCTGCCGCTACCGCCCTTCATGCCGTTCGGAAAAAGGGCCTTTCGGGGTAGCAGATTTTTGCCCCTGGACAGTGTCTCATGTGTCTCCAACAGCCACCCGCAGGGCCGCGAATCAGGCAGCGGCCGTGGCGGGGGGGATCGCGATGGCCTGCGCCACGAGGCCCGCGATCGTGCCGGGCGGCTGGTCGAGCAGGATCGGATGCAACCGCCCGCTGGCGCTGCGCGGGCCGATCACGAAGCTGCGGCTCATCGCGCGCAGGCCTTCGCCTTCGAGCGTCACATGGGCGAGCGGCACGAACATCGGGGTGGTGCCCTGCCGCACCGGGCTGATCGCCGAGAGCGGCAGTTGCACGGTCCCGGTCACGCTGCGCGCCTGATGCGGGCCGATCCGCGCGATCCGCTCCAGCCCCTGCGCCGCGCCGGGCGAGGGCGCGTTGGCGGCATTGGCTCGTGCGCAGGCCAGCTGGAGCGCGATGGCAAGGTCGTTCACCGCGCGCGGCGCGCGGTTGGCGATGGTGAGGCGATATTGCAGCGTGAACATCATCACGCTGCGGGTCGCGCTGACGATCTCGAGCGTGAGGTCGAGGCGGGGCTGCTCGCCATCATCCGCGACCGCGAAGGAGTCGTCATCGGCCGAGACAGGCGGCGGGGCGAGATGGCGCACAGCGGGCTTGCGCCGTCGCCACCACAGGAGGCCGCCGCCCAGCAGCGCGAGCGCGGCCAGCCCGCCTGCCGCCAGTGGCCACCATGCGGGCAGCACCGAAGGCCCGGTCACGACGTCGGTCGTGGGCGGAAGCGCAGTAGGGGTCTCGGGCCGGGCGGGGCCGGGGATGGAAAAGCCGGGCGCAGGCGCGGTGTCTGGGGCGGTCGCGGCGGACTGCGGGGTCGCGGGTGCCGCAGCGGTCGGTGCCGGGACGGGCGAA
>FWWL01001515.1_pt1 | contig 15676 bp, 15 predicted proteins | sample 2228331 | NCBI WGS metagenome assembly FWWL01 (sample SAMEA103939775, study PRJEB20133) | metagenome
CGTTGAAGGTCCCCGCCGGCCCGCTTAAATTCGGGATCGGTCGTCGTCTGGGTATACCCCCCGACGCAGACGGGATGAGGTCTCGGGTCCTGGGAAGGGAACCCAGACCGCGAGCCCGGACGGTCCCCCAGTCACCCTGGGCTCCGAGCCCCTTTCTCCTGGGACCCCTACTCGCCGTGAGGTCTCCCATGGTCCGTGCGATGCACATCGTGTCCCTGGAAGTTCAGGAAATGCTGGAGCGGCGCCTGTTCCGGGAGCTCAAGGAGGCCCTCCAGGGCCTCTATCCCACCGACCTCCTGGACATCCTGCGGGACCTGGAGCCGGAAAATCGGGCCCTCCTGTTTCGCCTCCTCCCGAAGGATCAGGCCGCCGACGTGTTCGCCGAGATGTACCCCGAGGAACAGGAAGACTTGCTGAATCGGCTGACCGACGAGAAGGTCGCCGAACTCCTGAGAAACATGGCGCCCGACGACCGGACTGAGCTCCTGGAGGAAATGCCCGCCTCGGTCGTGGCCCGCCTCATTCGACTCTTGCCGCCCGAGGAGCGGCGGGAGGCCCTGACCCTCCTGAACTACCCGCCCAACTCGGCCGGTCGGATCATGACGCCCGACTACGTGGCCGTCCGTCCCCCCATGCGGGTCCAAGAGGTCCTGGACCGCATCCGGCGGACCGAGTTCGACAAGGAGACGATCTACTACATCTACGTGATCGACGAACGGCGTCGTTTGGTCGGCGTCCTGTCCTTGCGGGAACTTCTGCTGGCCGACCCCGCCGAGTTCATCGAGGCCGTCATGAATCGGGCCGTCATCGCCGTCCGGACGACCGATGACCAGGAGACGGTCGTCCGGCTGATGAAGCGGTACGACCTGCTGGCGATGCCCGTCGTCGACGCCGAGGACCGCCTGGTCGGGATCGTCACCATCGACGACGCCATGGACGTCCTGGAAGAGGAGGCCACGGAGGACATCTACAAGCTGAGCGCCCTGGAGGGGTCGGAGATCGACTACGGCCGGGCCCGGCCTCTGGAGCTTTACAAGAAGCGTATCGCCTGGCTGACCCTGCTGTTTGTCTCCGAGAGCCTGACCTCGACGGTGATCGCTCACTACGAGCATCTGATCGCCCGTCTGGCCATCTTGGCGGCCTGGATCCCCCTGCTCATCGGGACGGGCGGCAACGTGGGGAGCCAGGTCACGACCCTCATCGTCCGGGCCTTTGCGACGGGCCAGGTCCGCCTGCGGGACTTTCTGCGCGTGCTGTGGAAAGAGGTCTGGGTGGGCCTCCTCATCGGGGTCAGCATGGGCCTGTACATCTGGCTCCGGATCGCCGTGTTCCGTCACAACCCGCTGGTCGCCGTCTCGGTCGGGGTCGCCATGGTCCTGATCGCCCTGACGGCCAACCTCATCGGGGTCGTCCTGCCCTTCCTGTTCCGGCGACTCGGCGTGGACCCGGCCGTCACCAGCTCGCCCTTCATCGCCACGCTGATGGACGTGACGGGCCTGCTGATCTACTTCAACGTGGTCGAGCGGCTATTACGGGATTTCCACCTGGGAGGCGGTCCGTGAGGGGACTCCCCCGGGACGGCGTCGGCGGACGGCCCGCAGGGTCCCATTGGGTCGGCCTCCTGTGGAAGGACTGGCGACTCCTGACGGTCGGGACGCCGGCCCTGGCGATGGTCGCCCTCTACGGCTTGCTGATGCTGGCCATCCTAAGCGTCTCGGTCGAGCCGGGTTCCCGGGCCGCCCGGGAGTGGGCGGGGCCGCTCCTGTGGGTCGTCTTCTGGTTTACGGGTCAGGTCCTGATGGCCCAGTCGTTCGAGCACGAGCGCATCCGGGGCGGGTATACCATCGTCTTGGCCGGCCTTCCGTCCCCTGCCGTCTTTTTTTGGAGCAAGGTCCTGGCGAACTTTCTGGCGATCGCCGGCGTCCACGCCTTCGTCCTCGTCATGTTCACCGTGCTTTTCGACTGGACCTGGCGGGGCCGGTTAGGCGCCTTCCTCCTCGTGTGGCTTTCGGCCGTCCTGGGGTATGTCCTGGTGGGCCACGTCCTGGGGGCCCTCCTGATGGAGACGCGCCAGCGGGGCCTCCTGTTTCCCCTCGCCCTATTCCCGGTCCTGTTGGGGACCTTCATGGTCGCCGGCCGGGCGACGGTCCTGGTCTTTCAGGATGCCCCGGGCCGGGCCCTGCTCCTGCCGTTGGGGCTTCTCTGGCTCGGGAACCTCCTGGACCTCATCGTCGTCCTGCTCGTGGCGCCGCGGGCCTTCACCGATGCTTGATGGGAAATCCGCTCCAGCTTGCCCGACTGACCATTTTCCCGTCGGGGTGCCTCACCGCCGGTACTTGCCCATGCCCTGGAGTTCCTCGTCGTACAAGCGACGGTACAGGACCTGCCACTCGCTACTCCCCTCGGGAACGTGCCGGTAGGCCCGACTCAGCTTCTCCCGGACCCGGGCGTCGACCGCCTCGTCCATCTGGAGGACCTGGTCGATCCAGGTAAAGACGTCCCACCGGAGTTGGCGGAGGTCTCGCCGGACCGTCACGCCGGGGTGCTTCTGGAGGACGTCCACGACGATTTCGGCCAAGCGATGGACCTTTTCCCGGCTCAGCCGCCTCATAGGACGATCCCCTTTTCCTTGGCCAGGCGTTGCTTGACTTTCCGGAAGAGTTCGTGGTACTCGACCTGGGAGCGGTCGATCTGGTCGGCATACTGGGCCAGGATGCGCCGGACTTCCTCGTCCAGTCGGTCCTCGAGCTTGAACTCCTCGGTCAGGGCCCGCTCGATGGCCCCTTCCAGTTGATCCATGACGTTGGGGTCCCGGCACACGATGGCACCGGTCTCGACGAGCCGCTGGACGACCCGGAAGGCGATGATCTCGATCAACTTCGGCGGTAGCCGCATGGGTCCCATTCCCTTAGGGAAGATACAAGATGCCGGATGCAGGATGCAAGACGGGACGGAGGTCAGGGGGTTAAGGTCCGGGGGACGGGGTGCCGGGGGGTTCGTCTCGACCTGCCTCTCGGATTCCATATCGCCTATCCCCCATCTCACTTGTCGTCCCCGATCCCCAATTTGAAGTTCGCCATTCCCGGTCCTATCTTGCATCCTGTAGCCTGGGATTCGACCCCGAGTCTCCGAGGATGACGTTCGCCTTCATCGACTGGGCGTGTCGGTCGGCGGCCGCCGTCTGGCGGGTCGGGCGCCTGCCGGTGCCGGAGGTCCGGCCCTTAGCGGGCGACGCTTCGGCACGCCAGTTCTACCGTCTTTTGTGGCCGTCGGGTCTCTCGGCCGTCGTGATGGTCGTCCCGCCCGAGCTGGCCGAGCAATTCACGACCCAGTTGGGGGTCTATGCTCGGCTCCGGCACGCCTGGCCCGTCCCGGCCCTATGGGCCGTCGAGGCGGACCGGCGGTGGGTCCTGATGGAGGACGCCGGCGAGCCGGCCCAGGCCTGGGTCGCCGAACGTCTTCGGGCCGGCGAGCTCGACGGGGTCCGGGAGATGTACCGGTCGTGGCTCGGCCTGCTTCGGGTCCTCCAGGCGGGACCCTGGGGCGACGACTGGGTCGTGTTCCGCCGGCGTCTTCACGACCGATGGGTCCCGGAGTTTCAATTCTTCGAGGACCACTTTCTGGGGGGCTGGGCCGGCATGGGGCTGACGGACCGAGACCGGACCCGGCTGTGGAACGGTTTCCGACGGGTCATCGACTTCTTGAGCGGCCTGCCGACGGGCATCTGCCATCGGGACTACCACAGCCGGAACATCCTGCTCCGGGACGGCCGGTCCGCCGTCGTCGACTATCAGGACATGCAGGTCGGTCCCCGGACCTACGACCCCGTGTCGCTTCTCCTGGACTGCTACGTCGTCCTGCCCGAGGGCCTGGTCCGGGCCCTCCGGGCTGAGGTCGCCGATGGGGCGTCCGACGAGGCGGCCTGGGTCCGGACGGCCCTGCAACGACACGTCAAGGCCTTGGGGACGTTCGGCTATCAAGTCGCCCGTCGGGGCAAGACGGTGTACCTGCCGGCCATGCGGAATGCCCTGGACTATCTGCTCCGGGACGAGCTGGCGGCCGAGCCCGACGTGGGGGCTATCCTTCGGCCGGTCCTGGAGGACGCCCGGGCCCGCTTGGGATGAGGGTTTCCACGCGGCGGATGTCCGGCGGTCGCAGGTAATACGGCCGGACGTCGTAGACCTCGACGGCCTCTTGGAAGGCCTCGGGCCGTTGGGCTAAGGTCAGGAGGGCCTCGACCCGATGCCGCTCGTGAATCCGGACGACTCGGGGCGACCCGGCCAAGGGGATGACCCCCGGCTCGGGGTACAGGATCGGCCGGTCGTCTCCCTGGAGGACGGGATAGACCTGGAACCACGTGCCGTGGTAGACCTCCGTTTGCTGGGAGGCTCGGTCCCCTTCTTTCGTGAAGAGAGCCAGGGCGAACTCCGTCCGACCGGCCGGGATCAGGCTCCAGACCTCTCCCTGGCCGGACCAGCGGAGGACCTGCAGGGTCAGCGTATCGGACGGCACGACCCGGAAGGGGACCCGGACCCGAAGGCCCATCAGGGTCGCCAGCGTGATCCGCAGGGCCGTAAAGGACCCAGGCCCCCGGTTGAGGGCCACGAGGCGGACCCGGTCGAGGGGGCATTCGACGCCCTGGAGGAGGGTCTGGAGGGCCGGCAGGAGCCGCTGACTGAGAGTCAGGGGGCTATGGGAGTAAAAGACGCCCCGGAGCCAGTGGCCCTGGGCCAGGGCCAGGGCACAGCAGGCCGAGACGGCGTCCACGGCCAGGACCCACGGTTCATGGGGATGGGCGTGCCGGGTCATGTCAGCCTTTGCGGGGGTGGAGGACGAAGTGACGAGGGACGGGGTCCGACGAAGGAAAAGCCGTTGCCGAGGCCGAAAGGTCGGGACTTCGCCCCGTCACTGCGTCATTCTGCCCCTTTCTCGTCGCCCTGTCACGCATCCCCTCCGGTCGCCACGTTTTCGAACAGGGCCGCCGCCCCCATCCCGCCCCCGACGCACATCGTGACGACCCCGTACTTGCCCCGCCGACGCCGGAGCTCGTGCATGAGGGTGACCGTCTGGCGGGCCCCCGTGCAACCCAGGGGATGGCCCAGGGCGATGGCCCCACCGTTGGGATTCACCCGGGCCGGGTCCAGTTCCGGCAGTTCCCGGAAGACGGCCAGGACCTGGGCGGCAAAGGCTTCGTTGAGCTCGACGACGTCGACCATGCCGAGGGCCACGCCGGTCCACTGGACCAGGCGCCGGAGGGCTTCGACGGGACCGAGGCCCATGACTTCCGGGGCCACGCCGGCGTAGGTGTAGTCGACGAACCGGAGCCACGGGTTCAGGCGCAACTGCTTGATAGTCGGCTCCGAGGCCAGCAGGACGGCCGCCGCCCCGTCGCTCGTCTGGGAACTGTTGCCGGCCGTGACCGTACCGTCTTGCTTGAAGACGGGCGGGAGCTTGGCCAGGGCCTCCATCGACGTGTCCCGGCGGGGGCCTTCATCGACTTCCAGGACAAAGTCCCGATTCTGGGGTCTCCCCTCGGGGGATTCGACCAACTGGACCGGTACGGGGACGACCTCTTCCCGGAACTTGCCCGTGTCGATGGCCTGGACGGCCTTCCGGTGACTCTCCAAGGCAAAGAGGTCTTGCTGTTCCCGGGAGATTTGATAGCGCTCGGCCAGGTTTTCCGCCGTCAGGCCCATGCTCAGATAGGCGTCCGGGTAAGTCTTCATGAGGGTCGGATTCGGGCTCGGATGCCAGCCGCCCATCGGGAGACGGCTCATCGATTCGACCCCGCCGGCGATGACCAAGTTGGCCACGCCGAGCATGATCCGCTGGGCCCCGATGGCGATGGCCTCCAGGCCGGAGGCGCAGAACCGGTTCAGGGTGAACGCCGGTACGGAGACGGGCAGACCCGCCCGGAGGGCCGCGATGCGGGCCACGTTGAGGCCCTGCTCGGCCTCCGGCGTCGCACAGCCGATGATGACGTCGTCGATCAAGTCGAGGTCAAACTCGGGGACCCGCTTGAGCAAGGCCCGGATCACATGGGCCAGCAGGTCGTCCGGTCGGACATGGCGGAGCGAGCCCTTGGGGGCCTTGCCGATGGGGGAACGGACCCCGGCGACGATGAAGGCGGCGCGTGTCATGACCGACCCCCTGGGGGTGTCAGGTGTCGGTTGGGTGTTCGGGAAGTCCAGAAGAGTCTGGGGGCAGAGACGGCTCCCATGCCCCTCGACATCGAATGCCCAAGCCTTGACCCCCCAAGGACCATTATAATGCAGGGTCCTCCCCGACGGTAGGCGCGTTCTGCATCGACTTCCCGAGCGCCCGCCACCCAGCACCCGACCCCGCATGTAAGCGAACCCGGCCGTCACCCCGGGGTTTAGGGGCCCTCGCGCAGGCGGTGCTGGAGCCAGTCCGGGAAGTTCGGACCCGGGGGCAGGAAGCTCAAGCGCTGGCTTACGACGATGACGGGAAAGCCCGGGCGGTGGGCTTCCATCTTGACCCAGTCCTTGAGGGTCGTGAGGACACCCCAGCAGGTCCGGCTGGCGAGCTCCAGGCGGCGGACCTCTTCGGGACCCCAGGGGGCGTGGTCCGGCCGGAGCCACGTGGCGACGATGTCGATACCGGCCTCCCGGAGGTCCTGCACGAAGGAATCGGGGTCGGCGACGGTCGCCGTGACCATCCAGCGGCCGTGTCGGAGTTCCTCCAGGGGTACGGGCCGGACGCCTTTCTGCATGTCCAGGAAGGGGCCGACGGAGAAGCGGACCCGGAAGATAGGCCGATGCCAGGACTGAAACCGGCGGAGGGCCCGTTCGACGGCCTCGTACTCCTCAGGAGTGCGGCCCTTCGTCAGAAGGATGGCGTCGGCCCGCCGGAGGTGATGGAGGGGCTCCCGGAGGCGGCCGCTCGGGAGCAAGCGTCGGTAGCGGCGCCAGTTGGGGATATCGATCAGGACCAGGTCGACCGTCCGGGCCAAGCGTCGGTACTGGAAACCGTCGTCCAGCAGGGCGACGTCGAAGGCTCCGTCCCGGGCGGCCAAGGCGTAGGCCGCCTCCCGGCGGCGGCCGACGGCCACGGTGACCGGGACCCATCGGGCCAGCATGGCCGGTTCGTCCCCGATGACCCGCCAGTCGGGGACGGCGTTTCGGCCGACATCGACCCAGGCCACGCCCTGCAGGCGGCCCCGGTATCCCCGGGAGAGGACGATGGGCGTGTACCCGAGGACTCGGAAGTAGCGGGCCAGATACATCACGAAGGGCGTCTTGCCGCTCCCGCCGGCGAACAGGCTCCCGACGCTGATGACGGGCACGGGCAGGCGGACCGTCTTCCGTAGGCCGGCGTCGTAAGCGTGGTGCCACAGGCAGGTCAAGAGGCCGTACACGCCGGCCCAGGGGGCGGTCCCGATCGCCCAGAGGGGATGGGCGAGCCAGTCGTCCAGTCGTCGCATATCCTCACAGGCGGTAATCGGGCAGTAGGTCGATGCGGTGATTGTAGCCTACCCGATGGGTGCATTTGCAGGCCCTCGGGGTTTGGGACGAGGATACCCCTCCGGCCGGCTCGCTACCGAAACCTCCCCATCCGGTTGGCCTCTTTCGGTCCTGCACGGGTCGGGGGATGTGATCGACCCTCCCCATTGGGGTACAATGGGAGAGCCAGGGTTTTAAGGGTCGGGTCCTGGGTGCGAAGGGAAGATGGGGGGTGCGGGTCGTAAATTGCGGATGGCGAGTTGGGGGTCACCGGGTCGGGAAGGCCCTGGAGGCCCGGGCCACATCGTTTTGGCCCCGGGCCCCTGGCCCATGGCGGATGGGCCATGTGCCGTGAGCCGGCTCTATCCCCGACCCGCCCTTCGCAATTTCCAAAGCCGGGCCCCGACCCCCGGGACCTGAGACCCCCCTTTCGGAGGCCTGGCATGGTCACGGACGCCGAAGTCCTGGAGCGCATCCGGCAGGGCGGCCTCATCGAGTCCGTCGATGAGATGAGCGAGGCCTATTGGGAGGCCCTCCGGGTCACGCTCATCGTCTCCGGCGATACGGAGCTCCTCAGCGCCCCGGCATACTACCATGCGGCCCAGAAGGCGCCCTCGGTCAACGCTTACATCTCCCTGATGGCCATCATCCAAGACGAGTTGGGACACGCCCACATCGCTTACCGGATCTTGGAGGACATCGGCGTCGACGTCGAACAGCTCGTCTACGAGCGGCCGCCGTCCCAGTGGAAGTACCCCTATGCCTTTGACATCCCCCTGGAGTCGTGGGTCGAGATGGTCGTCGCCAACGCCTTCTACGACCGGGCCGGTTACAAGCTGTTGGGCGACGTCTACCGCCACACGTCGTATGGGCCCTGGAAGCGGGCCCTGGCCAAGGTCGATAAGGAGGAAATCTTCCACGTCCGACACGGGGAAATGTGGATGCGCCGCCTGGCCCAGGACCCGACGATGCGGGCCGAACTCCAGCGGGCCGTCGACTGGATGTTCCCCCTGACGGTCGAGTGGTTCGGCCTGCCGGACGACCTCAAGCGGCATCCGGCCCAACTGACGTTTCGGATCAAGGGGCTGAGTAACGACCAGCTTCGGCAGTCGTGGCTCCGGGAGGTCGTCCCCTTCTGTGAGTCGTTGGGGCTTCGCGTGCCGGCCTATTACGACCCGGAGCAGGACAAGTACGTATTGGACTATCCCCTGCCGTGTGAGTTTGACCCCGAAGAAAAGCGGTGGCACTTCGACCGGCCCTGCACGTGGGACGACGTCCTGAAGCGCTGGAAGCGACGGGGCCCCTACAATGAAGTCTTTGTCGAACAGGTCCGGCGGGGGTACCGTCAGCTCCGGGCCTGGCAGGCGACGGCGGAGGGGGGTCTCGGATGGGCGTGAGGTCGACCAGGTCTGGCGAGTCTTGCAAACGGTCGAGGACCCCGAGCTTCCCGTGTCCATCGTGGACTTGGGGCTCGTCCGGGGGGTCCGGGTCGAGGGCGACGGCGTGACCGTCGAGGTCACCTTCACGGCGATGGGCTGTCCCTGCATGGAGTGGATTCGGGAGGACATCCAGACCCGCTTGGCCCGGCTTCCCGGGGTCGGCCGGGTCGACGTCCGGGTCGTCTGGGACCCCCCGTGGACGCCGGCGGACGTCCGGCCGACGGCCCGGGAAGCCTTAGCTCGATACGGAGTCGTCGTCCGTGCCCGTGCTCGATCACGTCGAGATCTATGAGGTATTCGCCCGTCACCGTCGGGAAGAGCCCCTGCGGCATGTCGGGACCGTGACGGCCCCGAACGTCGAGATGGCTCGGCTGTACGCCCGGGTCATCTACGACGAAGACATGTGGGACACGATGGTCGTCGTACCCCGTGCGTCGATGATCCCCGTCGAGCCCCGCTATGGCGGGTCGTCCCGGAGGTCGAGCGGTGAGTGACCCGGGGGTCGACATCGAGGCCGGCGTTCGGTCTTCGCTCCAGGCCCTGGTCCATTCGTTGGCCGAAAACAAAAAAACTCCTGGGCCGACGTTACAGCGAGTGGTCCGTCGGCGGGCCGACCCTGGAGGCGGCCATCGCCCTTTCGGCGATGACCCAGGACGAGCTGGGTCATTCCCGGGTCCTGTACGGCCTCTTGGAGGAGCTTCGGGGCATGCCGGCGACGGGCGACGCCGACTGGACGGTCGAGGGGTGGGGCCTTACGGTCCTCACCCGGCCCTTCGAGACGTGGGCCCACCTGATCGTCGTCACCGTCCTGCTGGATACGGCCCTGACGACGCTCGTGGAGGCGGCCCTGACATCGGTCTTTCCGCCCCTCCAGCGGCGGACCCGGAAGATGGTCGAGGAGGAGCGGTATCACGCCCTCTATGGGTCTCAGTGGCTGGAGCGCCTGGCCCGTATGCCGGCGGTCCGGCGGGCCATGGCCGAGTCGGCCGTCTCGGTCCTGACCGAGGCGATGGCCTGGTTGGGGCCCCCCGGGGACTTGAGTCTCCTACGGGCGGCCGGGGTCCTCGATGCGGATGCGGACGGGCTTCGAGACCGGTACCTTCGGAAGGTCCGGCCCGCCTTGGCAGTCCTCGACCTGCGACCCGAGGAAGTCATCGTCCCGTGGGACCGTTGGGACCCCACGTGGCGCCGTTTGCGTCGGGGGTAGGGCACGTCCGAAAGACCTTACCCCGAATTAGACTATTCGGGAGGAGGACCCGACCGTCATGACGCCGACCCGGCCGGGATCGGAGACGATTTCTGGACCAGACCGGGATGCCCGGGTCGTCTGTCCTTGGTGTCAGGGGGATGCCACGGAGCGGCTGTCCGATTGGGGCTCCTTTCTGTCGGTGGCCCGATACTACTGTCGGACCTGCCGGACCGTCTTTGACGTCGTCCGGGACGCCGAGTCGGGGTGTTAGGTCTTAGGTGTTGGGCGTTCGGTACCGGGTCTTGAGGGGTCGCCTTTCCCGACCCCGCAGCCCGCCCCCGAGCACCCAAGACCCGACACCGGATGCGTGGAGTTCGCCATGGCTGGGCATTCCCGATGGGCGAATATCCGTCACAAGAAGGAGGCCCAGGACCGGAAGCGGGGTAAGGTCTTCGGCAAGCTCTTCCGGGAGATCACCGTGGCGGCCCGCCTGGGCGGCGGCGACCCGGCCTACAACCCCCGCCTGCGGGCGGCCATCGACAACGCCCGGGCCTTTAACATGCCGATGGAAAACATCGAGCGGGCGATCAAGAAGGGGACCGGCGAGCTGGCCGACGAATCGGCCTCGCTTCAAGAGGTCACTTACGAGGGCTACGGTCCAGGGGGCGTCGCCCTATACGTGGAGGCGATGACCGACAACCGGAACCGTACGAGCTCGGAGCTCCGGCACCTGTTCTCCAAGCACGGCGGGAGCCTGGGCGAAGCGGGCTGTGTGGCCTGGATGTTTCAGCGGCGGGGCTTCATCCAGATCCCCAAGGCGGCGGTGTCCGAGGACCGACTGTACGAGATCGCCCTGGAGCTGGAGGCCGAGGACGTCCGGGACGAGGGCGATTCGTGGGCGATTTACACCGACGTCGGAGACTTCTGGCGAGTCCGGGAAGGCCTGGAGCGATATCAGGTCCCCATTCAGCACGCGGAACTGGCGATGATCCCCCAGAACTACATCACGCCCTCGGTCGAGGAGGCCCTAAAGGTCATGCGGTTGGTCGAGGCCCTGGAGGACCACGACGACGTCCAGCGGGTCTGGACGAACATGGAGCTGACCGACGAGGTCCTCCAGCGGGCGACGGCGGCGTAACATGCAGGTCCTGGGCATCGATCCGGGGACGGTCTGTACGGGCCTGGCCCTCCTGGCGTGGGATGGCTCGGTCGGACGGGTCATCGAGTTGGGATACTGGCGTCCTTCGTGTGCCTGTCGGGCGGAACGGGTCCGGGACCTGTACGATGCCGTCGAGGCCTGGCTCCAGGCGTACGGACCGGACGCCGTCGCCGTCGAGGCCCCCTTCGTCCACCCCCGGTACCCCCGGAGTGGCCTTCGGGTCGAGCACGTCATGAGCGTCATCGTGACGGCCGTGGCCCGAAACGGCTACACATGGACGGAATATCCGGCGGCGGTCGTCCGGCGATGCCTGACGGGCGCCGGACACGCCGATAAGGGCGCCGTCCGACGGTATCTCTATGCCCTCCTGCCGGAGGCCCGTCGGTGGGCCCCCATGCCTGACGACGCCTTCGACGCCCTGGCGGTCGCCTACTGCCATAGCCTGATGATTTCGGGCGCGGCCGTCTCGAAGGGGACGGCGAGTGACCGAGCCGTGGGTCGGTGATGATCGGATACCTGCGGGGTCAAGTCCTGGAACGGGAGCCGACGCGCCTTCTACTGGACGTTCAGGGGGTCGGCTACGTCGTCTACGTCCCCCTGACGCTCCATGCGGCGACCGGCCAGACCCTGTCCCTTCGGATATACACCTACGTCACCGACGGCCAGATCACGCTGTATGGCTTCGAGGACGACCGTCAGCTCCGTCTGTTTGAATACCTCCTGAAGGTCCAGGGCGTCGGTCCCCGCATCGGGATGAGCATCCTGTCTCATATGACGCCCGACGAGTTCGTCGAGATCGTCCGTCGGCGGGATGTCCGACGCCTGCGGGAAATCCCGGGCGTCGGTCCCAAGGTCAGCGAACGGATCGTCGTCGAGCTGGCTCCTATCATGGAACGGTGGGGTGGGCCGGCGGAAAGGAAGCCCTCGGCGGCCGTCTCCGAGGAGCGCCTCCAAGAGGTCGTCTGGGCCCTGGAGGCCCTGGGCTACAGCCGGCGGGAGGTCGAGGCCCTGGTCCGGGACGTGCTCCGCCAGTCCCCACCGGACGAGCCCATCGAGGAAGTCCTCCGGAAGGTCCTCCGTCAAAAGGCGGCCCGGTGAAGGGGGCCCTTAATATGGACTTGCCGAGACGGTGTCTATGCATGTCATCCCGGAGACGGGTTACGCCCTGACGGCCGACGTCTTAGTCGTCGCCCGGGCGCCGTCGCCCCAGGTCCTGCTGATTCAGCGGGGTCGGCCGCCCTTTGCGGGGACCTGGGCGATCCCGGGCGGCTTCCTGGAGCCCCACGAGCGGGTCGCCACGTGTGCGGTCCGGGAGTTGGCCGAGGAGACGGGTATCCGGGTCCGGGAGTCGGACCTCCTGTTGGTCGGCGTTTATGACGAACCCGGCCGGGACCCCCGGGGGCGGGTGGTCACGGTCGCTTACGCCGTCGTCGTCCCGAGCCCCGTCGAAGTCCGGGGCGGGGACGACGCCGCCCGGGCCGCTTGGTTTCCCGTCGAGAGCTTGCCCCCATTGGCCTTCGACCACGAGGTCATCGTCCGGGACGGCCTGGCCCACTTGCGACGGCTGGGGCTTTTACCCTAATGCGGGGTCTGCATGCGTCGGAGATGGTTCTTGGGACTTTGCGTCGTCATCGCCCTCCTCGGGGCCGTCGTCGGCCTGTGGCGGCTTAGATGGCTTCGTCAGACCCCGGGCCCGCGGGTCGAGACGAAGCCGGCTCCGCCCCCGTCTGCCGTGGCCGTCCGGGTATGGGTCCAGCCGACGGGCCGTCTGGAGGGCCCCCCGCCGGACCGCCTCGTATTTCACGTGGCCGGGCCCGTGACGGGGGAACCCGACCTGGAACTTCCGGACGAGCAAGCCCGCCCGTGTATCCGGCTGGACCCTCCGGCACCCGGCCGGGTCGTATGGACGTCGGGTCATACGTTCGAGTACCGACTGGCGGCGCCTCTTGAACCGGGCCGTCCCTATCGCCTGACGGTCGCCTGCGTCCCCCTGCGGCCGGACCGTTCGGTGGCGACGTCCGAGCGGAGGGTCGAGGTCGTGCCGCCGGCCCCGACGGTCCTGAGCGGGTACGTCTACCGTTGGGACGAGGCGACCGTCACGGTCCGTCTGGAGGCGAACTATCCCATTCAACAGGTGGGCGTCGAGTCTTTCGTCGCCGTAGAGGACGTCCGGGGTCGGGCGGCGGCCGTGCGGTCGGTCGGGCCAGACCCCCGTCCGGAGGCCCTCCGTATCACCTTCGAGCACACGGGGGCCGAGGCGTATCGGGTCGTCCTTCGGAAGGGCTTTCCGCTGGCCCGGGCCGGCCTGCAGTTCCCTCGGGACGGAGCCGTCGAGGTCCGCATCCCCCGCAAGGAAGTCTACGTATCGTCCGTGCGCCTGCGGGAGGGGTCCGAGGGCTTCGCCCTGGAAGTCCGTTGCGCCGTCCGGGGGCAGGCGACGTGTCGTCCGGACGTCCGGACCGTGCGGCCTTCCATTCAATTGGTCCCGCCGATTCCGTATCGGTTTGTCGTCACGCCGGACGGCGTCGACCTGTTTGCCGAGTTCTTCCCCGAGCAGACCTATCGGGTCCGCATCCGGGCCGGACTGACGACGGCGGAGGGGGCCGTCCTGGTCGAAGACCGGGAATTTACGGTCCGGGTCCCGCGGCCGGCCCCGCGGGTGCGGATCGCCGTCCGGGGCCGTTACTTGGGTCGGCAGGGCGGGGTCCGGCTCCCCGTCCAGGTCCGGCAGGCTTCTCAACTTCAGGTCTCCGTTTATCGGCTCCCGCCCGAGAATCTCGTCCCCTGGTACGAGGCCCTGTACGGCGGGGAGTACGGATTTCGGGGCCTCAGCGAGCCGGTCGTCCGGGACCGGGCCGTCCCCGTCGAGACGTCCGAGAAGAGTTCCCTGACCTGGCTAGACCTGGACCGACTGATGGACACTCGGGAGCCCGGTGTGTATGAAGTCGTCGTCGAATTGCCCCGTCCTCCGAGACGGGTGTCCCTGCCTGCGGAAGCCGGGTCGGAAGAAGGAACCGCCGAGGACTCGGAGGAAGCCGACCTTTACGACGAGAGCTCGTCTCGGCGGGACTCGGCCTACGTCGTCGTCTCCGACGTGGCCCTCATCGCCAAGACGGCCCCCCGGCGGGTCTACGTATGGGCCGTGAGCGCCGACGCCGGGCGGCCCCTCGACGACGTGGACGTACAGGTCCTGAGCGACCGGAACGCCGTCATCAGCCGATGCGTGACGGACCGGCAGGGCTTCTGCGAGGCCCCTTATGAGGACGTCCGGGACCGTCGGCCCTATCTCCTCATCGGTCGCCGGGGGTCGGACTGGACGTTCCTCCACCTGGAGACGTCCGCCCTGCCGATGGAACCCTTCGAGGTCTCGGGCCCCGACTACTGGACCCTCAACTACGTGCCCTATGTCTACATGGAGCGAGACCTGTACCGGCCCGGCGAGGAGGTCCACTTCGCCGTCGTCTTGCGGGAACGGGGAAGCTTCCGGGGCCTGACCCTGCCGGTCGTCGTCCGGGTCAAGGACCCCCGGGGCCGGCTCTTCACGGAGCTGGCCGGCTCGACCGACGCCGCCGGTATGGGCGCCTTCGCCTTCCAGACGCCCCCCAACGCTCCGACCGGCCGGTACGCCCTGGAGGTCTGGGTCGGCGAACGCCTGGCGACGACGGGCTTCGTCTTCATCGAGGCCTTCGTCCCGGAGCGGATGACCGTCCGGGTCACCCCGGAGAAGCCCCGATTCCAAGAGGGGGAAGCGCCGACCTTTCGGGTCCAGGCCGATTACCTGTTCGGGGCTCCGGCCGCCGGGGAAGCCTACAAGGGGGTCTGCCGCTTGACGGAGGTCCCCTTCCGGTCGCCCGAATTCCCGGACTATAGCTTCGGCTACGTCCGGGACCCCGACGAAGAGGCCCCCTCCGCCCAGGTCGAGGTCGAGGGCCGGCTGGACGAAAGGGGCTCGGCCGTCGTGACCTGCCCCCTGCCGGACCTTTCGCCCTTCCTGAATCCGGTCCGGCTGGCCTTGGAGTTAGACGTCTTTGAAGCCGGAAGCGGCCGTTCGACGAAGGCCCGGGCCGAGACGACCGTCTATCGGTTCCCCGCCCTGATCGGCTTGAAGGCGGCCAGCCGACGCATCTTCCCGAACCGGCCCGTCCGGGTCGAGGGCATCGTCCTCGACCTGGACGGTCGACCGCTCTCCGGAGAGACCCCTCTGGCCTACGAGATTTACCTGGTCTCCTGGGACTATGTCCGCGTCTACGACCCCCAGGGCGGCTTCCGATGGCAGTGGACGCGGCAGGAGGTCCCGATATCGGAAGCGACGCCTGTGACGGCCCGGGACGGTCGCTTCCAGGTCCAGTTCACGCCGACCGATGACTGGTACGACTACGTCGTTCAGGTCCGGGCGCCGGACTCCGGGGCGACGGCCCGGGTCGGG
>FWWL01007061.1_pt1 | contig 15674 bp, 10 predicted proteins | sample 2228331 | NCBI WGS metagenome assembly FWWL01 (sample SAMEA103939775, study PRJEB20133) | metagenome
GCAGCCGCCGACGGCCGCGCCCGCCCCGAGCCCGTCAGCCAGCGCCAGCGCGCCGCCTGAGGTGGACACGACCCAGGACGCGACGTACGCCCGCATCCGGCCCGGCTACCCCGATCGCGTGATCGTGCCCTCGCTCGACGTCGACGCGCCGGTCCTGCCGATCAAGGCCCCCGACCGCACCCTCGTGCCGCCCGCGGACCCGCAGGTCCTGGGCTGGTGGTCCGACGGCGCCCAGCCCGGCGCCTCGACCGGCAGCGCGCTGGTCGTCGGCCACACCGTCCACTCCGGCGGCGGAGCGCTGGACGACCTCGAGACGCTGGGGGAGGGCGACCAGGTCCTCGTCCGGAGCAGCCTCACGGAGGACGGCGAGGGCGCGCTCGACACCATGGAGTACGTCGTGGAGTCCGTGCGGGTCTACCGCAAGGGCCGGCTGGCCCAGGAGGCCGCCGAGCTGTTCAGCCAGGAGGTCGACGGGCGGCTGGTGCTGCTGACCTGCGAGGACTGGGACGGCACCCGCTACCTGTCCAACGTCGTCGTCACCGCGCTCCCTGTCGACCCCACCGACCCTGCCGGGCCCGCCGAGCCGCCCGGCTCCGCTGCCACCCCCGACGCCGGGTCCGCGCGTGGCTGAGCCCGACGACGGCCGTGCGGTCGAGCTGCTCCTCGCCGAGGCCGACCGCGCCCGCACCGGGCCGGTGAACGACGCCGCCACCTGGGCCGCCGTCGTCGGCGTCGAGCGGGTCTCACTGGTCTCCGGTACCCAGGACGTCGGTCGTCTTCGCCTGCTGCTGCAGGGCCACGCCGAGGACGAGGTGCTCCGCGAGGTCCACCTCGCGCGGGAGCGGGTCGTCGACGCCATGGTCCGCTCCGCCCAGCAGCGCGGCCCCGATGCCGGGGTGGCCCACCGCGACGCCGGCCACCACTCGGTGACCACCGACGCCGTCCGACTGCGCGCCGCGCTGCGTGCCGCGCACCGGACGTTCGAGACCGAGGCCTACTACCGGGCGAGGTACGCCGAGCGCGGGGCGCGCTTCGCCGGTACCGACTCCGCGTGGCTGGTCACCCTGGCCGAGCTCCCGCGCGACGGCTGCCTCGGCCAGGTCGCCTGGCTGCCCGCACCACGGAGGGACGGCAGGCGCCACACGGCGAGCGGAGGGCGGCCGACGCGGACGGCCGCCCGGGACAGCAGACGGCCCGGGTCCGTGCGGACCCGGGCCGTCGAGGCTGCGGAGGCGCTGGGCCTCCTGGGGGCTACTTCCCGAGGGTGCCGAGGTAGAGCTCGGTGACCTTGGGGTCGTCGAGCAGGTCGCGCCCCGAACCCGTGTGGGCGTCACGGCCCAGGTCCAGGACGTAGCCGCGGTCGCAGATCTGCAGGCAGCGACGGGCGTTCTGCTCGACCATGATGCAGGTGACGCCGGCCTTGTTGATGTCGGAGACCCGGATGAAGGCCTCGTCCTGGCGCACCGGCGACAGGCCCGCGGAGGGCTCGTCGAGCAGCAGCACCTTCGGGTCCATCATCAGGGCGCGGCCCATCGCCACCATCTGCCGCTCACCGCCGGACAGCGAGCCGGCGCGCTGCTTGAGGCGCTGCCCGAGCTCGGCGAAGATGCTGGTGACGAACTCCAGCCGCTGGGCGTAGATCTTGGGGTTCTGGTAGAGCCCCATCTGCAGGTTCTCCTCGATCGAGAGCGAGGGGAACACGTTGTTGGTCTGCGGGATGAAGCCCACGCCCTTGGCGACCAGCTTGTTGGCCTTGAGGCCGGTGATGTCCTGGCCCTCGAGGGTGATGGTCCCCTCACGGACCTGGACCATGCCGAAGATGGCCTTGAGCAGGGTCGACTTGCCCGCACCGTTGGGCCCGATGATCCCGATCAGCTCACCTTCGTGGGCGGTCAGCGAGCACCCGTTGAGGATGTTGACCCCGGGCAGGTAGCCCGCGTGGACGCCGTCCACGACGACGACCGGCTTCCGCGTCTCCTGCACTGGCGCGCTCACCTGTTCTCCTCCTGCTCGAGCTCGTCGACGGCCTCTGCCTCGATCCGGTGGCGCTCGGCCTCCGCCTCCTGCTGCGAGGCGCCCGCGACCCGGCCGGTGACGACACCGAGGTCCACGTCCTGGTGCGCCCCGAGGTAGGCGTCGATGACCGCCGGGTCGGCCATGACCGACGTGGGGTCGCCCTCGGCGACGATCTTCCCCTCGGCCATGACGATGACCCAGTCCGCGATGTGGCGGACCATGTGCATGTCGTGCTCGACGAACAGCACCGTCATGCCCTGGTCCTTGAGCCCGAGGATGTGGTCGAGCAGCGACTGCGTCAGCGCCGGGTTCACACCTGCCATCGGCTCGTCCAGCATGACCAGCGTGGGTTCGGACATCAGCGCCCGCGCCATCTCCAGCAGCTTGCGCTGCCCGCCCGAGAGGCTGGCGGCGTAGTCGGCGGCCTTGGTGTCGAGCTTGAAGCGCGCCAGCAGCTCGTGGGCACGCTCCTCGATCGCCTGGTCCTGGCCACGCCAGATCCCCGGCACCAGGCTGGTGAAGAAGCGTTCGCCGCGCTGCCCGGTGGCTCCGAGCTTCATGTTCTCCAGCACCGTGAGCAGGCCCAGGGCCTTGGTCAGCTGGAAGGTCCGCACCAGCCCACGCCGCGCGACCTTGTAGGCCGAGACGCCTGCCAGCGAGCGGCCCTCGAAGGACCACGAGCCGGCGTCGGGGGTGTCGAAGCCCGTGAGCAGGTTGAAGAAGGTGGTCTTGCCCGCCCCGTTGGGCCCGATCAGCGCCGTGATGGCACCGCGCGGGATCTCGACGTGCTCGACGTCGACGGCGGTCATGCCGCCGAAGGTGCGTCGTACGCCGTCGGCGACGAGGATCGGGTCGACCTTGGCGCACCCGGGGGCAGCCTCGCCCTGGTGCAGCCCGGTGGACTTGGCGCGCGGCGCCAGCGCATCACTTGACAAAGGTCATCTCCTTCTTGTTGCCCATGATGCCCTGGGGCATGAAGACCACGAGCAGCATCAGGCCGACACCGACCAGGATGAACCTGACCATGCCCGCCTGGTTGGCGGTCATGAACGGCAGCACACCCGCGTCGACGAGCGCGGGCATCAGGTTGCTCAGGAAGTACTGGAGGACCCAGAAGAGCACCGAGCCCAGCACCGGACCGAAGATCGTCGCGGCGCCACCGAGCAGCACGATGGTGTACACGAAGAACGTCAGCGACGTGACGTAGACACCCGGGCTGGCGTTGGAGCCCAGCGTGTAGACGATGCCGCCGGCGGCGATGATGACCCCGCCCAGCACCAGCGCCTGCATCTTGTAGGCGAAGACGTTCTTGCCGAGGGCGCGCACGGCGTCCTCGTCCTCGCGGATGCCGCGCAGCACCCGGCCCCACGGGCTGCGCATGAGCGCCCACACGAGCAGCACCGACAGCGTCAGCAGGACCACGCCGACGATCACCGGCCACAGCGTGGTCTCGTTGAACTGCCACGGTCCGAAGCCGTAGTCGCCCTCGGGGAGCGGGTTGGACTCGTCGAAGCTGCCACTGAAGCCGAAGAGGCCGTCGGCAGAGCCCGTGACGTCGTCGAAGGCGACCGTCAGCAGGAGGAGCCGCAGCACCTCGGCCGCCGCGATGGTCACGATCGCGAGGTAGTCACCGCGCAGCCGCAGCGTCGGGATGCCGAGGATGAGGGCGAAGACCACCGAGGCGAACAGCGCCGTGAGGGCGGCCAGCCACCACGGGAAGCCGAAGGTGAGGATCGAGATGGCGTACCCGTAGGCGCCCACGGCCATGAAGCCGGCGACACCCATGTTGAGCAGGCCGGCCTGCCCGAAGTGGACGCCGAGGCCCACGGCCGCGAGGGCGTAGGCGATCGTCGTCGTCGAGATGATCGACGACGCGGATTGGTTGAGGATCGAGCTCCAGTCCATCTCGGGTTCCTATCCGATTCTCTCGCGACGGCCGAGGATGCCCTGTGGCCGGACCAGCAGGATGATGATGAGGATCGCCAGGGCGGAGGCGAACCTCAGGTCGGCCGGGATGAACAGGCTCGACGTCTCGACGATGATGCCGATGATGATCGCCCCGATGAGGGCGCCGAAGGCCGTGCCGAGGCCACCGAGGGTGACGGCGGCGAACATCAGCAGGAGCACCTGGGTGCCCATGTCCCACTTGATGCCCGGCCGGTAGTAGGCGTACAGCACTCCGGCCAGGCCGGCGAGCCCGGCGGCCAGGACCCACACGACCCGGACCACGAAGTCCACGTCGATGCCCGACGCGGCAGCCAGGCCGGGGTTGTCGGAGATCGCGCGGGTGGCCTTGCCGAGCCGGGAGTAGAGCAGCCAGAGCGCGAAGGCGACGATCACCGCGATGGCGATGCCCATCGAGGCCAGGTCGACCCGGGTCAGCCGGATGGGGCCGATGATGTCGATGCGCTCGGCCGAGGCGCCCGGCAGCTGCTCGGTGCCGCCGCCGATGAAGTACTGGAAGAGGTAACGGATCGCCAGCGAGAGGCCGATGCTGACGATCATCAGCTGGACCACGCCGACGGAGCGGTGCCGCAGCGGTCTCCAGACGACCACGTCCATCAGCAGGCCGAACAGCGCGCTGAGCAGCACCGCCACGGGCAGGGCGATCCACAGCGAGGCGCCGAGGAAGGCCGTCCCGCCGACCCACAGGGCCATCACGGCACCGAACGTGACCATCTCGCCGTGCGCGAAGTTCGAGATGCCGGTCGTGCCGAAGACGAGCGAGAGCCCGACGGAGGCCAGGCCCAGCATGAGGCCGAAGTTGACTCCCTGGACCAGCCGCTGGGCCAGCTGCGCGCCGAAGGCGGTGGACTCACGGTCGCCCTCGCCGATGAAGAAGTTGACCGCCTTGGGCGCGAACGGCACGTTGGGCGTCACCTCCTTGGTCTCGGGCGAGTCGTCCTCGGGGTCGTCTAGCGTGATGCCCTCCGGCAGCGTGTCGACGTCGAGGGTCACGGTGTACTCCGCGGCCTCGGGGACCCCGACGTTCCACTGCCCGTTCGGCCCGGTCTCGACGACCTGGGCTCCGCCGGGCCCGTCGACCGTGATGGTGACGCCCTCGATCGCCTCGCCCTCGAACTGGACGTTCCCCGCGATCTTGTAGGGGTCGTCCTCGGCGGCGCTCGCCTGGACCGGGCCCAGCAGGGCCAGCATCCCCAGCGCGAGCAGCAGCAGGGCGAGGGCGCGGCGCGCGGCCGACCACCCTGGCCTGGTTGTGGATCTCATGGAGCTCTCGGTCCTCCGTGCCTTTGGACTGACTCTGCACTGCACACGACGGCTGCCTGACCAGGTCAGGGCAGCAGTGGCCGTCGTCCCGAACCGCACCAGGTGAGGTGGGCCACAAGCAGGGAAGGCTACACGTTCGGGTGAGTCCTGACCGGAGACCTTGCGCAACGACTCGGCAACGTCTCGGACAGCGCAGGTCACGAACCGTCGGCGAGCGAGGGTCCGTGGGAGAGGACACCCTCGGCGACCTGCTTCATGGACAGCCGCAGGTCCATCGCGGTCTTCTGGATCCAGCGGAACGCCTCGGGCTCGCTGAGCGAGAGCTGCTCCTGCAGCACGCCCTTGGCCCGGTCGACGACCTTGCGGGTCTCCAGCTGCTCCTTGAGGTCGGCCACCTCCGACTCGACGGCGCGCAGCTCGGCGAAGCGGCTCAGCGCCATCTCGATGGCCGGCACCAGGTCGGACTGCGAGAACGGCTTGACCAGGTAGGCCATGGCCCCGGCGTCCCGGGCCCGCTCCACCAGCTCGCGCTGGGAGAAGGCGGTCAGCACGATGACGGGTGCGATCCGCTGGCGGGCGATCGACTCGGCCGCGGAGATCCCGTCGAGGACAGGCATCTTCACGTCGAGGATGACCAGGTCGGGCCGCAGCTCCTCGGCCAGCTCGATGGCGCGGGCTCCGTCCCCGGCCTGGCCCACCACGTCGTACCCCTCCTCGACCAGCATCTCGGCGAGGTCCATCCGGATGAGGACCTCGTCCTCGGCGATGACGACGGTCCGGGTGGTGGGGCCGGCTGCCTGTGCTGCGGGGTGGCTCACGCCCGTCAGGGTAGGGCACGGGTCCGCACCCGGCGGTGGCTCGGGTAGCGTCCACCCTCGCCCGGCCCCGGTACTCCAACGGCAGAGAGGGCGGTCTCAAACACCGCACAGTGTGGGTTCGAATCCCACCCGGGGCACTTCTGGACCGGCGCGAGCCGAGTGCACGGAGTGCGTGCCTCGCACGGCGGTGGCGCGAAGGCGGCCCGGGAGCGAGGCGGGCCGTCGAACGCCGACGACGCAGCCAGGTCCGTGCTCGGTGTGCTCAGCTCCGACGGTAGGCGGGGGCCACTTCGTTGATGGCGTCCCCCATCTTGTGGATGCGCAGGGCGTTGGTGGACCCGGGGATGCCGGGCGGCGCACCGGCGATGATGACGACGAGGTCGCCCTCCTGGACGCGGCCGATCCGCAGGAGCTGGTCGTCGACCTGGCGCACCATCTCGTCGGTGTGCTCGACCTCGGCGGTCTTGAAGGTCTCCACGCCCCAGGACAGCGAGAGCTGGGAGCGCACCTTGTCCTCGGGGGTGAAGGCGAGCACCGGGATGGAGCCGCGCAGCCGTGACATGCGACGCGCGGAGTCCCCGGACTGGGTGAAGGCGACGACGTACTTGGCGTGCACCCGCTCGGCGACCTCGGCGGCGGCCTTCGCGATCACGCCCGACTTCGTGTGGGGGTCCCAGTCGATCGCGGCGAGCCGGCCGTCGACGGCGCTCTCCAGCGCGTGCAGCTCGGTGGCGGAGATGATCCGCGCCATCGTCTCGACCGTGTGGACGGGGTACTCCCCCACGCTGGTCTCCCCGGACAGCATCACCGCGTCGGCGCCGTCGAGGACGGCGTTGGCGACGTCGGAGGTCTCGGCCCGGGTGGGCTGGGGGTTGCCGATCATCGACTCCAGCATCTGGGTCGCCACGATCACCGGCTTGGCGTTGAGGCGGGCCTTGCGGATGACCTGCTTCTGCAGGAAGGGCACCTCCTCCAACGGGCACTCCACGCCGAGGTCCCCTCGCGCGACCATGAAGCCGTCGAAGGCGGCGATGACCTCGTCGAGGTTCTCGATGGCCTGCGGCTTCTCGATCTTGGCGATGACGGGCACCAGGACCCCCACCTCGCGCATGATCCGGCGCACGTCCTCGGCGTCCTGGGCGTCGCGGACGAAGCTCAGCGCGACGAAGTCGACGCTGAGCGAGAGCGCGAAGCGCAGGTCGGCCTCGTCCTTGTCCGACAGTGCCGGCACCGACACCGCGACACCGGGCAGGTTGATGCCCTTGTTGTTGCTCACACGACCGCCGACCAGCACCTCGCAGCGCACGTCGGTGTCGTCGACCCCGAGCACGCGCAACCGGATCTTGCCGTCGTCGATGAGGATCGGGTCACCGGGCGCCACGTCGCCGGGCAGGCCCTTGTACGTCGTGCCGCAGACCTGGTCGTCGCCCTCGACGTCGCGAGTGGTGATCGTCCACTCCTGGCCGCGGCGCAGCTGGGCGGAGCCCTCGGCGAACCGCTCGAGCCGGATCTTGGGCCCCTGCAGGTCGGCGAAGATCCCGACGCCGTGCCCGCTGGCGTCGGAGGCCTCGCGGACCAGGCGGTAGGCCTCGGCGTGGTCCTCGTGGCTGCCGTGGCTCATGTTGAGGCGGGCGACGTCCATCCCGGCGTACACGAGCTCACGGATCCTCCGCGGGGAGGAGGTGGCCGGTCCGAGGGTGCAGACGATCTTGGCTCTACGCACCCGCCCACCCTAGCGAAGCGTTGGATCGATCTAACCAGATCCGCGCCGGAGGACGGCAAAGACCGGCGACCTCGCGGTCGCCGGTCTCGCCTGCTGTGCCTGCTGCGTGCCTGTCGGCGGCGCTCAGACCGTCAGCGGACGGTCGGTCGGCTTCACCGGGGCCGGCAGCGCCGTCTCCCCGGTGAGGAAGGCGTCGACGTACGACGCAGCGGCGCGTCCCTCGGCGATCGCCCACACGATGAGCGACTGACCGCGGCCGGCGTCACCGGCCACGAAGACGCCCGGCCGCGAGGACTGGTAGTCCGAGCCGCGCTTGACGTTGCCGCGCTCGTCGAGCTCGACGCCCAGCTGCTCGACCAGGCCCGGCTTCTCGGGACCCAGGAAGCCCATCGCGAAGAGCACCAGCTGCGCCGGGATCTCGCGCTCGGTGCCCTCGACCTCGGTGAGCTTGCCGTCGACGAACTCGACCTCGGCCAGCACCAGGGCACGGACGTTGCCCTGCTCGTCCCCGAGGAACTTCTTGGTCGAGACGGCGTAGACCCGCTCACCACCCTCCTCGTGGGCCGAGGAGACCCGGTAGGTCATGGGGTACGTCGGCCACGGCTGGGCGTCGGGTCGGCTCTCCGGCGGGTGCGGCATGATCTCGAGCTGGGTGATCGAGCGCGCGCCCTGGCGGATCGAGGTGCCGAGGCAGTCCGCGCCCGTGTCACCGCCGCCGATGATCACGACGTCCTTGTCGGTGGCCATGATCTGGTCCGCGCCGTCGGGCGTGGGGGCCTCTCCCAGTGCGGAGCGGTTGGCCTGCGGGAGGAACTCCATCGCCTGGTGGATACCGCCCAGCTCGCGCCCGTCCACGGGCAGGTCACGGGGCTCGGTGGCACCCATGGCCAGCACGACGGCGTCGTAGCGGTCGACGAGCTTGTCGCCGGTCAGCTCGCCACCCACGTCGACACCGGCCCGGAAGACGGTGCCCTCGCGGCGCATCTGGTCCAGCCGCCGGTCGAGGTGCTTCTTCTCCATCTTGAACTCGGGGATGCCGTAGCGCAGCAGCCCGCCGATCTTGTCCGCGCGCTCGTAGACCGCGACGGTGTGACCGGCACGCGTGAGCTGCTGGGCGGCAGCCAGCCCGGCGGGGCCGGAGCCGACCACCGCGACGGTCCTGCCCGAGAGCCACTCCGGCGGTTGGGGCCGCACGAAGCCGGACTCCCACGCCTTGTCGATGATGGAGACCTCGACGTTCTTGATCGTCACCGGGTCCTGGTTGATGCCCAGGACGCACGCGGTCTCGCACGGGGCGGGGCAGAGGCGACCGGTGAACTCCGGGAAGTTGTTGGTCGCGTGCAGGCGCTCGATCGCGCCCTCCCAGTCGTCGCGCCAGACCAGGTCGTTCCACTCCGGGATGATGTTGCCCAGCGGGCACCCCTGGTGGCAGAACGGGATGCCGCAGTCCATGCAGCGGCCCGCCTGCGGGGTGATGATCGGCAGCAGCGCGCGGCCGACCCCGTCGGGGTAGACCTCGTCCCAGTCCTTGACGCGCTCCTCGACGGGGCGCCGCTCGGCGGTCTTGCGGCCTTCCTTCAGAAAGCCCTTCGGGTCAGCCATGCCGTGCCGCCTCCTTCACGTCGTCGTTCCGCCCGGCCATCGGGTGCTCAGCCATCCGGTGCTCAGCCATGGAGGGCCGCCATCATCGCGTGGGCGGTCTCGTTCTCGTCCAGGCCGTCGGCCTCGGCCTTCGCCTTGGCCTCCAGCACGATCCGGAAGTCCCGGGGCATGACCTCGGTGAAGCGGGTCAGCGAGGTCTCCCAGTCCTCCAGCAGCGCCGCGGCGACCTCGGAACCGGTCTCCTCGGCGTGCGCACGGACCATCGACTCCAGCTCGCGGGCGGCCTCGCCGACGACCGGGCCGAGCTCGACGAGCTCCTTGTTGACCCGGAAGTCCTTGAGGTCCAGCACCCAGGCGATGCCGCCGGACATGCCGGCCGCGAAGTTGCGGCCGGTCCGGCCGAGCACCGCGAGGCGGCCGCCGGTCATGTACTCAGCGGCGTGGTCACCCACGCCCTCGGTCACGACCCAGGCGCCGGAGTTGCGCACGCAGCACCGCTCGCCCACACCGCCGCGGATGAAGATGTCACCCGAGGTGGCGCCGTAGGCGATGGTGTTGCCGGCGATGATCTGCTCGTCGGCCCGGAACGTCGCCGCCCGGTCGGGACGGACCACGATCCGCCCGCCGGAGAGGCCCTTGCCGACGTAGTCGTTGGCGTCGCCCTCGAGGCGCAGCGTGATGCCGCGCGGGACGAACGCACCGAAGGACTGGCCGGCCGACCCGGTGAAGGTCAGGTCGATCGTGCCGTCGGGCAGCCCCTCGCCGCGGTACCGCTTGGTCACCTCGTGGCCCAGGATCGTGCCGACGGTGCGGTTGACGTTGCGGATGGCCAGCTGGGCCCGGACCGGCTCGCCCTTCTCCAGGGCCGGCTGGCACAGGGGCACCAGCTCGGTCATGTCGAGGGAGGCCTCGAGGGCGTGGTCCTGCTCCTTGGTGCGGCGCAGGTCCTGGTCGGGGAAGGCCGCGGTGTCGGGCAGGTGCAGGATCGGGGTGAGGTCCAGCCCGTGCGCCTTCCAGTGGTCCACGGCCGGCTCGACGTCCAGCGCCTCCACGTGGCCGATAGCCTCGTCGAGGGTGCGGAAGCCCAGCTCGGCGAGGTACTCGCGGACCTCCTCGGCGATGTACTCGAAGAAGTTCACGACGTACTCGGCCTTGCCCGAGAAGCGCTCCCGCAGGACCGGGTTCTGCGTCGCGACGCCCACGGGACAGGTGTCGAGGTGGCAGACCCGCATCATGATGCAGCCCGAGACCACCAGCGGCGCTGTCGCGAAGCCGTACTCCTCGGCTCCCAGCAGAGCGGCCACGACGACGTCGCGACCGGTCTTGAGCTGGCCGTCGGCCTGCACGACGATCCGGTCGCGCAGCCCGTTGAGCAGCAGGGTCTGCTGGGTCTCGGCCAGGCCGAGCTCCCACGGACCGCCGGCGTGCTTGAGGGAGGTCAGCGGCGAGGCACCGGTGCCGCCGTCGTGGCCGGAGATGAGCACCACGTCGGCGTGCGCCTTGGAGACACCGGTCGCGACCGTGCCGACGCCGACCTCGGAGACCAGCTTCACGTGGACGCGGGCGCTCGGGTTGGCGTTCTTGAGGTCGTGGATCAGCTGCGCCAGGTCCTCGATGGAGTAGATGTCGTGGTGCGGCGGCGGGCTGATCAGGCCCACGCCCGGCGTGGAGTGCCGGGTCTTGGCGACCCACGGGTAGACCTTGTGGCCCGGCAGCTGGCCGCCCTCGCCGGGCTTGGCGCCCTGGGCCATCTTGATCTGGATGTCGTCGGAGTTCGTGAGGTACTCCGACGTCACGCCGAACCGGCCGCTCGCGACCTGCTTGATCGAGCTGCGGCGCTCGGGGTCGTAGAGGCGGTCGGGGTCCTCGCCGCCCTCGCCGGTGTTGGACTTGCCGCCCAGCCGGTTCATCGCGATCGCGAGGGTCTCGTGCGCCTCACCGCTGATCGAGCCGTAGGACATCGCCCCGGTCGAGAAGCGCTTGACGATCTCGGAGACCGGCTCGACCTCCTCGATCGGGATCGGCTGGCGCCCCAGCGCCTCCGCGCCCTTGAACCGGAAGAGCCCGCGCAGGGTCATCAGGCGCTCGGACTGCTCGTCGACGCGCGAGGTGTACTGCTTGAACACGTCGTAGCGGCCGGCACGCGTGGCGTGCTGGAGCCGGAAGACGGTCTCGGGGTCGAACAGGTGCGGCTCGCCCTCGCGGCGCCACTGGTACTCGCCGCCGATCTCCAGCTCGCGGTGCGCCGGGCTGATGCCGCCACGGGGGTACGCCGTGCGGTGGCGCAGCGCGACCTCCTGGGCGATCACGTCGAGCTCGATGCCGCCGAGCTTGGAGGTGGTGCCCGTGAAGTAGCGGTCCACCACGTTCTGCGAGAGACCGACCGCCTCGAAGATCTGGGCACCGGTGTAGGAGGCGACCGTGGAGACGCCCATCTTGGACATCACCTTCAGCACGCCCTTGCCGAGCGCCTTCACCAGGTTCTTGACCGCGACCTCGGGGTCGACCTTCACGTAGAAGCCCTCGCGCGCGAGGTCCTCCACCGACTCCATCGCCAGGTACGGGTTGACCGCCGCGGCGCCGTACCCGACGAGCAGGGCGACGTGGTGCACCTCGCGGACGTCACCGGCCTCGACGAGGAGGCCGACCTGGGTGCGGGTCTTCTCCCGGACCAGGTGGTGGTGCACGGCCGCGGTGAGCAGCAGCGACGGGATCGGCGCGAGCTCGGCGGTGGAGTGACGGTCCGAGAGCACGATGATGCGGGCGCCCTCGGCGATCGCCGCGCTGACCTCGGCGCAGATCTCGTCGATCCGCGCGGCCATCGCCGCTCCCCCGCCCTCGACCTCGTAGAGGCCGCGCGAGACGTGGGTGATGAAGCCCGGCATGTCGCCGTCGCGGTTGATGTGGCGGATCTTGGCCAGGTCGTCGTTGGAGATGACCGGGAACGGCAGGACCACCTGCCGGCACGAGGCCGGGGTCGGGTCCAGCAGGTTGGCCTCGGGACCGATGGTGCCGTTGAGCGAGGTGACGAGCTCCTCGCGGATCGCGTCCAGCGGCGGGTTGGTCACCTGCGCGAAGAGCTGCGCGAAGTAGTCGAAGATCAGCCGCGGCTTCTCCGACAGGGCCGCGATCGGGGTGTCGGTGCCCATGGAGCCGATCGGCTCCGCGCCGGTGCTGGCCATCGGCGTGAGCAGGACCCGCAGCTCCTCCTCGGTGTAGCCGAAGACCTGCTGTCGGCGGGTCACCGAGGCGTGCGTGTGGACGACGTGCTCGCGGTCGGGGATGTCGTCGAGGTGCACCAGGCCGGCGTGCAGCCACTCGTCGTAGGGGTGCTCGGCGGCGAGGGAGCTCTTGATTTCCTCGTCCTCGACGATGCGGTGCTCCTCGGTGTCGACCAGGAACATCCGGCCCGGCTGCAGGCGGCCCTTGCGGACGATCGTCGCGGGGTCCAGGTCGAGCACGCCGACCTCGGAGGCCAGGACGACCAGGCCGTCGTCGGTGACCCAGTAGCGCGAGGGACGCAGGCCGTTGCGGTCGAGCACGGCACCGATCTGGTCGCCGTCGGTGAAGACGACGCAGGCCGGGCCGTCCCACGGCTCCATGAGGCTGGCGTGGAACTCGTAGAACGAACGGCGCTTCTCGTCCATCTCGGCGTGGTTCTCCCACGCCTCGGGGATCATCATCAGCACCGAGTGCGGCAGCGAGCGCCCGCCCATGTGCAGCAGCTCGAGCACCTCGTCGAAGGACGCGGAGTCCGAGGCGCCCGGGGTGCAGATCGGGTAGAGCCGCTCGAGGTCGCCCGGGATCAGGTCGGACTCCAGCAGCGCCTCGCGGGCGCGCATCCAGTTGCGGTTGCCCATGACGGTGTTGATCTCGCCGTTGTGGGCGATGAACCGGAACGGGTGCGAGAGCGGCCAGCTCGGGAAGGTGTTGGTGGAGAAGCGCGAGTGCACCACCGCGAGGGCGGAGGCGACGCGCTCGTCGACCAGGTCGGGGAAGAACCGGTCGAGCTGGTCGGTGGTGAGCATGCCCTTGTAGGCGATGGTCCGCGAGGAGAGCGACGGGAAGTAGACGTCGGTCTCGCGCTCGGCGCGCTTGCGCAGGCAGAAGGCCATCCGCTCCAGCTGCATCCCGGCGACCCGCTGGGACGCGCCGGCGACGAAGAGCTGGCGGAAGGTCGGCATGACGCCCAGGGCGGTGGCGCCCAGGACCGAGGGGTCGGTCGGGACGTCGCGCCAGCCGAGGACGGCCAGGCCCTCCTCCGCGGCGATCTCCTCGATGCGTGCCGCCTGGGAGGCGACCTCGGACTCCCCGCCCGGCAGGAAGGCCGTGCCGACGGCGTACGAGTGCTGGGCCGGGAGGTCGATGCCGGCCTCGGCGGCCACGTCGCGCAGGAACGCGTCGGGGACCTGCATGAGGATGCCGGCACCGTCGCCGGAGTTGGGCTCCGCGCCCGCGGCACCGCGGTGCTCGAGGTTGCGCAGGGCCGTGAGTGCCTTGGCCACGATGTCGTGGCTGGCGACGCCGGTCAGGGTCGCGACGAAGGCCACACCGCACGCGTCGTGCTCGTGGCGGGGGTCGTAGAGCCCTTGGGGCGGCGGGAATGCGTGCTGGTAGGGCACCGGGCGTTCTCCCGTCGTCGTCTCGCCGGGGCGGGTGCCGACCGGCGTCGTGGTGGTGGAGCCCGCGTGCGCGGCCTCCGGGTGCAGGGGACGACGTTGGCCCACGTGCGGAGTTCTCAGGTTACCAGGGGGTTACGCCCGCCCGGCCGACCTGGGCCTAGTCGCGGACGGTCTCACCGCCGGCGGGCGGGACGGTCGCCGCCTCGGCGGCCAGGCGCTCGTCGGTGAGCACCTGCTCCTCGCGCTCGGGGTGCCGGCGACGCGACCAGACGAGGTACGCCGTGGCGAGCGCGAACAGCACGAGGGAGGTCCACACGTTGAACCGCAGCCCGCCCACGTCGGTCAGCTGGACGTCGTCGATGCGCAGCATCTCGATCCACCCGCGACCGGCCGTGTAGAGCATGACGTAGAGCGCCGCGACCTGGCCGTGCCCCAGGCGGTAGCGGCGGTCCAGCACGATGATCACCGCGAACGCGGCCAGGCTCCACAGGCACTCGTAGAGGAAGGTGGGGTGGAAGGTGGTGCCGAGCTCGAAGGTCTGGTCGGCCGGCCAGTAGCGCGGGTCGATCTCGAGGCCCCAGGGCAGGTCGGTCGGACGCCCGTAGAGCTCCTGGTTGAACCAGTTGCCCCACCGTCCGATCGCCTGGCCCACCAGCACCGCCGGCGCGAGGGCGTCGAGCAGGGGGCGCACCCGGACCCCCTGGCGGCGGGCCGCGAGGACGATGCCGAGCGCGCCGAACGCGATGCCGCCCCAGATGCCCAGGCCGCCGCGCCAGATGTAGAGCGCCTCCCACGCGTTGCCGCCCTCGCCGAAGTAGCGCCCGGCGTCGGTGGCCACGTGGTAGAGCCGGGCGCCGACGAGCCCGAGGGGCACGGCGACGATGGCGAGGTCCTGGATGTCCCCGGCACGACCGCCCCGGGCCACCCAGCGCCGCTCGGCGATCCAGATGGTGGCGACGATCCCGAGGATGATCGAGAGGGCGTAGCCGCGGATCGGCAGCGGCCCGAGGTACCACGTGCCCTCGGAGGGGCTGGGGATCGACAGCACGCTGAGCTGGAGAAGCAGGTCGGGCATCACGTGTCGCTCCTCAGCAGCAGGGAGATGTCGGCGGCGAGGTCGGCCGAGGAGACGTCCTGGCGCCAGAACGCCGGAGCCCGGCCCTCACCGTCGAGGGCCACCACCTGGGAGCCGTGGCTGCCGAGCTCGAAGCCGCCCGAGGCCAGCTCCTCGGCGTCCGCCACGAAGATGCCGACGCTCTCGGCCAGCGCCTTGATGTCGTCGAGGTCGCCGGTGAGACCGACCGCGGTCGGGTCGTAGCCGTCGAGGTAGCGGCGCAGCCGCTCCTCGTCGTCGCGGGCCGGGTCGGTGGTGACGAACACCAGCTGGACCTGCTCGCGCTCGTCCGGGTCGAGCCGGGTCAGGCCGGTCGCGATCGAGGACATCACCAGGGGGCATACGTCGGGGCAGTTGGTGTAACCGAAGAAGACCAGGCTCAGCCGGGCTCCGGCCGAGGCCAGGCTCAGCTCGCCGCCCGCGGTGCTCGTCAGCGGCAGGTCGGCCACCTCGAACGGTGGGTCGACCGGCGCGGCGGTCAGGGTGCCGGCCGGCCGCTCCTCACCGCCGCAGGCGCTCAGCGCGGTCGCGAGCAGCACCCCGATGCCGCC
>FWWL01007062.1_pt1 | contig 15673 bp, 16 predicted proteins | sample 2228331 | NCBI WGS metagenome assembly FWWL01 (sample SAMEA103939775, study PRJEB20133) | metagenome
TGGGCTACCGCGCTTTCGTCCCGGAGGCCCACCCGCACGCCCCCGATCTCCGTCTTGTGCAAGATGTCGGGAGAGAGGACCTTGAGCACCACCGGGAAGCCGATGGCACGGGCGTGTTCCACGGCTTCGTCAGCGGAGGAAGCAACCGCCTCTTTGGGGCCGGGGATGCCGTAAGCGGCGAGGAGTGCTCGTCCCTCCACTTCTGAGAGGGCCCCCTGCCGGTCTCGGAGGCGTTCGCGCCACGCCCTCAGGTCCGGCGGGGAAGGACAGCCGACGTCCCGGGGGATCCGCCGCTTCCGCTGGAAGGCGGCGTAGCCGAGGAAGGCCTGCACCGCCCGCAGCGTCTCCCGCGTCCCCTGGAGGTAGGGCACTCCGCCCGCCTCCAGGACTTCCTTGACCCGGGGGTGGAAGGTGGTGGACAGGTTGGAGAACATGAGGACGGGTTTGCCCGTCTCCCGGGCGGCCCGCACAGCGGCCTCGGCCACGGCCAGGGATTGCTCCACCTCGCGGGGTGCAACCTGGGGCGGGGTATCCCGGGTCACGGCCAAGAGGTGGATGCCCTTCTCCCGCGAGACCACCTCCACGCAGGCAGGATAGGTGCTCTCCAGGTCACCGCTGCCCCAGGCGTCCAGGGGGTTGGCGATGTTCGTGTAGGGCGGCAGGATGCGCTCCAGGGCGGCGAGGGCCTCCGGGGAGAAAGAGGGGAACCGCAAGCCCAGGTCGGCGGCCAGGTCAGCCACCAGCCCGATCTGCCCCCCGGAGAGGCTCAAGAGGCCCACCCCGTCCCCCTCCGGCAGGGGGCAGGTGAGGAACAGTTCCGCCGCCTCCAGGAGTTCGTCCAAGGTGTCCAGGCGGACCACTCCCAGCCGCCGGAAGGCTTCGCTGCAGACCGCATCCGAACCGGCCAGGCTCCCGGTGTGGGCCTGGACGGCCCGCTGGGCCGCCTCGGACCGGCCCACTTTGACCACGAGGATCGGCTTCCCCGCCTCCGCCGCGGCCTGGGCTGCGGCAGTGAACTTCTGAGGGCTGCGGATTCCCTCCAGGAAGGCGAGGATGACCTTCGTCTGAGGGTCGCGCACCAGGTACGCCAGGTAGTCGGCGCTATCCAGCACTGCCTCGTTTCCGCTGGAGATGAGGTAGCGGAACCCGAAGCGGGCGGCGTTGGCCAAGCCCAGGCAGATGGCCCCGCTCTGCACCACAGCCGAGACGCCGCCCGCTCTGGTCGCCGGGCTCAGGGCCACGCTGTAGGTCGCCACGCGGTCCACCAAGTTGGCCACGCCGATGCAGTTGGGCCCGCAGACCAGGAGCCCCGACTGCGCGGCGAAACGGGCTAGGTCCTTCTGGCGTGCCTTCCCCTCTGGGCCGGCCTCGGCGAAGCCGCTCGCCAGGACCCAGGCCGCCTTCGCCCCTGCATCCACCGCGGCCTCCAGCGTGGCCAGCACCTTCTCCGCCGCCAGGAGGACCGCCACGGAATCCACCGGGCCGGGGAGCGAGCGCAGGTCCGGGTAGCAGGGGAAGCCCAGCACATCCCGATACTTGGGGTGCACGGCGTAGACCGGCCCGGCGTAGCCCAGGTTCCGCAGGTTCTCCAGGACAAGGCGGCCGGCGCTCCCGTGCCGCTCGGAAGCGCCGACCACCGCGATGGCCTTGGGGCTCAGGAGGGGAGTGAGGTCTCGGAACAGCCCCTCTTCCATGTTCCCTTGTCCTCGCCCGCTACTCGCGCCCGGTCACCAGGGCCAGGAGAGCCATGCGGATGGGGACGCCGTTGGCCACCTGGCGGAAGTAGGCGGCCCCTTCGTAGGCGTCCACGTCCGTGGTGATCTCGTCCACCCGCGGCAGCGGGTGCATGATGGTGATGCCCGGTTTGGCCTGCCGCACCATGGCCATGTCCACGATGTAGGAGCCCTTCAGACGCTCGTACTCAGCGGGGTCCGCGAACCGCTCCCGCTGGACGCGGGTCACGTAGACCACATCGCTTTCCCGCATGGCCGCGGCCAGGTCCGTGGTCTCGGTGATGTCCGCGCCCCGGCGGCGCAGGTCTTCGGTGATCTCCGCGGGCATCTCCAGGCCCTTCGGCGCGGCGAAGAAGAGGCGCATGCCGAACCGGGCCAGGAGATAGGACAGAGAATGGACGGTGCGGCCGTTCTTCAGGTCGCCGGCGAGGGTGACCGTCAGGCCCTCCAGGCGGCCCTTTTCCTTCTGGATGGTGTAGACGTCCAGCAGGGCCTGGGTGGGGTGCTGGCCTGCACCGTCGCCCGCGTTGATGACCGGGATGGACACAGCATCGGCCGCGACCTGGGCCGAGCCCTTCTCCGGGTGGCGGATGACGATGACGTCGGCGTACCCTTCCACCGTGCGGACCGAGTCGGCCAGGCTCTCCCCCTTGGCGGCCGACGAGGTCTTCGGGTCAGCCACGGTGATGACCTTGCCTCCCAGCCGCAGCATGGCCGTCTCAAAGGAGAGGCGCGTGCGGGTGCTCGGCTCAAAGAAGAGGGTCGCCAGGATCAGACCGTCCATGTTGTTCAGGCGGCCACCGCACTGCAGCACGGATTCAAACCGCGCCGCCGTGCGCAGGATGAGGTCCAGTTCCTCGTCCGATAGGGTATCCGTCCGTAGGATGTCCTTGCCACAGAGGATGGACATATGCACAAACCTCCCACTTGTGATGGTTCTACAGCAGGGTAGCCAGGCGGGCGATGGCCTGGTGGAGCCCCTCCGGGGCCACGCTGCAGAAGGGGATGCGCAGGAAGCGGTTGCCGTCGGCCGGGTTGGGGAAGAACCCCCGCCCGTCGCTCAGTTTGAGGCCGGCTTGCTCGGCGCGGGGGAGCAGCGCTCCGATGTCGGCTCCTTCGGGAAGGGTCACCCCCACGAAGAAGCCCCCCTCCGGGCGCATCCAGGTCGCGCCGGGCAGGTGCGCTTCCAGCGCCTCCAGGGTGGCCTGGAGGCGCGGCCGGTAGACCTCTTTGAGCCGCGCGATGTTGGGTTCCAGGAGCCCCCGCCGACAGTACTCGTAGACGATGCCCTGGGTGGGGAAGACCGGGCCGATGTAGGTATCCACAGCCCACCGGGCAAGCGAGGCGATCATCTCTGCCGGGCCGACGAGGTACCCCAGGCGCAGGCCGGGGGCCAGCACCTTGGAGAAGGAAGACAGGTGCAGCACCCGGTCCGGGGCCAGCGACCAGAGGGTGGGAACCTCTTCGCCCCAGTAGCGGAGGGCGCGGTAGGGCGCGTCCTCGGCGATCCAGAAGCCGTACCGTTGGGCCAGTTCCGCCAGACGGCGCCGCTTCTCCAGACTCGTGGTCACGCCTCGGCCAGGTCGGCGATGAGGTAGACCAGCGCCGGCACCCCCCGCCTGAGTTCGGCCTCAAAGGCATCCACGTCCAGGCCGTCCGCCTCCAGGGGGATGCCCACCAGTTCCGCCCCTGCCCGGCGGACGAGGGCGATGGCCCGGTCGTAGGAAGGGGATTCCACGAAGGCCCTCTTGCCAGGGCCGAGAAGGGTCTCCGTGAGGAAGGAGAAGATCTCCAGGGAACTGTTGCCCAGGAACACCTGCTCGGGCCCGACGCCGTAGCGCTGGGCGAGCCACTGCCGCAGGGGCAGGTACCCCGGCGAGCGCCCGTACTGCAGGAGCACCGCGGCATCCTGCGTCAGGATTGCCTGAGCGCAGTCCACCAGGTCCTCCACGGGGAAAACCTCGGCAGGGGGGACGCCCCGGGTGAGGTTGAGGACTTGATCTGCCAAGGTAATACCTCCTTACTAGATGCCGTGGACGGCGGCCCGCGTCGGCAGGTACTTGGCCGAGCCGGGCTGCGCCACCAGTTCTCCCTCGCGCACGAGCACGCGCCCCCGCTGCATGACCAGCACTGGCTTGCCGAGGCACTCCCGCCCCTCGTAGAGGGTGTAGTTGGCCTTGGAATGCTGGGCGGCCTTGGTGATGGTGTGCCGCGCCGCCGGGTCAAAGATCACCAGGTCCGCGTCGGAGCCAGGGGCGATGGTCCCTTTCTGGGGGTAGTAGCCGAAGATCTTCGCCGGCGTCTCGCTGAGGAGTTGCACCAGGCGCGGCAGGCTGACACGCCCTTTGTTAACCCCCTCGTCATAAGCCACCGTCAGGACCGTCTCAATCTGCGGCGAGCCATAGGGAGCGTTGAAGAAGTCATCGGTCACTTCCTTGGCCTTGGGGGCGTGGTCGCTGGCGATGGCATCTATCGTCCCGTCCTGGATGCCGGCCCAAAGGCCCTCGCGGTCCTGGGATGTGCGGATGGGCGGCCCGATCTTGGCCTGGGGCCCAACCTTCCAGAGCACTTCCTCCGTCAGGGTGAGGTACTGAGGACAGGTCTCGGCGTAGACCACCTGCCCGGCCGCCCGGGCCCGACGGATGGGCTCCAGGGCCTTGGCCGCGCTGATGTGGGGGATGTAGAGCGCGCACCCTGCCACTTGGGCCATGGCAATGACGCGGTTCACCGCCTCCGCTTCCAGCACGTCCGGCCGGGTGCGCGTGAAGACCTCCAGGGCCGACATCTTCAGGCGGTTGTACTTGTCCTCCAGGTAATCCGTGGCCAGGCCGTTCTCGGCATGGACGGCCACCAAGCCCCCCTCCTGGCCGACGACATCCAGAGTGGCCATCAGCCAATAGTCGTCGGTCATCCACTTGAGTTTGGCGTAGGTCATGAAGACCTTGAAGGAGGTCACCCCCAGTTTGAAGGCGTCCGGGAGTTCGGCGATCTGGTTGGCCACGTCAAAGAGGCCGGCATGGAGGCCGAAGTCGGTGAGAGAGTTGGCCAGCCCATCGTCCCGAAACTCCTGGATCTTGTCCAGTACCTTCTCGCCCGGGCGGGCATAGGCGTAGTGGATGCAGGTAGTGGTCCCGCCGAAGGCCCCGCCGATGGAGGACTGCCGGATATCGTCCAGCCAGACGGGATGGACGTGCACATCCACCACCCCCGGCAGGACCCATTTGCCTGTGGCATCCAGGACCTGCTTGGCCCCCTCCACAGGCAGGTCCGGGGCCACGGCCACCACTTGTTCCCCCCGGATGCCCACATCGGCGCGGGCCATTCCCGCTCCTGTGACCACCACACCTCCACGGATCACCGTGTCAAAGGGTTGTTCGGCCATCGTGGTACTCCTTTCGGCTGGCATGCGTTTCCTGGAAGAGGCGTATCCAGGGAAGGACTTGCTTTCAATATACCAAGACTCGCCTCTCTGGACAAGAAGGAGGGGACGGGGGGACGAGGGGAGGCCATCCATATCCCCTCTCCCCACCGCCTCTTGGCGGACAAGGGCAAACTCGCCGGCTCGCGCCTACTTGATCTCCTTGGCCGGTGGCCGGGCAAAGCGGGCCACTTTGCTGTGCCGCAGGCCCAGGTCCACGAAGGCCTCCGCCAACTTGAAGGCCACGGAGGTGGGGTCCAGCACCACCACACCCAGTTCTCGCTCAATGTCCTCGGCGTACCCGGCCAAGCCAGCGCACCCCAGGATGATCACCTCGGCGCCGTCCTCCTCCACGGCCTTGCGGGCCAGTTCCAGGATGCGGGCCTTGGCCTTCTCGGGGTTCGCGTCCATCTCCAGGACGGGCATGTTCATCACCAGGGTGGAGGCGTAGGCGCTCTCCACCCCGCGCAAGCGGACGTGGAGGTCCCGCGTGGGGACCCGGCTGCGGAAGGCCGTGGTAATGGAGAACTTGTGCCCCAGCATGGCCGCCACGTGCATGGAGGCTTCTTCAATCCCTATGACCGGGATGTCGGAGAGTTCCTTGGCCGCGTCCAGGGCTGGGTCCGAGAAGCAGGCGATGACGATGGCGTCGTACCCTTCCTCGTTGGCCCGGCGCACCAGTTCCAGGGTGGGCGGGCCAGCCAGGGCCTCGTCGTAGGCGGATTCAATGGAGACCGGGCCGTGGGCAGGGTTCACCACGGTGATCTCCGTGTCCGGCCGTTTGATGGCCTCCAGCGTGCGGCGGATGTGCTCCGTCACGCTTTCCGACGTGTTCGGGTTGATGACGAAGATGCGCATCACTTCACCTCCTGTACAAGAAGCCACTCCCGTCCCTTGCGGAAGGCCCGCACGTTCAGGTCCACATACCGCTCTGGGACCCGGTCGCGGATCACCCCTTCCCAGATGCCCGGTTCCACTTCTAAGAGGGCCGACAGCGCGCCGAGGAGGACGATGTTGAGGACGCGCGTGGTGCCCAGTTCTCCGACGAGTTCCAGGCCCGGGATGCGGTAGACATAGGGCGTGGTCGCCTGGAGGGCCTTCTCCACCGTCTCGGGGTCCGGGTAGGTGGCGAACCCGCTGCTCACTGTGACAGGGTGGATCTCCTGTTGGTTCATGAGGACCTTCCCGTCCGGCTTGACCTGGTTCAGCCACCGCAGGCACTCCAGGATCTCAAAGGCGATGAGGTAGTCCACGCGGCCCTCGGGCACGATGGGGGAATGGACCCGCTCTCCCCAGCGGACGTGGCCCACCACCGCGCCTCCGCGCACCGCCAGCCCCAGGATGTCGGACTTCTTGACGTCGTAGCCCGCGGCCAGGCCCACCGCGGCCAGGATGTCGCTCGCCAGGACGGTCCCCTGGCCCCCCACTCCTGTGATCAAGAAGTTCACCGTCTCCACTGCATCAAGCCTCCTTCTGCTCTGCAGGATGGATGGCCCCGGTCGGGCAGACCTGGGCGCACAGGTCGCACCCCACACAGAGGACGGGGTCAATGGCGGCCTTGTGCTTGCCCGTCTTGGCATGGACCTCTTTGGTCTGGATGATGGCCGGGCACCCCAGCCGGAAACACAGCCCACAGGCCACGCACTGATCGGCTTCCACCACGTAGGTCCCTTTGGCCCCAGGCCCCACGAAGAAGCATGGCCCGTCCACGATGACCACGGAGGGACCCTCGTAGGCCAGAGCGTCCTTGAGAGCCTTCTGCACGGCCTTGACGTCAAAGGCGTTCACCTTGTGGACGTCCTGGACGCCGCAGGCCCGCACCACGGCCTCAATCTCCACCTTGGGCACAGGCACGCCGCCCAGTTTGAAGCCCACGCCGGGGTGGTCCTGGTGGCCGGTCATGGCCGTGGTGTGGTTATCCAGGATGACCACGGTGCTCTTGCCGCCGTTGTGGACGATGTTCAGGAGGGGCGGGATGCCGGCGTGGAAGAAGGTGGAGTCGCCGATGACGGCGACGAAGGGGTCGGGGATGCCGGCCACGTCAAAGCCGTGGGCCACGCCCACGCTTGCGCCCATCGCGCCCATGGTGTCGGTGGCGTTGAAGGGGGGCAGGGCCCCCAAGTTGTAGCACCCGATGTCCCCCGCCACAACCACCTCCTTCATCCGGCTGAGGAGGTAGAAGGTCGTGCGGTGAGGGCAGCCTGGGCACAGGATGGGCGAGCGGGCCGGCAGGTCCTTCGGGGCCACGTCTCGGGCGCCGCGGACCGCTTCCTTCGGCAGGAGGCCGGCCTCGGCCGCGCACCGCTCAATGACCGCGGTGGTCAGTTCTCCCACGGCGGGGAAGATGTCCTTCCCGCGGCAGGGAATGCCCATGGCCTTGATCTGCTCCTCCAGGAAGGGGTCCAGTTCCTCTATGACGACCACCTGCTCCACCTTGGAGGCCAGTTCCCGCAGGAGGGCCTTGGGAAGGGGATAGGTCATGCCCAGTTTGAGGAAGGTGGCGTGGGGGAAGATCTCCCGGGCATAGTGGTAGACCGGGCCACTGGCCACGATGCCGAGTTTCGTGTCGCCCCACTCCAGCCGGTTGATGGGGATGGTGCTGGAGACCTCCTCCAGTTGCTTCAGGCGGGCTTCCACGACGGGGTGCCGGTCCCGCGCCCAGATGGCCGTGCAGACCAGTTTGCGGGGGTTCCGCTCCAGGGGCGGGGTGGGGGAGGTGTCGTCGGCGTGGCGCTCGCCCAGTTCCACCGGCGAGGCGGAGTGGGAGACCCGCATCACTGTCCGCAGGAGGACCGGCGTATCCCACTTCTCCGAGAGGTCCAGGGCGATGCCCACAAAGTCCTTGGCCTCCTGGCTGTCGGAAGGCTCCACCATGGGCATCTTGGCGAAACGGGCGTAGTGACGGTTGTCCTGCTCGTTCTGCGAACTGAACATGCCCGGGTCGTCCGCGGTGACGATGACCAGTCCCCCCTTCACGCCGGTGTAGACGGCGTAGAAGAAGGAATCGGCCGCCACGTTCATGCCAACCTGTTTCATGGTGACCATGGCCCGCCGCCCAGCGTAAGCGGCGCCGATGGCCACGTCCATGGCCACCTTCTCGTTGACCGACCACTCGGAGTAGATTTCCTTGTACTTGGCCACGTTCTCCAGGATCTCGGAACTGGGCGTGCCTGGGTAGCCCGTGGCCACCTTCACCCCGTACTCGTAGGCACCTCGTGCGATGGCTTCGTTTCCGGAGAGCAGAACTTTCATCCGTGCACTTACCTCCTGAACCGTGTTTCCGAGTCTCTCCCCTGGGCGCGCCCCGCGCGGTGGAATACCTCCCTCTGTCCGGGTCTGAGGAACCGCTGCACTTCCAGGGCGTAGCCGCCAGGGTCCTCGAAGAAGAAGCACTCCACACCGATGTCCTCATGGCGCGCGGGTTCCCGCAGGATCCGCACGCCTGCGGCGCGCAGGGCCTCGTACCAAGCCTGGACGTCGTCCACTAGCAGGGTGATCAGGACGGCGTTGCGGGGCTGCGGCCGATGGAAGCCGCGCTCTCCTGCCACGATCCCCAGGAACGCGCCCTCCGCCACCCGGTAAATCTTCGCGAAGCCCTGGTCTTCCACCAGGGGAAGCCCCAAGACCTCCCCGTAGAAGCGCGCGGCGGGCTCCAGGTCAGCGTAGTAGAGAAAGGTGATCTGCGAATCTACTGGCCTGGCCATGCCTTCATCCTTTCCGGTAGGAGGAACTCCCCCTCCAACACCCGTACAGCCGGGCCCCCCAGGCGCACGGCCTGAATGCTCTCCCGCGTCCCCAGGACCTCCAGGATGCCGAGGCCAGGGCGTCCCACGAAGTGCCCCTGCTCTGCCACGATCCGGGGGCCTGGCTTGAGGTCGTAGCGGACGAGGAAGGCAGCCATGGCCCCGGATGCAGAGCCTGTGAAGGGATCCTCGTGGGTACCCCACGGGTCCAAGAGGCGGGCATGGGTATCGGCCTGGGGGCTGAACCCTCCGAGGCAGAAGGCGAAGGCTGCGTCCACGCCAGCGCGCCGGCACAGGGCCTGCAAAGCCGGGCGGTCCACCTGGATGCGCTCCAGGGCGGCGAGGTCCCTGGCCGGCACCAGGAGAAAGGGCACTCCTGTATCCACCACCTGGGAGGGGCAGTCGTCCCGCAGAGAGGCCGGGTCCAGGCCCAGACACGGGGCCACCTCTCCAGCAGAGAACGTGGCCCCAAAGGTGGGACGGCGCTGGATCATCACCACCCGCCTAGGGATTCCATCCTGCGCTTCCACCTCCACGGGCAGGACGCCGATCCGGAACTCCAGGGCGATCCGGGTTGTCGGCCCCCGAAGGGCGATCCGCCCTTCCTCTGCCAGGAGGAAGACCGTGGCGATGGTGGGATGGCCAGCGAAGGGGATTTCTGCCAGCGGGGTGAAGTAGCGGACGCGGAAGTCCGCCCGGTCCGAAGGGAAGACAAAGGAGGTCTCTGAGAGGTTGGTCTCCCGGGCGATGGCCTGCATCTCCTCTTCCGAGAGGCCCTCGGCGTCCGGCAGGACGGCGCAGGGGTTCCCGGCGAAGGGGACCTCTGTGAAGGCATCCACGTACACGACTCGGTACCGCCTCACCTTTCCCTCCCGGCGATGACCTCAATCTCCACCAGGGCCTCGGGGTCCGGCAGGGCCGTCACCTGGACGCAGGAGCGCGCTGGCAACGGGCCAGGGAAGGCCTCGCGGTAGGCCTCGTTCATCTGAGAAAAGTGGGCCATGTCCACGAGGAACACAGTGGCCTTGACCACCTTTTCCAACCCGCTGCCGGCCTGTTCCAGGCGCCGGCGGATGGTCTCCAGCGCCTGGCGTGTCTGGGCGGCGACGTCCCCTCGGACGATCTCCCCGGTCTCCGGGTCACGACCGATCGTGCCCGAAACGAAGACCAGGTCTCCGTAGACCACGAACGGAGAATAGGGCGGCCTGGCTTTCTGCTGTCCGCCAGGGGCAACAACATCCTTTTGGCTCATCCGAACTCCTCCTCACGCCTGAGCCACAACTTTGTTGTACCGGGCAGCATCCACGTTCCGGCTGGTCAGGACAAGGACGACCTTTTCCCCCTTCAGGTCCACCTTGTCATGGAGAAGGGCAGCCAGTCCCACCGCTGCTGCGCCTTCTACCATGAGTTGCTCCGCTTCCTGGAACACGCGCATGGCATGTGCGATCTCCTCGTCCTCCACAACGACTGCAGCATGGATGAGGTCGTGGCTCACGTCCCAGGCTAGAGGGGCAAAGCCCCCGGAAAGGCCATCGGCCAGGGTGGGCCTGAGATGGATCTGCTCGCAAGGTCGGCCTTCCTGGAAGGAGAGGTAGGCCCCCGGGGCGGCCGACGGCTCTACAGCGATGACCTTCACTCGCTGGGAAAGGGTTCTGGCTGCAACGGCGATCCCAGAGATGAGCCCTCCACCTCCCACAGGCACCAGGACGGCATCTGCATCCGGCAAGTCCTCCAAAATCTCCAGGCCGATGGTGCCTTGCCCGGCCATGATGAGGGGATGGGCATGGGAGTGCACGAAGACCCGGCCCTCCGCTTCCTGGACTCGTTTGGCCTCGGCCAGGGCGGCGAGGTAGTCCTTCCCGTGGAAGCGCGTTTCGGCGCCGAGGGAGCGGATCTTGCGGGCCTTGGTGGGATCGGCCCCTTCTGGTAGGAACACCGTCGCCTTTGTGCCGGGGAACAGCCCTGCCGCGTAGGCCAAGGCGATGCCGTGGTTGCCGCTGGAGGCGGTGACCAAGCCCCGTTCCCGCTCTTCGGGTGCGAGGGCCGTCACCATGTTGACGGCCCCTCGCACCTTGAAGCACCCGCAGACCTGCCAGCATTCCATCTTGAGGTAGACCTGGCAGCCAGCCTGCTCACTCAGAGCCTGCGAGTGGATGAGGGGTGTGCGCCACACCCGGCCATGGATGCGGTGCCTGGCCTGCCAGATGTCGCCGAGGCTCAGCGGACGCGGCACAGCGAACAACTGGGAAGGCCCCATCATAGCGCACCTTACCGTACTTCGCGGTACCAGTTCTCCGGGAACTCCTCCGCATGAGGGTCTATCGGCTTCCCTGAGGGATAGAGGACATCAATGCCGAGGATCTCGGTGATGAAGACCTCTACCACCCCCTTGACGATAGATCCTTCCAGCAGGTGGCCTCCCACCGTGGGCACGTCCCACGCGCCGCCGATGACGAAATGGATAGCAGCGAAGGGCTCCTCTCCTCCCCCCTTCACCGGCCGGGGATGGATGATCCCGCTCATGGAGAGGACCATGCTCAGGTTCTGCACCGTGGCCGGCCATTCGTTGTGCCAGTTGTCCGGGTTGCGGGTGTCCGGCGCCCAGACGAGGAAGCGAGCCGGCTGCAGGCCGCCCATGAAGACGGCGTGGATCTTGGCGAAGCGGATATTGTGGTCCTTGGCGAACTGCTGGATGGCCAGGCACACATCCGCTCCTGTGGTCATCCGGAGGATGAACTCCCGGCCTCGCCGGGCGCTCACCACGTGGTACTCCCTGGGATGACTGGCGTCCATTTCCCATTTGTCCGGCATGATGGTTCTCCTTAGGTGAGATGAGTCTGGCTATCCACGGGCCCTTCGGACCCGCATGCGGTTTTCCAGCACTCCCGCCAGGCGGGTGAGGGGCACGAAGAGCAAGAGATAGATGACCGTTGCGGCGATAAGCGGGGTGGGGTTCGCCCGGAACGCCTGGACCTGCATGGCCGACTTCAGAAGTTCCAGGATGGAGATGGCGGAACAGATGGCCGTATCCTTGGCGCTGGCCACATAGTTGCTGGCCAGCGGAGGGATCACCACCCGGAAGGCCTGGGGCAGGATGATCAGGCGCATGGTCTTCCAGGAATCCAAGCCCAGGGCGTGAGCCGCCTCAATCTGCCCGTGGTGGACGGCCAGGATCCCGGCACGGAAGATCTCGCTGATGTAGGCGGAACTGTTGAGGCCCAATGCAAGGATGCCCGATGCCACAGCGCTGAGGGTGATGCCCGTGTAAGGCAGGGCATAGTAGATGAGCACCATCAATACGATGATAGGCATGGAGCGGAAGAAGTCAATGTAGGCGATAATGAAGAGGTTCAGTACCCGGTTGTTAAAAGCCCGGAACACTGCCAGGATCAGGCCCAGAACCGTGCCCAGGAGGGCCGAGAAGACGGCAATCTGCACGGTCATCCCCAGCCCCTGGAACAGGACCATCCAGGCGCTCTCACCACCCTCCGCAGGTTCGCGCATCAGTTGCCAATTGAAGAAAACGTGGTTCAGCCGCTCCCACTGGGCATCGGCATAGCGGTAGAAAAGCCACCCAGCCAGGAAAAGGAGACCGAGCGCGGTGACTGTCTTGGTCCATTCGGGCTTCCCCGGGTCGCTGAAGAGAAGGCCCCCCCAGGCCAGGGCCAAGCCGAAGAACACCGCGATGGAAACCTTTTCGGCTGTGGAAAGCGCACCTGGCTCTGGTAGCAGGAGGGCCCCTGCCCACATGACGACTGCCAGCGCGCCCAACATGAAGCCGGTCCGGTAGTACCAGGGAACCTGGACCGGAAACCGCCGCTGCAGGTCCACCAGGTGGGACTCGGTTCGTTCCAGATCGCTCATGGGATTCCCGCCTCGGTGCCCCTAAAGCACCTTGCTCAGAAAGTCCTTGGTTCGCTGTTCTCGCGGGTGGTTGAAGATCTCATCCGGCGTTCCTTCTTCCACGATCACCCCATCGGCCAGGAAAAGGACTCGGTCTGCCACCTCACGGATGAACCCCATCTCGTGGCTGACGACGACCATGGTCATGCCTTCCTCCGCCATGGCACGCATCACGTCCAGAACCTCGCCGATCATCTCCGGGTCCAGGGCGGAGGTGGGCTCGTCAAAGAACATGATCTGAGGCTGCATGGCCAATGCCCTGGCGATGGCTACCCGTTGCTGCTGCCCACCGGAGAGTTGGTCTGGGTAGGCGTGGGCCTTGTCCGCCAGGCCCACTTTTGCCAGAAGGGCCATCGCCCGTTCCGTGGCCTCTTTCTCCGAGACCTTGCGTACGTGCATCGGGGCCAATTTGATGTTCTCAATGCACGTGAGGTGCGGGAACAGGTTGAAACTCTGGAACACCATGCCGATTTCCGTGCGCAACTTGTTCACATCCACGTAGGGATGGGTGATATCCACCCCCTCTATATAGACATGCCCTGAAGAAGGTTCTTCCAAACGGTTCATGCAGCGCAGGAAGGTGCTCTTCCCCCCTCCGGAGGGGCCGATGACAGCGACCACTTCCCCGCGCATGACCTTGGTAGAGATGCCCCGCAGGACATGCAGGTCCTTGAAGTACTTGTGCAGGTCCACTACTTCTATCATCACCTCGGGGGAGCATTTCTCTCTCATATGGACATCACCTTCTTGCCCTTGTTCACCTTGCTCTCCAGGTAGTTAGCCAGGCGAGACATGGGGAATAGGATCAACAAGTAGATGAATGCCGCCGCCACCAGCGGTGTAGGGTTGGCCTTTCCCACATACAGTTCCTTGGCCCGCTTGAGGAGTTCTGGCGAGGCCACAATAGAGGCCACTGCTGTATCCTTGAGCATGGCGATCAGGTTGCCCGTGAGGGGTGGGATGACCACCTTGATGGCCTGCGGCAGAATGACGAGCCTCATGGTCTGGAGACGGGTCAGCCCCAGAGCCCGGGCTGCTTCTACCTGGCCGTAGTGGACCGACTCTATGCCCGCCCGGAACGACTCCGCGGCGTACGCGCCATATCCCAGCGAGAGGGCTACCACGGTCGCCGTGACGGAATCCAACGCAATCCCGATGTAAGGAAGGGCATAGTAGACGACTACCATGAGGACGATCATCGGGATGGACCGAAAGAGGTCCAGGTACGCCACGAGGAAGATGTCCAGCGTGGGGCTGCGGAAGGAGCGCAACACTGCCACGACCAGGCCGATGACGACGCTGAACACAGCCGAAATCGCGGCCAGTTTCAGGGTGACCACTACTCCTTCCAGGAGGATGTGCCAGGCCCCCTGCATCTTCTTGAGATTGAAGAAGGAACTGCCAAGCCTGTCCCAGCGGGTGCCAGAGTACCCGTAGAAAAGCCAGCACAGGACGCCGATCAGGGCCAGGGCCACCAGACCCTTGAACCAGTCCGGCTTCTCGCCGTCGGCCAGGACGTTCGCACTCCAGATGAGGACCAGGAACAGGAACGGTCCCAGCGATGCCCACCTGGCCAGGCCGCCGACATCCTTGGGGGGGAGGAGCAAGAGGGCATAGGCCACGAGGATCCCCAAGGTGGCGAAGATGAACTCATAGCGCCGGACCCAGAACGTCCACTGGGGCCGAGACCTCATGTACTGGGCTTGCCGATCCGTCAGAGTTGTGCGTTCTTGAGCCATCGCCGCTTTCCCCGCTGGGGATGTCCCCCGGAAACCCGGGGGACATCCCCTGGTGCGCGTGGGGCTACTTCTTCGGCAGTTGGTAGCCGCCTTCGTAGACCGTGACCACAGAACTGCCAGGCGGCGGGTCCTGCCCGAACCACTTCTTGTAGATGGCGGCCAGCGTCCCATCCCGCTTCATGTCGTTCAACACAGCATTGACCGCATCCCGCAAGGGATCCCCCTTGCGGAAGGCCCACGCCTGCGGGAACCCCTCGTTCATCAGGAACGGCACCGCAAGCCCAGCATCCGGGTTCTGCTGCACATAGTACAGGGCCGTCGGCGCATCCGCCACCACCCCGTCCAACCGCCCCGCCTGAAGGTCCAAAAAGGCATCCGTCGGACTGTCGTAGTTCTTGATCTCGTACGGCCCGTAGTCGTCCAGGTGGTCCTTAAGCCACTGGTCGTTCATGGACCCCGTGTCGGCACCGAACACCCGACCCTTCATGTCGGCAAACGACTTCACCGGAGAGTCAGCGCGGGTCATCATGGCGATGTCCGAGTCGTAGTAGGGATCGGCGAAGTCCATCTCCTTGAGCCGGGCCTCGGTGATCCAGATGCTGGACGAGGCAAGATCCCACTTCCCCGCCTGAAGCCCCGTGAAGATCCCACTGAAGGGAACCGTGATGAACTCCAGTTCCACGCCCATGCGCTTGGCCAGTTCCTGGAGCATGTCTACCTCAAAGCCCACAAGCTGGCCCTCGCGCATGAACTCCCACGGGACGTTCTCACTGTTCAGACCCACTCGTAGGACTTTCTTCTCACCAGTGGGAGGGGCTTGCGTCGGCTGGACCGGCACTGGTGTGGGGGTTGCCGGAGCCGCTGTGGGTTTCTCAGGGGCTGGGGTGGCCTGCGGCTGGGAAGGGGCACACCCTGCAAGGGCCGAGACAAAGACCGCCAGGGCAACCGCTGCGTGGATCCACTTCTTCATGGACGTTCCTCTCCTTTGTGGGATGTGTGCGTGTATCGCTTTCCGCTCCGAGACTCTGGGAATCCTCAAGAAGTTCCGATCTATCCCATCACCTCCTTCCGATGTTCACTCAACCAACGCTTGGATTCGCTCCGCCGAGTTCATCAGGTGCGCCCGCATGGCTGCCG
>FWWL01002343.1_pt1 | contig 15672 bp, 14 predicted proteins | sample 2228331 | NCBI WGS metagenome assembly FWWL01 (sample SAMEA103939775, study PRJEB20133) | metagenome
CGGAAGTGATTTTCACCTCGGGCGCAACCGAGGCCGCGGCGCTCTTGGCGCGTCACGCGGGGGCGCTTGTGATTGCGCCCACAGCACATGATGCGCTTTGGGCCCAGGTCGAAAGCGGGGAGCGGTGCGGGCCCGAGCCGAGCCTTTATGCCATGGGCCTTGCCAATTCAGAGACCGGGGTTGTATCCGCGCTGCCGCCGCGCGAGGCTGACGGAAGCTTTACCGTGGGAAGCCGGCGGTTTGCACGTCTTGCGCTCGACATCACTCAGGCGGTTGGGCGAATTCCGTTTAGTTTTGCCTGGTCGGGGGCGGATTTTGCGCTGCTCTCAGCGCATAAATTCGGTGGCCCCAAGGGCGTTGGGGCGCTGATTGTGCGCGAAGGGCTCGAGATCGAGCCGCTGTTGCGCGGCGGCGGGCAGGAGCTTGGCCGCCGTTCGGGGACCGAAAACGTGCTCGGCATCGTCGGTTTCGGGGCCGCGGCAGAGGCCGCCTTGGCCGATCTCGCGCGGGGCGTGATGGATGAAATTGCGGAGCTTAGAAATATTCTAGAACAGGCCCTGGCCGCGGCCTTTCCCTCGACTATTTTTGTCGGGCAAGATGAGCCTCGACTGCCCAATACGAGTTGCATAGCAACCCCGGGCTGGAAGGCGGAGACGCAGGTGATGCTGATGGATCTTGCAGGATTTGCAATCAGCGCGGGCTCGGCCTGCTCATCCGGGCGTATGCGAACAAGCCGTGTGCTCAGCGCGATGGGCTTGCCCGAGGCGGTTGTGTCCGGGGCAATTCGGGTTTCGCTTGGGCCCACAACCACGCGCGCTGAGGTTGAGCGCTTTGCCGAAGCCTGGATCATTGCGCGTCGCAAATGGCAAACCCGGCAGGCAGTGCCGGCATGACAGAGGACGGAAAACGATGACAGCACTTGATGCCGCAGTTCAAACGGCCGACGCGGTTCGCGAGGGTGTGGACCGCGAAACCATTGCCACCGTCCAGGCGATGGCGGGCCGGTATAAGCACGGCTGGGAAACTGACATTGAAATGGAATTCGCCCCAAAGGGGCTCACCGAAGACATCATTCGGCTCATCTCGGAAAAGAACCGGGAGCCCGAGTGGTTGCTTGAATTCCGCTTGGCTGCCTATCGGCGCTGGCTGATGATGGACGAGCCCGACTGGGCACTGTTGAACATTCCTCCCATCGATTACCAAGATCAATATTATTATGCGCGCCCAAAAAGCTTGGCCGCGCGGCCAAAATCGTTGGACGAGGTCGACCCGAAGCTGCTTGCGACCTACAAAAAGCTCGGCATCCCTCTGAAAGAGCAGGAAATTCTTGCCGGCGTTGCAGGGGCGCGCAAGGTTGCCGTCGATGCTGTGTTCGACTCGGTCAGCGTGGCGACGACCTTCAAGGACGAACTCAAAAAAGCTGGGGTGATTTTTTGTTCGATCTCGGAAGCAGTGCAAGAATACCCTAACTTAGTGCGCCAATATTTGGGTTCGGTCGTTCCAATTACCGACAATTTCTTTGCCACCTTGAATTCAGCGGTGTTCTCCGATGGCAGCTTTGTTTACGTCCCGCCTGGGGTGCGTTGCCCGATGGAGCTTTCAACCTATTTCCGGATCAATGCTGAAAAAACCGGGCAATTTGAGCGCACTCTAATCATTGCTGATAAAGGCTCGTACGTCAGCTACCTCGAGGGCTGCACCGCGCCAAAGCGCGACACCCATCAATTGCACGCCGCGGTTGTGGAATTGATCGCGCTTGAGGATGCAGAAATCAAATATTCCACGGTGCAGAATTGGTATCCGGGCGACGAGGAAGGGCGTGGCGGGATTTACAATTTTGTCACCAAACGGGCCGATTGCCGCGGCGCCCGTTCGAAAGTGATGTGGACCCAGGTTGAAACCGGCAGCGCCATTACCTGGAAATACCCCTCCTGCATCCTGCGCGGCGATGAAAGCCAAGGCGAGTTTTATTCGGTTGCAATCACGAACAATTATCAGCAGGCCGATACCGGAACAAAAATGATCCACCTTGGCCGCAACACGCGCTCGCGGATCGTGTCGAAAGGAATTTCGGCCGGGCATGCGCAAAACACCTATCGGGGGTTGGTGTCGATCCACCCGCGCGCGACCGGGTCACAGAATTACACGCAATGCGACAGCCTGCTCATTGGCAACAACTGCGGCGCCCACACGGTGCCCTATATCGAGGTGCGCAACAGCACGTCGAAGGTTGAGCACGAAGCGACCACCTCGAAAATTGCCGAAGATCAGCTGTTTTACTGCCGCGCCCGCGGCATGACCGAGGAAGAGGCAGTGGCGCTTGTGGTCAATGGGTTCTGTCGGGAGGTTTTGCAAGCGTTACCGATGGAATTTGCCATGGAGGCGCAAGCGCTCGTTGCCATCAGCCTCGAAGGCTCGGTTGGCTGAGCTGAGGCGCAAGCGAAGCAATCTGGCTCCAACGCCGACCTCGGCCTGATCTGGTTCGTTTGGCTCAGCCGTTTGGCACGGCCGGCTTTCGAAGGGCCCGCAGACTTTCAAAATTCGCCGCGTAGATTGGCCTCGAAACAAAACGACGTGTGGGGATGACAATGACCGCACTGCTTGAAATTGATAATTTGCATGTCCGCCTCGAAGGTGACGGCAAACCTATTTTAAAAGGCCTAAACTTGACCGTGAATGCAGGGGAGGTCCATGCCCTCATGGGGCCGAATGGCTCGGGGAAGTCGACCTTGGCCTATGTGTTGGCTGGGCGCGAAGGCTACGACGTGACCGAGGGTTCGGTCCGTTATCACGGGCGTGATCTTCTTGCCCTTGAGCCCGAAGAACGGGCCGCAGCCGGCGTTTTTCTGGCCTTTCAATACCCGGTTGAGATCCCCGGCGTCGGCAATATGACGTTTTTGCGCACCGCCCTTAATGCACAGCGTAAAGCGCGCGGCGAGCCCGAAGTCAGCGCCGCAGAATTTTTGAAACTCGTGCGCGAAAAGGCAAAGATGCTTGCCATTGACGCCGAAATGCTCAAGCGGCCTGTCAATGTGGGCTTCTCGGGCGGGGAGAAGAAGCGCAACGAAATTCTGCAAATGGCCGTGCTTGAGCCCAAGCTCTGCATCCTTGACGAGACGGACTCAGGACTCGATGTCGATGCGATGAAGCTTGTCGCTGAGGGGGTAAACGCACTGCGTGGCCCCGAGCGTGGCTTTGTTGTGATCACCCATTACCAGCGCCTGCTTGACCATATGGTGCCAGATGTCGTGCATATTTTGGCCGACGGGCGGATTGTTCGCACGGGCGGCCCTGAACTTGCGCTCGAGGTTGAGCGGAATGGCTATGCGGAAATTTTGGCCGAAGCGGGGGTGACGGCATGAGCGGTCAGACGATGGCAGCGGATGTGCTCAAGCCGAAAGCCGCCCGCGCCCTCGCCAAGGCCGAGGCGACGGCGGCGCGGTTGGCTCAGGTCATTCTTCCCCAAGAGGGGGCCCTTTGGATGCGACGGGCGCGGCAGGCAGCCTTAGAGCGTGTGCGACGCTTGGGCTTGCCGGACCGGCGCGATGAATATTGGCGTTTTACCGACCCGGCATCTTTTTTTACCCCCGAAACGCCGGAAGCAGCCGTCTTTCAGATAACCGATGAAGCACCGGTCTTTGACGGCTTCGATCGGCTCAAGCTTGTCTTCGTCGATGGGAGGTTTGACCCCGCACATTCTGACCCACTTGCGCTCTCAGGGGTCGAGATTGTTCCGCTTGCGCAAGCGAGCAACGCCGATTGGCCTTGGGTTGCGGCACTTTACGGTGCGCTTGAGGCCAAAGGCCAAACCCCCATCCCGCGGCCGCTTGCGGCACTCAACACGGCGCTTGCCCGTGAGGGGTGTGCAATCCGCGTCACTGCGGCCGCGCCAAAGCCAATCGCGTTGATCTACAGGCGGCAAGCGCCGCAGAGCGATGCGCTGGTCCATCACGTCGTTCGGCTTGAGGAGGGGGCAAGACTGACGCTGCTTGAAAACGGGCCGCTTGCGGCGCGCGGCTCGGTTGTGATGGAAGTTGACCTTGCCCCCGGTGCGCGCCTCGATCACGTGCGCGCGCAAGGGCGCGATCACGCGCGGCGCACCCACACCCATCTTTTCGCCCGGCTTGGCGCAACCGCCGAGTTCAGAACCTTTACCCTAACCGTCAACGGCGCTCTTGTGCGTAATGAAGCGGTCATTGAGCTCGCGGGCGAAGGGGCACGTGCGCATCTTGCGGGGGCTGCCTTGGGCGATGGTGCCTTTCACCATGATGACACGATTTTTGTGCATCACGTCGCGTCTTCATGCGAAAGCCGGCAGGTGTTCAAGAAGGTGTTGCGCAATGGCGCAGTTGGGGTTTTCCAAGGCAAAATCCTGGTCGAGCCCAGTGCGCAAAAAACCGATGGCTATCAGCTGAGCCAGGGCCTTCTGCTTGATGAAAAAAGCCAATTCCTGGCCAAACCCGAGCTTCAGATTTATGCCGACGACGTGAAATGTTCCCATGGCTCAACGGCGGGAACGCTCGATCCGATTCAGCTTCATTATCTGAGGACACGGGGCATCCCGGCGGCTGAGGCGCGGCTTTTGCTTGTGCTCGCCTTTTTGGGAGAGGCGCTCGATGAAATTGCCGAGCCGGCTCTCGCCGATGATCTGCGCGAGCGGCTTCTTGGCTGGCTCAAGCGTCACGGAGCGTGAGGGATGTCGCTTTCGGCGGCAATCCTGGCAACGTGGCGTCGGCCGTACAGGGTTGTTGCGGCGCTTTTGCAGCAAGAGCGAAACGAAGGCCGTTTGTTGGTCTTTTTGCTTGTTGCTTTGGGGTTGATCTTTCTGGCGCAAATCCCTCGGCTTGAGCGTGCGGCCAGCGCCGAAGTCCCGTTTGAGGCGTTGCTCGTTGGCGCGCTTTTTGCTCTTTTGATGCTTGCGCCGGTCTTGTTCTATTTGCTCGCGCTCGTGCTCACTGGGCTTTTGCGGCTCATTGCACCGGTTGAAGGTTATGCCGTTCGGTTTGCGCTGTTTTGGGCCTTGTTCTCAACTGCCCCGCTCGTGTTGGCCCAAGCCGCAGTTGATGCGATGTTTGGCCTGGCTCATCTAACTTTGGCCGTCGGGATCGGCATCTTTGTGCTTTTTGTCGTTATTTTGGGAGTGGGGATCTCCGCGGCGCTTGCCGCCGCAAAGAGGAGCGCCTAAGCGATGAGCATGTCAGCGCACGATCCCCTTTCATCACTTTTTGAACTTGTCCGCGAGTCTTTTCGAAACCCGCGTGGCGCGGGCGAGGCTTTGCTTCGCCTCGAGATCCCGCTTCAGGCCCGGTGGTTTACGCTTCTCGCTGCGGTGGCAGCAGGGACAGTTCTTGCGTACTTGATCCCCGCGCTGGCTGGCCGGCTACAAGACATGCCGGCGCCGTTATTTGCTGCATCGTTTCAGGTTGGCGTCAATGTCTTTGCGGCGTTGTTGGTGACGCAAATTGGCCGCCTGTTTGGGGGGCAGGGACGTTTTAAAGATGCACTGTTGCTGGTTGCCTGGCTGCAAATGCTGATGGTGCTCGTTCAGGCGGCGCAGGTGGTTTTGCTGTTTGTGGCGCCCCCGCTTGGGGGTTTTTTCCTCATTGTTATCATCGGGCTTTTCTTCTGGTTTTTGGTCGGCTTTGTGCAGGCGTTGCATGGCTTTACCCAGCCTTTGTTCGTTTTTTTGGGAATCTTAGTTACGCTTTTCGTGTCGGCTTTTGTGCTCTCCTCTGTCTTCGTGCTTCTTGGCCTGGCGCCTGCCGGCTTGTAGCCAATGCTTGAGTGCGCCATGTATGATGTAGAAGCAATTCGACGCGATTTTCCGATCCTCTCGCGTCAGGTGAATGGGCGGCCGCTTGTCTACCTTGACAATGGGGCGAGCGCGCAGAAACCGAAGGCCGTGATCGATGCAATCGCGCGCGCCTATTCTTACGAATATGCCAACGTACATAGGGGCTTGCATTATTTGAGCACGGTCGCGACCGAGGCCTACGAGGCCGTCCGCGAAAAGATTGCGCGATTTCTCAATGCCGCTAAGCTTGAGGAGATCATTTTCACCTCGGGCACGACCGAAGGGATCAATCTGGTTTCTTATGCCTGGGCCGCCCCACGAATGGAGCCCGGGGATGAGATCATTTTGTCAGTTATGGAGCACCACGCCAATATTGTGCCCTGGCATTTTCTTCGCGAGCGGCAAGGGGTGGTGCTGAAATGGGTTGATATCGAACCCGACGGCAGCCTGGACCCGGAACGGGTTTTTGCCGCAATTAGCCCGCGCACGAAGCTCATTGCGATCACCCATATGTCCAATGTGCTCGGCACGATTGTTGATATAAAGACCATTGCTGCGGGGGCACGGGCGCGGGGAATTCCGGTTTTGGCCGACGGAAGCCAAGCGGCCGTCCATTTGCCGGTGGATGTCCAAGCTTTAGGCGTCGATTTCTATCCTATCACCGGGCATAAGCTTTATGGGCCCTCAGGGTCTGGCGCGATTTATATTCGAGCGGAGCGGCAAGCCGAAATGCGCCCGTTTCTTGGCGGCGGAGATATGATTGCGGAGGTTACCCGCGAGCGCGTGACCTATGCCGATCCGCCGCTCAAATTCGAGGCCGGAACACCGAGCATTGTCAACCAGATCGGGCTTGGGGTGGCGCTTGATTATTTGATGACGCTTGGGATGGACAAAATCGCCGCCCATGAACAGGCGCTAGCGGCGTATGCGCGCAAGCGGCTTTTGGCGTTGCCCTGGCTAACGGTGCACGGCGATGCAAAGGCGCGCGGCGCAATTTTTAGCTTCACAATGCCCGGTGCGCATGCGCATGATTTGTCCACAATCCTCGACAAGTGCGGAATTGCCGTGCGGGCGGGAACCCATTGTGCCATGCCGCTTTTGCAGCGTCTTGGGGTTTCGGCAAGCTGTCGTGCCTCCTTTGGGCTTTACAACACGCTCGCCGAGGTTGACGCTTTGGTCGAGGGTCTCGAGTTTTGTCGGTCGCTTTTTGCGTGAGCAGAGCTTCGCCCACGTGCGCGCGTCGCCAATCGCGTGATTGCGGACGCTCGGCCTTTGTGGCCGCTGCGTTCACGTGCGCGCGGCGACAATCGCGGCGGGTGCATTTTGCCCGCGGTTTCGCTGATGCGGCGCGGGAGTGGTCTCTCTAAGCGCGTGCGCTGGAGACCGGTGGGCGCACGCACCCTCAGCAAAGCCCGTCAGGGGCATTGCGCAGCCTTCCCTCACTCGGTATAAGGTTTTTAGGCACCCGTAGCTCAGTTGGATAGAGTGCTGCCCTCCGAAGGCAGAGGTCAGAGGTTCGAATCCTCTCGGGTGCGCCAGTATTTTCTGTGAAGTGCTTGATTTCGCGCGCTTTTTCCTTCGAAGCGGCGCGTTTGTTCCACAAAATTTCCCGCCATGACCCGATGCTCCCGCGGCTCCGGCGGAAGTCTGTGGTGCGCGCAGAAGTTCCCATTTCGCGTGGGCCAAATCTCCCACGGGGTCTGGCGTTGGTGTGGCCCTGAGCCATGCCGTCAGCGCATAGCTTATGGCTGGCGGTCATTCTTTGTCGCTGAGGTCGATGAGCTCATGGATGTTGAGGATGCGGGAGACATCGGGCCGGCCGCCTGCGGTTTCGAAATCGACAACGACGATGAAGACCGTGTCGAAGGGGTTTTCGTGGGTCTTGAGGATTTCGGCCTTGATGCGCCGCCGCTCTGGTCCACCCCTCGCGCCGCGGCTGATTTGTTTTCGTGGGACTTGAGGATCTCGGCCTTGATGCGCTGGTCGATCAGGTTGGAGACAGAGACCAGGGGCCGCGCCATCCTGTCGGTTTTCTCGTTGAGGCCCTTGTCGGGGGGACGTTTGCCGACTTTCGGATCGGCGAAACGCGATTGGCTTGGCCGCATCAACACCCGCCGCAGAACTGAGCCCGAACGCTTTTCGAATTCTCGTCGCTCGGCCTTAGCATTTTTGACGAGGGTTCGTGCTTCTGGGGCCTTAACGACAAGCTCCTGGATGACCCTGCCATCGGCATTTCGAGCAGAGATCGTGAACGCCCCCTCGCAATCAGACGCAAGTGCCTGCACCCCATCGGCGATAATCTTCGTGTTGCGGTGTGGCATTGGGCGCGCGGCCCCGCTTCGGCAATAGCGCCCGCGCGATATTTTTGAGATGCTCAACAAAGCTGACACCAGTGTTGGTCGCCTCCGCGGTCGCGATGATGGGCCCCAGAAACCGCGGCAAGCTCGAGGATGATCGCGCCTTGCGGCGATCGAGGCTCCAAAGGGGTTTTGTTGATATCAAGCCCTGGGCGCGTGGTCCGAAGAAGCCCCTGATGCTCCGGGGCGAGAGCTTCGAGCGCGGTGCTGAATCCCAGCAGATCAATCGGCTCGGCGTCGTGGTATTCCACCAAAATCTGCGCGCCGTCGGCTTCTTTGTCATGCGCTTGCCTCACGCGCACTCTTAACTTCTAACTGACTGAAGAGCGCTGGCAGACGCGATCCGATGGTGCTGACATTGTCCTTCGCGCGCGTCTGTGACTAAAGCAATCCTCGCGTGTTGATCCGCCGCGGCCGTTCGACGGGCGTCAATGCGGGTCAGTTTGACAGGGGTTGAACAGCGGTTAAACCCTCAGAGAATAGTCAGGTGTCGCGGTCCAGAGAGGCGCCGCACAGTTTCGTTCAGCGCGGCAACGAAATTCTTGGAAGGAAAAGGTGGCGTCCCTCGAAACCTTTCATGACCGGAGATCTGGTGCACCAGTCTGACGGGAGATCCAGGTCTTTCTTTCCCCCGACCAGCGGCGCCTCGGCTTGCGTTCGTGTGCCGAAAATGGAACACATGCAAGCGGGGCCGTTTGGCGAAGCGTAGGTGCTCCAGACCTTAAGTTCGGAGGGAGTGCCAGTCCGTCGATGGATTGTAACAAGGGGTCACCGGTCGATCTGAAAACACAGTCGCCGAACCCGCCCGCGCGTCGTTGCTCCATCCTTTCGATCACGGAGCGCGTTGCGCTGGAGAACCGCAGGAGAAAGATGACAATGCGACGGAATGCTTGCGTGTCTCCAGGATTTAGCTTTGCTGCGAGCGCCTCTGACATCGGGCTCTCTCGGACCTCCTTAACCACGCAGTGAACCCCATGTTTCCGGTATTTTTCGAAGACCGCCTCAAGGGCCGAATGATCGGTTCGTCATCCTATCACTTCCATCGATGCCCCAACCAGACAATCCGGCCGAGAGGCCTGATGCGGTTTGCCTCGGCCTCGAAGCGGGGCTCGGACGGGTGGTCTTTGGCATTGCCGGAGACGAGGATCAGGCGTTTCTTCGCGACGATCCGGATGCGCTTGAGGCGCAGCGCGCCGTCCATGTCGATGAGCGCGAAGACCTCGCTTTCGGACCACTCGGCCCGCTCTTGGTCGATGAGGGCCAGATCGCCGACGCAAAGGGTGGGCAGCATGATTTTGCCGATCAGGGTGTAAGCATGGCACACTCGGGCCTGAAACCAAGCTTGCTGAGCCGGTCGCGGGAAAGGCGCGCTTACCCGCCACGTCGGGCGCCTCCGCGGCAAAGGCGCCCACGCTCGCCTCAAGTGCAAGCTTCGGGATCGCCACGTATTTGTCGTTGTCGATCGCGCTGGCCGGGTTTCGGGGGACTGGGTGCGCGGGGAGCCGATGGAGAACTCGATGTTCAAAGCCTTCGCACGCGCTTCGATGTTGGAAAAGCGTGGCTCAGGTTGGACAGGACCGACCTGATGACGCTTACAGGCAAGTCGACTGGAGCTGCAAACGGGCGGAGACCGTGCTTTTGCACGGGCTCCTCGACCTGGTGTTTCAGGAACTTACGTGCGAATCGTGTCATCTGCGCCACATAGCATGTGTTCGCTGACGTGTCGTTTTCGTTCGTACACATCTCGCCGTGTCGTGGATCACACAGCCGACCATCGTGCCAAGCTGATCCGGATGCTGGCCGCACATGTCGGCAGATGGTCTCCGAGCACGAGCTCTCAAATCGTCTCCGGTCGTTAAGCCCCGCTGAACCGCATGGAAAACAAGGAGGCCGCGGTCGCTGCGCATCGGATCACGATCGAGCGGGCAGCGCGAATCGCTGAGCGCATCAGCGAAATATGGCCCGCCGATCTCGAATGGCCGCGCGACCTCCTTGCCCGTCGAAATCCAACAGGGAGGCCGCCTGATGCTGCCCTTTGCGCCCCCTCGCCATCGGATCGCGCTGGCAATCCACCCCGAGTTGGCACGGTGCCCGAGCACAGGCTGCCGCTGGTGTTCCGCTCGCTGCGGGCGTCGCGGAGGATCCGTGCAGAGCTGCCAGCGGGGCCATGGAGCGGCTGCCGCCAGTGTTCCGCTCGCTGCGGGCGTCGCGGTTCGGCGCGCAGACACGCGCAGACAGATGAGTCGTCGAGGGCCTCGTTCCCGATCATCGAGAAGCTGGGCGGCCGGAACGCGGTTGCCGTACGCCTCTTCAGGGCGTTGTCGGGACGAAGCGTGCGATCATCGGCGACACGGTGCTGCTGTGGTGCGCGCGGGCGAGCATCCCCGGCTACGTGCTCAATCAGCTTCTGGCGCTCGCCGAGCGCGAGCAGAACGCGGTCTCTGTCGATGCTCTGCGCCCGATCCGGATATCCCGCAGGAACCCGAAGAGAAGGCCGCCTGATGCTGGGGCAGGTGTGGCGGGCGCTGCGGCGGCTTAAGGTTCACTGGCTTGGCAAGCTGATCGGGGCGGGTTCGCTGGTTTTGATGTTCTGGATCGATATTGTCATTGCGGGGCTCTGGCAATGACGGTGCAAGTTCTTCCGGGCCTGGCAAGTGCTGGATGTGGATCATGGCGCTCGTCGCCGAGGTCACCCGTGCCCGGTGCGCGACGCTGGGCGCGCATAGCCATGACGAAGAGCTCACTGCGGTGCGCGCCGAAAAGCGCGCCGCCGATGCGCTGGTCTCCGAGCTCGCTCTGCTCGCCCAGCATTGCATGCTCGAGGAGATCGGCGATTATCTGACGTGTCATCACAGCCGCGCGGGCCGCTGTGTGATGCGGTGCTGGCTGACCTTGTCCGAGATCGCCGAAACCGCCCTGCCGGGCCAGCCGAAGGGCCGGAGAGGCCTTGCAGAAAAAGCCCGGCGTGAGGGCTGGGCAGCGCGGTCGGGTCTTGTGCGCATCAGTGGCGGCGCCGGGGGCGGGATGAAAAACAGCATCAACATCCTGCCCAGTGAGGTCCGTGTGGCCTGGATTGCGCGCCATGCCCTGGCGCCAAAGGCAGCCCTGGCGCTGCATTTGTATGAAGGATACGCTCACGGGGCGCGCGTGCAAAGCGATGCCCGGCTCTGGGTTCTGAACGCCTTCGCCGCGAGCTCGTATGCTTTACGGCACGCTCGAATGGACCGCGGGCGCCTATGCCGAGCGGCTGGCCGGGGTGCTTGCGCATGATCTGGTGGGTGACCTTGCCTTCTTGACCCTGCTTGAGCCGCCCATCCGCCCGATTGCGGCTGGCGATCGTTTCATTGCGCAAGCGGGCTGCGACACGTTCATCGAGACCTGTGCGGCGAACGTCGCCAATGTCGCCAACTTCCGCGGCTTCCCGCACATTCTGAGGCAGAACACGGTGCTGCGCGACCCGATGCGGGCTGGCGGGCGCGACGGTGCGGTGCTCTCGTTTGGATCAGGTATCTGGAATGTGGCTTCCGCGTTTCGTTTGGCCTGTATCAGCCAGGGGAATGATCTTGAGACCGGCCCACGCCAGAGCGCAGGCGGCTGCAAACAGGGCGAGCGCGATGCCGAGGGCAGCGAAGGCCTTCTCGTTCAGCCACACACAGAGAATGGCCGTTATCACCGACATCAGACCTGTAAGGAGCGGCCCGAACCTTGGGTCGAGGGCGCGACGCGACAGGTCTGGCGCAATCCAAAAGCCGATGACTGCGTTGCCAGCGAGCCAGATCGGGCTCAAGGGGCCGAGCGAAACCTGAACGGGCTCGGGAAGCCATACAGCTCCGAACCCGATGGGCGGAGACAGGGCATCGGTTGAAAGATGCACGGCCAGCCCGACCATTGCGCCTAACACCGGTGCGGCGCCGTGGTGACGTTCCACGGCCAGAAAGAGAAGCGCGGGCAGAATTGAATGCGTGATGATGGAACGGTGATGCAGAACCGGGACCAACAGGATATCGAGGTCGGGGACGGGCAGAAACACGTATACGCACCCTGCAAACCAAAGAATGCGCCCCATCGCGGAGCGAGATTCGTTGACCCTCATGCCGAAGACGCGTCGCCCGACCAGACGCAACATGCTTGTTGTTCACCTCAGTCAGCAAGATGATGGCAGATCAGGTCGTTTGGGTAAAGCGGATCGTTGCGCCGGAAGTCGTCAGTGCCGAAGCGGGCCTGGCTCGGCACGCACCATCGCGATCAGGCGAGCCGCAGGGGTGTCGGCTGCGATCGCTTCGGGCTTGCGGGCGGCGCAAGGGCTCAATCTGCGGCTTTACGACGGTATCGCCTGGCAAGCCCTGGCGCTTGCGCTCGGGGCTCGGGGTGCTCTGAACCGGGCCAAGGTGTTGAGCGAAGCGCTCAGGCCCCTCTCAGACGCTCGCATCGCGCGCACGATCGCAATCCCCGCGCGCGCGATTGTGCGCGCGGTCTCGACCCGCTCCGGCACAACGATCCTCGGCGCGAGCGCCTACAAATGCGGGATCGCAGGCGCCCCCGCCAAATTCGGCGGCAACCGCGGCATTGCCGCCGTGGCCTCGAACATCGCCGCAATCGGCCCGCAGGCGTTTTACGCCGCCATGCCCATCGTGCTTACCACCAATGGCCGCGCTTTCACCGGGGGCGTGGTGCGCATGGCCATCCACCTTGTCACATTCGTTGCCCTGGTACCCAGATGAAGCATTTCCTGTGCCTCAAGACCCGCGGGTTTCTCAGCGAAACGCAGGTTCTGACTGCGGCGCGCTTTTTCAAGAACCCGAATGCTTTCAACCTCGCCCTCGCGCTCTTGCGCATCGAGCGCGAGATCATCATCGGCGAGGTGCCGCTTGAGACGCTCGGGGAAAGCCGCGGCTCGGCGGCGCGCTCGGCCAAAACGCTGTTGTCGGTTGCTTCGGCATGCGATCGAAGCAACCGACGGCATGTTCTGGCCCGAGGTCTCGAAACGCGACGAACAGGACATGCTCGCCGATCTCGAAGAGCGCGACGGCGAGGAGCTGCGCGAGCTAAACCTACGGTACAAACTGACCCGCCAGCAGGGTCTCGTGCTTGCCGAACACAATCGCAATTTCGGCAAGATTATCCCCGACGGACAGCTGCTTCGGCGGCGGCATCACAACCCTGCCGATGCGCCCGAGAGCATCCAGAATTCGCTGAAGTCGCTCATCTTACAGATCCGCACGGCCATCGCCCGCGACACACTGACAATCCGCTGCCTTTGTCTTCTCGGCTTTGAGCTCAAAGAGGAGAACCCGAGCGTCACCGCTGACCGCGTTGCCAAATGGCAAAAGCGGCGCGCCTAGAGCTGGAGCTAAGAGCGGATTGCGCCGAAATTCAGCCGCCACCGCGCGACGATCTTCTGTGCCGGCCACGCGGCCGAGCCCACCGGGGGCCGAGTTCTGGACCAGACGAATAACGAAAAGACGTCGCCCGCGCCGCGCAAAAAGGTCAGCATTGCTGCTATAAATACAAGCTTCGTTATAAAAAAGGCGTAAGAATGAACACGGTGGAAAATGGAACGACAGCCTTAACGATGCGCCTGCCGTAGATCGTTCTGACAGCGCAAAAAAACACAATATCAACCGTTTAAACGCTCCTCACCGGCCCAGTCACCGCGCCGCCCGCGGTCCGCGCCACGATCTGAGGAGGGTTCAAAATGTCCCAAACACCCGTTCGGTCACACGCCGCGCCCGCCCACACCACCGCGCCCACTGATCTCTCGCTAAATCCCATTCCTTCTGGCCTCTTCCGAAATTTCCGCGGTCAAAAACCAACCTCGGACACGTTTCTTGCGCGTGACAAAAGGGCGCATCGTTTCAGCCGATGCTCACACGCCTAAGAACACGCATACCGGTTTAAAAGTCGCAAAGCGCGTGGGGCAGGTCTTAGAAATTTTGCCTTTCAAGTCTTTATAGGCCAATCGTGGCGGAGAGGGTGGGATTCGAACCCACGGTGGGGTTGCCCCCACAACGGTTTTCGAGACCGCCCCGTTCGACCGCTCCGGCACCTCTCCCGCTGTCTCTCGTCTACTGGCGTTGCAGAAGGAGTGCAAGCGGTTCATGGCTAAGGCAGCCCACCAATCAGTGCCTCGCGCCGCACCGCCGCTTCACATGGCTTTGGTCGTTTCATAACCTGCGCACAATGCCCCCCGGTTGAAAAGGCCATAAACTTTCGGCGCTTGGGCGCTTGGCCACCGCAAGCCTCAAAACCCGTGCGTCCGAGACGCCCAAACGGTGCTTAAGCGGGCTATTCAAACTTGACCGAAGATGCGTTCACGCAAATTGCTCCGGCGCTCCGGCCCGCAAAGGTGCGCCGTGACACGCGGCTAAAAACCTTGCCCTGGGTGAGCCGTGGTGAGCACGCCTTGGGCTGGGGTCCCGTTGTGCGTTGGGCTACCTCGATCAGGCGCGTTCGCTCTGAACGGTTCAGATGGCTATCCCTTTCGTCGTTCAGCCTCGTGTTTGCGCAGACTCCGCGCCCTTGAAACGATGCCGCGCCATTCGCGCAAACAGAAGCCCGCGCGCCACGGCCAGGGCCTTTAGGGAGACGTGCCGTCAAGGCGAGGCAAGCGCGCAACCCGCCTTCTTTATGGCTTACACGGCGCCTCTCGCTTGAGCGCCTGCGGCTGACTTGCATTCGGAGTGTGACCAGCCGCAAACGATAGCGGACATCTCGCACAAAATGACTCGTGGGATCTTTCTTTCGTCTGTGCTTTGCCGTATGGCCGCCGGTGCTCAGGCTTTGCCGGGCATGGAGGGAAAGATGGGCTATCGTGTCGTCGTCGCTGGAGCCACGGGAAATGTTGGGCGAGAGATGTTGACGATCCTTGCCGAGCGCGCCTTCCCGGTTGATGAGATCGCCGCGCTTGCAAGCCGCCGGAGCCTTGGAACAGAGGTCAGCTTCGGTGACAAAACGCTCAAGTGCCAGGATATTGCGCAATTCGATTTCAGGGGTTGGGATATCGCGCTGTTTGCCATAGGCTCTGAGGCGACCAAAACCTATGCGCCCAAAGCCGCCGCGGCCGGTTGCGTTGTGATCGATAATTCGTCTTTGTTCCGCTACGATCCGGAGATCCCGCTCGTTGTGCCCGAGGTCAACGCCGCCGAGGTTGCCAAATATCGCAACCGCAACATCATTGCCAATCCAAATTGCTCGACCGCACAGATGGTGGTGGCGCTCAAACCGCTGCACGATCGTGCACGGATCAAACGGGTGGTGGTGGCAACCTATCAATCCGTTTCTGGGGCCGGAAAAGAGGCCATGGATGAGCTCTGGGAACAAACCAAGGCAATCTACAACCCCACGGCCGAAGTCCCCCCGAACGTCTTTCAAAAACAAATCGCCTTCAACGTGATCCCGCAAATCGACGTCTTTATGGAAGACGGCTCGACCCGCGAGGAATGGAAAATGATGGTCGAAACCAAAAAAATCCTTGACCCTGCAATCAAGGTGACGGCAACATGCGTGCGGGTGCCGGTTTTT
>FWWL01006435.1_pt1 | contig 15672 bp, 4 predicted proteins | sample 2228331 | NCBI WGS metagenome assembly FWWL01 (sample SAMEA103939775, study PRJEB20133) | metagenome
CCCGCCATGCTATTGTGTGATTCGTATGATGATCGGACTGCTCTGAATCGAGCGGCCGTCCAGCTGGATTGTCTCCAAAACGTAGACATAAATGCCGGCCGGGACTACGGGGTCGGTGAAGGTGTAGGTTGTGCCCTGATTGGAGCCGGCATGTTCCGCGGGGATGATCTCCTCGTTGACCGCCTGCAGGCGGTTGCCGCCGGTGCGACGCAACACATTGAAGCCCAGGATCTGCGCCTCGTTGGCGGTTTGCCAGCTCAGCGTCACCTGGCCCTTGCCGGCTACTGCTCGGAAGTTCGTCACAGTGATGCCGGTCGGCCGGTAGATGCGCACGTACGCGGCGGCGCCCTGGGCCGGCTGCGAGGCGAGCGCCTCCAGCGGGCCGGGGCCATCGGGATCGAAGAGCGGCGCGGTGACGGTGATCCGGTTCGCCGTGCCCAGGCTGCCCTCGGTCTGCGTGTCCTCGCGGGCCGTGAACCAGACCGTGATGACCGTGCTGGCGCCCGGCGCCAGCAGGCCTGGGCCGCCGCGCGTCACGCTCAGCGCGTCGGTCCAGTTGATCACGCCGTCGTTGACGTGGTCATTGCTGTCGGGCCGCGCGAAGTCGCCGCCGAAGCCGTAGGTCATGAAGGTGTTGTTGTACGTGTCCTGCAGCGGCAGGCGGGCCAGCCAGGTCGCGCCGGTGTTCGTCACCCGGATGGTGAAGGTGATCGGCTCGCCCGGCCGCGTCGGATCCGCCATGGCCAGCTGCTTCGACACCGCGTAGCCCGATGGAATGTTCAGGCCGAAATCGGCCGTCAGTACGGCCTGGGTCGGCGTCACTGTGACGGTGTAGATCAGATCGGTCGGCGCGGTGGCGTACCAGTTGTAGAGCGCGCCGCCGGGCTGGAACTCGTCCGGGCTGATCGTCACTGTGTAGACGCCGGCCGCCAGCCCGCTGAACAGGTAGTCGCCCGCCGCGTTCGTGGCGGTGATCTGGCTGCCGCCGTTGAGCCACACGTCCACATTCGCGATCCCCGGCTCGCCTACGTCCTGCACGCCGTTGCCGTTCACGTCCCACCACACGCGATCGCCGATCTGGGCGTTGGCCTCCGGCTGGATCTGCACGCTGGCCTGGTCGGTCAGCGGGCCGAGGGGCTGTCCGAAGACATCCTGGCCGGCGGCCGTCGCGTTGTTGGTCGTGACGCCCGGCGTTGTGACCGCATCTGCGCGGAAGGCCACGGTCAGGCTGAGACTGGCGCCGGCCGCCAGCGGCAACGACGGCGAGATGTTCGTCGTCCAGACGATGAGGCCGGCGGCCTGGCTGTTCGCCGCGACGCTGAAGCCGACCGGCGTCAGCGCGCCGGCGTCGTATGTGTCGCTGATCGTCAGGCTGGCCAGCGGGGTGTCGCCGGTGTTGGTGATGCGGATCGTGAAGGTGATCGTATCGCCGATCGTGGCGAGGCCCGACGCCGGCGCGACCAGCGTCTTGCTCAGCGTCGCCGCGGGCGGCGGTACGTCCTCGAAGTCGCGGCCGGCCACATGTTGTCCAACCGCCAGGTTGACGGTGATGTTATCCGGATTGCCGCCGTCGCGGTCGGCCACGCTCAGGTAGCCGGGCAGGTTCGTTTCGATCACCTGGTAGAGGCCGGGCAACAGGTTGGTGAAGCTGTACTGACCGCTGGCGTTCGTCTGCTGGCCGGTCGTCGTGTCATCGGCCGTGCCCAGGATGCCGTCCGCGCCGGCATAGACCAGCGTGACTGTCACGCCGGCCAGCGGCGTCTCGCCGACGTCGGCGATGCCGTTGGCGTTCGGGCCGATCACCACCGCGCCGCCGATGCCGCCGAACACCTGCTGGTAGCCGAAGTCCTGGTTCGTCTGATCTGTCGTGATGTTGTTGATCGTGCGCGTCGTGGCCGTCGTCGGCGTGTATGAGCCATCGGGCAGGCTGCTGCTCACGGGCGAGATCGCCACATCGCTGCCCTGTGGGATGCCGGTGACGGTATACTGGCCGCTGGCATCCACCGTGGTCAGCACCGTGACGGCGGAACCGCCGGTCGGCGTGAAGGTGACCGAGACCCGGACGCCCGCGATTCCAGGTTCGCCCGCATCCCGCACGCCCAGGTTGGCCAGGTCCTTCCAGATCGTGCCGCTGACGCTGTAGGTGGGCGTGCTGGCGCGATAGCCGAAGTCCATGGTCAGGTCGCTGCCGCCGCCGCTGACCGTGGCCGTGCCCTGGCTGTCCAGTGTGGCGTCAGGGTCGCCGGTCTGGGTGAAGCCGGCGGGCAGCGGGATGGTGCCCGTGAGCACGCGCACGATGTACGTGCCGTCGGCCAGGCCCTCGAACAGATAGCCGCCGGTGGCCGTGGTGACAGTGCTGGCGAGCAAGGTCACGCCCGACGCGTCGTAAAGCTGCACGGTGACGCCCGGCAGGCCCGGCTCGCCGACATCTTGCACGCCGTCGCCGTTCGCATCGTTCCATACCCGGTCGCCCACTGCGCCGGTGGAGTCCACGCCGAAGAGGAGTGGGATATGGCTGTCCGGCCCGGCCTCGGCGACGACCTGATACGAGGCGGCCGTGGTCGCATCGGTCAGGTCGGGGTTTACCGCCAGCACAGATGGCTGGCTATAGGTGATGGTGTAGGTGCCTTCGGGCACGATGAAGACGAACTGGCCCGACGGGTCGGTCTGCGTGGTGCGGCTCACCGGCGTCCCGCTGGCGTCGAAGCCGGTCAGCGTGACGGTGATCGGCTCCAGGCGCTGTTCGCCCGCATCGGGCAGGCCGTTGCGGTCGTCATCCCAGAAGACGACCCCTTCCAGCCGCGCGCCCTCGTAGTAGCCGAAATCGGCGTCTACGTAGTCCTCCCCGGGCGCCAGGTTCACCGCCAGCACATCGGCCGTGGTCGGGATCAGCTCGCGATAGGCGCCGCCGGGGGTCGTCATGCTGTCCTCGTAGACGTCCACCAGGTACTTGCCGGCCGGCAGGTTGTCGAACGAGTAGAGGCCGCTGCCGTTCGTGAATGCGATGCCGACCTGGTAGTCGCCGCCGAGCGGGTCGAGCACGCCGTTGCCGTTGGCGTCGAAGTAGAGCAGCACGACCGCGCCGGCGATGGGCGCTTCGCCGCTGTCGAAGACGCCGTTGGCGTTGTCATCGCGCCAGACGGTGTCGCCGATCGAGCCGCCCCAGTTGAAGCCGAAATCGGCGGTAGGTACGACTGCAGTATCTGAAGGCACGACCACCGTCAGCGGGTTGTCGAGCGGGCTGGTGGCGCCGGCCACGCTCACCAGATCCATGGCCGCGGCCAGCGTGCTGGTCACGCCGTAGGGACTGGCGACGACGCTCGATGTGTCCACCAGCACGCGATAGGCGCCGGAATAAAGAGCCGTGAAGCTGTAGACGCCGGACGCGTCGGTCGTGGTGGTCGCCAGCAGGGTCGTTCCCGTGCTATCGTACAGCCGCACGGTGATGTCCGGCAGGCCCTCTTCGTCTGCGTCTAGCACGCCGTCCTCGTCCGCGTCGATCCAGATCGTGTCGCCGATGCGCGCCTGGCCGGGCGGCCGCAGGCCGAAGTCGGCGTCGTTCACGCCGGCGACGGTCGCGGTGCGGGTGAGCAGCACGGGCGTGGTGGCGTTGTAGCCCGCCGGAACGGTCGCCGGATTGAGGCTGACGTTGTAGCTGGCGCCTGCGGTGAGGCCGACGATGCGGTAGTAGCCGAGCGCGTCGGTTGTGGCGCAGACGGCCGCGCCGCCGCCGGTCGGCGTCGCGCATACCTCCACGCCTGCCAGCCCAGTCTCGCCGGGATCCTGCACGCCGTCGCCGTCCACGTCGGCCCATACGTAGTCGCCGATGTTGCCGGTGACCGCGGTCTGCACGGTGTTGCTCGGCTTGGGCGTGAGCGCGCCGCTGCCGTCAATCAGGGTGGCGCTGTTGTTCACCACGTTGACGCCGGGCGGGGTGTTGACCGTCACGCGGAAGGTGAGCGGCGGTACTACGATCACGCTCTCGGTGTTGGCCGCGGCGAACTGCGTGCCGCTGCCGCTGGCGCTGGCCGTGAAGGTGATCATGCCGGTTGCGTTCGCAGTCGTGCTCAGGGTGCAGTTCCAGCGGAAGTAGGCCAGCGTGCCGCTGATGACGTTCTGGCTGGCCGGCGTGGGGCCGGTGCAGACCGCGCTGGCGTTGCTGGCGGTGACGGTCAGCGGGTTGGTGGGCGCCACGTTGTTGACGTCGCCCGAGTTGGAGAGCAGCGCCATCGTGACGCTGATCGGCGCGCCGCTGCTGACCAGTGTGGGGGTCGCGTCCATAGCCGTCTGGCGCTCCACCGTGCCTGTGCCGGGCACGTAGACCAGGGCTGCGCCGAGCCCTGTGGCGGCCGGGGCGTTTGCCCGCGTCGTCCAGGTGTTCGTGGCAGGATCATAACGCCAGAAAGTCGTCGTCTTGCCCTGGAACGCGTAGAGATATGTGCCGTCGGTGACGAGCGCGCCGCCGTCCGTGATATTGCCCGGCGCGGGCGCCAGCGTCGTCCACACGCCCGTCGAGATGTCGTAGCGGTAGAAGCTCTTTTGACCGCCGCCTCGCGTGGCGTAGATGGTGTTGCCGATGCGCGCCAGGCCGGCGCCGCTGCCGATGCTGGCGGGCGTGTTCGCCAATGTGGTCCAGCTATTGGCCACCGGATCGTAGCGCCAGAAAGCGGTCTGGTTGTTGCCTTGCAGCGCGTAGATGTACGTGCCGTCGTTGGTCAACGCCCCGCCCTTGCCCACAGTGCCCGGCGCCGGCGCCATGGCTGACCAGCTATTCCCACTGATGTTGTAGCGCCAGAAGACGTTCTTGCGGCCGCCCTGGAAAGCATAAAGGTAATTCGCGCCGCCGACATTCAGGTAAGTGAGCGCGCCGCCATCTGAAACATTCCCAGGCGTATTGGCGCGCGCCGTCCAGGTGTTGGCCGTCAGATCATAGCGATAGAAGGTTTTCTGGCCGGCGCCGCGCAGACCATAGATGTACGCGCCATCGTAGGCCAGGGCGCCGCCGGTGCCGATATTGGCCGGCGCCGGAGCTTTGATTGCCCATGCGTTGGCGAGGGGGCCGTAGCGCCAGAAGTCGGGCTTGTTGGCCCCGCGGAAGGCATAGATGCCCGGCAGCGAGCCGCCGCTGACCACCTGGCCCACCGAGGCCGGGTTGTTGCTGCCCAGGTTCCACGTGACCACGTTGGCGCCGCCGCTCAGGCTCACCAGCAGGCTGTTGGACGTGCCGGTGGCGAACACGTAGCCGAGGCCGCCCTCGGCGTCGCCGTCGAAGGTGAACTCGCCCACCGTGGTCGGCGTGCAGGTGAAGGTGAAGAGCCGCGGTGTGCCCGCGATCACATCCTGCGGCGGGGCCGGCGTCGGGCCGCTGCACGTCGCATCGCCGCCGTTGACGGTCAGCGAGGGCGTCACCTGGGTGATCGTCTGCGTGGTGGTCAACTGCATCGTCACTGTGACCAGGCCGCCCACCGCGATCGCCGTCGGCGCCACCGTCAGGCTGATGCCGGTCGAGAAGGCGTCCCCTTCGTCAATGCCTGGCACGCGCGGCTGCGAGGTGTATGGGCCGTATGTGCCGCCGGCATTCGGGCTGCTGCCGGTGACGGTCACGAAGGTCGTGCCGGGCGGCAGCGGATCGGTGATCTTGACGTTGCTGAAGAGCGCATCCCCCTTGTAGTTGAGGGTGAGCGTGTAGAACAGCGTATCGCCCGGATTGGCCGACGTCCGGTTGACCTGCTTGGTCAGCGCCTGGTTGAAGGGAAAATCGGCCGTCGTGATGTCCTGGCCGGCTGCCAGGGTGAGCGCGATGCTCTCGACTGAGGCCAGGTAGGGGGGCGGCAGATCGGGATCGGCCGTGTCCACCGTCGCCACGTAGGCGCCCGGCCCCAGGCCGGCGAAGGTGTAGTAGCCGGTGACGCTGGTCGAGGTGGTGATGGTCGGTTCGTCGGGGTCAGCCAGGCCGTTGCCGTTCAGGTCGCGCGCCAGCGTCACCGTGATGTTCGGCAGGCCGGTCTCGCCCGCGTCGCACAGGGCGTTGCCGTTCGCATCGAAGCAGACCATGTCGCCGATGGAGCCGGGGGTCTGGCCGAAGTAACCGAAGTCCGCATCGGAGACCGCGTTGCCCTGGGCCGTGAAGTCGGCCGGGCCGACGGCCTGCGTGCTGCCGCCGGTGCTGGAGACGTATGGGGCGGCGAAGTGCGCGTCCACCGCGCTGCCTGGGCCATCGTCGGCCACAACGCTGTAGTTGCGCGTCGGGTCGAGGCCGGCGAAGGAGTAGTAGCCGGTGATGCTGGTGGTGGTCGTGATGACCAGGGCGTCGGCGCCCGCATCCACCACGCCGTTGCCGTTCGTGTCCTCGTAGAGGCTCAGCGTCACGCCGCTGATGCCCACATCGCTGCCGTCGAAGATGCCATCGTTGCCGATGTCCTCGAAGACGCGGTCGCCGATGCTGCCCGCGCCGCCCGGCCGGTAGCCGAAGTCAATCGTCAGGTCGGTCTGGTTGAGCGCCAGGTTCACGGCGGCCTGGCCGTTCAGCGCGCCCTCGGGGTCGGCGGTCACGGTGTAGCCGGATGGCTCGACCGGATCCACGCAGTAGGCGGCGGGGGTGTTCAACCCGGTGAAGAGATAGGCGCCTGCAGCGTCGGTCGTGGTGGTCGCGATCGGGCTGCCGGAGGGCGGACAGGCGCCTGCGTAGAGGTTGACCGTGACTCCGGCCATCCCCTCGTCCTCTGGATCGCGCACGCCGTCTCCGTCCCAGTCACGGAAGATCAGGTCGCCGATCGTGCCCGAAGCAACCGTCACGCACGCCTCCGAGCCGCTGGTGAGGGGCACGCCGTTCTGGACGGTCGTGAAGGTGTTACAGTGAACGCCGCCGGTGGCCGTGGCGCTGACCTGCGCGGTGAAGCGCAGTACCAGCGACTGGCCCGCGTTGAGCGCGGCCGGCACGGTGAAGATCGGCTGGTTGGGATTGGTCGCGTTCACGGCCGTCGCCGCAGTCACGTCCGCGCCGTTGATCGTGACGAGCTGCTTGCTGACGTAGGTGAAGCCGGACGGCAGATATTCGGTGATCTGCACCGGATTGCCCGTGGGTCCGCTGCCGATGTTGTCCACGGTGATGGTGTAGGTCAGGCTGCCGCCGGGCGTGACCGTCGTGGGGCCGGCGGTCTTGCGCTGCGTCAGGATCGGGATCGCGCCGGAGGGGGTGACCTCGGTAGCGCTGCCGGTGATCGTCTCGCCGGAGACGGTCTGGCCGGTCGCGGTGACGTTGTTCTCCAGCGGCCCGGACACTGTGGCCTTGATGGTGACGGTTGCCTCGAACTTCTGCCCGCGCAGCAGCGTGCCCACGTTCCAGGTCAGTGGGTTGGGGCCGCTGTTCTGGGCCGGCACCGCGCTGATGAAACTGACGCCGGCCGGCAGGGTGTCGCGTACCACGACGTTGTACAGGTCGTTGTCGCCCGCGTTGTAGATCTTGATCTTGTACTGGAAGGTCTCGCCGACCCGCACTACTTCGCGCGTGGCCGGCTTGCCCACCGCCAGACACGCCTGCCAGCTTACCCGCGTCGGCTCGTAGTAGCGCCACAGGTGGTCTTTGCCGTTGTCCGAGCCGCCCGCGTCGCCGCCGAAGGTGCCGCCGTTGAAGTAGGGGCAGCCGGAATTGTCAAGGAAGCCGCCTGGCCCGCGGGTGTAGTTGTCCACCCGGATCTTCACCCAGGCGTATTCGGGCACGTATTGCGTGGTCTGACCGATGCTCCAGCGGATCGCCTTTGGGCTGGTCGCGTCGCTCTGCGAGACGGTGGAGGTGAGCGGGGTGCTGGGGCTGAGATTGAAGCCGACCGCGCTGCCGTCCACCGAGGCGTAGCCGTTCACCGTGCTGAGCGAGCCGGCCTGATCGAAGGAGATGCGGCTGCCGTCGTAGCGGATGCGCTGCCACGGGCCCATCTGGTTGCTGGCCTCGCGCATGGCGGCCGCATCTTTGGCGCTGCTGCGCCAGTAGTCCCAGTCGAAGTCCCACGCGTAACCGCTCTGCGGCCCGGCCACGCCGTTCGCCAGGCCCCAGGGCGCGTTGCCGCGCTGATCGGGCGTGTCCACGATGGCGAGGATGGGCGCCTTGGCGCCGAACGCCAGCAGTTGCTCGGCGTCCCATTTGTTGAGTGGGACGATCACATCGCCGGAGTTGTTGGTGAGGGTGTTGTCGGACGTACCGGTGTTCTGGTCGTAGCCGCCCGATTCGACCCAGCTATCGTAGTTCGTGTCGGGATGGGTCGAGAAAAAGATGCCGGTGTCGCCGTAGACGCCGGCCACCGTGCCGCGCATCAGACCGGTGCCGTCGGCCACGGCCTTTTCGGTCACGCCGTTGATGTTCGGCCCCAGGGTCAGGCCGATCAGCTCAGGCTTGACCTTCGCGCCGATCGGCCCCGCGCCCACCGGGATCGGCGCCTGGCCCTTCATGGGGACCTTGTCGTAGCCGCTCAGGCCGTCGGTCGGGTTGCTGCCGGGGATGACGTAGGCCGCGTCGAGCACGGTGACGCCGTCGGGCACGTAGAAGTCAATGTAGCCGCCGACGCCCGTGGTGGTGCCGTCGCGCGGCACCACCTTGATGATCAGCCCCAGCTCATCGCCGACCTTCAGGAGCGGGCTGCCCGGCCCAAAGCCCGGATACCCCGGATCGAGTCCGGCAATGCGATTGTCCAGAAACGCCTGGGTGTCCGGGTCGAAGTACATGTAGACCATCTTGGTCTGCAAGTTGTGCGCGCTGGCGGTCGGCGCGCTGGCGCCGGGCAAGATGCCCTGGCCCAGGTTCAGCAGCAATGCCAGCACAGTAGCGATCGCCACCCAACCGAAGCGCCGCTGCGCCGCGTGAGCGGATTTGTAGTTCATCGAATGTCCCTCCTTGCCTGTGCTCAGGAGCTTGCTTGCAGTTCTACGATTGTCAGACGCCCAATTAGTGAGACGTTGAAATGTGCTTCAGAATGCGGATCATCTTCTGTAATTCTAAACGTAACGTTAGTCTGTTACAAATGTCATTACAAACACGCGCATTCATGTGAAAATAAGTATAACAGAAAACCGTGAAGAATTCGTGAAGGGACCACCTGGTAAGTCGTCAACCGGGCTCCGGTCGGGGCGACAATGGACATTGCATCTGCTGGAGACGATTGCTTTGCTTTTGCGAGCGGGCCAATGTATAATCAGCGATAGAAGCCACGCACTCTGTTCTCACGGCAGCGGATGATTGGAGGGAAAGCGATGCACAATAGGGGATGGTTGTTGTGCGGCATGGCGCTGGCGATGACGTTAGTCGTCGTTCTGGCAGCGACTTCGGCCGTGCAAGGCGCCCCTGATCTCCAGGTTCGCGGCAAGGTATTCTTCGACGTCAACGCGAACGGCATGCTCGATGGGGCAGAGGGGGGGACGGCGGGCGCTGTCGTGCGCCTGGTGCGCGACCTCAACGGCAATGGCCTGGCCGATCGCACCGATCCTGTGATAGCATGGACCACAACTGACGGGGCTGGCGAATACCGGCTCTTTGTCACAGAGAACGGCGCTTTCGTGGTGCAGCTCGATGTGCGCTCTCTGCCGACCGGCGAGCGATTGACTACGCCCGGTCAGCATGCATTCGTCGTGCTCCCTGACCGTCGCCGGGTGATCGCAACCGCGGCCGTGGACGATGGGACGGATGTCAGCACGCGCCAGCCGGCGACCGCCGAAGTTCTGCGGCCGGCGGGTGAACTCGCCAGCAGCGTGTTCTACGGCAAGAACTTCGGCCATGCCACGCAGCCGTACGTCGAAGGCCAGGTGATCATCGGTTTCAGACGGGGTGTTCCTGTTGTGGAGGCGGCGCAAGCCGTGATGGCGCGCAGCATCGAACTGGCCAGAGGAAGCGGTCGGCAGCCGGCGGCAGCGCCCCAGATTGTGCGGCAGATCCCCGCACTGAACGCCGTGGTCATCCAGAGCTCGGAGGCAGTCGCCGACGTTCTGCTGCAGGGATTGGCGTCCGATGGTCTGGTGCGCTATGCCGAGCGCAACTACCTGGCGTCCGGCGCCTACGAGCCCGACGATCCGGACTACAGCGATCTGGTCAAGAGTTACGGCCTGCGCAAGATCCATGCGGAGAGCGCCTGGGATGTCAGCCGCGGCAGCCCGACCATCACGGTGGCCGTGGTGGATTCGGGCATTTCGGCCGCACATCCTGAGCTGGCTGGCCGGATCGTCTCGGGCTATGATTTCGTCAACGGCGATGCCGATGCCAGCGACGATCAGGGCCACGGCACCCATGTGGCCGGCATCATCGCGGCCGCGATGGACAACGGCGAGGGGCTGACCGGTGTGGCGCCGGAAGTGAGCCTGATGCCGGTGAAGGCGCTGAACGCCATGAACACCGGCTCCTGGGCCGATATTGCCGCCGGGATCGTCTATGCCGCCGACCAGGGCGCGCAGATCATCAACCTGAGCCTGGGCGGTCCGGTGGATGACATGGTGTTGCTGGATGCCGTGCGCTACGCGGCCGGCAAGGGCGCGCTGCTGATCGCGGCGGCCGGCAATGTGCCCGACGGCGGCGCGTTCTACCCGGCCAGCTACCCCGAGGTGATGGCGGTCGGCGCGACCGACAGCAACGATGTGCGCTGGACCTCCTGCAATTACGGCGACTATCTGGACGTGGCTGCGCCGGGCGCCGGCATCTGGAGCACCTACTGGACAGCGGCCAGCCCGGCAACCTATATGTTCAAGAGCGGCACCTCGATGGCTGCCGGCTACGTGAGCGGCCTGGCCGCGCTGTTGTTGGCGGTCAATCCGACGTTGACGGCCGCCGACCTGCGCCAGATCATGCGCGAGACCGCGGACGACTTGGGCGAGCCAGGCCCCGATCTGCTGTACGGCGCCGGCCGCATCAACGCCGGAACCGCGCTGGGCGCAGCAGGGAGCTGGCTTCCCGCGACGCCGGCCCCGACGCCGACCGCCACACCGACGCCGACGGAAACGCCGACCGAGACGCCGACCCCCACGGCCACCTCGACGGCCACGCCGACCGCTACGGCTACTCCTGCGCCGTTGTTGGTGCGCCGGGTCAATGCCGGCGGCGTGACCTTCACCGATAGCCTGGGCCAGGTGTGGCCGGCCGATCAGGCGTACAGCGCAGGCGGCTGGGGCTATGTCGGCGGCGCGCTCAAGTCCTCCAGGAGTGCAGTCAATAATACCGCGGATGACACGCTCTATCGCACCTACCGGGAAGGTATGAGCGAATACCGCTTCACCGTCCCCAATGGCGCGTACCGGGTGACTCTGCGCTTTGCTGAATTCGCGACGACGAAGGCCGGCGCGCGCGTCATGCGGATCACGATCAACGGACTGCTGGTGGAAAGCGGGCTGGATGTCTTCAAGACCGTGGGAAAGGCCACCGCGCTCGACCGCAGCTACATTGTCGCAGATGCCGGCGGCCAGATAGTGATCGCGTTCGTGCAGGTGGGCGGCACGCTGAAGCCGATGGTCTCGGCCATCGAAGTGCAGGCGCTGGACGGCAGCATGCCGGTTCCCACCACGACCCCCATGCCGACCTTCACGCCGACGGCTACGGCCACGGCGACAGCGGTTCCGCCGATGTTGCGGGTCGGGGTGGATGTGGGCAGCAGCGCCGCCTACACCGATTCGCTCGGCCTGGTCTGGCTCGCCGATCAGAAATACGACGCCAGGAAAGCGCCGACCTGGGGCTATCAGGATGGCGCGGTCGGTTCGGTGGCGAGCGGCGACGATGCCATCGTAGACGGCAGGCTCTATTATACCTGGCGTGAGGACGGCGAGTTCAAGTATCTGGCCGATGTTTACCCCGGCGTCTATCGGATCGTGTTGCGCTTCGCCGAGTTCCAGGTGAACAAGGTCGGCGAGCGCGTGATTCAGGTCGCCATCGAGGGGCAGCAGGTCGAATCTGCGCTCGATATCTACGCGCTGGCAGGCGCCGGACAGCCATTGGAGCGGGTCTACACGGCAACCGTGACCGACGGCCAGTTGAACCTGGTCTTTTCCAGCAGCACGCGCAAGAAGGCGCTGGTCTCGGCCATCGCGGTCGAATGGGCGGCCGCATTGCCGCCGACCGCCACGCCGACGATCACGCCGAGCCCGACCCCGAGCCGGACGCCGACGCCGACCGCGACGCCGACGGCCACCGCGACGAGCGCCTCCTATGCCCGACGGGTGAACGCCGGCGGCGTCACTTTTACCGACAGCCAGGCGCGCGTCTGGTCGGCCGATCAGGCCTATGCGGCGGCCGGCTGGGGCTACGTGGCCGGCAGCGCCAAATCGTCCACGCTGGCCGTGGCGGGCACCGATGACGATCTGCTCTACCAGAAATATCGGGAGGGGATGAGCGCCTATCGCTTCACGGTGCCGAACGGCAGCTACCAGGTCACGTTGCGCTTTGCCGAGTTCGCGACGAGCAAGGCCGGCGACCGCGTCATGCGCATCGCCATGGAAGGGGCCGACGTGGAACTGGCCCTCGACGTGGCAAAGGCGGTCGGCAAGGCGGTCGCCCTGGACAGAACTTATACGGTCACGGTCAGCGACGGGGTTCTGGACATCACCTTCATCAAGGTGGGTGGCCGTTACGCCCCGATGGTGTCGGCGATCGAAGTGCGTTGAGGCATTGCCCGGCGCATGTTGTGTACGTTGTCATTGCGAGATCTGGAGTCTGGCCACGCAGGGGCGAGGTCTCCTCGCCCCCGGCCGTTCCATCCATGCACCTGAGATGACCATGAGCGAACCGGGCAGCACACACGGCCGGCGTACTGCAGCAGTGCGACGACGTCGCGCAACGCAGTACCGTACGTTTTTCTACCACGCGCCGATCGGCCTTTACCGCACCACGCGCGAGGGCCGCCTCCTGATGGCCAATCCCGCCCTGGCCCGACTCCTGGGGTACGCGGACGTGGATGAGCTTTTCGGGCTTCCTGTTTCTTCGTTTTATGTGGCTCCCGCCGATCGGATCGCCCAAATCGAGATCATCGAACGGACGCGGGCGCCGCTGGTGAGCGAGATCTGTCTGCGCCGCAAGGACGGCACTCCCATTTGGGCGCGCGATACCTTCAGCCCGGTATATGACGCCAGGGGGCGGTTGCTCTACTTCGAAGGCAGCCTGGAGGATGTGACCGAGCGTCGCCGCGCCGAGGAGACGGCGGCGCGGCTGAACCGTGCCTTGCGCGCGGTGATGCAGTGCAGCGAGGCCATCGTGCGTGCCCGCGATGAGGCCGGCCTGCTCGATCAGGTGTGCGGCATCCTCGTGGACGTGGGCGGCTATCGCCTGGCCTGGGTGGGCCGTGCCGAACAGGATGAGGCACACACCATTCGCCCCGTGGCCTGCCGCGGCCCGGCCCGGAGCTACGTGGACGAGATCACGGTGACCTGGGCTGACGCGCCCAGCGGCCACGGCCCGATGGGCAGCGCCATTCGTACTGGCCGACCCTTCCTCTCGCGCGATATCACTGCCGATCCCGCTTTCATTTGGGTTGAGCGGGCGCTTCGCCATGGCCTGCGTTCGGTGCTGGCCCTGCCTCTGCTCGTGCGCGGCCGTGCCGTGGCTGCCCTGGGCATCTATGCGGCCGAAGCCGATGCGTTCGACGCCGAGGAACTGCGCTTCCTCGAAACGCTGGCGCAAGACGTCTCGCTCGGCATTGCCTCATTGCGCAGTGACGCCGAACGCGATGAGCTCCTCGAAGCGCTTTTCGTCTCGGAACGCCGCTTGCGCGAAATGCTGGAAAGTGTACAATTGGCTGTGATCGCGCTGAACTGCGAGGGCGAGGTCACCTTTTGCAACGAGTACCTGGCGCGGGTGGTGGGCGCGCGGCGGCCGGAGGTCATCGGCCGCAACTGGCTGGAGCGTTTCGTTCCGGCCGACCAGCGATCGCACTTCGCCGCGATGTTCCAGGGCCTGTTGGAGGTCTCCTCGCAGTCAGCGCATTTCGAGAGTGACCTGCTGACCATGTCTGGCGAGCGGCGTACCATTTCCTGGAGCTTTACCACCACGCGCGACATCAACGCGCGCGTCATCGGCGTGACCGGCATCGGCGAGGACATCACCGACCGGCTGCGCATGGCTGCCGTCCGCGATGAGCTGATGACGCAGGTCGTGGCGGCCCATGAGCGCCTGCAGGCACTGTCGCGTCAGCTCGTGCGCGTGCAAGAAGAGGAGCGCCGTAACCTGGCCCGCGAGCTGCATGACGAGATCGGTCAGTCGTTGACCGCGCTCAAGATCATGCTCGACATGGCCCTCAGAGCGCCGGCCACCGCCGGCCTGCAGCTGCGTCAGGCCCAGGCGCTGTTGAACGAACTGATCGGCAAAGTGCGTCAGTTGTCGCTCGACCTGCGGCCCGGCATGTTGGACGACCTGGGCCTGCTGCCCGCATTGCTGTGGCTGCTGGACCGTTACACCCAACAGACCAACATCCAGGTCAGCTTTCATCACGCGCAGTTGGAGGATCGGCGCTTTGCGCCGGAGATCGAGACGGCCGCCTACCGGATCGTGCAGGAGGCACTCACCAACGTCGCACGTCACGCGCGGACCGATCGCGCGACGGTCGAGGTTGTGGCGTTGAATAGCACCCTTTCCGTGCAGGTGCGTGATGATGGCTGCGGTTTCGATCCGGCTGCAGCGTTGTCGGCCGGCTACGCGGCCGGCCTCTCAGGTCTGCGCGAGCGGGTTGCCCTGTTGAGCGGCCGCCTGGTCATCGAGTCGGCGCCCGGCCAGGGCACCTGCGTGCGGGCCGAACTGCCGATTGCTTGAGATGTTTTGCCTATGATCACGATTGTTCTGGCCGAAGACCATCGCATTGTACGTCAGGGCATCCGGCTGTTGCTGACCGCGGAGCCCGATTTCCGCATCGTCGGGGAGACGGGCGACGGCCTGGAGGCCGCGCAACTGATCGAACGCCTGAAGCCGAACGTCGCCGTGCTCGATCTGATGATGCCCGGCCTGGGCGGCCTCGAAGTGGCGCGCGAGGCGAAAGTAGCGTCGCCTCAGACGCGCATCGTAGTGCTCTCCATGTACTCCAATGAGGCCTATGTGCTGGAGGCGCTGCGCGCCGGCGCGTTGGCCTACGTTCTCAAAGAGTCCAGCTCCGACGATCTGGTCTACGCCATTCGCGAGGTCATGGCCGGTCGCCACTACCTCAGCCCGCCCCTCTCGGAACGCTCGCTCGCGACCTATCTGGAGAAAGCGGCTGCTGGCGCACGCTCCACCTATGAGACGTTGACCCTGCGCGAACGGGAAGTGCTCAAGCTGATCGCCGAAGGCTACAGCAGCCCGGAGATCGCCGAGCGCCTGGTGCTCAGCCCGCGCACGGTCGAGACACACCGCGCCAACATCATGCGCAAGCTCGAACTGCGCTCCACTGCCGACCTGGTGCGCTACGCCATTCGTCACGGCATCTTGCCCCAGGAATAACCCTCTTTCGTTTCGATCTGCCCTGCTCTTTCACCGACCTGCTCCTCCGACAGGTCGGATTCTGGTTTTTTGCTTTTGGCCACTCTCGCCCCCTGGTCTGACAATGGGACGCGGATGAACACGGCGCGTGTGCTTCGCCAGGCTAGATGTTACAGCCCGCGGCATCTGACCCCCACCCCCATCCCGTGCTTGCCTCCCTGGAGCGCGGCGGAGGGGACGCCCCCTACCAGGGGGCGGGGCGAATTCCAGAG
>FWWL01007063.1_pt1 | contig 15669 bp, 16 predicted proteins | sample 2228331 | NCBI WGS metagenome assembly FWWL01 (sample SAMEA103939775, study PRJEB20133) | metagenome
TTCATTATGTAAGGATGAATGAGAACACTGGTGGAGCTGGTGGGTTTCATGAGGGGGTGAAAAGAGGGTATGAGAGAGGGTATGATTGGTTGTGGTTGATGGATGATGATGCAGAGCCAAAAACTGATGCGCTTGAAATAATGATGAGAGAAAAGGTTGAAGATGATGTTTTTGTACTTTCGAATTTAAAAGTTTCAAAAGATGGAAAAATACTGTATGGTCATAGAGGATATAGAGATGTATTTAATTTTAAAAAGAGAATAGTGAGGCCAATAAGTGATGCAGATTTGAAAAAAGATAAGATTTTTATAGATCATTGTTCTTTTGTTGGGTTTATGATTAAAAAAAGTGCAGTTGAACTTATTGGTTATCCTAAGAAAGAATTTTTTATCCAGTTTGATGATGTTGAATATTCTTTTAGATTAAGAAAAGTAGGTAAAATTTTATTAATTAAGAACAGCATTATTATTCATAAAGAGAATATGGTTGTTAATCTTGAGAATAAGAAGTTTTTAAACATAAAAAGTATGAGAAGTCCTTATGGTAAATTATGGTTACAATATTATAGCTTTAGGAATTTAATATATCTTAAGAAAATTAATTGTGGTTTTCTTATTGCTTTTATAGTTGGTATTAGAATGTTAATAAAAAAGTGTCTCGGTGTATTAGTTTATGATGATAATAAAGTAAAAAGAATTATTTTTTTAATTAATGCTTTTTATGATGGTTTGAAAGGTAATTTTGATAATGCTAAACCTAAAAAAATTTTATATAAATAAAGTTTTAGTAATCTTATGAAAATTTATGTGATTATCATTAATTATAATAACTTTAACTATACATTGGAATGTGTTCAAAGTCTTTTAAGTAGTGATTTTAAGGATTTTAGAGTAATTATAGTTGATAATTCTGAGAACTCATCGTTCTTTGAAATTCAAAATTGGTTAAAGAAGGAAAATGCAGGTTATGATGTCTTAAAGAATAGTTATATTGATAATTACAAAATTAAAGATTCAAAAGTTATTTTGATAAAGAGTGAAAATAATGGTTTTGCTGCTGCAAATAACATTGGGATAAAATTGGCTTTAACAGATCAAGATTGTAAATATTTATGGGTATTGAATAATGACACACCTGTTAAATCTGATTCGTTAAGTAAGTTAATAAAGAAGGCAGAATTCTACAAAAATAGAGGGGAAAGGGTTGGGATTATTGGGTTTTTATATTGTGATAGAAAAGATGTTATAAATGGGGTTGATGGTAAGTATAATAAATATTTAGCAACTTCAAAACAGTTCGGAGTTTTTGAGAAGGATATAGGACAGTACGATAATGAGGAAGCTGTAAAAAAAATGATTATGTCGTTGGGGCTTCAATGTTTGTATTGAGGGAATTTATAGAGGATGTGGGATTGATGGGTGAAGAGTATTTTTTATATTTTGAAGAATTGGACTGGGCTTTAAGAGGTAAGGAAAAGGGTTGGGAGCTTAGTGCTAGAGACTGGTGGATGGGAATGGTAGGGTATGGGGACTTGTGGCTGTCTATATACTGATTATGAATTTGTGTTGTAGGAGAATGAAGGTGAAGTGTAACCTGATTAACATTGAGTAGTGGATAAAAAATGGTAAAATAATAGATAGATATTTTTATAAGTAAGTATTAGTTTTTTTAAAAAATAAAAAGTTCTTTAAAAGTTTTATCTGGTTGTAAAAAATGTTAAGTATAAATCAGAATAATAATGTATAAAAATAATGAAGTTAGTTAGAATAAGATTTAGATTAACTTAAATCAAACATTCTGGTAACAGTAGGTTGAGTGAGTTTTAGGTAACCTGCGAGGTTGATAAGGTTGTTAAACTGAGAGATGGGTATTTGGTTTTTGGTGGTGTGGACTGGGTTATTAATGATGGGTTTTGGAACTGGGTGCCTGGGATTAGGGATTAAGTTCTAAGGACCAGGTGTTGATGGGAATGAAATTTTACCAGAACCAAAAACCGAGAACCAATGAATAATAGGTTTGTTAAGATAAAGGTAAAGATTGAAGTAGAGTGAAAAGGATAAGATGGAATGATAAAAAAGATTTATGGGATGTTTTTTATAAATGATGAGTTTTTTGTTTTTTATTATAAAATTTTTAATAATAAATTATGTCAAATCCTATAAAGTTGCAGGCACAGGTTAATGAAATCAAAAGATATGCAGGAGATGTGTTTATAGTCAAGCTTAGAGCTGAAAAGAAAGTAAAATTTAAATCAGGACAATTTTTACATTTGACACTTGATAGTTATGATCCATGTCAGGGATATTGGCCTGAGTCAAGGGTATTTTCAATAGCATCTTCTCCAAACGATGAGGAAATAGAAATATGCTATAGTGTAAAAGGAGATTATACAAACAGAATGAAGAACGAACTAAAAGAAGGAAAAGAAATATGGTTAAAGATGCCATATGGAGATTTTATAATAGAAAAGCATTTAAATTGTGAGAGAATATGTTTAATAGCTGGTGGAACTGGGATATCACCTTATATATCATATTTAAGAGGACTGAATAAAAATGAAAGAAATATTAACTTAACGTTATATTATGGCATAAGGGATGAAAAAATATATCTTTATTCTGATATACTTGAAAACATCAAACGAATTATCAATTATAAACTTATAATTGGGATGATGGATATAAATGCAATAACAGACGAATGCGTAGTAAAAGGAACTGAAAAATACCTGATTTCAGGTCCATATAATATGATAAAAAGTTTCAGAGAAACACTTAATATAAAGGGAGTATCAGAAGAGAGAATAATAATAGACGAATGGGAGTGAAGTATGGATGAAAAGGAAAGGGAGATAAGAGAGCGAATAAATGAACTAATAAGGGAGTATTATGAGTATAAATTTAAATATAAAAAATTTAATCCTGATAAGGATTTTGTTAGATATGCTGGTAGAGTTTTTGATAACGAAGAGATTGAAAAAGCAGTGGAAGCATGTTTAGATTTTTGGCTTACAAGCGGTAGATTTAGTGAAGAATTTGAGACAAAATTTTCAGAGTTTTTAGGTGTAGATTATGCTATGCTAACGAATTCAGGTTCATCGGCGAATTTATTAGCTTTGTCTTCATTAACAAGCCACCTATTGGATGATAGGAGATTGAAAGAAGGTGATGAAGTTATAACAGTAGCAGCTGGTTTTCCAACAACAGTAAACCCGATAATACAAAACAAACTAATTCCTGTATTTGTTGATATAGAAATAGGGACATATAATGTAAAATGTGATGAAGTAGAAGAAGCTATCACTCCGAAAACAAAAGCTATAATGCTTGCACATACTTTAGGTAACCCATTTAATCTTGAAAGGATAATGGAGATAACAAGAAAATACAACTTATGGCTTGTAGAAGACTGTTGTGATGCGCTTGGCAGTGAATATAAAGGCAAAAAGGTAGGAAGTTTTGGAGAAGTTGGTAGTTGTTCATTTTATCCAGCACACCATATAACGATGGGTGAAGGTGGAATAGTATTTACAAATGATGATACGATAGCCAGAGCAGTTATATCCATAAGGGATTGGGGACGTGATTGTTATTGTAAGGGTGGTGAAAACAATACATGTGGTAAAAGATTTAGTGGTAAATATGGAGAACTTCCATATGGATATGATCATAAATATGTATATTCGCATATAGGGTATAATCTTAAAGTAACCGAAATGCAAGCAGCAATTGGATGCGCCCAGATTGAAAAATTACCGTATTTTATAGAGAGGCGAAAAGAAAATTTCAAAAGATGGAATGAAATATTTAAAGAATTTGAAGATTTTTTTATATTGCCTAAAGCTACAGAAAATTCTGAACCTGCATGGTTTGCATACCCTGTATCAGTTAGTAATAATGCTCCATTTACCAGAAATGAATTTGTAAATTATTTAGCTTCAAAAAGAATAGAGACAAGAAATTTATTTGCTGGTAATATAGTAAAGCAACCAGCATATTTGAATATAAACAAAAGAATAGTTGGGGATTTAAGAAATACGGATTTTGTAATGAATAACACATTTTTTCTTGGGACCTATCCTGGACTTACAGATGAAATGTTTAATTATTCATATGAAAAGATAAAAGAATTTATAAAGCTGAAAATATAACAAGGGAGATAATATGAAAGTAGTAATACTTGCAGGCGGCTTTGGTACAAGATTAAGTGAAGAAACAGAAATAAAGCCCAAACCGATGGTAGAAATAGGCGGCAAACCGATATTATGGCATATAATGAAGATTTACTCACATTATGGATTTAATGACTTTATAATATGTCTTGGATATAAAGGTTATATGATAAAGGAATATTTTGCTAATTACTTTTTACATCAAAGTGATGTAACCATAGATATAAAGAATAATAAAATTAATGTTCATAATACTAAAGCAGAACCATGGAAGATAACGCTTATAGATACTGGTATAAACACTATGACAGGTGGAAGAATAAAGAGAATAGAAAAATACATAGACTCTACATTTATGATGACATACGGTGATGGTGTTAGTGATATAAATATAAAAGAGCTTGTAAATTACCATAAGAAAATGAAAAAAAGCCTAACGGTTACAGCGGTACAACCAAGTGGAAGATTTGGTTCTATAGAAATAGCGGAAGATGGAAGAGTATTAAGTTTTATGGAAAAGCCTAAAGGTGATGGTTCATGGATAAATGGTGGTTTTTTTGTACTTGAACCTGAAATATTCAAATATATAAAAGGTGATGAAAGTATATGGGAAAAGGAACCTATGGAAATGCTTGTTGCTGAAAATAAAGTTGTAGCATATAAATACAATAAATTTTGGAAATGTATGGATACATTGAGAGACAAAATAGAGCTTGAAAATTTATGGAATAGCGGGAAAGCTCCTTGGAAAATATGGAAGGAATAACCAAAGAATTTTGGAAAAATAAGCGAGTATTCATAACTGGGCATACTGGTTTTAAAGGTTCGTGGCTAACAATACTTTTAACATATCTTGGGGCAGAAGTATATGGATATTCGTTAAGACCGCCGACAAGACCATCACTTTTTGAACAAGCTAAAGTAAGAAACTTATTATCAAAACATACTATAGGTGATATTAGAGATTTTGATAAATTGAAAAAAGCTCTAAAGAATTCAAAAGCAGATATAGTCATCCACATGGCAGCTCAACCTTTAGTTAGGGACTCATATGATATTCCTAGGGAAACTTACGAAATAAATGTAATGGGAACAGTAAATTTACTTGAAGCTGTAAGAAAACATTACCATCCTAAGGTTTTAATAAATGTAACTACCGATAAAGTATATGAAAACAAAGAAACAAGAAAGGGTTATATTGAAACAGACCCTTTAGGAGGTTATGACCCATATTCATCAAGTAAAGCATGTTCTGAGTTAGTAACTTCAGCATACCGTAATTCCTTTTTTAAATCTTCTAATTACCCACACATCCACATATCCACACATCCATACATCCATTATTCTATGCCTTTAATTTCTTCGGCTCGAGCGGGTAATGTAATTGGAGGTGGGGATTGGGCAAAAGATAGACTTATACCTGATATATTTAGGGCAGTTTTAAGAAATGAAAAAGTTATAATAAGAAATCCATATTCAATAAGACCATGGCAGCATGTTTTAGAATCATTAAGTGGCTATTTGCTTTTAGCTGAAAAGATGTATAAAGAAGGTGAAAAATATAGTGGTGCATGGAATTTTGGACCTGATGAATCTGATTTGAAAACTGTTAAATGGATAGTTGAGAGATTACTATCAAAAATACAACCAAATAAAGGATATGAAATTTCCAGAGGCAAACATTTACATGAAGCAAAACTACTTGTACTAAATTCTCAAAAAGCAAAAAATATTTTAGGTTGGAGAGAGAAGTGGGAGATAGATAAATCTCTGGATAAAATAGCTGAATGGTTTAATAGATACAGATCAAAAGAAAATCCGTATGAAATTTGTATATCTCAAATAAGGGAATACTTAAATGAAAATAAAGATTAAAGGGTTAAAAATAAAAGCAGACAAAAGCGAGATAAAAATATATTTTCTTGGAATAGCGGGCTGGTATGATAGCGAGATAGGAAATACCATATGCACATATATAAAACATCCAGAATACAATATAATCATAGATGCTGGTTTTGGAATACAACATCTTGAGAAATATTGTAATTTTCAAAATCCATCATATCTTTTTATAAGCCATCTACATATAGATCATATATGTGGTCTTCATTTACTGGCTAAATTTAAATTTGAAAAAGGTCTTAAAATATTTGTAAAGAAAGGCTTGAAATCGAAACTAAAGAGATTTCTTTCGAAAGACTATACCGTGCCAATAAATCTTTTACCATATAAATGTGAGATATATGAGTTAAAAGATAACACTTTAAGACAAAATCTACCATTTAATATTCAATATGCTGATTTAAAGCATTCTGTCCCTGTATTAGGTTATAGATTTGAAATAGAAAACAAGGCAATAACAATTATAATGGACACTGGATATTGTAAAAACGCAGTTAAATTATCTCAGAATGCTGATTTACTTATATCAGAATCATCCTATCTGCCTGGTGAAAAGAAAAAAAGCTGGCCTCATCTTAATCCTAATTTAGCTGATAAATTAGCATTTGAATCAGGAGCAAAAAAACTCATATTAACTCACTTTGCTTCAGATAAATATGATATAAATCAACTTAAAAAACTAAAACTTATATGAAAACATTTTTAATAACAGGTGGTACTGGTTTTTTAGGAAGCAAGATAGCAAAAGCTTTAATTAAAAGAAACAAAAAGGTAATAGTTTTTAAAAGAAGCTTTTCAAATATAGAAAGACTTTCAGATATTAAAAATAAAGTATTATTTTATGATATTGATAAAGTTTCACTTGAGAAACCATTTAAAGAGTATAAAATAGATTGTGTAATTCATACTGCAACTTGTTATGGAAGAAAATGTGAAAAAGATAGTGAGGTAATTGAAACAAATTTAATTTTCCCATTGAAACTTCTTGAGATTTCCACATTTTTCAACACTGACACATTTTTCAACACTGACACATTTTTCAACACTGACACACTGTTATATGATTATCTTAATTCTTATGCTTTATCTAAAAAACAGTTTTTAGAGTGGGCTAAAAAATTTTCAAATAAAATAATGATAGTAAATATTAGATTAGAACATATGTATGGACCTGGGGATTCTGAAGAAAAATTTGTTATATGGCTTATTAGAGAATTATTAAAAAATAAAAATGTAATAGATTTAACAGCTGGAAAACAAAAAAGAGATTTTGTATATATAGACGATGTTGTAAGTGCATATTTACACATATTAAAAAGTATTAAAAATTTTAAAAAATTTGTTGAATTTGATATTGGTAGTGGTAAGTTTATAACCATAAAGAAATTCGTATTATTAGTTAAAAAAATAATTGAAAGAGAGTTTAGAATAAAAAATCAAGTTAAACTAAATTTTGGAACCATACCTTATAGAGAAGGTGAATTTTTTAAAATAAAAGAAAATTTGAAAGAAATATACAAAACAGGATGGAGACCAAAAACAGATTTAGAAACAGGACTTAAAGAAACAATAAAATATGAATTAAGGAGGTTTAAGTGAAATATTTAATTACTGGAGGTTTTGGATTTTTAGGAAGCAATCTTTCAAAAGAAGTTTTAAAAAGAAATGAGGAATTATTTATAATCGATAATCTTTACAGATATGGTTCACATTTAAACTTAGAATGGCTTAAAAAGAAGGGAATTTTTAAGTTTTATCACGTTGATATTCGTGATTATAATTCAATTTCAAAGATAATAAAGGAAACTAAACCAGATGTTATTTTTCATTTAGCAGGACAAGTAGCAATGACCACTTCCATAGAAAATCCATATTATGATTTTGAGGTTAATGTAAAAGGAACATTGAATATATTGGAAAGTGTAAGATTATATTCTCCCAAAAGTATAATAATATATTCATCAACAAATAAGGTTTATGGAGATCTAAAACAGTTTACTTATAAAGAAACAAAAACAAGATATATATGTATTGAATACCCGAAAGGTTTTGATGAGAAAATTACTATAAATTTTCATTCACCGTATGGTTGTTCTAAAGGTGCAGCAGATCAGTATATGCTTGATTATTCAAGGATATTTGGATTAAATACTGTGGTATTCAGACATTCGTCTATGTATGGGATAAGGCAGTTTGCTACTTATGATCAGGGATGGATAGGATGGTTTTGTCAGAAAGCTCTTGAAATAAGAAAAGGAGTTTTAAAAGAGCCATTTACCATATCTGGTAATGGTAAGCAGGTTAGAGATGTACTATACTGTGATGATATGGTTGATTTATACTTTACAACTGTAAGAAATATAAGTAAGGCTAAAGGAGAAGTTTTTAATATAGGCGGAGGATATGAAAATTCATTGTCATTACTTGAGCTTTTTAAAATTTTAGAAAAAAAGCTTGATATTAAAATGAAATATAAAAAACTTCCATTTAGGAAAAGTGATCAAAAAGTTTTTGTAGCTGACATAACAAAAGCAAAAAGCTTAATTGGATGGCTACCTAAAACCTCAGCTACAAAAGGCATAGATATGATGATAGAGTGGCTTAGAAATGAATAAAAAAGTTCCCACACATATGATAGTTGCAGCAAGTTCCTGGATTTCCAAGATTATAATATCTATAATTCAGTTATTTGTAATAAAAATTCTAATTCAAACTCTGGGCGAAGACAAGTACTCAGCATATGCTATATTGACTGGACTTATGGGCTGGTTTACATTATTTGATTTTGGAATAGGAACCAGCTTGCAAAATTACATATCTGAATATAGAGCAAAAGAAAAGGATTATACCGAAATAATAACCATTACCTTCATTTTTATATTTATTATCTCGGTTTTTCTTATTATTCTTTTATACTTTCTTTCACCTTATATTTCATCAAAGATATTAAAGATATTCACTTTTTTAGATCCAAATGAAAAAAAATTTATATTCTTTATAACAGGTTTTTATTTTATAATAAATAATATTGGGCTTATATTCTATAAAACACTTTATGCAAAAGATAAGGGTTATATAGCAAACTTAATACCTGTATTAGGGTATGGTATAAGTTTATTGTTAATTTTGTATCTTAAAACTAAAAACATTTCAAATCTTGCCTATGCAATTACATTTTCCATAGCTCCAAATGCTTTTATACCTTTTATTCTAATTTTACATAAATTTAAATATCAAAATTTGATTAACTTCAATTACGATATAATAAAAATGATACTCAAAAGGGCATATAAGTTTTGGTTATTTGCTCTGTTAGCTAACCTTGTGTTAAGTATAGATTACATAATTCTTTCTCAATATTCAAACTCAAAGGATATAGTTATTTATAATATATTAAGTAGGATTTTTCTTTTTGGTTTTTTTATATATTCATCTTTTTTAGCTGCATTATGGCCAGTTTTTAGTTTTAATATTATTAAAGGAAAAACTGATATTGTCTATCAATATACTAAAAGATATTTATCTATAGGCATTATATATATGTTATTTTTTACTTTTCTGGTATTACTATTTATAAAGCCTATTTCAAAATTCTTTTTAGCTGATATGGAAATAAAAATTCCTTTTTCTATAATTTTATTTTTTGGATTTTACTATTTATTAAGGGTCTGGACTGACACATTTGCTATGATACTTCAAAGCGCAAATATACTAAGACCGTTTATAATATTTGTACCGATACAGGTATTAATTTCAATATTTTTACAGATAAAACTGATTAAGATATATGGTTTATATGGGATAGTTACTGCATTAATTTTTTCTTTTATTCTAACTGTAGTATGGGCTTTGCCTTATTATACTAAAAAGAAAGTCTTTAAAGATGCATTATTATGAAACTGTCAATTTGTATCCCAACCTATAACAGGACAAAATATCTGCCTGAACTTTTAGATAGCATAATAAAACAGGCGAATGATGAAATAGAAATAGTGATAAGTGATAATGCTTCAAAAGATAATACTAAAGAGATTGTTGAGAACTATAAGAGGAGGTTTAAAAATATAGTTTATTTTTGCTGGGAAAGAAATATGGGAGCTGATCGTAATTTTCTAAAAGTAGTTGAGATTGCAAACGGCGAATATTGCTGGCTTATGGGAAGCGATGATAGGATTGAAGATGGAGGAGTTGATAGTGTTTTAAAGTTTATTGAAATAAATAGAGAAATTACAGGATTAAGTTTAAATGTAAATGCATATGATATTGAGTTTAATAATTTAATTAATAAAAGACCGATAAGCGGGAAAGAAATAGAAAAAGATTTAGTTTTAAATAATCTTGAGGATATAGTAGTTAAATTTTTTGATTATTTTGGATATCTTTCAGGGCAGGTAATTAATAGAAAGTTATGGAATGAAGTTGTTGAAAATAAAAAAGAAGTTCTTGAAAACTATTTTAATGCATATGTTCATGTGTTTATAATTACAAATATGATAAAAAAACGACCTTTGTGGGGATATATTTCTAAGCCATGTGTTGGATGGCGTAGTGGAAATGATTCTTTTTTAAGTGAGTTAGGATTATATAAAAGGCTTGAACTTGATGTGGTTGGTTATGAAAAAATATCAGGAGATATTTTTGGGCGGAAAAGTTTTTTATATAAAAGAATAAAACAAATTATATTTAAAGTACATGTAAAATATGGTCTTTTAAATATTGTAATGAACTTAAAAAACAAGTATAACTTTAGTTTGAGAATTAAAGTATTTGTTCTTCTCTATAAATATTATAAATTTTATTTGTTTTTTTGGATTTTTTATTTTCCTCTTATATTAACTCCAAGATTTTTTCTTTTGATAATTAGATTTTTGTGGAGAAAAACGTTTAAAAAATATTTTAAATATGTTTAATAAACAACTTAATAATGGTTACTTATATCAAAATAAAAAGATTTTAAAGTTAATTAAACTTATTGACTTTATTGGATATAGTTTGTTTAATTTTAGTAGAAAATTAAGTAATTGTGATTTAAATGGAAAGAAAATACTTGTTTGTAATTTAGCGCATTTAGGCGATATAGTAATGTCTTTAAGGTTTATAGAGGTATTAAAGAGTGAATTCAAAAATATAAAAATATATTTTTTATGTGGAAGCTGGAGTAAGGAATTTTTGGTTAATCATCCATATATAGATGGAGTTATAATTTATGATGATTTTTTAATGAATAGAAATAAAATTTCAAAGGTAAAGAAGTTTTTCATCTGGATAAAAAGCTTTGTTAAAGCATTATATAAAATTAGGAAAGAGAGATTTGATATAAGTTTTGAATTAAGAGCGTATTTAAGTACTGGACATTTTTTAACATTTTTAGGTGGTATAGATGAAAGAGTAGGTTATAAAACAGGAGGTTTTGGTTTTTTGTTAACTAAAACTGAGGAATGGATAGAAGGTGAACATGAGATTGAGCATTATTTAAGATTACTAAAAGATTTTTTGAAAGAAGATTATCATAAGTATTTGTCATATCCTAATGTAGATTATATGATTGAAGAAAGTAAAATAAGATTTAAGGTTAATTCTGAAAAATATATAGTTATAAATATTTTTTCTGGAGAAGTTAGGAAAAAGCTGGATAATTATGAGTTGTGGAGAAAGATTATAGAGTATTGTAGTAAGAAGTATGATGTTTATTTGACAGGAACAAAAGATAATTATGATATTTTAGAAGATAATATTATTTCAAAGATTAAAAGTGATAAAGTTTATAACATAGCGGGAAAAACTAATTTAAATGAACTAATTAATTTATTAAAAAATGCTGAGTTAGTTATTACTGTAGATACTTCTATTATGCATATTGTTTCTTCATTAAATATACCACAAATTGTCATATTTCATGGTTCTCATGATTTTAATCAGTTTAAGGTTTTTGGTAAGAATGATTTTATAATTAAAAGAGATATTTACTGTTCTCCTTGTTTTTTTAAAATTAAGTGTAGCAATGAGTGTTTGGATATAAAACCTAATGAGATTATAGATAAAATAGATAAGATATTAGATGAAAAGTTTTGAAAATGTTAGAAAATTTGACTGGGAAAATTCAGCAAGAAAGATTATTGATGTAATAACTAAGTTATGAAAATTGCGATTGTTCATGATTGGCTTGTAACATATGCAGGGGCTGAGAGAGTGCTTGAGCAGATTATTGATTTGTATCCTGATGCAGATTTGTTTAGTTTAATAAATTTTTTACCGGAGAATAAAAGATTTTTTATTAAAAATAAAAAAGTTAAAACTTCATTTATTCAGTATTTGCCTTTTGCTAAAAAAAAGTATAGGTCGTATTTGCCTTTGTTTCCTTTTGCTATAGAAAGTTTTGATTTGTCGGGATATGATTTAGTTATTTCTGTTTCGCATTGTGTTGCCAAAGGGGTTAAAATTGATAAAAAGCAGAAACATATTTGTGTTTGTTGTTCGCCTGTTAGATATGCATGGGATTTAAGAGAACAATACTTAGAGGAAGCTGGGCTAAATATTGGAATAAAGAAGATAATAGCCAATTTTTTACTTGATTATATTAAAAACTGGGACATTAAAACTATTGATAGGGTTAGCGATTATGTTGCTATTTCTAAATATATAGCTGAAAGAATAAAGAATAATTATAAAAGAGATTCTTCTGTTATCTATCCACCAGTCGATGTTAATAAGTTTAAGTTATGTGAGAAAAAAGAGGATTTTTATCTTACTGCTTCAAGAATGGTGCCGTATAAGAAAATACCTTTAATTGTTGAGGCGTTTTCTAAAATGCCGGATAAAAAGCTTGTAGTAATAGGGGATGGTCCTGAGTTTGAAAAGGTAAAAAAAGTTGCAAATAAGAATATAGAAATTTTAGGTTATCAAGAAGATGATATTTTAAGAAGTTATATGGAAAGGGCAAAAGCTTTTGTTTTTGCTGCTGAAGAGGATTTTGGTATAGTGCCAGTTGAAGCTCAAGCATGTGGGACACCTGTTATAGCTTATGGAAAAGGGGGAGCAACTGAAACTGTTATTGATGGAGAAACGGGAGTGTTTTTTTATGAACAAAGTGTTGAGTCTATAATAGATGTAGTGAATAATTTTGAGAAGAGTTTTGTTTTTGATCCTTTAAAAATCAGAAAAAATGCAGAAAGATTTTCGGTGGAAAGATTCAGGAAAGAATTTTCTGATTTTGTAAAGAGTGTGTTTTGGAAACAGTAGAGTTGATTTGGGATTGGGATTTAGTTCCGGGAATGAAAATAAATACGAATTGTTGAGTGTTGGGTTATTAATTTTAGGTGTTAGGGACTGGATTCGGATACTTTGAGCTGGGTTCTGGGTGCTTGGTGTTGGGTGTTTGGGAGTGGGGATGGTGGAAGGAGAGGTTGAGGTGAAGATGTGTATAGATCGTATTTTCACTGATTGATTTTATTGGACTTTATGTAAAGTATAATTTACATTTGGTCAAATTTTGTGTAAAATATAGTTATATGATTGAAAGGAGCTTCTGGATAGAGAAAATAAAAAATGCGTGGAAAAGTGTATCTATAGTGTGGCTTTCTGGAGTAAGGAGAGTTGGAAAGACAACACTTGCAAGGTTTTTTGAAAAAGAGGGAGCGTTGTATCTTAACTGTGATTTGCCTTCTGCTAAGGAGATGACATTAGATCCTGAAATTTTTTATAAAAATTGTAAGAATAAGATAATAATTTTTGACGAGATACATCAACTTCCCGATCCATCTAGAATTTTGAAAATTGGGGCTGATGTTTTTCCTGATTTTAAAATTCTTGCTACTGGTTCTTCAACTCTTTTTGCAAGTAAAAAGTTCAGTGATAGTTTAACTGGTAGAAAGAGAAATGTTCATATGTTACCAGTTTTATGGAATGAACTTGAAAATTTTGGTGTTGGTATTAATAAAAGGCTTTATCATGGTGGGCTGCCTCAGATGCTTCTTTCTGATTTTAAAGACCCTTCTTTTTACAAGGAGTGGGTGGATTCGTTTTATGCAAGAGATGTTCAAAAATTGTTTGAGATTAGAAATTATGAGAAGTTCAATCTGTTTTTTGAGTATTTAATGTTGCAAAGTGGAGAAATGTTTGAGGTAAGTAAAGCTGCTTCTTCTGTTAGTGTTTCAAGACCAACTGTAGATTCCTATTTACAAATAATGGAAATAACAGGTGTGATAAAAAAAGTTCGACCTTTTTTTGGGGGAGGAAAAAAAGAACTTGTTAAAACTCCAAAGATTTATAGTTTTGATACTGGTTTTGTAAGTTTTTTTCGCGGATGGGAACCTTTGAGACAGCAAGATTATGGAATTTTGTGGGAGCACTTTGTTTTTGAATGGTTGTGTGCAATAAATCCAGATAGAAAGATTTTTTATTGGAGAGATAAAGAAGGACGAGAGATTGACTTTGTTATTCCATATGGAAGAGATAGAGTGGATGTTTTTGAGTGCAAGTGGAATGTTAATGAGTTTGAGATAAGTAGTTTGAAGGCTTTTCGTTCAATTTATGCGGAAGGTAAGAATTATGTTATTTATCCAGGAAGTTATAAGTATGTAAAAAGATTTGGAGATAGTGAGGTGATTTTTTGTAATCCTTCTTTTATTGAAAGCTAATTTGTATGGAAGTGTAATAATTGGTGCTGGAAAGTGGGTGGTGGGTGTTAAGTGATTTGGATTAAGTGTTAGGTCATAGGGACTGAAAGTGGAGGAGAGAGAAAAAATTTTTACCAGAACCAAAAAACAAGAATCTATAACCAGGTAAAGATTGAGATTGAGGATAATAAATTGTTATCCAGAAAAATATTAAATGTGTAGTTTTAGGTTTTTAAAAAATATTATTTTTAATTTATGAAAATGTTGTAATTTATGGAGATGAAGAAAATTGAATTAATAAATCCAGATTTTAATTCTGAGATTACTTCTTTAATACTTGATCTTGATGATTTAAGGAAAAAGAGATTAAAACTGATGTTCTAAAAGTTCTTTTTAAGAAATTTAAATAATTGAAATAGAAAACAATGAAAAAGCTCTTGTTTTATTGAAGAAAATGTTTATGATAATAAGATTGATAGAGCTTTTTTAGGTAAGCTTCATAAAATAATTACAAAGTGTTTGTCAACACTATTTGAAATAGAGGGTAGTAGAAATCCGGAGGAATTTGGGAAAATAAATATGAAAAGTTCCAGTTTAACTCCTCCTGATTTGTTTTTGATTTGTTCTTATATGGAAGAGCTTTTTGATTTTATAAATAAGATATATCTGGCACATTATAAGTTTACCTGGATACATCCTTTTGATAATAGAAATGGAAGAATCCTACGTCTTTTAACATATGCAATGCTTTTGAAATGTGGATTTATAAAAAAATTAAATAGAGAATATTAAATCCAACAGCAGTGTTCTGTAAAAATAGGAAGGAGTAGTATTCAAAACTTTCTGCTGCAGATAGTTTGAAAATAGAAGATTTGCTTGAATGATGTAAAGAATATAAAATTTTAACTAAACTTGTGTTGAATAAATTTATAGTTGCGGTGAATATAAAAAAATAATAGGTAATATTTAAGGTGTAACTGT
>FWWL01007071.1_pt1 | contig 15646 bp, 11 predicted proteins | sample 2228331 | NCBI WGS metagenome assembly FWWL01 (sample SAMEA103939775, study PRJEB20133) | metagenome
AATCCATATTTTGCGCATTTAATGATCTCCATTGAAGTCAAGGCCAAGGAACTAGGTTATATCGTTTTCCCTATTTTTACACATCACGATCTTCAAAATGAGCGGAAAGCTCTCGAGCATTTCAAAACCCGGCAAGTAGACGGGATTATCATGTTCAGTGTGCAGTCCGGACATGAATTTGAAAGAGAATTGCTCGATTTAAAGATTCCTATCGTTACAATCGGAAATCGTATTTCCGGCGGGTGGACCTATGTAGGCATTAACGAACGTGAGTCGATGAAAGACGCTGTGAAACATGTCGTAAGCGAAGGATACGAAGAAATTATCTATATTTGCCCTCCACTCGCCCGCAGAGGCGAAGTCAATCTTTACACAATGGAAGAAAGATTGGCCGGATGCCGCGAAGGCTTATCGGAGATGGGAAGAAAGGAACCGATTGTCATCATGGATTCGGATTACATCAAGGCCATCAGCCAAATCGATCTGAAATCCCAGCCCAAAAGAGCAATTGTCTGCCCTGCGGATATCTATGCATTAGAAGTGCTTAATCATTTTAAGAAAAACAAAATCAGAGTTCCTGAACAGGTCGGACTTATGGGCTTCGATGATATCGACACGTTGAAATATATTTCTCCAAGATTATGCTCCGTACGATACCCTGTAAGCGAAATAGGAGTAACAGCCGTGAATCGCTTGCTTGAAGAAATCGATGGAAACCACAATAAACATTTGAATGTGCTGCTTTTGCAGCATCAAGTCGTTGCAGGTGAATCATTATAACGTATTTCCTTTTTATCATTAAGACGCTTCATTTGAAGTTAGTTAAACTGAAACGACTACCGGCCTGAGCGGATAGTCGTTTAGTTGATGAATTAGCTATTTCTGTTTACCTCAGTGGCGGGTGTGAAAAATCCATGCTGTACAGCTTGTTTCACCCACTCTATGAGCGGAGTGCCGGGTGCAGCAGTACGTAACTCGTCAATTACTTGTTCTGGCTTGGGCAGTAATTTAGTATTTAATCCAATCCATTTGTACGAGTCGGCCAAGCCAGCTGCTGTTTCCTTGCCCAGTACTTGACTTATCGCTTCTTCGAACGCTTCCACTGGGAGAGAGAAGAATTGTATCTCTCGATCCAATGCAGCACTGAATTGCTCAGCTAGTTGATTTCCGGTCAGCGCCTCAGGTCCTACGATAGGCAATGTCTGCCCTGCCAGCTCTGGATGGTTAAGCGCGTATACGCCGTAAGCAGCCGCATCTTCCATGCTAATCCAGGATATTGCAGAATTGGACGGTACAGGATAAGCCAGTGTTTGGTTGCCTACAACGCCGGGGATAAGGAAGTTTTCCATATAAAATGTAGGTTGAAGGATGATAGACGGAATGCCGCTTTGCTTTACATAAGCAATCAATTCTCTCTTAATATCAATGGCAGTGACACCTGTATCATCATCTAGAACGGAACCGCTGGTATTAAAAACGAGAAGCTTAACATTTGCATGTTTGGCGGCATCGACGGTATTGCGGATGAATTGGCGATTACGCTCCAGGTCATAGTCCACCGGCAACAGCAGGAACACTTTGCTGACTCCGTCATGAGCTGAAGTGAGACTGTCCGCATCTGTCAGATCACCAACAAAGGCAGTAATACCTTGCTCTTGAAGCTGAGTGGCCTTGTCCGGACTCCTTACTATCGTATGAACGGTGTAACCTTCTTCTAGAAGCTTGCGGGCGACTGCACCTCCTTGCACGCCGCCAGCTCCATAAACTAATACTTTATCCTTAGTTGCCATTGTTCATCATCCTTTCGTTTTCTTTAAGTAATTTAGTGATTGTAGTTAAATATATAGAGTTAAATCCATATATGTAAGTACGCACATTAAGGATATATAGTATCCATGAGGAAACCTTAAAAGGGAGGGAAACAGAGTGGATGAACAACTCTCACAGTGCTCACCATGTCCGGTTGAATTTACGGTCAATATGGTTGGAGGCAAGTATAAGCTGGTCATTTTGCACAAGCTTGCGATTCATGGGGTCAGGCGGTTCAATGAATTAAGAAGAGAATTTCCCAATATTACGCAGCGCACACTCACTCGTCAGCTGCGTGAGCTCGAAAGTGATGGGCTGATTAACCGACAAGTGTATTCTGAAATTCCTCCTAAGGTAGAGTATTCACTATCAGAGACCGGGAAGAGCCTTTATCCTATATTTCTCCAGGTAGAGAATTGGGGCCTGAACTATATCGCAAATAACCAAAATAATGATAGGCAGTAACAAGTTCGTGCCGGCGTCCATGAGCTCGAAGACTTCTTTGACGGAGGGACTCATTTGAATATCGAATTGAGTGAGAAATATTTGCCGGTTTATGAAGCGTTGGCAAGCAACGTGCGGATTCAGATCATTCATTTGCTTTCGGAGAAGGCGATGAATATTCGGGAAATAACGAAAGCTTTAAATATGAGCAGCGCGATCATGACCATGCACATAAAGAAATTGGAGAAAGCGGGAATTGTGACATCGGAAATGATCCCGGGCAAGAGCGGTGCCGCCAAGAAGATGTGTTCTCTCGTAGTCGACCAGCTTGATATTTCTTTTCCGATTAAACATGTCTTGAAGCGAGAATATAAGCAGACTGATCTGTCTATCGGTCACTATACCGATTTGCAGATATTACCGACCTGCGGAATTTGCACGAGGGACGGCATCATCGGCATTTTTGACGACCCCCGTTTTTTTCTCGATCCCAAGCGGGTGGATGCAAAAGTTCTTTGGTTCGGCCAAGGATATATCGAGTACAAAATTCCGAATCATCTCATGATGAGCGAGCTTCCTCAGGAGTTGGAAATTTCAATGGAATTTTCATCGGAAGCCCCTCTTACCAACAACTATTGGCCTTCCGATATCACTTTTCATTTCAACGGGGTTAAAGTGGGAATGTGGACAAGTCCAGGGGATTTCGGAGGAAATGCGGGGAGGTTAAATCCCCACTGGTGGTTCAACGATATTAACCAGTATGGACTGCTCAAGCGTCTGATTATCTCCAAGGAAGGAACGTTCATGGATGGAATTAAGCTTTCAGACATCACTCTCGATCAGGTGGATGTCCGTCAGAGGCATTGGACATTCCGAATATCTGTCCTGGAAGATGCCGCTCATATTGGCGGCTTCACTCTCTTCGGAGCGGGCTTTGGCAACTATAATCAGGATATCATCTTTAAGCTTTACTACACGAAAGCTTCTGCAGAATTAGCGGAAGAACAGAAACTCCGAATCGATGCAATTAAATAGTGAATTCGAACAATGATTTTAATAACCGCTTTCGACGGCCATTGAGCTGCCGAGAGCGGTTTTATTCGCATTGACACGAGACTTTTTGGTATTTGTTAATTCTAGAATTAGAATATCTCGTTTTTTTGTAACATGCAAAAACGTTAAAGACAGCACGAAGAAACCTTCATGAAGTTAAGACCCTTGGCTACGTTATGCTGCCAGACTACAACTTTATTTTACCAGTTTATACTATATTTTTCAGCATATACAAGAAGACTTAGACTATTCCGTATTTAAAAGCCAATTTAGATCGATACTGAATTGCTTTCTAAGTTGAATTAATGTATCCGCTGAAGGCTTCGTTTTATCCTGTTCAATTTCACTCAATCTTCCTTGCGAGATCCCAATCTTCTCTGAAAATTCTATTTGATTCATTTTATGTCTCTTTCTAATAGCCTTCACTTTAGCTCCGATTGTCTCCAAGGTCTTACCTCACTTAAAAAAAGTGGCCGTCCTGAAATCAAGCTTCAGAACGACCCAAGGTGTTTTACTTATCCAGTTAAGCATGACTTCATTGTACTTATCATCGGGACTTTCCCAATAGACGGTTCCACACATGTTTATCTAGTACCACACTTTTTTAGCTCTGGACACCTGTAAGTTAATTAGTTTCCAACTTTAATGTCCAGTATCCTACTTTAATGTCCAGTGTCCTACTTTAATGTCCAGTATCCTACTTTAATGTCCGTGGACACGAACAATTCAATAACTGACCTATATCTCCCTACTCCACCGTAACGCTCTTAGCCAAATTCCTAGGCTTATCAACGTCATGCCCAAGCGCCAGCGAAGCATAGTAAGACAGCAACTGAAGCGGAATAACTGACAACGCCGGCGTCAGCAACGGCAAGGTCCGAGGAATCGCAAACTGGCGGTCAACCGACTTCGCGACCTCTACCTCATGTCCCTCGTTGATAATTCCGAGAACGTCTGCTCCACGCGCTTTCGTTTCTTTAATGTTGCTAAGCATTTTCTCGTAAAGGTCCTCTTGGGTCAGCAAAGCGATGACGGGAGTTCCTTCCTCGATCAATGCCAGCGTACCGTGCTTGAGCTCGCCCGCAGCGTAAGCCTCGGAGTGGATATACGAGATCTCCTTAAGCTTAAGAGAGCCTTCCATCGCGACCGCATAGTCGATACCGCGACCAATGAAAAACAGACTGCTGTGATGGGAGATCGACTCCGCGACTTCTTTGATCACTTCCGCTTGAGCCAGAATGTGTTCCACTTGCTCCGGCAGAGACTGCATTGCAGCTAACACATATGCAACCGTTACTTCGTCTTGCGAACCAACCGTCTGTGCCCAGTACAAGCCGAACAAGAAAAAAGCAATCAGCTGCGACGAGTAGGCTTTGGTGGAGGCAACCGCGATTTCCGGTCCGGCCAGCGTAATGATAACATCGTCCGCTTCACGTGCGACGGAACTGCCGATTACGTTCGTTATCGCAAGCACCCGTGCACCGCAGCGTTGCGCTTCGCGAAGTGCTGCCAGAGTATCCGCAGTCTCTCCGGATTGGCTCACGACGATAACTAACGTATCCGGTGTGATGATCGGCGAACGATATCGATATTCCGATGCGACATCCGTTTCCACGGGAATACGAACCAGGTTCTCGATTACGTTCTTCCCGACGAGCCCCGCATGCAATGCCGTTCCGCAAGCCACGATATGAACGCGATTGATTCCCTTAAGCTGCTCCGCGGTAATCTTAAGCTCCGGCAACTCCACGGAACGTCCATCTTCGCTAATGCGTCCGCGCATCGTATCGCGGTAAGCCTTCGGCTGCTCATGAATTTCCTTGAGCATGAAGTGGTCGTATCCGCCCTTCTCGGCGGTCATGAGATCCCAATCGACATGGAATATTTCTTTGGATATGAAATTGCCTTCAATCGTCAACAACTCGACGCCGTCCCGCGTCAACACAGCCATCTCTCCGTCATTGAGAATATAGATATCGCGCGTATGCTCAAGAATAGCCGGAATGTCGGACGCGATATATTTTTCTCCGTCCCCGACGCCGATAATGAGCGGGCTCGCATACCGTACGGCTACCAGACGATCCGGTTCATACTCCGTCAACACGCCGAGCGCAAACGCCCCGCGCATTTTCTTAACTGCGCGTTGTACCGCTTTGACGATATCCCCCTCATACTCAACCGAGATCAGATGGGAAATCACTTCCGTATCCGTCTCCGACAAGAAACGGTGCCCTTGGTGCATCAGCTCTTCCTTGAGCTCCAGATAGTTCTCGATAATCCCGTTGTGAACGACGGAAAATTTCAACGAATTGTCCGTATGGGGATGAGAATTCACATCCGATGGTTTGCCGTGCGTTGCCCAGCGCGTATGTCCAATCCCGACTGTTCCAAGAAGCGGATCGCCGCTCAAGCGATTTTCCAGGTTGACCAACCGGCCTACCGTCTTCGTAACTTCCAATCCTTGCTCCGTGAACACGGCGATTCCCGCCGAGTCGTACCCGCGATACTCCAACTTCTTAAGCCCTTCGATCAAGATGGGCTGCGACTGTCTAAATCCGATATATCCAACGATTCCGCACATATTTATATAAGCCTCCGTTATGGTTTCTCAGGTTAATCCGAGAGGACCGCAACCAAGCCGTACGAGCGGCACAAGCCGTTATCAAATAAGGGGTTTCCGCTCTCCCCCAACATCCCACGTTATGCCCCTCCGCGACCGGTTTCGGGTCGCCGGACATCTTAAATGGTTTCTCTCACAAGAAAGATAAGCATCGTATCGGATTTTTGTACGCCCGGTTGCCCTAAGCGTTTTGAGTTCCGATTGTCGGCTCCGATGATAAGCCGGGAGGTCCCCGCCGAATATTTCGAACACCCCCACCTCGTCAACTTGCCAACCGCATGGCCACACCATAGAAGTTTATCGCTCGAATCAGCTTTCCCGTCCCTGATCCTTGCCCTTCGACAATGCTCCACGCTTCGACAAGTTCTGGCGCTTTTCTTGCCTTTTCCCTCTACCCTGCCCTTCCATTCCAGAATCTATACCCTATCTTATTCGTTTTGAAAATAGCTTGCAACCTTTCGACGATAATTTCCCCGGAAACGACAAATCTCAATAGGAAATCGGACTAAAACAAACAAGCTCCCGGGTCACAAGTCCGGCAAGCTTGTTTTACGATATTAATGTTCCAATTCCAACCTTCAACTACACCAATTCCGCACGCACGACTTCGACGATCGCCGTCACATGACGTTCGATCTCTTCCCGCTCCGGCCCCTCGGCCATAACGCGTATCAAAGCCTCCGTACCCGATGGCCGGACCAACACGCGCCCGTTGTCGCCCAGCTCCGCTTCCGCCGCAGCCACAGCCTCGGCGATGGCCGCGTTGCCCGGATAACGCGATTTGTCCGCCACGCGTACATTCACCAATACTTGCGGATACTTACGCATCATTTGCTTCAACTCGCCAAGCTTCCTTCCGGAACCGACCACCGTATCGACGAGCTGCAAGCCGGTCAGAATTCCGTCTCCCGTCGTGCTATGGTCGAGGAAGATCACGTGCCCCGACTGCTCTCCGCCTAAATTGTAGCCTCCGTTAACCATCTCTTCCATGACGTAACGGTCTCCGACCGCCGTCTTCGCCGTACGCAGTCCGAGCTTCTCCGCCGCCTTGAAGAACCCGATATTGGCCATAACCGTAGTCACGACGGTATCGTGCGCCAGCTTCCCGGATCGTCTCAGCGCATCTCCGCAAATACAAAGAATGTAGTCGCCATCCACTTCCTGGCCGTTCTCGTCGATCGCGATCAACCGATCCGCGTCTCCGTCGAAGGCAAGTCCAAGATCCGCTCCATGCTCCTTTACTTTCGCGGCAAGCAGCTCCGGATGCGTGGAGCCGACACCTTCATTAATATTCAGCCCATTAGGCTCCGAACCATATGTGATTACCTCTGCTCCAAGGGCACGAAAAACCTCCGGTGCCAGCTCATAAGCCGAGCCATGCGCGCAATCCAGGACCAACTTGACGCCGGCAAATGAATTTCCTACCGTTGACTGCAAATATTCGATATATTGGGACTTAGCTCCGAAATCCGTCGTTACGGACCCGATTCCACCGCCGACGGGACGCGGAAGCGTATCTTCCGACGCATCCATCAGACGCTCGATTTCCGCTTCCGTCTCGTCCAGAAGCTTGAAGCCGTCACCGCCGAAAAATTTAATTCCGTTATCTTGAACCGGATTGTGCGATGCGGATATCATGACTCCGGCATCCGCTCCCAGTATCCGCGTTAAGTAAGCGACAGCGGGCGTACTTACGACGCCAAGTCGTACAACATCTGCCCCGATGGACAACAACCCTGCGGTTAATGCGCTTTCCAGCATAGGTCCCGATATCCGCGTATCACAGCCAATCAGAACTTTCGGGCGCTCTGCGCGACCCGCCAATACAACCCCGCCGCAACGACCGATTTTATAAGCCAATTCTGGCGTTAACTCGCGGTTTGCGATTCCTCGCACGCCGTCCGTACCGAAATATTTTCCCATAGGTAATGTTCCTACTCCTTCATTCTGTGCTTCCCTGATGGATAGCTATCGTTCTTACGGCTGCTCGGCAGCCCCGCCTTCACTCTGGTCCCCGTCCTCAACGACAATGCCTCCGGCACCTTCTTCTTCAGGAACCGCACTCGCCGGAACATCTTCCGTTATCTCGACGGTGATGCTGCTCGTTCCCCCTGCCTGTTCCATAAACCGCTCCAGGTTAACGAGCAGCGGCACCGTGTAGGTACCCGGTCCTCTGCCGCTGAGATCGGCAATCACATCCACGTCGCCGGGCTTTAGACGATCCAATATCGCCGGCGCCCCTTGAATGGTAATGTCAGCCTTGCCCGTTGAAGGATCGGTTATTTTCACCGTCAGCCCTTCTCCAAGCCCGCTCCAGGTAATAGGCAATCCCTCAAGGGATCTCGTCCCCGAGAGCAGCACCTCAACTTGAATATCAATTTGCTTAGGCGATATTTCGATGATTGGAGCAACGATCTTCAACGGCACCGACACTTTACCGGAATTTTTCAGTTCATCCAACTGCACGTCAACTTCTATGAACTCAATCTTATCGAGCGTATCCTGAGGTCCGTATACCGTTACTTGCTCGACATCCGGCTTAAAGGACGCGACGCTTAATCCCGTAGGCATTCGCCCAATTAATCGGAACTGCAGCGGTACCGTCTTGAATGGATTCGTAATCGGCACTTCCACTTCGAGTACGGCCGGATCGATTACCGCGCCCTCAATAACTTGACCATTCTTATCGTACGCGGCGAGCTTAACGCTCTTGTCCTTCAGCGTCTCTTTCTCCCCTTCGATAGATATGGACGCGCCGATCCTCTCTACATTTTCCAGCTCGTTCTCCGGCAAAGTGACGTGAACCCGATTACCCGGTTTGACGATCGGCGTTCCAGCTTTGTACCCTTTTGCCGGATTGCCTTCCGTTAGGATATCGACCTCGAATTCCTTGGTCAGAAGCGCTTCGATCGTCACGGTGACGGTTGACGGGGACATTTCAACCAATTCCAGCCCTCGCGGCAGATCCACCGCTAATTCCATCGTATGCTTACCTTCGCCTATCGTTCGTAAATCGACCTGTACTATATAATCTTCCGTCTTGGCCGACACGAAATCGCTGCGCGTGCCGCGAACTCTGAGATTAACGGTTTGCGGCGTCAGATCAAGCAGCCTATAATTTCTTTCATCCAATCCATAGGGCAGTACGATGACATCGTTGATCGCTTTGATATCGTACAGGGAAGCAATGTTGTTCGGCGATGATTCATCGGGATCGAAGTGCACGACCGCCCACATCAATATGCCGAGCGCAAGGGCAACCAGCTTGGCGACCGTCGGGTGATTTAACCATTTATCCACGGTTGTCACCTTCTTTCCGCTTCCAGAAAGTTTTCCACTCCGTGTTTTTCGCCTTGAATTGCGGGCGCAGCTCCTCGAACAGCTTAGAGATCAATGACTCTTCCTTGATATCGCGCACAATCTGGCCGTTAATCGCAAGCGATACTTGTCCCGTTTCCTCCGAGACGACTACGGATATCGCATCGCACACCTCGGTTACGCCAATGGCAGCCCGATGCCGCGTTCCCAATTCTTTGCTGATAAAAGGGTTCTCCGATAACGGCAAGTAACAGCCCGCTGCCATGATCTGATTTCCGCGAATAATGACGGCGCCGTCATGCAGAGGCGTATTAGGGATGAACACGTTGCTGAGAAGCTCCGAACTGAGCTTGGATTCCATCTTGATTCCCGACTCGATGTAATCATTGAGCCCCGTATTACGCTCGAACACGATTAACGCACCGATTTTTCGATGCGCTAAATAATTAACGGACTTAATAACCTCATTGATCTGATGGCTGACATCCTGCTCCTCCGGTGAGGAACGGGTAAACAGCTTGCCGCGGCCAAGCTGCTCAAGCGCCCTTCTTAGCTCCGGTTGGAAAATAATCAGAACCGTAAAAACGCCTAAGTAAAAAATCTGGTTCATGAGCCATTTCAGCGTATACAAATTAAGCCATGTACTCAGAGCCCACGTAATGAGGAGCAGAAAAATACCCCGGAGCAGCTGCACTGCCCGAGTGCCCCGCACCATGATGATAACCCTATAGATGATGTAGCTTACGATAAGCACATCGAAGATATCTTTAATGGAATTCTTTAGTGTCAGCCCGGAAAAATAGTCCAAGACGCGACCCCCCCCGTCCCGGCGCTGGATTAGTTGCGACGAATATTGTCGAAATAATGGATTCTTCTATCTTATTATCTTTCTCTACTCTTGCCAAGAAATCCTGTCATTTAAGCAAAAAAAACCTCTCCATGGTCCAGAAAGGTTTTTCTGCTCGATCCGGAACGAATATTTCATGTGCCGTTTATTGTCGAAGCCCATTAGGAGCCGTAAGCGAGCGTCCCAAACCATGAGCTTACTTTGTACCAGAACCAATCGACAGCGCGATCGACCGTCTTGATCTCTCCCGCGATATGAGCGGTTGAAGCCAAGGGAACTACGCTGCCATCTATAACCGTCAGATTCCCATCCAGTTCCCCAAGTACTTGTACGTCCCCATTCTCGACGGTCAAATCACCGGAAAACTTCTCGCCTTCAGGAACAATTACTTTGTTGCCTTCTATAACCAGACTTCCCAAATCCGGACCTGCTATGGAAAGCTCCCGATCCTGATTCCACATTGCCACGAAGCTCGATAACATGACGACCATGAATATCGCCGCGGCGGATACCGCCGGATGACGACGTACCCAGGAAGTCCAAGCAGCCGGACGACGCGGGCTAGGCAACGACTTCATGATAAGATCGCCTAAATGCTCAGGAGCCTTCTCTATAGGTAGAGCCTTAACGAGCGCATCAGTACGTTCTAAAGCTTCATAACGAGTATAGCACGACGGACATTCGCACAGGTGCTGTTGCAGCTGTTTCGTCTCTTCGCGCGCCAAGTCTCCATCCAGATAATCATGCATGAACACGACGGCGACGTTACACTTCATATCGGCCATCCCTTTCCTTAGCGGGATCATCCCCGCAATCGATGCTTCTATACTGTACGTGTGACAAAGCGGCTCGGTTTCAATTATTTAGATGAGAAAAAACTTATAGCTTATGCTCCAATTTCTTGCGCAAAAACTCGCGCCCGCGGTGCACGCGGGTTTTCACTGTCGTTACCGGCATATCGAGCACTTCCGATATTTCCTGCAGCGATAAGTCTTGCAGATAGCGCAAAATCATGACCGATTTGTATTTCACCGGCAACGCAGCGATAGCTTCATGGATAAGCCTCTGCGTCTCCGAGAGAAGCAGCTCGCTCTCCGGCGTCCGGTCATCGCTTGGCAGCATCGCATACCCATCCAAGCCCTCATGATCCGACGATTCCGCATCCAACGAATAAATCGCGCGCCGCTTCCTTAGGCGGTCGATGCAGAGATTCGTTGCGATCCGATAGATCCACGTAGAGAATTTCTGATTCTCGTCGTATCTGTCCAGATTTTTGTATACTCTAAGGAAAGCTTCCTGCACTACGTCCTCGGCTTCCTGGCGGTTTCCCGTCATCCGGTAAGCGAGATGGTACAGCTTGTCCTTATACAAATCCACGATCTCCGCGAAAGCACGCTGATCCCCCTTAAGGGCCAATCGCGCCAGGCGCGTTTCTAATGGCTTCAAAGTTGCTTCTCACCTTCCTTACCGGCTGATACGTTCTCCTGCTGCGGCTTTCGCTGCGCCGCCATAATACCCGCTATGATGAGTCCGATTCCCGCCCCCTGCCACCCCGTCAGAGGCTCATTCAGAAAGACGAATGCGGCAATGACTGCGGCTGGCAGTTCCATGGAACCGAGCAATGCAGCTAAGCCGCTCCCCACCTTAGGTATCCCGTAATTGAAGCAGAAGAAGGGAAATGCAGTACCCAGAAATCCTAGTACCAATCCCCATCCGATCAACTGCCAACTAACGCTTCCATCGAAAGTATTCGGAGCCTGCAGCAGCATGACGAAAGCGAGCGACGCCGTCGACATGACCGCAGACTTGGCAATCGGGTCCATATTCTGAGGCAGAAATCCTGTCAGGAAGAAAAACAAACTATAAGTAACCGCAGATAGTAAGCCGTAGATCACGCCTATGCCATCCAAGCGACTGAAATCCTGCTCCAGAATCCCGACCGCAAGAATCGTTCCGATGGCGATAAAGGCGACTGCGAACCACTCTTGCTTTGTTGGACGCTTACGCTTGCGGATGCTTTCTAGCAGAATCGTAATCCACGTATATTGAAAAAGCAAGACAATCCCCAATGAAGCGTCCAAACGCGCCAATGCCTCATTATAAAATACCGTCGTGAGCGACAGTCCCACGATTCCGATGAAGACCAGCATGAACCACGATCTCCAGGTGCTGGCAAGAGATGACGCTCCCCTTCGCAGACGGGTTGCTCCTAACGCAAGCCATAGTATAATCGCACCCGACAGCACCTGCGTGAACGTCAGATGCTTCACGCTCCAACCGTCTGCCATTGCCAGCTTGAATGCTGCCGATACCAAGCCATAGCTCGTAGCGCCTATAAGCACTAACGTTATCGCAAGGAAATGGTTCGTTCTATTCATTATGGACCTGCTTTCGAGCAATCAGATGAGTATAAGGATGGGTGCTGGTTTATTCTTCCCGGTTATTGCATAAAAAGACCCAGGTCGTAACCCGGGCCCCATTCGTTCCATCCTGCGGTGTCTGGCTCCATAAGATGACTTTGTTTCCTCAGCCCGTATTGCGGAGGCCCGCGGCAATTCCGTTAATCGTGATGAGAACTTCGCGAAGCAGTTCCGCGTCGTCCTCGTTCTGAGCGCGCAACCCTCGCAACTCCGTAAGCAGTTGTACTTGCATATAGCTCAGAGGATCAACATAAGGGTTACGCAGGCGGATCGATTCTTGGATGACCGGAACGTTATCGAGAATGTCCTCTTGTCCGGTAATCGTCAGAATCATCTCCTTGGTCTTCGCATATTCTTCTTCAATTTGCGTAAAAATACGCTCCTTGATCGTATCGTCCTCAATCATAGCCGCATATTGGCGTGCGATAATGAGATCCGCTTTACCGAGCGCCATCTGCAGATTGTCGACGAGAGAGCGGAAGAACGAATAGTCGCGGTACATCGTGCGCATGGTTTCAAGCCGCTCGGCATCGCCGCTAACGTACTTCTGGAAAGCCGTTCCCGCAGCATACCATGCCGGCAGCAAATAACGGCTTTGCGTCCACGCGAATACCCAAGGAATAGCTCGCAAGTCTTCGAATCGATCGCTGCCTTTGCGTTTCGAAGGGCGAGAGCCGATATTCAGCTCACCGACTTCCGGAAGCGGCGTCGACTCCTTGAAGAAGGTCATGAAATCCGGATCGCGGAAAATCAAATCCTGATACTTGGTTTGCGCGTCAACCGAGATTCCTCGCATTATCTCTTCCCACTGCGTCTCGATGGATTTCTCTTGCGCAGGATAACGGGACAAGTATGCTCCCGTAATTAACGCGCCGGTCGCCTGCTCCAAGCTGCGGTAGGCAATCCCCTTCATGGAGTAGCGGGAAGACAACACTTCGCCCTGCTCGGTTATCTTAATACCGCCGCCAATCGTATGCGGCGGCTGCGCGAGAATGCTGCGGTTAAGGGGCATGCCGCCGCGACCAAGCGCTCCTCCGCGGCCATGGAAGAACTTCAGGCGAACGTTGTGTGCTTTAGCCGTTTGAGTCAGGTCGTTGAGAGCAACGCGCAGCTCCCAGTTAGCCGTAACCATCCCGCCGTCCTTATTGCTATCGGAGTAACCGAGCATAATTTCATGCAGGTCTCCCATGGCGGTCAAGCATTCACGATAAATCGGCAGATTAAAGAGCGTCTTCATGATCGCAGGCGCTTCATGCAGATCATCGATGGTCTCGAATAACGGAGCAGCCTGAAGCGTGCTTGTAATCGTACCGTCTTCATTCCGACGGAACAGCCCTGCTTCCTTGGCGAATACCATTACTTCTAGAAGGTCGCTTGCTCCTTGTGTCATGCTGATCAAATAGCTGGTAATGCAACCTGTTCCGAATTCCTGTTGCGACTGATAAATCGTATGGTAGACGTCCAAGATCTCCTTGCCGGAATCGCTTAGTTCTATCGTATCGTTCATTAAAAGCTTCGAATCGCCTAGCAAACCGTGCAACAGCTCGATTTTCTCCTGCTCGGCTAGCCCTGCATAATTATCCGACACTCCTGCTTTGGCAAGTAGCTCGGTCATTGCATTCTCGTGTTCTTTGCTATGCTGGCGCACATCCAAAGCCGCAAGATGGAAGCCGAACAGCTCCACTTGGCGCAGAAACTTTTTCAGGTGCGCGTTCGCCACAAAGTCCGCGAAGTGATGACGCAAACTCCGGTCAATGAGCTCGATGTCCGCGGTCAGCTCGGATACCGTGTGGTAGCGCTGCTTCGTATCTTTGTACTCGTCTTCCCGCATGTTCTGCAGCTTCTGCAGCATGTACCTTAATTTAATGCGATAAGGTTCTTTATCGTTGGTCCATGGCTCGACCGTTCGCAGTTCGACATTAGCGCTATCTTCGCGTATCGAGTCGAGAAGCTCGTCCGTCACGTCTACAATGGTCGTGCTGAAGCTCATCTGGCGACTAAGGGCGCGAATAATATTCTCATATTTATAAATAACAAGGTTACGCTGCATGTTCAGAGTCTTCCATGTTACTTCTGCCGTTACGGACGGGTTGCCGTCGCGGTCCCCGCCAATCCATGATCCGAAACGCAGATAAGTAGGCACATGCCACCGCTCTTCCGGATACAATTTTTGCAGGCAACGCTCAAGCTCCTCGTATACGTCAGGAAGAACTTCGAACAACGTTTCATGGAAGAAATACATTCCGTTACGAACTTCGTCGATTACTGTTGGCTTACGGTCGCGCAGCTCATCGGTTTGCCATAGAGTCAGCACTTCGTTCTGCAGCTTCTCGCGCAGTTTTTCCCGTTCACGGTAAGTCAGGTTCGGGTTATCTAACTCCATGACCTCTTCCGCTATCCTCTTATGGATGTCCAGTACATCCCGTCGGGTAGCTTCCGTCGGATGGGCCGTCATAACTAGCTCAAGCGAGATATCGGAAAGCATGTCCCGAACTTCATCGACCGACAGCTTTTTATCCTTCAAATCCTGAACTACGCTTTCGATAGAGCCTGGCTGAACGGCCTCTCCGGCTGAACGCTCGTAATCGCGTTTGCGACGGATACGATGATTTTGCTCGGCAATATTGACCAACTGAAAATAAATAGCGAACGCGCGAATGACTTGGTGCCTGATCCCCGGCTCCAAAGTTTTAACGGTGTTAATGAATTCCTCGTACAATTCCGGCAAATACTCGGCTCGCAGAGCTTTGCTCATTTCCCGAATCTTCTCAACATGTTCCAGCAATTCCCGACCACCCTGATGCACGAGCACTTCACCTAAAATGTTACCTAGGAAGCGTACGTCTCTACGCAGCAGATGATTGGAAGTAGAACGTTGGCTCGCGGTCAATTCCGTCATCACTTTCACCCCAAACAGTCCATTTCACAAAAAAGTCCTTCCTAATATCATACTACAACAGTCGTCGAAAATCTCCTTTTTATTCACTCATTCGCTGAATATAATTGCATACAAAAAAAGCCCTACATAAGTAAGGCATTAGATTTCGAATATGGAGCGGGTGATGGGAATCGAACCCACGCTATCAGCTTGGAAGGCTGAAGTTCTACCATTGAACTACACCCGCTTATTAACCC
>FWWL01007072.1_pt1 | contig 15646 bp, 16 predicted proteins | sample 2228331 | NCBI WGS metagenome assembly FWWL01 (sample SAMEA103939775, study PRJEB20133) | metagenome
CTTTTATCATCTTCTGAAAATACCAAATGTAAAATAAAGCTATCCTTAGTATTTTCCCATTCTATATATCCTTTAGCCTCATTAGCAATAACTTCCCAAGCATCTGTTAATTTTTCTTTAATTTCAATACTTAATCTTTCAAATTTTGGATAATCAAAAAGGAACTCAGGAAATATATATACTTTATCCTTTCCATAATTCAAACTTAAATTTAAGTTAACATAATTTTCACCAACAAGCAAAGCCTCATAACATTCTTCACAAAAGCTATAATTTTTTACAAAATTTTCCTCTTTAAATCCACTAGCAAATCCAAGCTTATCCATTATATAAAATTTTAATTTGAATTCAGTAGATTCACTTATAACTTCGCTTTCCTCCTGACAAATATGACATATTCTACATTTTGCATTTTTAAAATGCTTCTTAAAAATTTGTTTTTCCAAGTATTCAATATAATCTTCATTTTTATATACGGGGATGTCATCTATTTGCAAAGAGTATAAACACTTATCTTCTTTCTCAATTCCCAATTTTTCTTTAATTTTATTTTCAAATAATTCAGATATTTTTTTAACCTCACGATCTGGTAATTCACTCTCATTAAGCTTATTAATTATTTCCTCTTCCTTCTCATTAAGCATATTAATTATTTCCTCTTCCTTAAATTTCAATTTCCTTAAATCCCAAATCTCGGCTTTTCCTTTTTTTACTACAATTTTTTTAAATTCTATAAGCTTATTTTTTAAAACTCCCTCGTTTAAACCATTTATCAAATGCGGAATAGTTTCCGTTAATAAGTATCCAATATTACTAGTTGTAATTCTATCTTTTGGCTTGTTTCTATCAGGATTTCCTATCCATTTAAATTCTTTAAGCTTACTTTTATCCTCTCCTACTTCCATAAGATCCGGATCTAATGAAAGATCTTCGAGTGAAACCTTTAAAAGTATAATATATTTATAATTATCCTCTGTTTTCACAAGCAAATCTATAAGACTTTTTCCTTCTCTAATTAACATATTTCCAATATCTCTAATTGCTCTTATCACTTTTTATCACCTCCACCATTCCAAATCCTTGACTATTTTTTGAACCAAGACCTGCATTATATGCAAGTGTTAGAAAGTCCTCTGGTAAATCCAATAGATACATTCCCATATAGCCCTTTATTATAGTATTCTTATAGTAAGTAAGGACGAAATGCTTCCTATCATCAACCTTCAGAGGCTCTACTTTTGAATTTTCTAACTCCTTGATTTTATCTTCATCCCAATTTAATGCTAATGCCTTTCTTTTCAGATTATCCAAAATTTTAATTTGCCATTTACTTTCAAGAGGACTATAATATCTAACTTTCCTATTTTCAAGTGTAGAATAGACTACAATAGGAGATAAAGCCTTAACCTTAACAGGTCTTCTTAGATTAGGTGGTTCAAGAATCTCTAAGGATGACAATCTACAAACATTATTACCAATTTTAATTTCATCCTTCTTTATTATATTGCTTACTAATGAATTTATCACATCTTTTTCAACTGATGATATGAACAATCCAGCTCTTTGATTAAAAATTATATGCTTTGTCTTTGAATCTATCTTATAATTGCCAACAAGCCTACTGAATGTAAATAACCGAAAACTCCTTTTACCAAACTCAAAACCTTTTTCATGTAGTTTTTGGGCAATAACTTTGTCCAAATTTTTATATATCATACCTTGAATGATATAATGATAATGAATTGGTAGCTTTAGCTCTTCAAACTCAAAAACAATATATATTCTCAAGGCAAGAAATTTTAAAGCTACTTGGTTCTAGAAAAATGAAGAAAACATTAATAAACATAAACTGTTGATTTTGTTTACTTTCTGCCAAAGATTGGAGGAATTCTCCAATTCTTGACTTTAATTTCCTTGTTCTGATGAGGTTTTCCAATATTCGTAAGCACAAAAAATCCATCATCATATAGCTTTCAACAATTTTCTCTAAATCCTTTAAAATTTCAAATATGCTTACTTGGACTGATGAAGTATTAAGGAATTTAGAAATTTTAGGAGCAAAGGTTGATGGATTTGAGAGGAAATTTATGGAAAGAAAGTTTGAAATTGAAATGGAAAGGTTAAGAATTGAGAGTAATGAAAGAGCAAATCAGTTAGAAAACAATTTTAAATTAGAAATGCAAAAATTAGAAAGTAATTTTAAAATTGAAATGGAAAAACTGAGAAATGAACATAATGAGAGGACATCTGAGCTTGAGAAGAAATTTATGGGAAGAACTTATGAAATGGAAAGAAAATTTGAAGTCGAGATGGAAAAGATAAGGAATGATTATAAATTTGGAATTTAAGAAAATAGAGGCAGAACTTGAAATAAAGTTAGCGCAATATAAAGTTGATATTATTAGGTGGGTAATAGGAATAATGGTTGCTCAAACTACAATTATTGTAGGTATTTTCGCAATTTTGAGATAATTATAGAATTTTTTGTTTTGAAAGGGATAAATAAGTTCAAAGTTTGCTGCTAAATTATTAACAAAGAAATTGCACCTACTAGGATTCAAGCAAGTTTATGTTTAAAAATTTAGTGCTTTAAAATTTTCATATGAGACATTTTTTATTTTTTTCAATAATCTCTGGATGTATAATGGTTAATGCACCGCAGTCTAGTCAATCTAATATCCCTGAAAAAGAGCTAACACCAGCTGTTGTAAAGAAGGAGATAAAGGAAGGTATGTCTGGTGCTGAGGTTATACAAGCCTTAGGAAGTCCAAATATAATGACAAGGGATAGTAGAGGCAAAGAAGTTTGGGTGTATGATAGATTATCAGCAGAAGTGGAAATAAAGAAAGATACTCAATATGGAACAATTCTAATTCTTGGTTTTTTATCTGAAAAAACGAAGGTAAAGACCACACAAAAAACACTTACTGTTATAATTATACTTGATGGTGATAAAGTTGAAAGCTTTTCATATCATTATTCAAAGTTCTAGGCTATGAAAAAGTTTATAAGTTTGGTAACAATTTTTATTTTCTTTAATGCTTGTGCTTCTAGCACAACACCACGCAAAACTCAACTTGAAATAAGAGAATATCAAACTAGATACTTCGAAGTAAAGGATAAGAATTTAGTTATGAAAGCTGTTATTAATACACTTATGGATGAAGGTTATATTATAAAAAATGCAAATAATGATCTTGGAATAGTAACTGCGGAGAAGGCAGCCGATGTAACTAAGCAAGAGAATGAAGTCTCTTCAAGTAAGCCAAGCAAAATAGGTCTTATTGTAATTGGAGCATTGGTAATACTTACATTGGGTCTTATAATACTACTTTCAAAAGATACAAAAGATAGTGAAAAAAATAAGGATAGAGGAACAGGTAGTGGATCAGAAAAGGAAAACACATATGAGAAGAGTAGAATTATCGAAACGACTATAAGTGTAGGTGAGTTTTCAAATGGATACAAAGTAAGAGCTATTTTCCAGTATAAACTATTTGATAATAAGGGTAATCTCGTTAGAACTGATCAAATAGATAATGTGCAATTCTATCAAAACTTTTTCTCTAAGCTTGACAAAAGCATATTTTTGCAGAAGGAATATGAAAATCGCTAAATGTTATGCGCTTATTTAAGGAATAATACAATTGAACTCAAAGAAGTAGAACTTCCAAATCTAAGTGAAGGTGATGTTCTAATAAAGGTTAAATATGCTCTTACAGATGGCACAGATTTAAAGACATATCTAAGGGGTCATAAGATATTAAAGGATGGGCCTTTTGGTCATGAGTATAGTGGGGTTGTAGTTCAAACAAAAAATAAAAAATTTAAGGTTGGAGATGAAGTATTTGGTCTAAATAGTGCTTATTGTGGATCTTGTAGATTTTGTGTGCAAAAAAGAGAAAACCTTTGTATTAAATTAAAAGAAAATATCGTGGTTGGAGCATATGCTGAATATCTAAAAATTCCAAAAATTGTGGCAGATAAGAATTTATTTTTAAAGCCAAAAGATATTAGTTTTAGAGTTGCACCAACAATTGAACCATTATCTTGTATCTTTCATGGTATTGAGAAATTAAACTTAGTAGGATATGAGAAGATACTAATTCTTGGAAGTGGTTCAATTGCAATAATGTTCTTTTTGATATTAAAGGAGAAATTTGATGTTAGGATTTATTCAAGAACTAAGAGAAGAATGGAGCTTTTAAAAGGAGCACCATTTTATAGAGAATTGGAATATGCATTTTTAAAAAACTTTGAAAATGATTACGATGTTATAATAGATACAACTGCAAGCTTTGAGCTCATAGACTATATTCTAAAAAATGCTCCAAAAGGCTCAAAAATTTTACTATTTTCAGGTATGGAATCTAATATTCACCTTTCTTTCAATCAGAGTCATTTTCACTATAATGAGATTGATATCATTACTGCTTTTCACCAAAAGCCTTCATCTGTTAAGAGTGCATATGAATTTTTAGTGAAAAATCATAAATTGCTTGAACATATTATCACATGTGAGCTATATCTCAGAGACATTAGCCTAGCATTTGAGCTAATGAAAGAAGGCAAGGCCCTTAAAGTTGCTATCAAACCTAGTGACTAATCCTTTAAACTTTTAAAGATGCACAAGAGAATAATCGCAACAGACTGTGGAAGCACAACAACAAAAGCTATACTTATAGAAAAAAAAGAGGAAGGTTATAGACTTATTGCAAGGGGAGAAGCACCTACAACTGTTGAAAAGCCATTTGAAGACGTTAGGATTGGTGTATTTAATGCAATTAGTGAGCTTGAAGAATTAACAAATGATAAATTTATTGAAAATAACAAATTAATAAATGCAGATGCATATGTATCCACATCATCAGCAGGTGGTGGTCTTCAAATGCTTGTAATGGGTGTTGTAAAGGAGATGACTGCTGAAAGCGCTGCAAGAGCTGCACTTGGTGCAGGTGCAATTGTAATGGAAGTTATTGCAATAAATGATGGAAGACTGCCATATCAAAGAATTGAATTAATTAGGAAACTAAGACCTGATATGATACTACTAGCAGGTGGCACTGAGGGTGGAACTATTAAACATGTAGTAGAGCTTGCACAACTCATTGCAGCAGCAGAGCCAAAACCAAGATTTGGTTCATCTTATAAAATGCCCTTAATTTATGCAGGAAATAGTCAAGCAGTTCCTGAAATTAAAAAAATTCTTGAAGGTAAAGTTGAACTTTATATAGTAGATAATATAAGACCACAATTAGAGGTTGAAAATTTGGAGCCTTCAAGGGAAAAAATTCACGATTTATTCTTAGAACATGTAATGCAACAAGCACCCGGATATAATAAATTGATGGAAATGGTAAGTGCACCTATTATGCCAACACCTGGTGCAGTTGGGATGCTCATTGAGAAGGTTGCAAGGGAGCAAAATATAGAAGTGCTTGGTGTTGACATTGGTGGTGCAACTACTGATGTTTTTAGTGTTTTTAAGGGTAAATTTAATAGAACTGTTTCTGCAAATCTTGGAATGAGCTATTCCATTGCAAATGTTATGGTTGAAGCAGGTATAGATAATATAAAGAGGTGGATACCATTTGAAATAGATGAATACGAATTAAGAAATAGAATTAGAAATAAGATGATTAGACCTACTACAATTCCAATGACAATTGAAGATTTAATAGTAGAACAAGCCATATCAAGGGAAGCTCTAAGACTTGCCCTTGAACAGCATAAACTATTTGCAAGTGAGTTAAAGGGCATCCAAGTAAGAGGTGACATTACAAGAGCATTACAACAGCAAATTGAGAGGACACTTGTAAATATGATGACATTAAATTTAATAATAGGCTCAGGTGGTGTTCTCTCACATGCACCAAGAAGAAGTCAATCATTTCTGATGATGCTTGATGCATTTCAGCCCGAAGGTATTACGAAGATGGCAGTTGATAGTATATTTATGATGCCACATTTAGGAGTTCTTTCTACAATAAATGAGCAAGCAGCATTTGAAGTATTTGATAGAGATTGCTTAATTAGGCTTGGAACTGCAATTGCACCAAAAGGTATTGAAAAGGAAGGGAAAGTAATTTTAAGAGCGGAAATAAATTACGATAATAAGACTGAGATTTTGGAACTTAAATTTGGAGAAATAAAAGTTTTTCCATTAGAACTTGGTAAGAAAGCTAAGCTCGTTCTTATACCATCTAGTGGATTTGATTTAGGAGAGGGACCTAATAAGAAAGCTGTTGCAGAGGTTGAAGGTGGTGTTGTAGGACTTGTATTCGATGGAAGGGGAAGACCTATACAGTTATCTAAGGAGAACAGAGCTCAGAAATTATTTGAGTGGTTTATCTCAATGAATGCTTATAGTGAAACTAAGTTAAAGAGGATTGCTGCATGATAGCAATTTTAAAATCACTCTTAATTCCTGGTTGGTCGCAGTTTGATTTTGATAGAAGAAGTGCATTTCTTATGCTTGGCTCTGAAATTTTCTTAATGTTTACTTATGCATTCAAGACGAAAGAAATGCATATTGTTGAAAATAATTACAAAATTTGGGCAAATAACTATGCAAACTGTAATAATTTTTCAGATAGCAGGATTTATCAAATCATTGAGGATTATTATAATAAGGAGTTCTTTTTGATTGATTTATACGATGAGGCAAGAAGAAAATACCCAGATGATCCACAAGCTCAGAAAAATTATGTAGAACTAAATAATATAAACGCAAATTGGGAATGGCAAAGTATTGAAACCTACTTCTATTATCAGGACCTACGCTCACACTATAGGTCAGTAAAAGCATTCAGAGATATTATAAGCTTTACAATAATTGCAAATCACTTAATATCTTCTATACATTCATTCTTATTCTATCCAAGAGATAATATCAATATGGGTTTTTATCCAAAGTGGGATGGTCTTAGATTTGAGGTTAGGGTAAAGTTTTAAAATGCGAGAGATAGTTTTTAGTGCACTTGAAGAACTATTAGAACAACCTCTAAGTAGCAACTTAGATGAAATTGAACTCTTGAACTATAAAATCCTATACAAACCTTCCAAAAACAAATTCAGAATTGTTTTACAAGATAGACAATATCCACACCTTTTGCCAATGTTCATATTGGAGCTTGATGAAAGAGGTATATTTAGAGGTTATTACAAGTTTTCGGATCTAAAGAATTCACCTGTTCCATATAAGCCATTTCTGAGATACATTTATAAGTTGGATAGATTTAGATTTTTGAGAACATTTCAACCATTTAAGGATGAGCTTTTAATCTACTATCTAAATGGTTCAAGACTTGAAAATGAAAATTTAGAAGAATTCTTCAAAAAGACACTATTTCCCAATGATTTATTTGATGATAAAATTTTAATAATTGAGCTTTTCAATTCAAATAAAATAAATAAGGAAGTATTTAAGAATTTTAGAATTTTGAGAACATTAAAGACATTTGCAGATGAGATTAATTTCAATTTAAGAAACTTTCTAAATCTAATGTTTCAAAAAACGGGTATGAAGTTTAAGAATTTAATAGGTAATGAACGGCTCTATTTTGAGATTGAACAGGGAACATTATACCTTTCAAGGATTTACGACAAAGTGGGTTATCTTTTGCACCTTAGACCCAGACATGAACTAAAAGAAATTTTCCTAAATAAAGGGCAACAGTTTATATTAAATATCTATGCTTCTAATAGTGAATATACAGATGGAACAATTAAAAGTTTGGATAGTGACCCATATCTTCCAAATTGGTCAATAGGTATAGCTCATGTATTTGAGGACAATTTAGACGATCTAAATGATCAAATTGAAAGGTTTTTGAGTATAAATGAGAGCTTTTATATAAGCAGTAATGAGCTTTCAGATTATGCTAAATTAACATTAAAGTATAAAAATGTTATCCTATATGGACCACCAGGAACAGGTAAAACCTATTTAGCACTTAAAATCGCAAGCGAAATATCTAAAAATTATACAATAGTTCAACTTCATCCAAGTTATAGTTATGAAGATTTTATTGAAGGTATAAGACCTAAGAGTGACGGAGGATTTTATATTAAGGATGGTATATTTAAGCAAGTTTGTAAGAGGGCACTAGAAAGTAGTGAAAATTTTGTTATAATTTTGGATGAAGTAAGTAGGTGTAATATAATTCAAGTTTTTGGAGAGTTACTATATGCAATTGAATATAGAGGAAAGCACATAATTTTACCTTATTCGTCCGAAAAATTTAGTGTTCCTGAAAATGTTTATATCATTGGAACTATGAATAGTGCAGACAGAAGTGTTCATTCACTCGATATTGCATTAAGGAGAAGGTTTATATTTATTGAAATTTTACCTGATTTTAATATCATCAAGAACTTTTACTTAGAAAACAATTATGATACTGAAACCTTAGATAAAATTGAGAAATTTATAGCATTTATAAATGAAATTATTGAAAGGAAGCTTGGTAAGGAATACTTAATAGGGCATAGCTATTTCCTTATAGAACCAACTGAAGTTCCAAATGTTATAAGGCTTAAAATTCTACCTATTTTAAATAGTCTATTATCAAAGGAGGATTATAAATTGGTTGTGCAGTTTATTGAAAAAGATTTAAACTTCTTTCTTAATTGAGAATTTAACAGGTTCAAACAATAAAACCATTATTCCAAATGGGGAAAATGCCAAAATACCACTAAAATAATATAAAATTGAAAGTGCAACCGCTCCTTCAATACCAATTTTATCAGATAAGAAAAATATGAATCCACCTTCCCTTATACCAATTCCACTAAAACTCAAAGGAAGCATAGTAATAAAATTTACAGCAGATGTAATAAGAATAACTTCAATAGGATTTAGACTAAAACCTAATGCTTTTGAAATAAGAAAAGCAGATGATCCAAAGAAAAATTGCATAAGAATTGATATTAGAAATGATAAAAGAACAATACTTTTATTCTGCTTATACATTGAAAATGAATTTATTAACTTTTGAACACGCTCTCCTATTCTAAATTTTTCAATACTTCCAAATAACGAAATTATAATTTTCTCAAAGAGAGGTGTTAGCATGAAAATAAAAAACCCTATCAAAAGAAGCATTATCCAAATAAGTTCCTTTGCAACTTCTCTAATTTTTTCAACACCGAAATAAACACCAAGGAATGCCAAAAATACTAATGCTATAACACCAATTAACCTATCGACAAAAATTGAAGATAGGACTTCTGCACGTTTTTGCATATTATTCCTTTGAGCATATAAAAACCTAACTAAGTCAACACCTGCACCAGATGGTAAAATAAGACCAAGGAATAAACTGACAAATACATATTTATTTGCCTCAAAAACTGTAAGATTTAATTTATAAGCTCTTGTAAATACAAACCACCTTATTGCTGAAAGAAAATAACCTAAAAATCCAACTAAAACTGCAAGAAAGTATAGGATTAAATTCATGGATTTAAGATGATTGAGAAACACATTCAAATCCATACTTTTAAATATTAAGTAAATTAAAACAAAGCTTATAAGGACTTTTAAAAGTTCAAATATCAACTTCTGCATAATTAGTCAATAAATCTAAATTTCAAAATATACCAAAGAGCCTTAAAACCATCCTTCCAATTTATTTTCTTACCTTCCTTATATGTTCTTCCATAGTAATTTATTGGGACTTCATATACTCTTATACCTTCCTTATTTGCAAGCTTTGATATTTTTGCAGTAATCTCAACCTCAATACCAAAATCATTACTTCTAAATGGCTTTATCTTTTCCAAAACTTCCCTTTTCATCATTTTATAACATACCTCAATATCAGAAAAAATCATATTAAACAATAAGTTCATCAAATTGGTAATAACTTTATTACCAAGATAATGGTAAAAATATAGCACTCTGTGATTACCATAAAATCTTGAACCATATACAACATCCGCTCCCCTTTCAATTACAAGCCTTAACATTTTCCTCCAATCATTAGGATCGTATTCCAAATCCGCATCTTGTATAATTACTATATCACCTGTTACATTATTGAAGCCTGTATTTAGAGCACCACCTTTACCCATATTTCTTTCGTGATATATAACTTTTAGAATACCTCTAAACTCATCTGAATTTTCAAGCTTCCTTAAAATATCTCTTGTTCCATCATCACTTCCATCATCTACAACTATTATCTCTCTCTCTAAATCATATCTCAAATCAATATCCTTAACTGTTCTAATAACATACTCTATATAATCTTTCTCATTATAAACAGGTATAACTATTGACAACTTTAATTTATGTGAGGTTATTTTTCACCTCCCTGAATACTTCATAGAATTTTTCCAAATCTTCGGGATATATAACTATCATTTGCCTTTTTTGACCATTAGTTGTTTTTCTACTCTCGGATATGGAAATAAAATTCTGTCCTTTTGAATCCTTCTTTATATCAAAAAAATACGTCCTTTTACCCGCTCTTACCCTTTTGCTCCAAATTATATTACCCTGCTGTTTCTTCAGTTCCATCTTCCCCTCCTTGTGGTTTGTATTCTTTTAATTTTTCTCTTACTTCCGCTTCTATCTTATTCAGTAAATCAACATTTTCTTTAAGATAGTCAATAGCTTTATCCCTACCTTGTGCAATCTGTTCATTATTATAAGAATACCAGGAACCTGACCTTTTTATAATTCCAAGCTGAACTGCTAAATCAAATACCTCACCAACTTTGTTAATACCCTTTCCATATAACAATTCGAATTCAGCAGTCTTATATGGGGGTGCAAGTTTATTTTTTACAACTTTAACCTTTACAACATGTCCAATAACCTCATTATTTGAACCCTTTATACTCTCACCTTTCTTAACTTCAATTCTTACAGATGAAAAGAATTTCAACGCTCTTCCACCTGGCGTTGTTTCAGGTGGTCCTCCATATGGGTTTTGTGAAATTTTTTCACGAACTTGATTTATAAATATAGCTATTGCTCCTGTTTTGCCTATAATACCAGTAAGCTTTCTTAAAGCTTTGCTCATCAATCTTGCTTGACCACCTATACCCTGATCCTCCATCTCACCTTCAAGCTCAGCCTTTGTAACAAGTGCAGCAACTGAATCTACAACTACCAAATCTACTGCTCCACCCCTTATTGCATCCTCCATTATAGCTAAGGCTTGTTCTCCATACTCAGGTTGAGATATAAGAAGATTCTTATCATCTACATTAACACCTATAATTTTTGCATAGTTTGGGTCAAAAGCATGCTCTACATCTATGAATAGAACTGAACCTCCATTTTTTTGAACCTCAGCCATAGCCATAAGTGCAAGCGTGGTTTTACCAGAAGCTTCCTGACCATATATTTCAATAATTCTTCCTCTTGGATATCCTCCTATTCCAAGTGCATAATCCAAACCTATTGAGCCTGTTGGAATTGTTGGAACCTGAATTTTAGCTTTATCACTTAATCTCATTACAACACCTTTTCCATAACTCTTTTCAAGCTGTTTTATCGTTGCTTCAATCATTTTCTCTTTATCTTTTTCCTTTTCCATTTCTACATTCACCTCTTCTGAAAGTTCCAAAATTATAAAGTTAAGATTGATAATACTTAAATCATATTTTCTTTTGCTGAACAGTTCTTAAAGAGCTAATTAATACATCAAAAACTATTTTCATCAAGTATCTAAACCAAATAAAACTATCAAATTAAGTAGAAAAAGAAAAGAAAAAAGTGTTGCGTTTTGGATGGTTATATGTATAGGTTTTGTAGTTATGATATGTTAGTGAGACTACATAAGAATGCAAAATTAACACCAAAGTAAAGAAATCTCGATTACTTATCTCCTAAGGTAAAATCTTTCTTAACGTTCTTTCCATAAAGTTTACTATTCTACGAAAATTTTAAAACTCCAATTCCGACTTCGAAGTTCCCAATATACATATACAGGAGATTTAAGAATCCTTAAAGTATTGATATCTTTAAAACTTTTAGCAATAAAATAATTCATTATATGTGGAACTCTATAGAATGATGAATAGACAAAGACTAAAATCAAAAATACTAATGTACTCCTAGATAAAACTTCAAAATATCTCAATCTATCTTGTTCCTTAAATAGCAGTGTGAGTAGAAAAATGCTAAACAAGTGAATATAAATCCACCTTCCCCAATCAATAGCGAATATAAAAAGAGGTAGTGATAATATGAAACTCAGTAAAATTAAACCCAAGTATAATTTTCGATCAAAAAGCTGGCTTATTCTGTTAGCAACTGGTATGTATGCAATCATGGCAAGTATAACTACGAATATATAATAATAGTATTTCCAACGAACAATTGCGTTTATTGTAAAATTAAATGCATATTCTATATCTCTACTTAACCATACTATAGAACCATCAGATTTATCATGAAAGGAATAACCTAATTTTTCTAAGGAGGTATAAATATCATTTACTCCATTCATATCAAGCTTAGAAAACATTATAGAAGAAAGTAAGGCCAAAAATGATGGAATTAACGTTAAAGTAAGAAGCTTATAATTTGGTTTGTTATTAAAAATAAAATATGTTATAAGAAAATAAGGAATGAAAACAAAAGTTATTTCATGGCTTAGTATAAAAAGTGGATATATAAAGGAAAGAAATACATAAAAATATAAGTTGAACTTGGGATTTCTAGTTCTAACTAAATATGCAAAAAAGCATAGTGCAGCAAGGTAAAGTATCTCCTTACGATAACCACCAGAAATTAAATGGAATTTGAATATAAAAGGTGAGAATATCAAGAAGGTATATGGTAGCAATTTGTCTTGCATCTTCAAGAGTTTATATGAAAGGTAAAATATAAAAGCGTATATTATAGAGATTATAATAAATGCTATGAATCCAGGATTGATCTTGGAAATTATAGCAATTTGATAAATAACTTCACCAATAAATCCTCTTCTTACAAAACCTCCTTGATAATTTGTTAACCAATCCCCATAAACCCATGTATGATGCACTAAAAAATAATAAAAAGCTCCACATATAGTAGAAAAGTAAATAAGGATAAGATAGTATGGCAAGAATTTTCTGAGGAGGGTTTCCAAATCGATTTTCTTCATATTTTCAACCTCCTGAAAACACTTTCCGGCAACAATCTAATTATTAACATTATGTAAAACCATATCCACTTGGTATATAAAACATTCTTTTTTTTTCTTTGAGCTTTAAAAACATCCCTAGCAACCTCATCTGGATTTGATGTAATGAAAGGTGGAAGTTTTAAATGCTTTGTCATCTTGGTTCTCACAAATCCTGGCTTTACTGTTAGAACATGAACATTTGATTTAAATAACCTTGCTCTAAGGCCACTTAAATATGCACTAAGACCAGCTTTACTCGAACCATATATATAGTTTGACATTCTACCCCTATCACCTGCAACTGAACTAATACCTACTATAAATCCTTCCTTTCTTTTTTCAAAATCACTAGCAACAATATTCAATATACTAACCGCACCTGTATAATTAACATTTATAGTATTTAGGGCTTTTGACCAATCATTTTCACACTCCTTTTGATCTGCCATATATCCTGCACAGAATATTACACCAAATGGCTTTGGCTCTAAACTATCATAAAATGCTCTATGATTATCAAAATCAATAACATCAAATTCCTTTAACTGAACATCAACATTATATCTAATTCCAAGATCACTTGCAAAGTCGGAGATTTCATTTATGTTCCTTCCCGCAAGATATAAACTATAACCATTTTTAGCATATATTTTAGCAATCTCCCTTGCAATATCGCTCTTTGCTCCTATAATTAAAACATATTTCATATTCCTAACCTCCTAATTTAACGATAACATCCTTAGGTAAAGTTTTGCTAAATTCTATAAATTTCTGGCGACACTCATTGTGCAGGTTATATGTTGTATAAAAGGAAATTGGTCTTCCTTTGATATCTCTTTTGTATCTTCCAACCCTTTTATAACCAGCCCTTTCAAAATCTATATATTGCAAACCAAATCCCCAATCATAAACAACAATAATCTCAACATTGTATTTCTTAAGGAGTTCTTCAACATTTTCCTGATCAAATTTACCCTTTTTCTTAAGAATAACCACTTCATACGTTCCAAGACCTGCCAAATCAAGGATGGAAACATTAGTAAAATAGGCAATTGTTCCAATGTCATTAACTGCTACTCTTGTATTATTAAAATTTTCCCACAAAAACCTGGCTATTTGAATCTGTTGATTATAAATTTTCTTCGTATCAAGAATGGCATTTATAGGAGATTTTATAATTCTACTTGGAAATATAATAGTTAAAATAATTATAATTACTATACCAATTATATTTAACGAAAATGAGAAGTTATGAACCAAATAAAGATATATTAGGATATTTAAATATGAAAAAACTATTAAATAAGCTTCGTATCTATAAAGCCATCCCAACTCGAACTTCCCAAAAGTTAGATGCAAAATAAATGTAAAAAGAAAAATAAAGGATAGTGCTAAAAGTTCAGCTTTCTTTTTAATATGGCTCATTATGAAAATATAGGAATTTACAATAAGTATAAAAATTATCATAATTTTTATCCTCATGTCATTACTTAATACATAACGTATAGGATGTGTAATTAAACTCATCAAATCAACATTACCACCAAATACACTTTTAGCCATAACGGAATTAGGGAAGAAGCCAAGACCAACATTTAATGATATTATACCAAACACAATAACAGGAATAAGTCCAAATGAAAATATCAAAATTGGTCTTATTATATCTCTTTTGTAAATAGTATGAAATAGTGATATTGCTAAAACTATCGCTAAACCCTCATACCTTGTTGCAACTAATAACATTGAAGAAAGTAATAATTTAATGAGGTTATTTTTTTTGTTTTCCTTTAAATAAAGAAGGTATTGAAATAATACAACTATTGTAAAGAATATCTGTATTGAATGCTCCATACCACCAAGTGATAATGCAATAAACGGTGCTATTAAAATTAACAAAATCATTGATAATAAACTTGGTGTAAAATGAAATAACTTTTCGAAATAGTAATAAATTGCAATTATTGTAAGAATTTGAAATATCATATTTAGTATGAATGGAACATATAACGCCTTATATATTCCTAATGACATAAATGGTGTTAAAATTAACATCCATAATATACTACTTGAAGCACTTGCATAGTGAATCCCATCAACACTTAACATATGCTTATAGTATAAGTTCTTTGCCATAGCAAGATGTATATATGCATCATCTAGTGCATATGTAAATGAGCCATTTAGTTTGATGTCTATAATAAATACAACAATATGCATTATAAAAATGAGAAAAATAGATATTATAAGTGATAACCGCTTCATATCCCTAACCTCCTAATTTAACGATAACATCCTTAGGTAAAGTCTTGCTAAATTCTATAAGTTTCTGGCGACATTTATTATGCAGGTCATACCTTGTATAAAAGGAAATTGGTTTTCCTTTGATATCTCTTTTGTATCTTCCAATCCTTTTATAACCAGCCCTTTTGAAATCTATATATTGCAAACCAAATCCCCAATCATAAACAACAATAATCTCAACATTGTATTTCTTAAGGAGTTCTTCAACATTT
>FWWL01005837.1_pt1 | contig 15641 bp, 14 predicted proteins | sample 2228331 | NCBI WGS metagenome assembly FWWL01 (sample SAMEA103939775, study PRJEB20133) | metagenome
GGAGGCCAGCTCCCCGGCCCGGGCGGCCAGGCCGGTGAAATCCAGGAGCTCCAGAGCCCGCTCCACGGCGGCTGCCTCTTCGGCCCGGGCGTGCGGCGTTCGCCAGAGCGCCCCCAGGAAGCCGACCCGGACGTGCAGGTGCTGGCCGACTAGGACGTTTTCCAGCACGGTCATCCCGGCGAAGAGGCGGATGTTCTGGAAAGTGCGGCTGATGCCCAGGGCGGCCACCCGGTGGGGGGGCAGTCCGGTGTACCGCCGGCCGGCCAGGTAAAGGTGGCCTTCGTCCGGGCGGCAAAACCCGGTGAGCACGTTGAAGAGGGTGGTCTTGCCGGCCCCGTTGGGCCCGATCAACCCCACGATCTGGCCCGGGGCCACGGCGAAGTCAACGCGGTTCAAAGCCCGCACGCCGCCAAAACGTTTGCTTATGCCCTCTGCTAAAAGAAGAGCTTCCGTAAATGCTCACCTCCTGGGTGCCGTCCGGTTTTGCTGTTTCCGGTGGCGGTGGCCAAGTGCAACATGGCCGCGCACCCAGGGGCAGGGGCTTGAAACTTGCTCAGGACAGCGAGACAGTGCGTTCGCCAAAGCGTCAATGAGCCTTGACAGCCTCGGCCCTGGGCATGGCACGGTGTCAGGAGAGGTGCCGTCCGGTTCTGCTCCTCTCCAGGACTTAAGACCGCGCCCCCTGGGAGCCACTTTTCGGCCCCCGTCAGGTCAAGTCCGGGTGCGTGGGTTCTGGTCGGCTTGACACTCGGGAGCATGGGCTGGCGCTCACCTCCCGGTTGCCGCCGCCCGGTCCCGCTCCCGGCCTGGGACCGGCGCGGGAACGGAGAGAGGGCGGAGAAGAGGTACCAAACCGGCGGGGCGGAATATCATTACTGCCACCAGGAGGGCACCGAACACCACCAGCCGGTAGTCGGCGGGGTGGAAGGGGCCGAGAGCCACATTCCGCAGCACCTCGGGGAGGCCCACGATGAGGAACGAGCCCAGCACCACCCCGGGGAGGCTACCCATGCCTCCGATGACCACGATGCATAGCACCCGGATGGAGATCTCCAGGGTGAAGGAAGTGGGGAATATGCTCCCCTGGGTGAAGGCGAAGACCACACCTCCTACTCCTCCCAGGGCCGCGCCGGTGGCGAAGGCTGCCAGTTTGTAGCGGGTGGGGTCGATCCCCATGGCGCGGGCCGCGTCCTCATCCTCGCGCATGGCCTCCCAGGCCCGGCCCAGGCGGGAGTTCCGCAGCCGCTCGGCGGCTACGGCGGCCAGCGCGGCCAGGGCGAGGGCGAACCAGTAAAAGGCCTCGATGGAGCGGATCTCCCACCCTCCCAGGGAGGGTTTGTCCAGGCGGATGACCCCGTTCGGCCCCCCGGTGTAGGCGTCGAGGTTCAGCACCAGAATGCGGATGATCTCCCCGAAGGCCAGGGTCACGATGGCCAGGTAATCCCCCCGCAGGCGCAAGACCGGTATCCCCAAAAGCACCCCCGCCAGGGCGGCCAGGGCCGCTCCCGCTGGCAGAAGAGCCCAGAACGGCCAGTGCTGGCCGAAAAAGGGCGAGGCCAAAAGGGCGTAAAAGTAGGAGCCGATGGCGAAGAAGGCTACATACCCCAAATCGAGCAGCCCGGCGTACCCCACCACCACGTTGAGCCCTATCCCCAGAAGGGCGTAAAGCGCCACCAGAAAGAGCACGTTGTTGGCAGCCTGGTCGAGGAAAAGGGGGAGAAGGGCAACTGCCGCCAGATAGGCGCCCGCCCGCCAGGGAGCGGGCCTGACGGCCAGGAGGTAGTAGGTGGCTGCGGTGAGGAGAAAGAAGGCGAGGGCGGGCGGCAGCCGGGGGATGGCCATTAGAAGGAATGCCGCCAGGGCTGGCGCTTCCAGATAGGAGAGAATCCGCCGCTCAGGCACGCTTGCCCACCGCCTCTCCCAGGATGCCCGTGGGCCGGAAGATAAGCATCAGGATGAGCAGAGAGAAGGCCACCACGTCCTTGTAAGCGGCGGGCAGAACCTGGACGGCCATGGTTTCCGCCAGGCCTAGGAAATACCCTCCCAGCATGGCGCCGGTCACGTTCCCGATGCCTCCCAGCACGGCGGCGGTGAAGGCTTTGATGCCGGGGAGGAAGCCCATGAAGTAGTGGATCTGCCCGAAAAAGAGCCCCCAGAGCACCCCGGCGGCTCCGGCCAGGGCCGCGCCCACCACGAAAGTGGCCAGGATGGCCCGGTCCACGTCGATACCCATGAGGTAGGCGGCGTCCTTGTCCTCGGCCACCGCCCGGATGGCTTTGCCCAGGCGGGTTCGCTTCACGAAGGTGTAGGTGACGGCCAGAAAAACGAAGGACATGAAGATGAGGAAGAGGCGGATATAGGAGATCTCTACTTTTCCCAGGTGCAGCGCGCCCTCGGGGAAGAGAGAGGGGAAGGGCTGGGGTCGGGCGTTGGTGGCACGCAGCACGGCGTTTTGGAGGAAGATGGATACTCCGATGGCGCTGATGAGGGGGGCCAGCCGGGGGGCGCGGCGCAGGGGGCGGTAGGCCACCCTTTCTACCACCACCGCCGTGGCTACCGAGGCGGCCATCCCGGCGGCGAAGGCTAAGGGCAGTGCCCAGGGTCCGGCTCCGGGCAGTTTTTTGAGGACCAGGTAGCCGGCGAAGGCACCTACCATGAACACCTCGCCGTGGGCGAAATTGATCATTTCCAGGATGCCGTAGACCATGCTGTAGCCCAGGGCGATCAGGGCGTAGATGCTGCCCAGGGTAAGCCCGTTTATCACCTGTTCCGCCCAGACTTCCAAGGCGACCTCCCTGCATCTTTATAAACCCGAGGGGGAGGGATTCTCCATAAACCCGAGGGGGAGGGATTCTCCCGGGTTCCCTCCCCCTCGGGCGATATGGATCAGGGGGCGATGGTGGTGAGGACCTCGCGCTTTCCGTCTTTGACCTGCTTGATCACCGCCTCGGCCGCCACTTTCCGGTCCCCGTTCGGCTCAAAGGCGATGGAGCCGCTGGCTCCCTCCAGAGTGGTGGCCAGCACCGCGTCCCGGAGGGCCTTTTTACCGATACTCAGGCTGCCGTCGGGATTTTTGACCGCCACCTTCTCCACCGCGTTCAGCAGGATCACCGCCGCGTCGTAGGCCTGGGGCGTGAAGGTGCCGGGCTCGCTGTTGAACTTCTGCTGCCACTTGCGGGCGAAAGCTTCGTAGGCGGCCCCTTTAAGAGCCTGGCCGTTGGAGATGTAAACTCCCTCCGCTTTGCCGCCCGCGCTTTCCACGAACTTGTCATCGTCGATGCCGTCGGCTCCCATGAAGGCGGCCTGAAGGCCGGCTTCCCTTATCTGCTTCACCAGAAGTGCTCCTTCGGCGATGAAGCCACCAAAGGCGATCACGTCCGGCTCCAGAGGTTTTATCTTGCTGATCACGGCGCTGAAGTCCGTCTGTCCCACCTCGATGGCCTCAAAAAGCACCACCTTCCCGCCCCCCTTTTCGAAGTTTTCCTTGAATGCCTCCATCAGTCCCTGGCCGTAGGGGCTTTTGTCGTGGATGAGCGCCGCTTTTTGGGCGTTCAGGATTTCCCGGGCGAACTTGGCCTGCGCGGCTCCCTGCATTTTGTCGTTCCAGGCCGTGCGGAAGACGTTTTCCAGGCCGCGGCTGGTGACGTTGGGGGCGGTGGAGGAAGGCGAGATCATGGTCAGGTGGGCTTCCGCGTAGACGTCGGAAGCGGGGATGGTGCCGCTTGAGCACATGCTGCCCACCACGCCCACCACCAGCCGGTCGGCGACCAGGGCGCGCGCCGCGTTCACCGAAGGTTCAGGAGCGCAGCCGTCATCCTGCACGTTGGCCTCCACCGGGTGTCCCAGGATGTTTCCCTTTTCCTGGATAGCGAGGAGAGCCGCGTCTTTGATGGGGATGCCCAGCGAGGCCACCGGCCCGGAGAGAGCCGAAGCCACGCCGATCTTGATGGGTTGACCGGGGCCGATGGTGATGACCCCCCAGGGGTCCTTCGGTTGCGGGGCCGGAGCTGGGGCCTGGCCGGTGGGCGGCTTTGTCTCCTGCCTGGCGCAGCCGGCCAGGATCAGGGCGGCGGCCAGCAATGCCATGGCGGTAGGTATCCGGGGACGAAATCCCAACCCGCTTATCCCCCCTTTCCTTGAGAATTTCCGGGAATATATTTTAGCTTTGCCTCAGGAAAATCCTGCCGAAAAACCTGGTTTGGCCCCCCGGAACCCGGGCCAGCCGCCCTGCCGCTGCCCGGGCTGTGCCATGCCGGGATAGCCCCTGCAGGATGCGGGCCGCATCTGCCCGGCCTGCGGGGTGCCGGTTGGCCGGATTATGGCTGTTCCCGGCCCGAGCCCCTGTGCGGTGCGGCTGCGGGGTGCCGCCGGCCTACGGCTGCTCCCCGGCTTCTTCTTTCTTTTCCTCCCCGGCTCTTCCCACTTCTTCCCGCAGCCCGCTGCGGAATTCGCGCAGGCTCCTCCCTATGGAGCGGGCCAGTTCCGGAAGCCGCTTGGGGCCGAAGATGAGAAGGGCCACCGCGGCGATGAGAAGGATTTCGAGGGGACCTATTTGCCGGAGCAAGGGCATCACCTCTTTCCATGATCATACCATGCCCCTGGGTGGTTATTCTTACTTTCCAGTGAGCCTTCCAGCTCCGCGCCTTCTTCCTCCTTTAATGTCCTTTTTAATGCCTACCCCTGCTCTCCTGAGACTCAATGCTAAGCCGGACCGCCACTTCGAACCCCGGGGAATGCCGGATCCCGGGCACCGGAAAAAACTCCCGGACCGCCGCCTCGGGTCCCGGAACCGGGGACCGCCAGGCCCTGAAGCATTCTTTACAAAGCGTTATTCCCTATTGTATATTGCGCCTAGTGAAGGAGAGGCCTGGAAGGGGGAAGGAGAGGCCGCGGTCCCGGCCTCGTTTCCGGCCCGAGGAAAAGGAGGCTCTTCCGGCCGACGCGGTTTCGGGGGAAGTGGGAGGCTATTCCCTCCGGGGGCGGATCTGGATCGCCCGGGGGGAGGAGACGTTTTTGGGCTACGGGCGAGTGGTGCTTCTCGAACGCATTCGGGAGTACGGCTCCATAAGCGAGGCGGCCCGTTCCATGGAGATGTCCTACCGTCACGCCTGGGAGCTGGTGGACTCCATGAATCGCCAGGCCCCTTTTCCTCTCGTGGATACCTCCACCGGCGGGGTGGGAGGAGGGGGAGCGAGGCTTACCCCCTACGGCGAGGCGGCCATCCGCCTTTTCTGGGAGCTTTACCGGGACTACAAGCGGTATATCCGGAGCCAGGAGCGCAAGCTCAGCCGGCTTCAGGCCGGCGGAGGGAAAGGGGTGGCTGCCAGGGGTGAACCGGATCCGGGGAAGAGCGTAGCCGAAAGCGAAGAGGCAGCCGCCCGGGAGGAGGCGGGGAATGAGCCGAATCCCAGGGAGTGGGCGCCGGGCGGAGGAGGGTGGGGGTGACCGGCAAAAGCAGCGACCGTCCCCCACGTGGTGCAGACGATATGCCGCATCGGGCGGGGGCAGGGCGGGCGCTCTTTCTACTCGCGCTGATCCTGCGGGTAGCGCGACGAACTGGCATGACATGGCGGGCGCTCTTTCTGCTCGCGCTGATCCTGCTGCAGGGCGGGTGCTCTGGCGCGGTCGAAAAGCCTGCCAGCGGCGGCACGGTCGAAAAAGGCGCGGTGGAAAACCGAGTTGCTGGGGAGCGCGGCGGTGCAGCCGAAGGTCGCATCGCCGGGCGGGAAAGCGACGCGGCCGGGCGCCGCATCACCGTCTTCGTGGGCGCGGCGAGCAAACCTCCCACCGAGGAGGCCATTTCCGTTTTCCAAAAGCGTTTTGGCATCCGGGTGGAGGCCGTCTACGGTGGCTCGGGGACGCTCTTGGCCCAGATAAAGCTGGCCCGCCGGGGGGACATCTACTTTCCCGGCTCCTCCGACTACATGGAGAGGGCCAAAAGGGAGGGAGTGGTGCGGCCCGGGACCGAGAGGGTGGTGGCCTACCTCGTGCCGGCTATCAACGTTCCCCGCGGCAATCCCCAGGGCATTCGGGAGCTCCGGGACCTGGCCCGTCCCGGCCTGCGGGTGGGTCTAGCCAATCCGGAGACGGTGTGCCTAGGCGGTTACGCGGTGGAGATCGTGGAGCGGAACCTCCATCCGGAAGAAGAGGTCGCTTTCAAGAAAAACGTGGTCACCCTAGGGGAGTCCTGCGAGAAAACGGCTAATCTTCTCACCTTCCGGGCGGTGGACGCCGTGAATCTTCTCACCTTCCGGGCGGTGGACGCCGTGATCGGTTGGAGCGTTTTCGAGAACTGGAACCCGGAGAGGATCGAGACGGTAAAGCTCAAACCCCGGGAGGTGGTGCGCATCGGTTATCTTCCCCTGGCCGTGACCCGCTACTCCTCCCGGCCCGATCTGGCGGAGAAGTTCATAGAGTTCCTCCTCTCCCCGGAGGGAAAGGCCATCTACCGCCGGCACGGCTACTTCATGACTCCGGAGGAGGCCTTCCGCTACGTGGGAGAGGAGAAGCCGGTGGGGGGAGAGTACCGCCCGCCGGTGGACTGGGTGGACTGGCTGCGGGAAGGAGGATAAGGTGGCCTTCCGGCACCTGGCCATCGCCTCTGCCGTGGCGCTGGCGGCTCTTTACGCCGCTCTGATTCTCTCCCTCTTCACCCTTTACGAGCCCGGGAATTTCTTTAAGCCGGGGGGGTTCTTTTCCGCCCTCCTCCACCCCCGCACCCTTTTCTCCCTCCGGCTGAGTCTGGTGGCCGGCACCCTGGCCACCCTGCTTTCCCTGGCCCTGGCTTTTCCCGCCGCCTACGCCCTTTCCCGCTGCCCCTTCCCCGGCCGGGTTTTGGTGGACACCCTGCTCGAGGTGCCGGTGGTGGTTTCCCCGGTGGCTCTGGGCGCCATGCTTCTCCTCTTTTTCACTGCCGGACCGGGAGCGGTTCTCGAAAGGCACGGCATGCGCGTCCCTCTCGAGGTCTCCGGGGTGGTGGTGGCCCAGTTCGCTGCCACCGCGGGCATGACCACCCGGCTTTTGAAGGCCGTTTTGGACGAAATCCCCTCCCGCTACGAGGAAGTGGCCCGCTCCCTGGGGGCTTCTCCCTTCCGGGCTTACCTCACCGTCATTCTCCCCCTTTCCCTGCGGGGGGCGGTGGCGGCGGCCATCCTGACCTGGGCCAAGGCGGTGGGAGAGTTCGGGGCCACCATTACCCTGGCCGGGGCCATGGCCTTCAAGACGGAAACCCTCCCCACCGCCATCTTCATGGCCCTTTCCAGTGCCGACCTGACCCTGACCGCTACCTTGATCCTCATCTTGGTGGGGGTGGGCTTGCTCACCCTCTATTCCGTTCGGCTGCTGGCCGGCCGGCAGCGGGGGAGGGGCTGAAAAGTGGATCCGGCCGGGGAGATGGATTCCGCTGCGGAGCGACCCGGGGATATGGACCCGGCTGCGGAGCGACCCGGGGAGACGGACCCGGTAGAGAGGCGATCCATGGATCCGGGCGGGGAGCGACCCGGGGGAACGGATCCCGCTGCGGGGCGATCCGGGGAGACGGATGCGGCTACGGACCGTTTCCCGGCGCCTCCTCTCCTTTTTCTGGATGATCTTTCCCTCCGGGTAGGGGATTTCTCCCTGCAGGGCATTTCCCTGCGCGTTTTGGCCGGGGAGTTCCACGTGCTCCTCGGCCCCTCCGGGGCGGGGAAGACCCTGCTTCTTGAAACCGTGGCCGGCTTTCTCCGCCCCGCCTCGGGTCGCATCCTCTCGGGGGGCCTGGACATCACCGCTTTCCCTCCCGAGAAGCGGGGCTTCAGCTATCTCCCTCAGGATCTGGCCCTTTTCCCCCACCTCACGGTGGAGGAAAACGTGTGCTACGGTCTCCGCTGGCGGAAGTCCCGCTCCCGGGAGGAGGAATCCCACCTCGCCACCCTCATCCGGGTTACCGGTATCGGCCCCCTCCTCCGCCGCAGGCCGGGTGAGCTGAGCGGGGGAGAAAAGCAGAGGGTGGCGCTGGTGCGGTCCCTGGCCGTCAGACCCCGGCTTCTTCTGATGGACGAGCCCCTCTCCGCCCTTCACCCCCAGCTGCGGGCCGAGATCCGCCGCCTCCTCGGCCGGCTCCACCGGGAGCTGGGTTTCACCGCTCTTCTGGTCACCCACGACCTCGAGGACGCCTTCGCCCTGGGGGACGGAGCCTCCGTGCTCCTGGAAGGCCGGCTTTACACCGCGCCCTCCGTGGAGCGACTCTACCGCTACCCCCCATCTACCTCCGTGGCCCGCTTCTTCGGGCTGCCCAACCTTTTCCCCGCTGCCGTGGAGGCGGTGCGCGGCGGGGAGGTGGCGCTCCGGGTGGAAGGTCTGGGGCCGCTTCTCGTGCGCCTCCCGGAGGGTTTTTCACCCCCCCGTCCGGGGGAGAGGATTTTTTTGGGTCTGCACCCGGAGGAGATCACCCTGGTCAAGCCCGACCGGAGGCATCTTCCCCGGAAAAACCTTTTCTCCGGCCGCATTGCCCGCATATTTCCTCAGGGGCGTTCCTTCTGCCTTCTTTTCTCCACCGCCCGCACGGTGCTGGAGATCCACGTGCCCGCGTATGCCCTGGAGAAGCTCCCCGTTCACGAGGGCTGGGAGGGGGAGGTGGAGATAAAGGAGGATAAAGCCTTTCTGATGCCGAATTGAGGCGGGGACCCGCCCGGGGCCCGGGAGGAGGGGGAGGGATGAATTTTGGCGAGTGGCAGGACCCCCGGGACTTTGCCCGCATGGGCAACGCCGCCCGGGCACTGATCGAGTTTCTGGACGATGCCCGGGAGATGGCCGCCGAGGTGGCGGAGTGGCAGGATACCCCCCGCGAGCTCTGGGAGAAGCTCAACCGCATCAAGGCCACCTTGAAGGTGGCCTCCACCGCTCTCGATCACCTGATCTTTCTCACCCGCAAGAACCTGCCCCGGCGGACCCGCTAGCCGCCAGCCACCGGAGGCTTGCCGCCGCCCGGCCACTGCCCCCTGGCACAGTATCTGGGAATGCGGAAATAGGTACCCCCGACCGGATTGGTGAGCCGGGCATCTGATTGGCGCCCCTCCGGGGGTCGGGCAGGGGGGAACTTAGTTCATCGGGGGGCGGTGCGGGCAGAGAATTGCCGGTACGGTGGGGGATAGAGGAAGGGCTGCGATGCCGGTTCAGGAACGGAGGGAGACCAGTTCGCGCCGCACTTCCTCCCCGAAGGAGGCGAAGTTCTGCTCGAACAGGGCCTGAAGCCGCCGCGCCTGCTCGTCGTAGGCTTCCCCGTCGGCCCAGGAGTCGCGGGGCCAGAGCGTCTCCGGCGGTACTCCCGGGCAGGCGGCGGGGATGAGCAGGCGGAAGAAAGGCTCTTCCCGGTAGGGTACCCGGTCCAGGGCTCCCGATAGAGCGGCCCGGATCACGGCGCGGCTTACGGCGATGGGCAAGCGGCGGCCGATCCCGTACGGCCCCCCGGTCCAGCCCGTGTTCACAAGCCAAACCCGGGTTCCAAAGCGGCGCACCCTTTGGTCCAGCAGGCGGGCGTACTCGACGGGGTGCAGGGGGAGAAAGGGTTCCCCGAAGCAGGCGCTGAAGCAGGCCTGGGGCTCCTTCACTCCCCTCTCCGTTCCCGCCACCCGGGCCGTGTAGCCGGAGAGGAAGTGGTAGAGGATCTGGGGTCCTTCCAGGCGGGCGATGGGCGGGAGCACGCCGAAGGCATCGGCGGTGAGGAAGAAGATGTGGCTGGGGATACCGCCCATGCCGCTTTTTACCGTCGAGGGGAGGTGGCTCAGGGGATAGGCGGCCCGGGTGTTCTCGGTGAGGGAGTCGTCGTCCAGGTTGAGGCGGCGGGTAGTCGGATCCAGGGCCACGTTTTCGAGGATGGTCCCGAACCGGCGGGTGGTGGAGTAGATTTCCGGCTCGGCCTCGGGCGAGATGCGAATCACCTTGGCGTAGCATCCGCCTTCGAAGTTGAAGATCCCCCCTTCGCTCCACCCGTGCTCGTCGTCGCCGATGAGGGCCCGGCCCGGCTCCGTGGAAAGGGTAGTCTTGCCCGTCCCCGAAAGGCCGAAAAAGAGGGCCACGTCCCCCGCCGGTCCCTGGTTAGCGGCGCAGTGCATGGGAAGGACTCCCTGCCGGGGCAGGAGGAAGTTCATGATGGTGAAGGCCGCCTTCTTGATCTCCCCGGCGTAGCTCGTCCCCCCGATGAGGATGAGCCGGCGGCCGAAGTGGATGATGACGAAGGTCTCGGAGCGGGTTTCGTCCACCTCGGGGATGGCGTGAAAGCCCGGGGAGTGGAGGACGGTGAAATCGGGCACGAAGTCGCCCAGGTCCTCGAGGGGCGGCTGAATGAACATGTTGCGGGCAAACAGGCTGTGCCAGGCGGTCTCGGTGATCACCCGCAGGCAGAGGCGGTAGCGGGGGTCGGCTCCCAGGTAGCAGTCCTGGACGTAGAGGTCCTTGCCCTCGTAGTAGGCCAGGAGACGCTGGTGCAGGCGGTGGAAGTTCTCCTCCGGGAAGGGGCGGTTCACGTTCCCCCACCAGATCAGGTCCGCCGTCCCGTCTTCCTGGACGATGTATTTGTCCTGGGGGGAGCGGCCGGTGTAGTGGCCGGTTCGCACCACGAGCGGTCCGAGGTGGGCGATCCAGCCCTCCCGCCGCCGGATGGCTTCCTCGTAAAGGGTGGGAGTGGGGAGGTTCCAGCCCACTTTGCCCACGTTCACGATGCCGTGCCGCTCGAGTCCGAAGCGGCTGGGATTCCTCCCCTGCGGTTCCACGGCTAATTCTCATTATGCCATTCCCGGGTCCGAATTCGGCTCCGGGTGGATTGGATGCGGCACCTACGTTCCCTGGCTGTTAGGCGTGTCCAGGGGGTGGCGCCTCTTCCCAGGCGTTCCGGACTCCCGGCTGGTCCGGGACACCCCGGGAGAGGCGCACTGCTTCCGGGATAGTGGCTATCCTCCGCAAGGGAGTCCGCGGTCGGCGGTGGTGCATAAAAGCGATAGCGCATAAAAGCAGCGCTACCCTGCGGCGGGTGGGATCCGGTCGGCGGGGCGGGCAGAGATGCCGTCCTCTGCGGCGGCTGGGGTTCCGGCCGGGTGTGGCCAGGGCGCTGCGCTGCCGGACGGCCATGGTGCTGCCTGCCCTGCCGTGGGTGATAGCCGGTGGGGAGCTGGACTAGGGCCGGACTTTCTCCAGCTCCTGGAGAAAAGCCTCCAGGTCGAAGCCGCCTTTCTCCGCCGCCTCCTCCAGGGTGTAGTTTCCCCCGCAGCAGTAGTCCACGTGGTAGCGGTCGAGCACCTCCTGCACTTCCGGGTAGCGGCGCAGAAGGTCGTTCACCGTCATCCGGGGATCGAGCTCCACGGTTAGCCACCTCCCTTACTTCAATCCATGCCACCTTTTTCCCCTGGTCGCAGCCGAACCGGGGGTTTTATGCCAAGTCCAAGGTACCATCGAGGTACAGCGGCAGGCCACACTAGGGGCAGGGGGCGATCAGGGCCAGCACCACCATCTCCTCCTCGGCCCGCATGGCGTGTGCTTCCCCCGGCTCGAAGCCCAGGAAATCGCCTTCCCGCACCGGGTACCAGGACTCCCCCTTCAAAAAGGCCCCCTTTCCCCGCACGCAGTAGAGAAACACCCGCGAGGGCGAGGTGTGGCTCCCCACCTCCTGCCCGGACTGGAAGGCGAAGACCACCGCCCTCGCTTCCGGGGAATCGGCGATGATCGTTCCCCTCGGCCTTTGCTCATCAAATCTTGCTTTTTTTAACACGTTCTCGATCAAGCTCAAGCTTTCCTCCCTTCCATCCTCTTGGGATCCTGCTTTCCCATAAATAATCTAAATATAAGGGACGGTCGGCCGGGGGCCGAAAGCCTTCGGGCGGCGGCCCGGGCTGAAATCCGCCTGCCGAAGGGGGGTGGGAAGGGAATAAAGAGGGGGAGAAAAGCAAAAAATGAGTCGGGAATTCTGGTCCATCCTTCCAAAGGAGGAGGAGGAAGTGATGGTGGTTCAAGCTGCATCTCAAGTGAAAGGTTTGCCTTTCATGGAGGAGGCGAAGCGGTTTTTGGCCTGGCAGCTGACCCGCCGCCTGCTCGGCAGCTTGAGACGGGATCCCGAAAGGCAGATCTGGCGCCTCCTCAATCTGGCGGAGAAGCTGGCGGTCATGAGCCATCACCGGGAGCAGATCCGGGCGGTGCGGAGAAGGCTCCGGGAGAACCCGGTGATGATGACTTATGCCTGCAACCTGATAAGGGACACCCATCCCCGGGTGCAGGAGAGGCTCCTTTTCAACTGGTTCGTCAACTCCGCTCTCTTCGGGGTACCGAAGCAGCGTCGCATGTCGCAGAAATTGGGGGTCAATGTTCCCTACTTCATCCTCATAGACCCTACCCAGGCCTGCAATCTCCGCTGCACCGGCTGCTGGGCGGGGGAGTACTCCCGGCGCAACTCCCTGAGCCTCGAGCTCGTGGACCGGATAGTGACCGAAGCCAAGCAGCTCGGCATCTACTGGATCGTGCTCTCCGGGGGGGAGCCCTTCGCCTGGCCCCACCTTTTCGAGCTGGCCAGCCGCCACCCGGACGTGGCTTTCATGCCCTACAGTAACTCCACTTTGGTGGACGACAAAAAGGCGGATTTGCTGCTCGAGGTGGGGAACATTTCCCCCGCTTTCAGCCTGGAGGGGTGGGAAGAGAGGACCGACCGCCGCCGGGGCAAGGGAGTTTTCAGAATGGTCATGAGCGCCATGGACCGGCTGCGGGAAAGGGGGGTGCCCTTCGGCTTCTCCATCACCATCACCAGCCAGAACGTCTATGAGGTCATGAGCGACGAGTTCATTGACTTCCTGATCCAGAAGGGCTGCAAATACGGGTGGACCTTCCACTACATCCCGGTGGGTTCCGACGTGGATCCCGATCTCGTGGTGACCCCCGAGCAGAGGGCCTATCTCGCCCGCCGGGTGCCCTACCTGCGCACCCATAAGCCCATCATGATCGCCGATTTCTGGAACGACGGCGAGCTTACCATAGGGTGTATTGCCGGCGGCCGCCGCTACTTCCACATTACGGCCCACGGGGACGTGGAGCCCTGCGCTTTTGCCCACTTCACTGTGGACAACATCAAGGAGAAGAGTCTCGTGGAGGTGCTGGGCAACCCCCTCTTCCGGGCCTACCAGAAGCGCCAGCCGTTCAGCGAGAACCTGCTGCGGCCCTGTCCCATAATAGACGTGCCCCAGGCGCTCCGGGATATAGTGGCGGAGAGCGGAGCCCGGCCCACCCATCCGGGGGCCGACGAGATCCTGCGGGGGGAGCTGGCCCGGAAGCTCGACGAGCGGGCCGCCCGGTGGAAGGAGCTGAGCGATCCCATCTGGGCGGAGAGGTGCGCGGAAAAAGCCTGGCGAGACGAAGCGGCCGCTTCCTGAGACAGGTCCTGGCATACTAGGGGGCGGGGGGAGAGTTTTCCCCTCGCTTTTTTCTTGGGCGGAGTTCAGTTCCGGTTTGGGAGCTAGCCTGTCTCCCGCCGAAGGGGCTGTGTCGCGGGGGTAGCTCTTTTTGTAAAGTCCCTCCGCGGTCGCTGAGCTCGACTGGAGCGGGGAGTCCCGGTTGAAGCGGGAACGTCTGCGGCGACTGAGATCGGCTGAAGCCGAGCGCGGGGCGATCCTCAGGTCGCTACCTTCCCTGGTTTTCCCGCGCTACCGTTGCCGGAAACATAGAAAACTGCTCCCGGTATCCGCCCCTTGCGCCGCCGAAGGCGGCTTCGCCTTCACGCCGCCGGCTTCCCGCTTCCCGGCGGGCTAAGCCTGACCGAAGCTGCGGCCGATGTTGTAGAGGAAAAGGGCAAAACCCGCAAAGAGAAGCAGCCCGCCCCCGGGGAGGAGGAGGTCCAGGTTCCCCCACCAGAAGCCGGCTCCGAATAGCAGCAGCCCCCCGTTGACCAGGAAGAAGTGCAGGTATCCGAGAGGGTAGCTATGGATGCTTCCCCGGCTCAGGGTGGGCAGGACGTGGTAGGCCACCCCGAAGATCATCTGGGTGACGAACCCCACGAGCTGGAAGTGGACGTGGGTCAGGGAGGGACGGCCTCCGAAGCCGTAAGCCCAGGTCCGCGAAGGTTCCCAAGCCAGGAGGAGGCCCAGGACGCTTCCTGCCGCGAACCAGACGAGGCTCGTCACCACATGGAGGCGGGTGAGCCGGTTCATCAGGTTGCAGCGGCACGGAGACCCCTGCCTTCAGGCACGGGCAGGCACGCCGCCTTCCCTCCTTCCGCAAAAGTAGTATAGTCCGGCCCGGTGGGATGAAGGTGTGCGGTTCGCCGCATGCAGGCCCGGAGTTCCCGAGTCCCGCGGCTTTAGCGGTGGGGAAGACCTCAGATACCATGGAAAGGCGGGGGGTGGCGAGGGGGGATTAACCCCCCGTTTTTCTAAGTTGGTCGGAGAGGAGCGGCGAGGTGTCAAGCGCCGGGAGAGCACTCTTCAGGGTAACGGCTGCGGGTGCGGCTGCTTATCATCAGCGGTGGGGGTGGCGCTCCCGGTATTGCTCCGGGGCGAGCCGGAGCCTGGCGCTGCTGGCCGTTCTCTTGCTTTCCGTATCCGTGCTGGCCGGCTGTGGCCGGAGCGCCTCCGTTACCGTAGATGAGGGAAAGAGCGGCTCTGCTCCCTCCCCTGCTTCGGCATCCGCTCCCTCTCCTGCTTCGGCGTCCGCCCCCCCTGCTCGGGCGGCCCCGGCGGAGGGGGCCTCCTCCCGGCCTGCCTCCCCGCGGATCAGGGATACCGTCACCCTGGCCGTGGTCGGTGACCTGATGTTGGCCCGCGGGGTGGGAAAGCTCATCTCCCGGCACGGACCCCAATACCCCTTCGCCGCCGTCGCCCCGCGGCTGCGCGCCGCCGACTACGCCTTCGCCAACCTGGAATCCCCCCTGGGCGTGCGGGGCAGGCCGCTGCCCGGCAAGGGTATCTGGTTCCGCGCCCCGCCGGAGGCGGTGGCGGGTATCGTCTACGCCGGCATAGACGGTGTGACCCTGGCCAACAACCACATTCTCGACTACGACACCGAAAATTTCCTTGAAACTTTGGCCCTTCTGCGGCAAAACGGCATCGGCTTCACCGGCGGCGGGGAAAACCTGGCTGCCGCCCGCCGTCCCCTGGTGGCGGACGTCTACGGGGTGAAAATCGCCTTTCTGGGCTACAGCCAGTTCGCCGATCTCTTCTGGGACCGGGTGTACCGGCGGTCCTTCGCCGCTACCGACTCCCTCCCCGGGGTGGCTCCGGTCCGCGAGGATATGCTCGCCGAGGACCTCGCTCTCGCCCGCCAGATGGCCGACGTGGTGGCCGTGGCCTTCCACTGGGGCGATGAATACGTCAACCGTCCCAACGCGGAGCAGCGCCGCCTGGCCCGCCTGGCCGTGGACCTGGGCGCCGACCTGGTCCTGGGTTCCCACCCGCACGCCATCCAGGGGATCGAGCGCTACCGGAAAGGGCTGATCGCCTATAGCCTCGGGAACTTCGTCATGGACCAGAAACAGTCGGTGGCGCGGGAGAGCATGATCCTGGAGGTGCGTCTCTCCCGGCGGGGAGTGGAGGGATACGAGGTGGTCCCCGTTTACATCGAAGCGGGACAGCCGCACCTCCTGGAAGGAAAGGCGGCGCGGCGGCTGCGCGAAAAAGTGTTTCTCGCGCTTCTCT
>FWWL01001514.1_pt1 | contig 15637 bp, 11 predicted proteins | sample 2228331 | NCBI WGS metagenome assembly FWWL01 (sample SAMEA103939775, study PRJEB20133) | metagenome
CTTGGAAGGCCTTCGGCGGACCTCGGGGCGGGCTTGGGCCCGGGCGTACTTCCGGGTCTTCCAGCGGCATCGATATAATCGGTTTGTGGTGGAGACGGTCGCCGGGAAGGCCGTCGTCGTCCTCCCGGGGGTCTTCAACCCGAAGCTCTTCCGGACGGGCGAGTTTCTGGTCGAGACGCTGAACGAGCGGTGGATTCCGCCGGGCTCGACGGTCCTGGACATGGGGACGGGGTCCGGCGTCGGCGCCGTCTTTGCGGCCCAGTGGGCCCGCCGGGTCGTGGCCGTGGACGTCAATCCGGCGGCCGTCCGCTGTGCCCGTATGAACGTCCTTCTGCATGGCCTGGAGGACCGGGTCGAAGTCCGGGAGGGGGACCTCTTCGAACCCGTACGGGGGGAGCGGTTTGACGTCGTCCTGTGGAATCCGCCGTACCTCCGGGGCGAACCCCGTAGCGACTTGGAGCGGGCCCTGTGGTCGAACGACGTCATCGAACGGTTTGCCGCTGGCCTGGGAGACCATCTGGCCGCCCACGGTTGGTGCCTTCTACTCCTGTCGTCCGTCTCCGACGAGGCGGGTTTTCTTCAGCATTTCCGGGTCCGGGGTTTTCTCGTCGAGCCGATCGCCCGGCGGCCCTGTTTTGGGGAAGTCTGGACCGTGTACCGCATCGTCCGAAGGCCCGGGTAGTGCTTTGTCGGGTTCGGTCCCGGCGTTAGGCCCTGGGCGTCGGGCCTCCCGAACGCCCAGCCCCCAGGACCGACCCCCGCATCGCTCCGACTGCCCGACTGCATGATGGCCCTTACTTAGGGGGCCCGAGGCCCCGATGACGGTCCTGTGGCAGGAGTTCATCCAACGCCGTAGCGTCCACATGCCCTGGCTGAAGGACCCCCTGCGTCGGCAAATCTGGGACTTCCAGTACGTCCTCAACGCCTACTATCCGACGGTTACAGACCCCCGGCTCCGGGGCTTGGCCCGGGGGGTCCTCCGATTGGCGGCCGCCTGGCGGTACCACCTGCGATGGTACGGCTATCCCTTGGAACTCCGGGTCCTGCACCGCCTCATCCGATACCAGCGGCCGGAGACCAGCGGCTTCTGAAGTCCGTCTTGCATCCTGCGCCTTGCATCTTGTATCGTATCTTCAGACTTCAGCCCCTTCGGGAGGTGAGCGATGCGCTGTCGATGGATCGAGGGGCTTCTGATCGCCGGACTGCTCGTGGGCCCGGTCGGATGGTCCCAGCAAGGGCAAAAGCCGTCCCCGGCTCCGCCGGCCGCCCCCGGGGAGACCGTCGGGGTCCATGACCCCAACTTTCACTATGAAGAGGGCCGGGACCCCTTTGAGAACCTCACCCTCAGGGTGAAGGATAAGGGTCGGCCCCGGGAGATCCAGAGTGTGGCCGACCTGCTGGTCGAAGAGGTCTCCGTGATGGGCATTTTCCAGCGAGAGGGAAAGTACTTTGCCCTCGTGCGGGGCTCGGGCCTGAAGCGGTCCGAGACGATCACGACGGGTCAGAAGCTGTACAACGGCGAGGTCATCGAGATCGGGCCTTACACGGACGAGAACACGGGCGATCGCAAGCTCTGCGTCGTCTTCCGGGTCCATACGGACGACCCCATCCGACCCTTCATCCGCCAGGTCAAGTGCACGGCGACTTCCTAACCTAAAAGGATGCCGGGCCCCCCGACGCCGGACCTTCTTATGGACTTATGGAAGCTTGGTTTGGACCCGAGGGTCGTCTCCGCCAGAGCTTGCCGGAGTTCGAGTTCCGGCCGGGCCAGCTCCAGATGGCCCAGGCCGTCGCCCAGGGCCTGGCCGAGGGTCGGCGGGTCCTCGTCGAGGCCGGGACGGGGATCGGTAAGACCCTGGCCTACCTCGTCCCGGCCGTCGTCGGGTCGTATCCCCTCCTCGTAGCGACGGGTACGATCGCCCTCCAGGAACAGCTCGCCCGGAAAGACGTCCCCCTCCTGGGACGGAGCGGCCTACGGGTGACCGCCGCCGTCTTGAAAGGGCGCTCTCATTACCTGTGCCTCTGGAAGTGGAACCGCTGGCGCCGGGCGCCGCCCCTCCTCGACTCCACGCTCGCCCGCCGCTTGGAGGTCTGGGTCCGGCAGACGACGACCGGCGACCGGGCCGAGTTCGACGGCCTCCCGGAAGACCATCCCCTGTGGCCGGAGCTGACGGCCGACGCCCAGACCTGCATGGGCCCCCGATGTGCCTTCTTTCAGGACTGCTACCTCTACGAAGCCCGGCGGCGAGCCGAGCGGGCCCAGGTCGTCGTCGTGAACCATCACCTCCTCCTCGCCGACGTCCGCGTCCGGACCCATCGGGACGGCCGCTTGCTCCCGGACATCCCCCATCTGGTCGTCGATGAGGCCCACATGCTGGAGGAGACGGCCGTCTCTGCCCTGACCCTCACGTTGAGTTTCGCCGACTTCCAACGGCTTCTCCAGGAACTGGATACGTCGATCCAGGCCAGTGAACGGATGTCCGACGCCGCCCTCCGCCAGTGGCAGTCCTATCAGAATCGGGTCCGTACGGGAGCCCTGGCCTTGTTCGGCCCGATACTACCTGCGGAACGGGTCCCTTGGTCCGAGGTCTGCCGCCGACATCCCCCGTCGGTCCGGCACTTGACGAACCTGAAGGCGGTCTTTCAGGGCCTGATGACGTGGGTCCAGGGCCTCCCCCTGCCCCCGGAAGAGCGGGACCAGTTCAGCCTGTGGGCGTCGGAGTTGGCGACCCTGTGTGACGTCTTTACCGAGGACGCCGGGGACGACCTCGTCCGGTACGCCGAACCCTATCTGGCCCGGAGTCCCCATGAGCCCCGCCGCCCCCCGCCGGCATGGACCCTGTGCGCCACGCCCCTCCGGGTCGGACCCCTCCTGGCCGAATGGCTCTGGCCCCGCTTTCGCTCCGTCGTCCTCACGTCGGCGACCCTGACGTATCGGGGCCGCTTTGACTTCTTGGCGGAACGCCTGGGCCTCTCAGGACCCCAGGCCGGGGTCGAGGACCGGGAGTCAGAGGTCCAGGGTCTATGGTGCCTCTCGATTCCGTCTCCCTTCCGATGGCGCCGGCAGACCCGCCTGTGGGTCCCCTCGGACATGCCGGACCCCGGAGACCCGACCTTCGTGCCCGAGCTGGAGCGACGGGTCGAAGCCCTCGTCCGCTTGGTCGGCGGGAGTACCCTGGTCCTCTGCACGAGCGTGCAGACCATGCAGGCCGTCGCCGCTTACCTCGAGGAACGAGTCCCCTGGAAGGTCTACTGCCAGGGCCACCTGCCCCGACGGGTCCTGATGGAACGCTTTCAGACCGACGTCTCCAGCGTCTTGGTGGCGACGGCCAGCTTCTGGCAGGGCTTCGACGTCCCGGGCGAAGCTCTCCGGTGTGTCATCATCGACAAGCTCCCCTTTGAGGTCCCCTCCGACCCGGTCGTCCGGGCCCGCATCGAATCGATCCGTCGGGCGGGCCACGACCCCTTCCACGCCTATCAGCTTCCCAAGGCCATCACGCTCCTCCGCCAGGGCCTGGGACGACTCATCCGGACCCAGACGGATACCGGGGTCCTGGCCCTGATGGACAGTCGCGTGTGGCGCCGGCCTTATGGCCGGATCGTCCTGCAAGAACTCCGTCCCATCCCGATCGTTCGAGCCTGGGAGGAGCTGGAGCGGTGGTGGCGCGAGCGGCATCCCCCAGCGACCCGAGACCAGGAGGCATAGCGCAAAGGCCCAAGGGCCAAGGACTAGGGCCTTGCCTGATGCTCCTCGCCCTTGGCCCCGTGCTCTTGGCCCTCAGCCCCCTGCCCAGTGAGGCCGCCGAAAAAGTTGCCTTCGCCCGGCAGGGCCTCGTCGTCTGTGAACACCCCCAAGCCGCCGACATCGGAGCCGACGTCCTCCGCCAGGGCGGGAATGCCGTCGATGCGGCCGTCGCCGTGGGGTTCGCCCTGGCCGTCCTGTTCCCCCAAGCCGGCAACGTCGGCGGGGGCGGCTTCCTGGTCGTCTACCGGCCCGGTGCGGGAGCCGACGCCCTCGATTTTCGGGAACGGGCCCCGGCCCGGGCGACGCCCGATATGTACCTCGACCCGGCGGGGAACGTGGTCCCCGGCTTGAGTACCCAAGGCTACCGGGCCGTCGGGGTCCCCGGCACGCCCGCCGGCCTCTTTGAGGCCCATCGGCGTTTCGGACGGCTCCCCTGGTCCCGACTCCTCCGACCGGCCATCGAGCTGGCGACCCGGGGCTTCGAGACGGACACGAACCTCTACCTGGCCCTCCGGCGGGAGCGGGACCGGCTTCGAAACGACCCGGAATTCGCCCGTACCTTCTTCGACGGGACCGAGCCCAAGCGGCGCATCGTCCAGCCCGAGCTGGCCCGGACCCTCCAGACGATCGCCGCCCGGGGCGCCCAGGGGTTCTACACGGGTTGGGTCGCCGAGGCCATCGAGACGGCCATGCGCCGCCACGGGGGCCTCATCACGCGCCAAGACCTGGCCGAATACCGCCCCGTGTGGCGAAAGCCCGTCGAGTTTTCTGTGGGGGACGCCACGGTCTTCAGCATGCCCCTGCCCTCGGCCGGCGGATGGATGCTCAAGTTCCTGTTTCATGTCCTGGAAAACCTCCGGACCCCCGACGTGGGTTGGCACAGCGCCCTCCACGTCAACCTCGTCGTCGAGGCCGAAAAACAGGCTTACGCCGAACGGGCCCAGCACATGGGCGACCCCGATAGCGTCCCCTTCCCGTCGTTTTTAGACACCCCGACCTACTTCCGGGCGATGGCCCGGCGCATTCGCCCCTATCAGGTCCGGCCGGCCGAGGCGGTCCGTCCGACCTTAGGACCCCTGCCCGAGGAATCCCCCGAGACGACCCATTATTCGGTCCTGGACGCCCAAGGGACGGCCGTCGCCGTAACGTATACCCTCAACGACCTCTTCGGCGCCGGTGTGATCGTCCCGGGTACGGGCATCCTCCTGAACAACGAGATGGACGACTTCAGCCTGAAGCCGGGGGTCCCCAACCTCTACGGCCTGACGGGCGGGGCCGCCAACGCCGTCGGACCCCGGAAACGTATGCTCAGCTCGATGACCCCGACCGTCGTCGTCCGGGACGGCCAGGTCCTGGGGGTCTTAGGCTCGCCCGGCGGGGCGACGATCGTCACGACGGTCTACCAAGTCTTGGAAAACTTGCTCGTCTTCCGGATGGAACCCTTCCCGGCCCTGACGGCCCCCCGTTTCCACCATCAGTGGACGCCGGACGAAATTCGGTATGAGCCGACGGCCTTTTCCGGGGACACCCTTCGCATCCTCCAGGGGATGGGCTACCGCCTTCAAGTCGTCCCGGCACTGGGACGGGTCCAGATGGTCTGGCGATGGCAGGACGGCTACCTGGGGCTGTCGGACCCCCGGAGCCCCGGGGGCGCCGCCGGATGGCGTTGAAAATCGTTGAACGTCCAGAGGGTTTGGGGGGATTCAAATGAAAGGTGAAAAATAAAGAATCCGACGATTGGATGGGGCTCGTATCCGGTCTCCGACCCCGAGCTCCTCATTCCTCCGGCCAGACGACTTCCAGGGGCACGTCCGGCAGATGCCAGGCCAGACAGTCGGCTACCTGCGCCATCTCGGACCGGGACAGGGGCCGGACCCCTTCGTAGGCCGGGAAACGGTCGACCGTGTAGACCTGGACGCTCTTCGGACGGAGGGCGTGGCGGCGGACCCAGCCGACCCACTCGACCAGGGCGGCGGGGGCGACGTTCTCCCCGGGCCCCCGGACGACCATGACCTGGAGGTGGTAGTCCCGCAGCTTCCGCAGGCCCTCGACCAGAGCTTCCCACCGAAAACCGAAGAGGGGTTTGTCGACGTCGATCAGCCAGGGACCGACGCCGTCGAGCTTGACGGCCCGTTCGTCCAGACGGTTGAGGGCCTCGGCGACCCCATCGACATGGATCCGGGTCCCGTTGGTCAGGACCCACGTGCGGGCCCGGGGGAAATACCGGTCCCGGGCGGCCAGGACGCAGTCGATGAGGTCCGGCGTCCGGGGATGGAGGGTCGGCTCGCCGTTGCCGGAAATCGTGATGACGTCGATGGGGACGCCGGCCGCTACGACCCGGGCAAAGGCGGCCTCGACCTCCTGAGAGAACACGTCGAGGCCGACAAAGTCTTCCCGGCGCGGGAGTCGGTCCGTCGGACCCAACTGGCAGTACACGCAGTCGAAGTTGCAGACCTTCGTCATCGGGGCAAACCAGTTGATGCCCAACGACCAGCCCAGCCGACGCGACCGGACGGGCCCGTACACACAGCCGTCGACCAGGTCGTGACCGGGTTTCTTGGGAAGGGGGTCCTGAAGAGCCATGGCCTGACCCCCGGGGCCTACGCCTGCCGCTCCGTGATAAGATAGGCCAGGTCTGTCAAGAGGCCATGGGAGTCCCAGGGCCGGATGACTTCGACGGCCCGGTCCCGCCACGCTCGAGCGTCGGCCTCGGCCCGCTCGAGACCGACGGCCCGGGGATAGGTCGCCTTCGAGGCCTGCACGTCCTTCCCGGGCGTCTTCCCCAACCGCTCCGGCGGGGCCGTGAGGTCGAGGATGTCGTCGACGATTTGAAAGGCCGTCCCGACGGCCTCCCCGTAGACCCGGAGGGCCTCCATCATCGCCGGGGGCGCCTCGGCCATCAATCCCCCGATCTCGACGGCGGCCGTGATCAGGGCGGCCGTCTTCCGGCGGTGGATGTTCAAAACGTCCTCGACCGAGGGCGTCGGCGGGACGGCATACATGTCCATCCACTGACCGGCGACCATCCCGTGCGGACCGGCATGGCGGGCCAGTACCCGCACGACTTCGATGCCGATCGACGGATGCGCCCGGAGGAACGGGCAGGTCCCCAAGAGCTCGAAGGCCAACGTGAGGAGGCCGTCCCCGGCCAGGATGGCCGTCCCCTCGCCGAACTGGACGTGACACGTGGGCCGACCCCGCCGGAGGGTGTCGTTGTCCATCGCCGGCAGGTCGTCATGGATCAGGGAGTACGTATGAATGCACTCGACGGCACAGGCCGCATGCCGGAAGCGTTCGGGCTCGACGCCGAGGCTTTCCCCGACGGCCAGGAGGAGGACGGGTCGGATGCGCTTGGCCGGGGCCAGGAGGGAATAGCGCATGGCCTCCCACAGGCCGGCGGCCGGTTCGGCCAAGGCGGGTCGGACGAGTCGGTCGAGCCAAGCGTCGACGAGTTCGGCACGCGTCCTCAGGTAGTCTCGGTCGGGCATAGGCCCTCCGCCGGGAACCGGCCCCCAGGGCTCCCCGTTCAGATTTCAATCGTTTCTAAATAAATAAAAAGATAATTATGTTCTGAAACCGACAGTGACCGCTCTCCCGTCCGGAACCTAATGCTATGACTATAGCATGTTCGTGACCCAAGCCTGCTTCTTGAACTTTAAGTCTTCCTTCCGACCCCTCGCGAACTGGGAGTAGCCGCCAAGCCCTAATTTTAGGCTTTCGGCGGCCAAGGTAACAGCCGTTTTTTCTTCAATTTTCGGTTCATCCCCGTCTTGTGGAACCGATCACTTCCTATTTTCATGTATCATAAATTACATGTACAACGTATTTAATACACTTTTAGGTTTCCAGAAACGCTTGGGAAAGCCCGCCGCTTCCGGCTTCCGAAGATGTTGTCTATTCCGTCGTCTCATCCCCCCGAGCCAGGACAGACTTCAGGATTTGACCCGTCGCACTGGCCGGACAAGCCGCTACGACCGGAGGCGGACCGCAGGCCACGACCCGGCCGCCCCATCGTCCCCCGCCCGGCCCCAGGTCGAGGACGTAGTCGGCATTCCGGATGACGTCCGGATGATGCTCGATGACGACGACCGTATGACCCTGTTCGACCAGACGGTTCAGGACCTGGAGCAAGGCCCGGATGTCTTCGGCGTGAAGGCCCGTCGTCGGTTCGTCCAGCAGGTAGAGGGTCCCGCCCCGGGCGTTTCGGGTCAGCTCCCGGGCCAGCTTCAGGCGCTGGGACTCCCCGCCCGACAGGGTGTGACTCGGTTGCCCCAGGCGGAGGTATCCCAGGGCCAGGTCGGACAGGACCTGGAGCTTTCGGGTAATGCTGGGGAAGGCCTGGAAGAACTGCAAGGCCTCGTCCCCCGTCATCTTCAGGATATCGGCGATCGAGCGGCCCTGCCAGGTCACCTTTAGGGTATCGGCGTTATAACGGTCGCCGCCGCAGTCTTCGCAGAGGACGTAAGCGTCGGGCATGAAGTGGAGGCGGACCCGCCGGTATCCCATGCCCTCGCAGTAGCGGCACCGACCCTCGGGTCGGTTGAAGCTGAAGCGGCCCGGGCCGTAGCCCCAGGCCCGGGCCGTCGGCTGGGAGGCGAAGAACCGGCGGATGTCGTCGAAGACGCCGATATACGTGGCCGGTGTCGAGCGGGGCGTCCGGCCGATGGGGCTCTGGTCGACGACGACGGCCTGACGGATGAATTCGAGGCCCTCGATGGCGTCGCAGTAAAGGGGAGGGACCCGTCCCGGACGCTGACGTTGGTGAAGGATTTCTTGATACATCACGTCAAAGACCAGGGTCGACTTCCCGGAGCCGGACACGCCGGTGACGGCCGTCAGGCGACCCAAGGGGATTTGGACGTCGATGCCGGCCAGGTTATGGCGGCAGACGTTGCGGAGCCGGAGCCATGGGACGCGGTCCAAGGGGAGGAGCGGGCGCTGGGGGATTCGGCGGTCTCCCCGGAGATAGGCCGCCGTGACGGACGTGGGGTGCCGGAGGAATCGGTCGAGCGGCTCGGCGGCGACCAGCTCACCGCCCCGGTCCCCGGCACCGGGTCCCAGGTCGACGACGAAGTCGGCGGACCGGATCGTCGCCTCGTCGTGTTCGACGACGAGGACCGTGTTGCCCAGGTCCCGCAGGCGGTGGAGGATGCGGATCAAGCGGGCGGTGTCCCTCGGATGCAAGCCGACCGTCGGCTCGTCCAGCACGTAGAGGACGCCCCGGAGGCCGCTTCCCAGCTGGGCGGCCAGTCGGACCCGTTGGATCTCCCCGGTCGACAGGGTGTGAGTCGGGCGGTCCAGGGTCAGGTATCCGACGCCGACGTCGATGAGGTACTCGAGTCGGTGGAAGACGCCGGGGAGGACCCGTTCGGCGATCAGTCGGCTCGTCCCCTCCCAGGAGAGGTCTGCCAAGAAGGCCCGGAGGTCTTCGAGCTCCATGCGACTGAGGTCGGCGATGTTCCGGCCGTGAATCCGGACCTGCCGGGCTTCCGGCCGGAGGCGGGTCCCCTCGCAGGCCGGACACGGGACGGTCCGGTCCTCCCCGCCCAGGGACTCTTCCTCCGTGTTCCAGGCGGCCCAAGCTTCCCACTGGTCCCCGGCGTCCATTTCCTCGATCCGGCGGGGCTGGCGCTCCCATCGGCGGGCGAGGGTCGGAGCGACCAGGCCGGTCCCCTGGCAGACCATGCAAGCGCCCTTGGGGCTACTGAAGGCAAACAGCCAGGGCTCGACGTCCGGGAACTGGAAGTCGCATTGGGGACACCGATAGTGGGTCGAGAACAGGATTTCCTGAGCGTTTTCCCAGTGGACGACTCGGACGAACCCCCGGGTCATCTCGATGGCCGTCTGGAGGGCCGTCTCCATCCGAGTCCGGTGCTCGGGCTTGGCGACCAGGCGGTCCATCACGATGTCGATCGTGTGGTGGCGGGTCCGGGCCAGCGGGGGGACGTCTTCGAGACGGTACCATCGGCCGTCGATGCGGGCCCACGTATAGCCCCGCTTCTGGGCCTGGTCGAGTTCCTTCTTGTGGAAGCCCTTCCGACCCCGGACGATGGGGGCCGTGATGGCGATGGGCTCGCCCGTCCAGCGGGCCAGGACCGTCTGGACCATCTGGTCGATCGTCTGGGGCTGGAGGGGCCGGTCGCAGGTCGGGCAGAAGGGCGTCCCCACCCGGGCAAACAGCAGGCGCAGGTAGTCATAGACTTCCGTGACGGTGCCGACCGTCGAACGGGGGTGGGGCGGCGTTTTCTTCTGTTCGATGGCGACGGCCGGCTGAAGGCCGACGATGCGTTCGACGTCGGGTTTGTCCATCTGACGGATGAATTGACGGGCATACGTCGACAGGGTCTCCAGGTACCGGCGCTGGCCTTCGGCATAGACGGTCTCAAAGGCCAGGGAGGACTTCCCGGAGCCGCTGGGGCCCGTGACGACGATGAGCCGGTATTTGGGCAGGCAGAGGTCCCAATTTTTCAGGTTGTGGTGACGGACGCCCTGCAGGGCGATCCAGCGTTCGGTCGAAACGGTCGGGGTAGCGACTTCCCAAGAGGCCGTCGGGAGGCCGGTCATCGCTTCTCTCGTGACGTCCGAAACGGTTTACAAGTTCATGACTCTGCCGACGGTCCGTCGGGGAGTATTAAGCGTAGGGTGATGTGAAGGGTCAGGCGGATGTGAAGGCCCTCGGTCGTCGACGTGACCTCCAGGGTGACCGGTTCGGGGTGAGTGTCTACGGCCCATCGGGACACCGCCGGGCGGGGCGGCGTCGGCGCCTCGATGGGCATCGGGGCCGGGGCCTCTGGGGGCACAGATAAGTCCGGGGCCGAGCCGACGCTCTCCGAAAGGGCGGGCGGGGCCGGGGGCCCGGCGGCTTCGGAAGACGGCGTCGCTTCCTGAAGAAGCATCGTTTCAAACGTCTCGATGGGTTCCTCCTCGGGCGGCGGGACGGGCATCTCCGGGACCGACGGCGGTTCGGCCATGACCTCTTCGATGGGTTGCAGTTCGATCATCTCGTCGATGCTCTCAAAGGACGGGGCGGCCTCCGACCCGACGGGACCCGATTCGGCGACCGAGGCGACGGGTTCCAGAGTCGCTTCCAGGGGTCTTTCGACCGGCCGGGGTGGGGTCGGGGTCGGCGGCGGTTCGACCCGGGGCGGGGAGACCTCCGGGGGGGTCCCGCCGAGGGCCGTCTCGGGCCGGGCGGCGATGCGTTGTTGGACGGCCTGCAGGGTGAGCTTCACGGCCTCTCGGAGAGTTTCCATCACGCCGGTCCCGTAGATGGCGACGGCCTCGAAGTGGGGCGCCTTCCGTTCGTTGATGCGGGTCTCGAGGGTCGGGACGGGCAAGATATTTTTCAGGTCCCGCTTGTTGTACTGGAGGACCAGGGGGATATTCCAGAAGTCCAAGCCGTTGTGGGCCAGGTTGGTCTTCATGTTTTCCCAGCTTTCCAGGTTGGACTCGAGCATTTCCTTTTGGGAGTCGGCGACGAACACGATGCCGTCGGCGCCCTTCAGGACGAGGCGCCGGGTCGCATCGTAGAAGACCTGACCCGGGACGGTGTAGAGTTGGACTCGGACCTTCCAGCCCTGGACGGTCCCCAGCTCGATGGGGAGGAAGTCGAAGAAGAGGGTCCGGTCCGACTCGGTGGCCAGGGAGAGCATCTTTCCCCTCTTGTCGGGGGGCAGTTGGGCGTAGATATATTCCAGGTTCGTCGTCTTGCCGCAGAGGGCCGGTCCGTAGTAAACGATTTTAAGAATCAACTCTCGTGTCGCGTAGTTAAAGGCCGGCATGAGACCTCCTTATCGGCGTCCTGGGACGGCGCCCGGGCCGCTCGAGGGGACCGGGACCGACCGGGAGACGGATCGGGTCCGATGGGCCCGCGGGACGCCTCGGTCGGCGACGAGCCGGATAGGGGTCCCGGTGAAATCCCATCGGGTGCGGAGCCACTTCTCGACCTTCTGGAGGTGTTCCGGACGGACGTGACCGGGACGGCTCAGGAAGAGGGCGAAGGTCGGCGGGCGGGTCGAGACCTGGGTGATGTACTTGAGCCGGATGGGGCGGCCCTGGGCCATCCCGACGACGGTATCGGCTTCGTCCTCCAAGTAGCGATTGAGGACGCCGGTCGTGACCCGCCGGGTCAGGTTGTGCCATACCGTCTCGGTCGTCTCGACGAGGGCCCCCAGGCCTTCGCCCGTGACGGCCGACACGTACAAAACGGGGGCATAGGCCACGAACTTCAAGGATTCTTCGGCCTGCCGAAGCAGGGCCGGGCGGGCGGAAGCCGGGACGAGGTCGATTTTGTTCCAGAGGACCAGCAGGCCCTTGCCTTCCCGGAGGGACCATCCGGCCAGTTGACGGTCCCGGCGGCGGATGGGCTGGGTGGCGTCGAGGACCAGCCACACGAGGTCGGCCCGGACCAGGGCCCGCCGGAGCATGAGGAGGCTGACCCGTTCGGGCCAGTCTCGGGCCTTCGAGCGCTTCTTATGGCCGGCCGTGTCCAGGAGGAGCCAGCGGTGCCCGTCCCATCGCCACTCGACGTCGACGACGTCCCGGGTCGTCCCCGGGACCTCGCTGACGATGACCCGGGGATAGCCCAGGAGTCGGTTGACCAGGGACGACTTCCCGACGTTGGGCCGCCCGACGATGGCGATGCGGGGGACCTCCTCCGGGGCCGGGCCCTCCGGCGTTTCGGGCACGCTGGGCCACTGGCGGGTCAGCTCGTCCAGGAGGTCGCCCAGGCCCAGGCCGGTCTCGGCGCTGACGGCCCACAGGCGGGCGGGGCCGAGTCGATAAAACTCGGCCGCTTGTCGTTGCAGGCGGGGGGTGTCCAGCTTGTTGACCAGGACCCAGACGGGTTTGCCCTGCTTCCGGAGCCAGGCCATCAGCTCGACGTCGGCCGCCGTGAGGCCCTGGCGGCCGTCCACGATGAGCCACACGACGGCACTTTCCCCGATCGCCCGGCGGCACTGCTCGAGGATCGCCGCCTGGAACATTTCGGTCTCGTCGGCGAACAGGCCGCCCGTGTCGTACAGCCGGTACCGGCGCCCGTTCCATACGAAGGTCCCCTCCCGGCGGTCGCGGGTCGTGCCGGGGACCGACGTGACGATGGCCTGCCGGCGACCCGTCAGGCGGTTGAACAGCGTGGACTTCCCCACGTTGGGTCGGCCGATGAGGGTGACCGTGACGGGGACCGGTGCCGAGGCCGTTTCCGGGATTCCCTGCATGGGTTTGTCCCTCAGGGGAGCCGGGGGCGTCTCACGACGAGCCCGCCGGCGGGCCCTCGTACTTCCCGAAGATCATCTTACCCATCGAGGTCTGGAGCACGCTGGTCACCGTGATCTCGATGTTGCGGCCGATCATCTTGCGGGCGTTGTCGACGACGACCATCGTGCCGTCTTCGAGGTACGCCACGCCCTGGTTGTACTCCTTGCCCTCCTTGAGGATGTAGACGCTCATCGTCTCCCCGGGCAAGACGACGGGCTTCAGGGCCGTCGCCAGCTCGTTGATGTTGAGGACCTTCACGTTGTGGAGCTGAGCGACCTTGTTCAGGTTGTAGTCGTTGGTGATGATCTTGGCGGCGATCTGCTTGGCCAACTCGATGAGCTTGAGGTCGACTTCCTTCACGGCCGGGAAGTCGACCTCCATGATGGCGATGTCGATGTCCCCCTTCTTCTGCATGCGCTGGAGCATCTCCAGTCCCCGGCGGCCCCGGTTGCGGCGGACGGGGTCGGCCGAGTCGGCGATGTACTGGAGCTCCCGGAGGACGAAGCGGGGGACGACGAGGGTGCCCTCGATGAAGCCCGTCTCGACCAGGTCGGCGATCCGGCCGTCGATGATGACGCTGGTGTCCAGGATTTTGTAGTTCTTCCCGCTGTGGTAGGACTTCAGAAGCTCCAAGACCCGCATGGGGTGAAACCAGGCGGGGTACTGGTAGCCCAATAGCAGGCCCACGAAGGCGATCAGGAGAAAGAGGCTGGCCCCGATGAAGGTCTTCACGCGCGGCTCCATCGGCAGGACCCCCAGGGGGATGGCCGCCAGACCGGCGACCAGCAGGGACGAGAGGAAGCCAAAGGCCATGCCGACCCGTTTTTGCTCGCCCGTCTTCCGGACGGCCCACACGAACCCTTCCGCCAGGGCGACCATCGCCAGGCCGCCCAGCCAGGCCGTCCAGGGGGGCCATGCCGAACCTTTCCAGAGCCGCAACGCCCAGAAACCCGTGAACCACAAGGCCGTCCAAAATAGCAAGCGAACCCATCCCATTATCATACGCTACGCTCCTTGACCTCAGGATTGACTTCGGCGGACATCGAACGGGAACGACCGAATTGTCAAAGAACCCCAGCTCCGTCACCCCCGAATCGCCCCGCATCCCGGCGGGGCAGTACGCCGCATTGGGGACCTATCCCGGCTGTGGTATATTATACGGCCATTGGGGAATTCGGCAGTCCGGGAACTCAGCCTCCCTGGTCCGGGACCGCCGACTGCCCGCCGGCCGAACTCCCGAATTCCCGGACTCCCGTAATATATTAGCCTTTTTCGGAGGTCGGACCAATCCCGAGCCGACCGCCGGGGGGAGCGGCTCGCCGTGCCTTGCCGGTCATGGCCTCCGGTGCCTCTCCCGGCGGGGGGCCGACGGATGCCGACTGGCCCGTACGGGGCGGACCCGGGCCCTACGATGGAAGGTGGGTCGTGACGACTCGGATCCTGACCCGACGAGATATCGAGCGGATCGCCGAGCCGGACGAGATTCTCCGGGCCGTCGAGGAGGCCTTCCGGGCCCATGGCCTCCAGCAGACGCAAATGCCGCCCAAGACCTATCTCTTCTATCCCCGTCACCACGGGGACCTGCGGACGATGCCGGCCTACATCGAGCCGATGGAGGCGACCGGCGTGAAGATCGTGAACGTCCACCCCCAGAATAAAGCGCGCGGCCTCCCGACCGTCATGGCCGTCATCGTCCTCAACGACCCGACGACGGGCTATCCTTTGGCCATCATGGACGGGACCTGGCTGACGGCCCTCCGGACCGGGGCCGCTGGGGCCATCGCCGCCAAGTACCTGGCCCGGCCCGACAGCCGCCGCATCGGCTTCGTCGGTTGCGGCGTCCAGGCCGAGGCCCAGCTCTTGATGACCCGACGGGTATTCCGTCTCCAGGAGCTGGCCGCTTTCGACGTGGACGAGCGCCGGCGGGATGCCTTCTGCTCGATGGCCGTCGAGCGGTACGGCCTCCGGGTCGTCGGCTCGAATCGTCTCGAGGACGTCTATACCTGCGACATCATCACGACGACCACGCCCTCGACGGAGCCCGTCCTCCGCGACGAGGGCGTCCGGCCCGGGACCCACATCAACGCCATCGGGGCGGACGCCCCGGGCAAGGAAGAACTGGACCCGGCGATTCTCCAGCGGGCCCTCATCGTCGTCGACTCCTGGGAACAGGCGGTCCACAGCGGGGAAATCAATGTCCCCGTCGACCGGGGCCTGATCACGCGGGAGGACATCTACGCCGAGCTCGGCGAGATCGTCGCCGGCCTGAAGCCGGGACGGACTCGACCCGACCAGGTCACCGTCTTTGACTCGACGGGCTTGGCCATTCAGGATATCGCTTCGGCCCATGTCGTATGGACCAAGGCCCGGGCCCAGGGGGTGGGCCTGGAGATCGACATCGTAGGCGTGGGATGAAGCAGAAAGTCCTGGGGCCCCTGGAGCCGGCCGAGTTGGAGGCCTGTCGACCCGACGCCGTCGTCGACGCCCTGGGGCTCCTCTGCCCCGTGCCCATCGCCCGGCTGAACGAGCGGGTCAAAGACCTCCCCCCGCAGGCCGTCGTCCTCCTCGTCAACGACGACCCCGCCGTCGTCTTGGACGTAGTGGCCTGGTGTAAGAGCACGCATCACGACCTCTTGG
>FWWL01007078.1_pt1 | contig 15633 bp, 12 predicted proteins | sample 2228331 | NCBI WGS metagenome assembly FWWL01 (sample SAMEA103939775, study PRJEB20133) | metagenome
CTGATGACGCTGGTCGTCGCTCACCAGGACCCCGGTGACCCGTCCGGTGGTCGAGGTGTGAGGAGCGCCAGCGACGAGCCGCGAGACCTTGTGGCCGGCGGCGTCGATGACGGGCCGGACTCGGAGGAGCCGCAGCCGCAGCGTCGAGCGGACGGTCAGGAGCTGGGCCGGGCGTTCTGCGAGCTGTTGGAGCGCCTGGACGGCACCGGTCTGCCCGAGGTCGCCGGCACCGGCGCCACCGTGGTGGTGACGATGACCGTGGAGACCTTGATGGGTGGCCTGGCCGCGGCGACCTTGGACACCGGTGACCGAATCACCGCCCACACTGCCCGCCGCCTGGCCTGTGAGGCCGGGATCATCCCCGTCGTCCTCGGTGGCAGGCGGCAGGTGCTGGACCAGGGCCGCCGCCGCCGGCGCTTCACCCGCGCCCAACGCATCGCGCTGACTGTGCGCGACCAAGGGTGCACAGCGGTGGGCTGCCAGACCGCGGCCTGGTTCTGCCACGCCCACCACGACGACCCCTGGGCACTGGGTGGACCCACCGACCTGGCCAACGGACGGCTCCTGTGCCCCTCGCACCACCGTCGCGTCCACGACCCCGCCTACGACCACCGCACCACCCTCGACAACCAGGTCGAGTTCACCCGGCGGACGTGAGTGATCTCCGCGTCTAGAACATCCGCTCATGCCGATGAGCGGACGTGCACGCAGAATGGACGCGTGGAAACCCTCGACGCCGATGACTACGAGTCGGTGAACCGTGCTGCGCGCACCTTGCATGAGCAGGGTTGGCGCAAACCCTTCACCCTCAACGAGATGATGGCGATGTGGCGCTCGCTTGTGCGCGAAGTTGAGTCGGGCTACGACCAGATGGTCGACGAGTACACGAACGACCTGTCCTGTCGCGACTGGCTGGCACTGGCGTGGCCGATGCTGTCGGAACGAGTACGAGCCGCTCGGCAGGAGGAACTCGACTCTCTGGATGCTCGATTCTTGGCAGCCACCAGCAAGGACACGGAAGGTCGTCTGGGTCGGTTCTACCGAGTGGAGTCGAAGGATGGCTGGTGGTGGCGCAGGCTGCCCAATCAGCGCCTTGGGGTGTTTTCAGCGGACTTAGACGCCTAAGAATGAGTCCACATCTGCCGCCTAGCGTGCGCGTCAGCGCGCACATCTGCCGCGACGAGGTGCGGTCGTGCCGATGAGCGGTCGGTGGTCTCAGACCGCGAACGAGTAGGTGGCGTGGGATTCGACCCAAGCGCCAACCTCCCGGTCCGCCCAGGCCTTGTCCTCGGGTTCGGTCTCGCACAGCTCGACATGCACCGTGCCTGACGACTCCCACTCCTGCCCGACGTATCGGAGTTCGAGAACCAGGTAGGTCCCGGTCCGCGCCTCACGCCTGCCGCGCACGTCGCCTGTGGCGGTCAATGGCTCGGCCAGACGCACGACGCACGCGGGCTGCGTGTTCTGACCCGGTATCCACTTCTCGACCTGGCCGGTTACCTGCTGCAGGCCGCCCAACCACTCTGGCTCGAAGTCGTAGCCTCCGCTGACCGTGACGTGCGTTCCCTTAGGCACCTGCATCTTCGGATGCTCTCAGCCTCCTGCGCGAAGTGCACGCTCATGCCGCCTGGCGGCGCTCCCATGGGACGCTGCAAGAGTGACGAATGACGTGCCTTTCGCTCAGCAGCTGCGTAAGGCGAACGAGTTCGCCCAGACGCTCGTCGGCCTCGGCGTTGCCCAGGCGACCGCTCGCGCCGTTGAATGTGGCTTTCTTGTGAGGCGGGTCGGCCCCGGCTACGACGATGTCCTGACCGCGGACCTTCGGGCCAACCGCATAACCCTCGACTGCTCCGCGGACGATGTTGTAACGGGTGCAGCGGCGGGCTGAGCGGCGTCCGCTCCTGCCGCCTAGCCTGCGCGGTGACGCGCGCTTCTGCCGCCTAGCGTGCGCGTCAGCGCGCGCTCTTCTAGGGCGTTGCTAAGGACTCTTGGGTCGACGCGATCTGGGTCGCCATAGTCGCGGGCGGGTGGTCTCTAGGAGTGGAGGTCAGTACGCAACTCCTGCGCGAAGGCGGGCCGCGTCCGCTTCGTGCTGGGAGCGTCAAACTCTTTCCAAGCCCAGAAAGTGCTGGCGACTGCGCCGAGCAGGGCTATGAGCGCCAACAGAAGAACGGCGCGGACTTCGAGAGCAATCGCTAGACCGGCGAATGCTACGGCGAGACTCAAGCAGAACGCCGCAGACGCCGATGGCAAGAGACAGAAGCCCAACTTGGCGCGCCACACCGCCTCTCGCCTCGACCGAAACTCGGCGACGCTCGACTTTCCAAAACCCTTCAAGAACGAGCGATGCTGCCCCCAGAGCCCGACAGCAGCCACGAGGCAGCCAACGGCGGCCAACGCGTACATCGAAAGGTCAGGCGGGTGGGAGGCGTTCAAGTTTCCCGCCAATCGCAGTAGTAGATCCGTCGACGAACATGCGAACACCCATGACCTTGAAGCGTCCAAGCCTGGAGGCTGCACGATCATCTTGCCCCCACTTAGGACAGACGCCTCCTTCTGCCGCCTGGCGGCGCTCCCGTGGGACGCTGCAAGAGTGACGAATGACGTGCCTTTCGCTGAGCAACTGCGCAAGGCGAACGACTTCGCCCAGACGCTCGTCGGCCTCGGCGTTGCCCAGGCGACCGCTCGCGCCGTTGAGTGTGGCTTTCTTGTGAGACGGGTCGGCCCCGGCTACGACGATCTACTGACCGCGGACCTTCGGGCCAACCGCATAACCCTCGACTGCTCCGCGGACGATGTTGTATCGGGTGCAGCAGCGGGCTGAGCGACGTCCGCTTCTGCCGCCTAGTGTGCGCGTCAGCGCGCGCTCTTCTGCCGCTCTGCGCATTCGCAGACACACGTCCCCGCCGCCGCGCTGTCGGGGTCTACGAGTGGACGGCTAGGTTCTCGTCGCCGTGCGACGGTCATGGTCCATCCCCAGCATGAGCAGGTAACTTGGTAGGACCCAGAGACCGAACAGCGCGGTCCCTGCGAGCCCGCCCAGGAAGAGGGCTTCACCGGTCAGCGCATCCGACGCGTACACCAGCGCGCTCATGGATAGGACCGCGACTGCCCATGCCGCAAGGAGCGTCATTGCTGTCCGGAGACGCGTCGACGCAACAGCGAGGGTAAAGGCCACGACGTACGTGGCGGCGACCAGCGCGAGGGCTTGGGCGTATGCGAGGAAGAAGACCGCGAGCCCGATGACCCAGAGGACTCCCACAACGCCGAACGCTACGAGCACGCTTCTATTGAAGGCTGCGTCATGTCGCACAAGATCATTCTCACTCACCAAGCCCGTCTGGCGCTCGACGTGCGGGTTCACGCTTGCGAACGGCGCCACGCCGGCGCCACCAGCAGCGTTGACCTAGCGCTGTTGCGTCTGCCCCGCCGTCGGCGTCCGGACAGAGAAGTCCATTCCGTCGCTCACGCAGCCCGGGGCTGGACGCCCGCTTCTGCCGCAGCTCGCATGCTCTTGCCGATGCGCGGGCGCGTAAGGAACACGCACACGAAGAGCCACTCGGGCAGGATGAGACCGTGATCGAAGGGACGGCAACCGAGGCGCTCTACGACGCAGTGGCGCTGTGGGAAGTTCGGTCGACGTTCGGCGCGGATGAGGTCATTTCTGCCGCAGTCGACGCTCTGGTGGCCGGAGTCGACTCGCCTACACTCCGTGAACTCGCCGGGCTTTCGGCCCAAGACAGCTATTGGACGTTGCGTCCGGTAGTAGAGCGCACCCTCGAAGAACTGGCCATCTACTACCCAGGACCCGACAGTGACGACGTCCAGATCGCAGCCGCACGCGTCATGTGTAGGCGTCTCCTCGGAGGCAGCCTGACCGCACGCGACCTTGCGGCCTGGGCGCACAGAACCATTGGCCACGAAGGAGCCGCCCGGCTTCAGCCACTGGTGGAACTCGACGATGCCTACGATGTGAGTGAGTACACCGGCGACACTCTTGAGGATCTGGAAACGGCTGCCCATCGGGCGGCGAAGAGCCTGCTGGCCGGGGAACCGTTGCCGGTTCGGACTGCCGCGACCCCGGCGCGCGCGGGCAGCGAGAGTCCCTTCCGATCGGTGTTGCGGCGTGCTCGGGAGCACCTAGGACGCTGACCGCAGACGTCCGGATCTGCCGCGCGGGGTGCGCGGTGACGCACCGGCGAGCCGCCGCAGCTCGGGTCGCAGCCGGCCCTCGATACGGTGTCGTCATGTCCGACGCAGAGCCTCGGGGCGACGACAACGCGCCTGGCGGCGCCAGACGAGATGACTGGGTCGACTGGGCCACGGGCGGTGGAGTCCTGCTCTCGCTCATCGGTGTCGTCAACGGAGTCGCGACCGCTGTGCGCGAGCGCGTCAGCGTGGGGCTTGCCTGGGCTGTGGTCTCCGGTGTGCTGCTCGTCCTCGTCCTGCTGACCAACAGGATCGTTCGTACCGTCGAGGGACATCGCTAGACGCGTTCGTCTGCTGCAGCGGGTGGTGGGTGGGCCATCGCCCGGGTGCGAGAGACTCAGGCGGTGAGTCCGACTGGGGAAGTGCCGAGCTTCGTCTTCCTGCTCGTCGGGCGGGAGGACTTCACGCCTCCTCGCACGTTCGCCGGAGGGACCTGCGTCGCGACCCACGACTGCCTCGCGGTCGCCCTGGTCGACGGGTCGGACGGTCGACCGGACGTCGCATTCGCCTTCGAGCCCGGTGGCGCGGCGGGCCTCGTCGAGGTCGGGCGGTTCGGCTTGGAGTCCGAGGGCCTGCTGTCGCTGCGCGACGTCTACAACCGCGAGCTCGAGTCCGCGGGTGTGGGGGCGGGGCTGGTGGAGGTCACGGTCCTGGGCGACCACAGCGACGAGCCGAGCAGGGTCAGGTTCGTCGTCGCGGTGGGCTGACCCGGCCACGCCGAGACCAGGTCACCGCCCTCGGACGAGCGGCGCTTCGTAACCGGCGTCACACGCTCCTCGTTGAGGAGGCGTGCTCCGCCGACTGCTCGTCGTCCTGCTGCCCCTCGCCCTGCTCGCGGGGACGCCCGCGGCTCCGACCCTCGCGGACCCGGTGGCTGGCCCGGTGGCGCGGGCGGGAGAGATCCCGCTCCCGGCACTCAGCCTCCCGCCCGCCGGCATCCAGGGCCGACCCATGTGGGACTCCTGGCACCAGCTGGAGCCGTTCGGCTACACCGAGCAGGAGCTCTTCGTCTCGGGCACGGCCCGCGCAGCCGACGGGTCGACCGCGCCGTACACCACGCGGGTCGTCATCACCCGCCCCCAGCGCCAGCGCGACTTCAACGGCGCGGTGATGCTGGAGTGGGTCAACGTCACCGCCCAGTTCGAGAACGCCGTCGACAGCCTCGAGGGCCGTGAGGAGCTGCTGCGCAGCGGCTGGGCGTTCGTCCACGTCAGCGCGCAGGCGGCGGGCCTGTGCTGCACCCCGCTGACCCCGAAGGTCTGGGACCCGGTGCGGTACGCCGCCGTCGACCACCCCGGGGACGCGTACGCCGACGACATGTTCCTCCAGGTCGCGCGTGCCCTGCGCACGCGTCAGGTCGGCGGCGTCCGGCCGATGGGCGACCTGCGCGTGCGGCGGGTCGTGGCTGCGGGCCAGTCGCAGTCCGCCGGCCGGCTCGCCGGGATCGTCCGGGACTTCCCCGACGGCGCCGGCGTCATCGACGGCTTCCTCGTCCACGGCGGCCTGGCCGGGCTCGACTACGAGCCGCGGCTGCGCGTCCCGGTGCTGCAGCTCAACAGCGACTGGGCCGAGTCGACCGGCACCGCCGACGACGACCCGCTCTACCGGCTGTGGGAGGTCGCCGGCTCCGCGCACGCCGGGCTCTTCATCGGCTACCAGCAGGTCTTCGGCTCCGGCCGGCGCGTGGCCGGCCTGCCCCAGGTCGACGAGCAGGGCTACCGCGACGCGATCGAGGCCGCCGGCGACTACGGCCAGATGGCGCTGAACCCGCTCTACGCCGGTTGCATCGTGGCCGGTGCCTCCTTCCCGATGAGGTACGCCGTCAACACGGCCCTGCGCGAGCTCGACGAGTGGATCCGCACGGGCGAGAGGCCGCGCCCCGCGCCACGGTTCGAGTACGCCGCCGACGGCGTGACCCCGGCTCGCGACGCCGACGGCAACGTGCTCGGGGGGATGCGGCTGCCTCCCGTGGAGGTCCCCGTGGCGACGTACCGCTCGACCGACTGCGAGCTCGGCGGCATCACCGTCCCGTTCGACCCGCTGACCCTGCAGCAGCGCTACCCGACGTACGCCGACTACGAGCGGCAGCTGGTCCGGGCCACCGACCGGGCGGTCCGGCGCGGCTGGCTGCTGCCCGCCGACGCTCGCGACCAGGTGCGCCGGGCCTGCGCGGTGCGCGACCGCTACCCCGGCACCACCAGGGAGTGCGCCGACTACCGCCCGCCCCGCTTCGGCGGCTGAGTCGGGGCTGGGTCGGGGCTGGGTCGGCGGCAACCTTGCCGTCACGCGGGCCTGGCACAGTGGAGCCATGACTCCCACGCCCGGAGCCCTCGGACCCGACGCGCGAGACGCCGCCCTGGCGGCGATGACCGGACAGGCGGGTGAGCCCGAGCTGGACGTGCTCGTCGTCGGTGGCGGCATCACCGGCACCGGGGTGGCGCTCGACGCCGTCACCCGCGGCCTCAGCACCGGCCTGCTGGAGCAGCGCGACCTCGGCAGCGGCACCTCCAGCCGCAGCAGCAAGCTGATCCACGGCGGGCTGCGCTACCTGGAGATGATGGACTTCGGGCTGGTCCGCGAGGCCCTGCAGGAGCGCGGGCTGCTGCTGACCCGGCTCGCGCCGCACCTGGTGCGCCCGGTGCCGTTCCTCTACCCGCTGACCAAGCCGGTCTGGGAGCGCGCCTACGTCGGGGCGGGCCTCGCGCTCTACGACGGCATGGCCAAGGCCGGGAAGTACGACATGGGCGTGCCCCTGCACCGGCACCTCACCCGCCGCCAGGTCGCCCGGATGGCCCCGGACTTCCGCACCGACACCATCACCGGCGCCATCCGCTACTACGACTGCCAGGTCGACGACGCGCGGATGGTCGTCGCGGTCGCCCGCACCGCCGCCCGGCACGGCGCGCACGTCGCCACCCGGGTCAAGGTCACCGGCTTCCTGCGCGAGGGGGAGCGGGTGGTCGGTGTGACCGCCCGCGACCTCGAGAGCGGCCAGGACCTCGAGGTCCGGGCCCGGGTCGTCGTCAACGCCGCCGGGGTCTGGACCGACGAGATCCAGGAGATGGTCGGCGGCCGGGGTGCCCTGCACGTGCAGGCGTCCAAGGGCGTGCACATCGTGGTCCCGCGCGACCGGATCCGCTCCGAGACCGGGTTCATCGTGCGCACCGAGACCTCGGTGCTCTTCGTCATCCCGTGGGGCAGGCACTGGGTCATCGGCACCACCGACACCCCGTGGGACCTCGACAAGGCCCACCCCGCGGCCAGCCGCACGGACATCGAGTACATCCTCGACCACGTCAACCGGATCCTCCGCGAGCCGCTGGACCACGAGGACGTCGAGGGCGTGTACGCCGGCCTCCGGCCGCTGCTGTCGGGGGAGTCCGAGCCGACCTCGCGGATCTCCCGCGAGCACACGGTGGTGACCCCGGTCCCGGGGCTGGTGATGATCGCGGGCGGCAAGTACACGACGTACCGCGTCATGGCGCGCGACGCGATCGACGCCGCGGCGCACAGCCTGCGCGCGACCGGCACCGGCACGGTGCGCGAGTCGATCACCGACCGCGTCCCCCTCGACGGCGCGGAGTCCTACGAGACCCGCAGCAACCAGCGAGTGCTGCTCGCCCGACGCTCCGGGCTGCACGTCGCGCGGATCGACCACCTGCTCGGCCGGTACGGCGGTCAGGTCGACGACCTCCTGGCGCTCATCGCCTCCCGTCGCCAGCTCGCGCTGCCGCTGGAGGGCGCCGAGGACCACCTCGCCGCCGAGGTCGTCTACGCGGTGACCCACGAGGGGGCGCTGCACCTCGACGACGTGCTCACCCGACGGACCCGGATCTCCATCGAGACCTTCGACCGCGGCGTCGCCGCAGCGCCGCACGCCGCGCGGCTCATGGCCGAGGCGCTCGGCTGGGACGAGGCGCGCGTCGCCGACGAGGTCGACCACTACCTGCGCCGGGTCGAGGCCGAGCGGCAGTCGCAGCTCAAGCTCACCGACCAGGAGGCCGACGAGGCGCGGGTGCAGGTCACCGACCTGGTCTGAGGGTCTCGCGGCTCGCTCCGCTCGCACCTCGGCCAGCGACGTGCGCGGGGTCTCGCGGCTCGCTCCGCTCGCACCTCGACCACCGGTGGTCGAGGTGCGGAGCGCGCCAGCGCTGAGCCACGAGACCTCTGCTCGCCTGACACGTGTCAACGGATCTGTTGACACCTAGAACACGTTCTAGGAAGGTGTCCGTGTGACCCAGGCAACACCTCCCGAGGCGCCCCCGGCCGACCTGAAGATGCAGCGCAGCAGCCGGGATGCCGCGCTCGTGCCCGCAGCGCTGGAGCGGTGGCTGTCCACCCTGCTGCCGGACGGCGCGGACCCCGAGGTCGTGCTGCACAGCGGCATCGACTCCAACGGCATGTCCTCGGAGACCCTGGTCCTCGACGCGACCTGGACCGAGGGCGGCCGGCGGTCGACGTACCCGCTGGTCGCACGGGTCGCCCCGGCACCCCAGGACTTCCCGGTCTTCCCGCGCTACGACCTCGGTCACCAGTTCGAGGTGATCCGCCAGGTCGGCGAGCTCACCGACGTACCGGTGCCGGGCGTGCGGTGGCTGGAGGAGTCCGGCGAGGTGCTCGGCACCCCCTGCTTCCTCATGGACCGGGTCGAGGGCGTCGTCCCGCCCGACGTGCTGCCCTACCCCTTCGGCGACAACTGGCTCCACGATGCCGACCGCGCCGACCAGCGCCGGCTGCAGGACGCCACCGTCGACGTCCTGGCCCGGCTGCACGCCGTCCCCGACCCGCTCGAGCGCTTCGGCTACCTCGCCCCCGAGCAGGTCGGCGAGACCCTGCTGCACCGCAACCTCGCCAAGGTCCGCGCGTGGTACGACTTCGCCGTCCGCGACCTCGCGCCGTCGCCCACCGCCGAGCGGGCGCTGGCCTGGCTGGAGGCCCACGTGCCGTCGGAGGAGGAGCAGGGCGAGCCCGTGCTCTGCTGGGGCGACGCCCGGATCGGCAACGTCATCTACCGCGACTTCGAGCCGGTCGCCGTCCTGGACTGGGAGATGGTGACGCTCGGCCCGCGCGCCCTCGACGTCAGCTGGCTGCTCTTCGCCCACCAGGTCTTCGAGTCCATCGTCGGGATGCTCGAGCTGCCCGGCATGCCGCACTTCCTCCGCGAGGAGGACGTCGTGGCGACGTACGCCGAGAGGACGGGCGTCGAGCTCGGCGACCTCGACTGGTACCACGTCTACCACGGCCTCATGTGGTGCATCGTCTTCATGCGCACCGGCGCCCGACAGGTGCACTTCGGCGAGATCGAGATGCCCGACGACATCGAGACGCTCTTCCACTGCAAGCCGCTGCTGCTCTCGATCCTCGACCGGGTCGGTGCCTGATGGCGGGCGCGCGCGGGGCACTGGGTCCCCTCGACGAGTACCCGATCCACCAGGTCCCGCAGCCGATCGGCTGGCCCGGCCCGAGCGACCGGCACTTCTACGACCGCTGCTACTTCAACGCCCACGACCGCACCGGCGACATCTTCGTGATCAGCGGGATGGGCTACTACCCCAACCTGCGCACCAAGGACGCCTACTTCCTGGTCACGCGCGGCACCGAGCAGACCGCCGTGCACCTCGGCGGACCGATCGACGACGGCCACAGCCAGCTCGACCAGCGGGTCGGCGGCTATCGCCTCGAGGTCGTCGAGCCCCTGCACAAGATCCGCATGGTGCTCGAGGAGACCGAGGGCCTGGCCGCGGACCTGACCTGGGAGGGCTCCTTCGAGGTCGTGCAGGAGCAGCGGCACGTCATGCGCCAGGGCACCCGCGTGGTGCTCGACGCCCAGCGCTTCGCCCAGGTCGGCACCTGGTCCGGCTCGCTGTCGGTCGACGGCACCGAGATCGCCGTCAGCCCCGACACCTGGGTCGGCACCCGCGACCGGTCCTGGGGCATCCGCCCCGTCGGCGAGGCCGAGCCCGCCGGACGCCCCGCGGACTTCGACGGCATGTGGTGGCTCTACGTCCCCCTGCGCTTCGACGACTACATGATCTGCCTGATCATCCAGGAGGACGGCGAGGGCATGCGGACCCTCAACGACTGCACCCGCGTCTGGAAGGACGGTCGGGTCGAGCAGCTCGGCTGGCCGCAGGTCACCATCCACTACGCCCCCGGTGGCCGGATGCCGACCGGCGCGAGCATCGAGTGCCAGACCCGCCAGGGCCCGCTGCGCCTCGAGGTGGAGTCCCGCCTGGCCGCCCCGCTCCACTTCGGCGGCGGGTACGGCGGCGACCAGGACTGGCTGCACGGCCAGTGGCACGGCGACGGGTTCGTGGAGCGCCGCACCTACGACCTCAGCAGCGACGCCGTGAAGGGGATGCTGATGTTCGGCTGCGTCGACCACGTGGGTCGGGCCGTCGTGACCGAGCCGGCCCGTGGCGGCACCGCCGAGGGATTCGGCCTCTTCGAGCACTTCTGCGTCGGCAAGCACGAGCCCTCCGGCTTCACCGACTTCTTCTCGACCGCACCCTGACCCACTCTCACATCGGAGATCGCAGATGAGCCTGGACCGCGACGCCTTCTACATCGACGGCGGCTGGCGTGCCCCCGAGACGACCACGACCATCGAGGTCGTCTCCCCGCACTCCGAGCAGGTCATCGCCACGGTGCCGGAGGCGTCGTACGCCGACGTCGACGCGGCCGTCGCCGCGGCCCGGCAGGCCTTCGACCACGGCCCGTGGCCGCGGATGAGCCCGCAGGAGCGGATCGCGGTCATCGAGGCCTTCTCGATGCTGTACGCCGGCAAGCTCACCGAGATGGCCGAGCTGATCACCCTGGAGATGGGCTCGCCGACCTCGTTCTCCCAGCTGGCCCAGGCCCCCGCGCCGTGGATGCAGATCGAGGCCTTCCTGGCGATCGCCCGGGAGTTCCCCTGGGAGGCGGCCCGCCCCGGCGCGCTGGGCTCCGACGTCGTCGTCCGGCACGAGCCGGTCGGCGTGGTCGCGGCGATCCCGCCGTGGAACGTCCCGCAGTTCACCGTCCTGTCCAAGGTCGTCCCGGCCCTGCTCGCCGGCTGCACCGTGGTGGTCAAGCCCGCCCCGGAGTCGCCGCTGGACTGCTACCTCATGGCCGAGCTGCTGCACGAGGCCGGCGTCCCGGCCGGCGCGGTCAACATCGTCGCCGGAGGCCGCGAGGTCGGCCAGCACCTGGTGGCGCACCCGGGTGTCGACAAGGTCGCCTTCACCGGCTCCACCGCGGCCGGTCGCGCGATCGGCGCGGTGTGCGGCGAGCAGCTCAAGCGGGTCTCCCTCGAGCTCGGCGGCAAGTCGGCCGCGATCGTGCTCGAGGACGCCGACCTCACCACCACCGTCGAGGGGCTGAAGTTCCTGTCGGTGATGAACTCCGGCCAGGCCTGCGTCGCCCAGACCCGCGTGCTGGTGCCGCGCTCGCGCCAGGCCGAGCTGGTCGACGCCATCGCCGAGGGCATCGGCGGCATGCGCGTGGGCGACCCGATGGACCCCGCGACCGAGATCGGCCCGATGGTCGCGCAGCGCCAGCAGGAGCGGGTGCAGAAGTACATCGCCCTCGGCCAGGAGGAGGGCGCCCGCCTCGTGACCGGCGGCGTCGGGATGCCCGAGGGCCTCGACCACGGCTGGTACGTCCGGCCCACCGTCTTCGCCGACGTCGACAACCGGATGCGGATCGCGCAGGAGGAGATCTTCGGTCCCGTGGTCTCGGTCATCGCCTACGACGGCGTCGAGGACGCCGTGCGGATCGCCAACGACTCCGACTACGGCCTGGCCGGCACGGTCTGGACCGCCGACGTCGAGGCCGGGCTCGAGGTGGCGCGAGGGGTCCGCACCGGGACCTACGGCATCAACACCTACACGATGGACTTCGCCGCTCCCTTCGGCGGCTTCAAGGCCTCGGGCCTGGGACGCGAGTTCGGTCCCGAGGGCCTGGGGCAGTACACCGAGCTGAAGTCGATCTACACCCCGCCGCCGGCGGGCTGAGCCTGCGCAGGCGTGGCCGCGGGGCGCGCACACGGCGCTTGACATCGCAAAGAAATGTGTCAAGCGTCTCGATCGCTACCGAAGGGTAGTGACGGAGACCCCGGTCACATACTCTCGGTACATGAGCGCCTCGAGCCCCGACCCCGCCGGCAGCCCGCTCGTCGACGGGCCGCACGACCCCGAGCACGACCCGACCGCGGCGTACGCGCTGGAGCCGGAGTACGTCGAGGCGCTGACGCGCCGGATCCTGGCCACCTCGGGGGAGACCAAGGAGGTGCGCACGCCGATCAGCGGCGCGCCGCTGGCGCACATCCCGCAGTCGACCGAGGAGGACGTGGTCGAGGCCTTCGCCCGCGCGCGCCGGGCGCAGGAGGCCTGGGCGCGCACCAGCCTGGAGCACCGCTCGGCGATCCTGATGCGCCTGCACGACCTCGTGCTCGAGCGCCAGGAGGAGATCCTCGACCTCATCGTGTGGGAGTCGGGCAAGGCCCGCAAGCACGCCTTCGACGAGCCGATCCACATCGCCCTCACCGCGCGCTACTACGCCCGCACCGCCCAGCAGCACCTCGGCACCCAGCGTCGCCTCGGCGTCGTGCCGGGCCTCACCCGCGTCGAGGTCAACCGGGTGCCCAAGGGCGTCGTCGGCATCATCTCGCCCTGGAACTACCCCTTCACCATGGCGCTCTGCGACGGCCTCCCCGCCCTGCTCGCCGGCAACGCCGTGGTCACCAAGCCCGACGCCCAGACCATGCTGAGCGCGCTCTACGGCGCGCAGCTGCTCGAGGAGGCGGGCTTCCCCAAGGACCTGTGGCAGGTCCTGGCGGGCCCGGGTTCGCGGGTGGGCACCTCGGTCATCGCCAAGGCCGACTACATCTGCTTCACCGGCTCGACCGCCACCGGCAAGCGGGTCGCTGCCGGCTGCGCGGAGCGGCTGATCGGCTGCTCCCTGGAGCTGGGCGGCAAGAACCCGATGCTGGTCCTGCGCGACGCCGACGTCGAGCGGGCCGCCGAGGGCGCGGTGCGCGCCTCCTTCTCCAACGCCGGCCAGCTCTGCGTCTCCACCGAGCGGCTCTTCGTGGCCGACCAGGTCTACGACCGCTTCGTGGAGCGGTTCGTGGCCCGCACGCAGGCCATGACGCTGGGCGCGACCTTGGAGTGGGGCACCGACATGGGCTCGCTCATCAGCCAGGACCAGCTCGACGTCGTGACCCGCCACGTCGAGGACGCCGTCGCCAAGGGCGCACGCGTGCTGGCCGGCGGCCGGGCCCGGCCCGACCTCGGTCCGTTCTTCTTCGAGCCCACGATCCTCGAGGGGGTCACCCCCGACATGACCTGCTTCGGCGAGGAGACGTTCGGGCCGGTCATCTCGATCTACCGCTTCCACGACGAGGCCGAGGCCGTGGCCCGCGCCAACGACGGTGAGTACGGCCTCAACGCCTCGATCTACAGCCGCAACGGCGCCCGGGCCCGCGAGATGGCGCGCCAGGTGAAGTGCGGCACCGTCAACATCAACGAGGCCTTCGGTGCCACCTTCGCCAGCATCGACTCCCCGATGGGCGGCATGCGCGAGTCCGGCATGGGCCGCCGCCAGGGCAGCGAGGGCATCCACCGCTACACCGAGTCCCAGTCGGTCGGCACGCAGCGCCTCCTGCGCTTCGCCCCCATGCTGGGCATGTCCGACGAGCAGTACGCCGCCGTCATGACGGCGAACCTGCGCCTGATGAAGAAGCTGGGAAGGGCCTGACACACATGAGCGACACCACGCGCCGGTTCGACTACGACGTCCTCGTCATCGGCTCCGGCTTCGGCGGCTCGGTCTCCGCGCTGCGGCTGACCGAGAAGGGCTACAAGGTCGGCGTCATCGAGGCGGGTCCCCGCTTCGAGGACGAGGACTTCTCCAAGGGCACCCTCGACATCACCAAGTACCTCTGGGCGCCCGCCCTGGGCTGCTACGGCATCCAGCGCATCGACGCGGTGCGCGACACCCTCATCGTCGCCGGCGCCGGCGTGGGCGGCGGGTCGCTGGTCTACGCCAACACCCTCTACGAGCCGCTCCCGGCGTTCTACAAGGACGCTCAGTGGAGCCACATCACCGACTGGCGCGAGGAGCTGGCGCCCTACTACGACCAGGCCAAGCGGATGCTCGGCGTCGTGGAGAACCCCGTCCGCACCCCGGCCGACGACGTGATGGAGAAGGTCGCCACCGACATGGGTGTCGGCGACACCTTCCACCCGACCCCCGTGGGCGTCTTCTTCGGCGGCCCCGGGTCCGACCCCGACCAGGTCGTGGCGGACCCCTACTTCGGCGGCGCCGGCCCCGACCGCAACCCCTGCCGCAACTGCGGCGAGTGCATGTCGGGCTGCCGCCACAACGCCAAGAACACCCTGGTCAAGAACTACCTCTACCTCGCCGAGAAGAACGGCGCGAAGGTGATGCCGCTGACCACGGTCACCCAGGTCAGCCCCCGCGACGGCGGCGGGTACGACGTCGCGGTGAAGTTCACCAAGGCCCGCCGCGCCACGGCGCGCACCACGCGCACCCTCACCGCGGAGCACGTCATCTTCGCCGCGGCCTCGCTGGGCACGCAGAAGCTGCTGCACCGGATGAAGGACGAGGGCGTCCTGCCGAAGCTCTCCGACCGGCTGGGCTACCTCTCGCGCACGAACTCCGAGTCGATCCTCGGCGCGATCGCCCCCACCGACGACACCACGGACTACTCCTACGGCGTCGCGATCACCTCGAGCTTCCACCCCGACGAGGACACCCACATCGAGCCGTGCCGCTACGGCAAGGGCTTCAACACGATGGCCATGATGCAGACCGTCCTCACCGACGGTGACGGCGACGGCCCGCGCTGGCGCGCGTGGCTGAAGGAGATGTGGACCCAGCGCGCCAACATCAAGGAGCTCTACGACCTCAAGCACTGGTCGGAGCGCACTGTCATCGCGCTGGTCATGCAGTCGCTGGACAACTCGATCACGACGTACGGCAAGAAGGGCCTCCTGGGCTGGCGGATGACCTCCCGCCAGGGCCACGGCGCCCCGAACCCGACGTGGATCCCGGTCGCCAACGACGCCGTGCGCCGCATCGCCGGCGTCCTGGGTGGCACCCCCGGTGGCAACATCGGTGAGCCGTTCAACATGCCGCTGACCGCGCACTTCATCGGTGGCTGCGCGATCGGCGACTCCAGCGAGACCGGCGTCATCGACCCCTACCAGCGCGTCTACGGCTACCCGGGCCTGCACGTCGCCGACGGCTCGGCGATCAGCGCCAACCTCGGCGTGAACCCGTCGCTGACCATCACGGCCCAGGCGGAGCGGATGATGGCGATGTGGCCCAACAAGGGCGAGGCCGACGCGCGGCCGCCGCTCGGCGCCGACTACCAGCGGATCGCCCCCGTGCCGCCGGCCGCGCCCGCGGTCCCCGACG
>FWWL01007082.1_pt1 | contig 15627 bp, 9 predicted proteins | sample 2228331 | NCBI WGS metagenome assembly FWWL01 (sample SAMEA103939775, study PRJEB20133) | metagenome
GGCAAAGGGACCAACCGGCATGGCCCATGCGGGAACCTCAGCTTTCGCCAAGCGATCCGGCCGATAAAGGCACGCAACGATCCGATGCATGCCCCAAGGTGTGGCGCCATCGCCCTCACGCTTGGCGCGCCTGACCCCGCCCCGACCCCAAACGCAGGGGAACGTGCGTCCCCAAAAGCGAAGCCCGCTTGGGGTGAGCACCAAATCAACCGCGGTCGGCAAAGCTGCCGCCGGGCGCCGTGCAAAACCCTTCCGCGCTGCCTTTAAGGCCTTGGTCGTTTGCGCTTTACGCCGCGCGCGCCGGCCTGAACCCGCAGCTGCCTTTGATCTGCTAAAGGGCGTATGGCGGCCCGCACCCCCCTTAGGTTTGCGGCCCGCACTCACCTTAGGCACCCAAGCCCGAGCCCAAACGGAACGTCACAACAAATGTCCTGATTTGCGCGCCTTTGTTGCGAGATAATGGGCATTCTCCGGTGTTTTGCCAACCCAGAGCGGAACGCGCTCGACCACCTCGATCCCGCCCTTTTGGAGCATTTCAACCTTGCGCGGATTATTCGTCAGAAGCCGCACTTGGCGAAAGCCAAGCGCGTGCAGCAAAGCCGCAGCCAGCCGAAAATCGCGCTCATCATCCTCAAAGCCCAAGCGGTGATTGGCCTCGACCGTATCAAAACCTTGATCCTGAAGCGCATAGGCACGCAATTTGTTGGCAAGCCCAATGCCGCGCCCCTCTTGGTTGAGGTACAAAAGCACCCCGGCCCCTTCCGCCCCCATGGCCTCGAGCGCGGCCGCCAGTTGCGCTCCGCAATCGCATTTGAGCGAGCCCAGGACGTCGCCCGTGAAACAGGCGGAATGGATCCGCGCCAAAACCGGACGCTCTCGATCCGGGCGGCCAACTTCGAGCGCGTAATGCTCAACCCCGCCGTCATTCGGCCGAAAAACATGCACCCGCCCGGCTCCTGCAAGCCGCATCGGCAGCCGCGCCGCCGCAACCGGCGAAAACCGAGGAAGTTCCGGCAAAAAAGCTTCGGCGAGCGACAAAAGTGTCAAGTTCTGGCGTTGCGCCAATGCCTCCGCACCCGCATGGGAGAGGACAAGCACGGCGGGCAAAAGCCCCGCCGCCTTGGCAAGCGCAAGCCCAGCGCGTGCAAAACGCGCGTCGCCCTCGCGCGTGGCAAGCAGCGGTCCCCGAAGCGGATTGTCGAGATCACGCGCCGGGTCGGCAAGGGCGGCCACCCACTCAAGGCCGACGTCATCAGGAAGCGGAATGCGCGCCAAATCGCCATCATAAAGCCGTGCGCGCAAAGTCTCGGCCCGCTGCGCGGTCAAGGCAAGCTCGGGGCGGCCAAGCGCCCGTAGCGCCGCAAAACGCTCTGGCCCCAAAGTCTCAACCGCCACAACCAAAGCCCCAGACACGACAGAGGGCGGATGTGTGCTTCGTCGGTCATCCTGAAGCACGATCGGTACGCCAAGCCTAAGGTCGGCACGGGCGCGGTTCAAACGATCAAGCGGGGTTGGTGATAAGCTCATGAACGTCCCCAGAAACGCAAGGCAAAGAAGCGCGGCGAAGGGAAGGAGGCAACCTCCACAACGGCGGCCAAATTTTCCTTTCCATATAACGCAGCCTGCGCGCGATTGAAACATTTCACGCGTGCGTGACACACCAGCGTGAGCTTTGGTGTAAAAATCTTGAACCCGCCCGCCGTACCGCTCAGTTTTCGCAATAAAGAGAAGAGGCCACGCCAACCCCGTGCGGGCCCCACGAAGGAGGCGGAAATGTCAAGACTTGCCCGCGTTTTGTTGGTCGATGATGATGACGATTTGCGCGCCGCTTTGTCGGAGCAATTGGTCACAAGCGGTGAGTTTGACGTTTTCGAAGCCGCAACCGCCGCTGATGCGCTTGCCCGCGCGAAGGCGGAATCATTCGACCTCATTTTGCTTGACATCGGCCTTCCAGACGAAGATGGGCGCACCCTTTGCCGAAAGCTGCGGGCTGAGGGCGTCAAATGTCCCATCATCATGCTGACCGCGCATGATCGCGACGCAGACGAGATCGCAGGATTGGAAAGTGGCGCTAACGATTATGTGACCAAACCCTTCAAGGTCGCGGTACTCGTTGCCCGCATGCGCGCTCAGCTTCGCCAACATGAACAATCCGAACACGCGGAATTCCAGATCGGCGAGTATCTCTTCAAACCAGCGCAAAAGCTCTTGCTCGATGCCAAGGGGCGCAAGATCCGTTTGACCGAAAAAGAAACGAACATTCTAAAATTTCTCTACCGGTCACCAGGAGGCATGGCAACCCGCGACGTTCTTCTGCAAGAGGTCTGGGGCTACAATACCGGTGTGACTACCCACACTCTCGAAACGCATATTTATCGCTTGCGTCAGAAAATCGAACCGGATCCGTCCAACGCGCGTCTTCTCATCACAGAGCCTGGAGGGTATCGTTTGGTGTTTTGAACCGCTCTTGCAAAACTTCCCCTATCGGCAACGGCAAATTCGGGTTTTTGCGCGCGTGCGCCCAAGCTTTTTTGCTTCCCTGAGGTGCGCCCCAGCGGAAGCCAAATTCGCCTGCCTTAGTCGATTGGTGCGTTAAGCGTTTTTTCAAACCGAATCGGATAGATCGGCCGAAGGGTCGGTTCCCTCCCCGTGACGCGCGGGGCTTGCGCGTCTCCTCCCTGTTGGACTGGCCCGGGTCTACCCCGGGCCTTTTTCTTGTTTGCCGGTCTCATCACCGGGCCCCTCCCGCAGGAAAACACCACGCCGCAAACACCCGCCCCCAGATCACAGGCTCAACGACACCCCACGGCAGGCCACTTGGCACCGCGGGTGCTCTGCTTGCCCCCTATCTGCAACGCGCCTCACGCCTGGAAGACTCTGCCCCTTGCCCCGCCGCCTTAGCATCTCCGCAATGCTGACCACCGGCAGACACCGCCGCCAGAGGCCTGAGAGGCCGCGCGTCATGCGACGCAAAGTTGGCCAAAGCCTCTCTCCTCGCTCTTCCCTGCCGAAATCAAGGCCTTCGCCATCGCGCAGTGGCGTCTCGGGCCGCAGGCAACGCGCAACACTTGTTCAGCGCACGCCCGTCTTTGTCAAACAAAACCGCCCCCGTGCGCTTCTGCGCCCGAGAAAAGACACGCCCGCACGAAGACAAGCCGCCCGAGCGGCACATGGCGCGCCAGCAAAGCGTCGCGACGCAAACCCATCCGCATTCCACACCGCCTCCGTCGAAACCGAAGCCCATGAGAGAGCAGGAATTCGCCAGGCAAAAAGCACCCAAAAGGCCAAGAAGCGAGCGGGCGCTCAACGCGCGCCTTTCCGCCTTGCGCCTTGCAACACGCGCCCTTGCGACAAAAAGGCTCAAAATGCGCACAGTGCGCGGCCTTCTTCCGTCTCCAAATATCCCGGGGGTGAATTGGCCCGCAGGGCCAAGAGGGGGCAGAGCCCCCTGCCGGCGCCTCCCCCTCAACCCGCTCTGGCAAGCTGTTTTGCGCGCAGAGCGTACATCGCGCGCGCCGTTGCGCTTTCGAAAACCAGATGCGCGCCGCCTCTCAGGCCGCGCCGATCACGTCGTGCCCTAGCCTTTTTCTGCGGGCCGCTGTGGTTTTTCTTCGCCAAACGCGCCGCACGATCGGATCATCGGCAAACCACCCCGGCCAATTCTGCCGCGCACCATTGCCCCGCGCGTGCGCATCGGGGTCCAAGCGGACGGACCGCGAATGGCTTACCCTTATCCGCCCCGCAAAACCGCTCCAATCAGATCGCGAATAACGTCTCCCAGGCCTTTGTTCTGACCGTCTGTCGCTTGCGGGACTTGTCGTGGAAACTCCCGACCTCCCGCTGACGCGGCCGAGGGCGCAAGCATCGGCAGCGGCCGGATGGGCCTGCCCGCGTGCAGACGCACCATGACCTCGCGCCAAATCTCGGCCGGAAGCCCGCCACCGGTGACGCCTTGCAAAGGCGTGTTGTCGTCATTGCCCATCCAGACGCCCACCACGTAATCCGCCGTAAAGCCAATAAACCAGGCATCGCGCCCCTCTTGCGAAGTGCCGGTCTTCCCGGCCGCGGGGCGACCATCGGGCAGGCGCGCCCGGCGGCCTGTGCCGTAAGGCGCTTCGAGCACCTGCGTCATCATCCAAACCAAGGCGGCCGCAGCCTCTTCCGAGATGACCTGTTCGCCAAGTGGCAGGGCCGCGGAAAGCAAGGGCTCGCTCTGGCCGGCCAGCGCGATTGCGATCGCGCCATAGGGCCGCACCGCACGTCCCCAATTCAAAATCCCCGCATAAGCCGCGGTCATCTCAAGAAGCGTTGCTTCGGAGGCACCAAGCGCCAGCGCTGGCCCCTCGGCCAGGTCCGAATGCAAGCCAAAGGCATTGGCCACTCGGCGCACCTCGGCCCGCCCCAACGCTTCGGCCACACGCACCGCAGGAACATTTTGCGACCGTGCCAGGGCCTCAACCAACGTGATGCGCCCGAGGTGCTCGCCAGAAAAATTGCGTGGTGCCCAAGGACCCGAGCCTCGAAGATGTATCACAAGCGGGGTGTCATCAACACCATCGAGCGGGGAGTAGCCACGTTCAAGCGCAACCGCATAAACAAAAGGCTTAAAGGCTGAGCCTGTCTGACGTCGCGCTTGGGTGGCGCGGTTGAACCCTGCGGGAATATAACGCCTTCCCCCAACCATGGCCCGCACCGCACCATCGGGGGACATGACCACAACGGCAACCTCAGCCCGCGACCCTTCCCGCACGCGCGCCTGCCAAACCTGCGCCAGCGCCTCTTCAACCGCTGCCTGCGCGCGCCGATCAAAAGTTGTTCGCACCACCACATCCTCGGTCGTCGCCCGCCCAAGCCATGAGGGTGCCACCTGCAGCAGCCAATCAGCAAACCAGCCCCCGGGCTCACGCTCGGCCATGTCACTCAGCGTAGCGGGAAACTGGCGCGCTTCGTCTGCTTCATGCGGCTCAAGGTACCCCTGCTCTTCCATGAGGCGGATCACAACCTGCGCGCGTTCCTGCGCCCGGCGCAAATTGCGCGTCGGCGAATAATAGCTTGGCGCAACCAAGAGCCCCGCCAGCATCGCCGCTTCAGCGGGGCCAACCTCGCGCGCTGAGCGGCCAAAATAGCGCTGCGCGGCTGCTTCAAACCCCCGCGCCCCCGCCCCCAAAAAGGCCCGATTGAGATAAAGCGTCAAAATCTGCTCTTTTGTATAGCGCAGCTCGAGCGCAAAGGCGAACGGCACCTCTTGCAGCTTCCGCCAGACCGTAGCGCGCCGACAATCGGCTTCATACTCTGCTTCGGAGGCCCAGCGCTCGGCGTCAAAAGGGCGGCCCAGGCACAAAAGCTTTGCGACCTGCTGCGTGATGGTCGAGCCTCCGGCACCTTGAAACGGGCCGCGCCCGGCCGCAAGGTTCGACCGAATCGCCCCAGCAATTCCCCGCAGGCTTATCCCGAAATGCCACCAAAACCGGCGATCCTCGATCGCAATGATTGCATTGATCAAATAGGGCGACGCCTCGCGCGCAGAGATGAAATCAAAATTTTCGCCCCGCCAGGCAAAAGGCTCCCCGTTGCGATCAAGCATCGTCACCGAACCGCGCACCCGCCCATCGACAAGTTCGGTGTAGTCCGGAAGCTGAAGGTAAAAGTAATAGGTCGCAATCCCAAGCACGATGACCAAAACCAAGGCGAAGCGCCAGGCCACAGCCCAAATCAGCCGCAACGCAGCGCGCATAGGCGCAAGCACGAGCCAGAAAAAAACCGCCGCAATCAGGCCACGGCGGGCGCGCGCGGATGCTTTGGCATAAAGTTTCCGGCGCTCCCCCCTTTGCGACAGAGAAGCCGCGGTGGGGCGCTCGGACAAAAGCGGCCAACGTCGTTTTGACACGGTCATCAGTGCGACACAAACCCTCGTTGCGCTCCAAAGCATAAGCCACGCTTCGGCCGATTGAAACAGGCTGCTTCTGCGCGACGCTTCCCTTTGCGCTCAAAATCAAGGCAGCGGCGAGAAAACCTGCGCCGCAAATGGGCAAATACGGCGCCGCCCCGCACCCACTGCCACCCTTTGGTTGCGCGGCTCATGCCGCGGCGCAGAATTGCGGCATGTCCAAGCGATGGAGGCGGGAAAAGCGGCACGAGCAATCGGGGCGAACATGCGGTGGAAAAAATTCATAGCGCCCCTGATTGACGCTTTCTCCCTCCGCTTGTCCCTTGGGCCATGACCCAACGAAGGGGGTGTGTCGTGAAATACATCGTTGCGGCGATCAAGCCGTTTAAATTGGACGAGGTTCGCGAAGCGCTGGTGGCCGTTGGCGTGCGCGGCATGATGGTGACTGAAATCAAGGGTTTTGGCGCCCAAGCCGGCCACACCGAAATTTACCGCGGCGCCGAATATGCGGTGAATTTCGTTCCGAAACTGAAGCTTGAAATTGCCGTTCCCGATTCGCTCGCCGACGCGGTGGTCCGCGCAATTGCCGGTTCGGCGCGCACCGGAAAAATCGGAGATGGCAAGATTTTCGTTCTCGACCTCGAAGAAGCCTTGCGCGTGCGCACCGGCGAGACCGGTGAGAACGCGCTTTAATCGATGCACTTGAACAATAGGTGATGCAGCATGCAACGGTCCCTCAATCGCACCTTTGGCGGCCTTGTCAGCCTGGCCGCATTTGGTCTTCCTGCGCTCGGCTATGCGCAAGAGACGAGCGAAGCCGCTGATGCGGCTTTGGCAACCGCGGCTTCGTCCAATGGGGAAACCCTTGCCAGCGCTGCCGCGCTCTCGGCGCTGAACACTGAAATGGCCTTTATCTTCAATACCTTTTTGTTGCTGTTTGCGGGCGTTTTGGTGTTTTGGATGGCCGCTGGTTTCGCCATGCTCGAAACAGGCCTGGTGCGCTCGAAAAACGCCACGATGCAATTGACAAAAAATGTGGGGCTGTTCAGCGTTGCCGGGCTTTTGTATTATTTTGTTGGTTATCGCCTGATGTATCCGGGCGAAGATTGGCTTGCCCAAGGATGGCTTGGGGCCATCGGCGTGGCCGTTCTCGAAGCTGTTGGCATTACCGCTGAGAATGCTGACGATGTCACTTATGCCGCAACCGGGGCGGACTTCTTTTTTCAGCTGATGTTCTGCGCGGCCACCGCTTCGATTGTTTCCGGTGCTTTGGCCGAACGAATTAAATTATCGAGCTTTCTTTTGTTCACTCTTGTGCTGACCGGCCTCATTTACCCCATTCAAGGCTCCTGGAAATGGGGCGGCGGCTGGCTTGATGCGATCGGTTTCATCGATTTTGCCGGCTCAACGATTGTGCATTCGGTGGGTGGCTGGGCAGCGCTGACCGGGGCCATCTTGCTTGGCGCGCGGACAGGAAAATATGGACCCGATGGAAAGATCAACGTCTTTCCGGGCTCAAACCTTGCCCTCGCCACGCTTGGCACCTTCATCTTGTGGCTCGGCTGGTTTGGGTTCAACGGCGGCTCGCAGCTTGCCATGGGGACAATCGGCGATGCCGCCGATGTTAGCCGCATTATGGTGAACACGAATCTGGCCGCTTCGGCGGGTGCTGTTACCGCAATGCTTTTAACCATGATCCTTTATCGCAAGCCTGACCTAACGCTCATGCTGAACGGCGCCCTGGCAGGGCTTGTTGCGATTACCGCCGAGCCTTTACACCCAACGATCGGTTGGGCCTTGGTCATCGGCGCCATCGGCGGCGCAATCGTTGTCTTTTCCGTGCCGCTCCTTGACCGGTTGAAAATCGATGACGTGGTGGGGGCGATCCCTGTGCATTTGTTTGCCGGAATCTGGGGCACCTTGGCCGTGGTCATCACCAATCCTGAGGCAAGTCTGTGGGCACAGATTGTTGGGATTGTTTCGATCGGGCTTTTCGTTGTTGTCGCCTCAGCCTTAGCTTGGGCAATTTTGAAGGCGCTCCTTGGCCTGCGGGTTGACGCCGAGGCCGAGGTTGCGGGGCTCGATAAGGTTGAGCTCGGGATGGAGGCTTATCCCGAATTTACGCGCAGCTGAGCCTTTGTGCCACACTGCCCGTTAGCGCCCGGACCGGTGCCCTTGCGCCGGGTCCGGGTACTCTTACTCAGCCACTGCCGCAATTTTGTTGCAAAACGGGTTGGGCCTGCCCGCGCAACGCCCGCATGGCAACCACCGCCGATCGCCGCCTGGTTGCAAACGCGCGCCTCAAACAAAGGGCCGAAGTGTATCCCCCGGATCGAGCCTTGGCTCAAGCACGATGCGATGCCCGCCAACCGTGGTTTGTGGCGCGGCAAGTGCACTATGCTTTCCCGCGATGATTTGCGCCGCAATCCGCCCAATCTCACGCCGGCAAGCATCGACGCTTGCCAAACGCTTTTGCACGCCCGCACGGATCTCAAGCCCGTTGAACCCGACCAAGCCGATCTCGTTTGGAATATCCACCCCGCGCTCCATGAGCCACAACAGCCCGCCGACCCCGATCATGTCGTTCGAATAAACCAAGCAGTCGAGGTCAGGGCACTGGGCAAGGATGGCTTGGGTCATCTCCCGCCCCTTGGCCAGGCTTGAGCCGCCCTCATAGTGCTCGGTCGCCAAAACGGCAAGTCCATGGGCCGCCAAACCTGCTTGCAGGCCCTCAAGCCGCTTGCGCGCCCGGTGATCATCAGGCATTTTCGTGCCGAGAAAGCCTATCCGCCGATACCCCGCCGCCACAACCGCATCGGCAATCATCCGCCCCGCCGCGCGATGGGAAATCCCGACCACCGAATCAATTCCCTCCCCATCGACATCCATGATCTCAACCACCGGCACGCCAGCCTTGGCCAGCATCGCGCGCGAAAGATCGGTATGCTCAAGACCAGCCAAAATAATCCCCGAAGGGCGCCAGGACAGCATCTCGTAAAGCACGTTCTCTTCCCGCTCGGCGGAATAGCGGCTTATGCCGAACACCGGCTGCAGACCTGTGTCTTCAAGCTCATCGGCAATGGCCGCAAGGACCTCGGGGAAAACCAGATTCGACAATGACGGCACAATGACGCCAACCAGATTCACCCTCTGCGAGGCAAGCCCGCCTGCAATCTTATTTGGCACATAGCCAAGCGCACGGGCGGCAGCGAGAACCCGCTCGCGCGTGCCGGGGGAGACCTCTTCGCGCCCGCGCAAGACGCGACTGACCGTCATTTCACTGACCCCCGACGCCTCTGACACATCGCGCAAAGTCAGCGGACGACGCGTTTTGCTCGCCATGAGACGCGGCCCATGCTCTTTATCCGTAATGACTCTATCTAGCGCTGAGGGCCTTGCCCTGTCAAAGAAGCCGCGACAAGTGCCCTAGACGTTGGCGCCGTTTCACGGCAATGATGTCACTCAGGTCCCGTAGCTCAGATGGATAGAGCGGCCCCCTCCTAAGGGGCAGGTCGCAGGTTCGAATCCTGCCGGGACCGCCAGCCACTCGCCCCCTAAAGCGTGCCTTTTCTAAACCGATCGCGGCACACAACCCATCGCGGCGTGGGTCTTGGGCCTCGCGCTTTGCGTTCCGCGCCTGCCATGAAGGCAAGGAAAAATTGTTCCGGCGCGTTCGCTGAACGGCCGCTCGCCGCGCCAAACCTGCACGATTACGCTAAAGGCTCGGCGCTCACGCCCAAGATCAAATCCCCGTGGCCAAAGTGCGCTAGCCCGGCGGCATTGGCCTCGTCTGTGTCAATGTGCATTTCGGTAAAGGCGTTCGGTTGCACGCGCACCTTCACGCCGTCGAAAACAACTGCCCGTGACCCCTCGCCCACTTTCACCTGCACCGTTTGCCCATCGACAAGACCAAGCGCAGCGGCATCGCCCGGGTTGATGTGAATATGTCGCGCCGCAATGATCGCCGCCTCAAGCTCGACCGAGCCTGCAGGGCCAAGAATGCGCACGCGACCTGCGCCAGCAAGCACGCCTGACTCTCGAACCGGACAAGTGATGCCAAGCGCGTGTGCATCGGTTGCGCTCAGCTCAACTTGCGTGCGGTGGCGCAGCGGCCCCAAGATGGCGACATGTTCGAGTCGTCCGCGTGGTCCTTCCAACACAACCCGTTCGCGCGCAAGCCAATTGCCCGGTTGGCGCAACGGCCGCTCTGGGGTGAGCGTGTAGCCTATGCCAAAAAGCGCCTCGAGCGTGGCTTGATCGAGGTGAACATGCCGGCCCGAGACAGCAACGGGGATTTTTGGGGTGCGGTTCGGGGCAAGGCAAGCCGCAACTTCGGTCGCAATCTGAATCTCTTCCCCGCTTTCAGCCACGATGACCGCCACCCGCGACCCCGCCGCGTCGATCCGCTCGACCCCGCCGGCATCAAGTGTGAGCCTCTCGTTGCGATCCAAATCAAGCCTCAGCCCAAAAAGCTCAAGCCCCGTACAGATGCGGGCGCGAATCTGGGCGGCGTTCTCGCCGACGCCGCCCGTGAAGACCAAGGCATCAAGTCGCCCCATCGCGGCGGCATAGGCGCCCACATATTTCCGCGCCCGATAGCAATAGACCTCAAGGGCAAGCTCAGCGGCACGGTCGCCCGCGGCCGCGCGTGCCTCAACCTCGCGCATGTCGGAGGTTCCCGTAAGCCCCTTAAGCCCACACGCGCGGTTGAGGGCGTGGCTGATCTCTTCTGGCGTCAGCGCAAGCGTGCGGATCAGAAAATCGAACGCGCCCGGATCAAGATCGCCCGGCCGAGTGCCCATGACCAAGCCCTCAAGCGGGCTTAAGCCCATCGAGGTATCGATGCTGCGCCCACCCGCCACCGCGCACGCGCTTGCTCCATTGCCAAGATGCAAGGTCACAAGGCAAAGCGCCGCAAGCGGCTGGCCCAAAAGCGCAGCGGCGCGGGTTGCCACCGCTTTGTGCGACGTGCCGTGAAAACCATAGCGGCGCAGCCCCGCCTCCCGCCACGCCTGCGGGACAGCATAGGTCGTGGCTCGCGCTGGCGCATGCATATGAAACGCGGTGTCAAAGACTGCAACTTGCGGCAACGATGGCCAAACCTTTGCCGCCGTTTGAACCCCAAGAAGATTGGCCGGGTTATGCAGAGGTGCAAGCGGCGTGAGCGCCGCGATCCGTTCGATAATCTGTGGGGTGAGCAAGACGGCCTCGTCAAATTCAGCTCCGCCATGGACCATGCGGTGACCAATCGCCTGAGGGGCGGGGAAAGCGCTGATCAGTTCGGGAACAGAGGCAATCGCGCTTGCGATATCGGTGTAGGGGGTCTTTTGCTCGGAGCGTCCCTGCGGACCGTACCGCACAAGAACCGAGCCCTCAAGCCCAAACCGGTCGAAAACGCCACGGATCAAGGGCCCAGTCCCGCCCGCCGTTTCCACCAAAGCAAATTTCAGGCTCGACGAGCCGGCATTGAAGACAAGAACGCGCATCCTGATCCCCAATTTTTTGCTTGCCCTTTCTGGCGGTTTACCGGCTTGGCGGCAAGAGCACGGCGACACTTTGAGATCATAGAGACGTCGTGTGACACTTTGCGCGTCGTGCCGATCCCCTCGAGCTCGGCTCGCACAGCACGACCGCCGATCATAGAGACGTCGTGGGACACTTTGCGCGTCGTGGGGCAGGTGCGGCACGTCGGGTCTTGCCCCTTGCGGGACAGTGCTTCGGCGACCTTTTCGAGCGTGCCGCGGGCTCTGCTTTTTGCGCGCGCCTCCTTCTCTGGCCAAAGTTTTTGCCTGCCTTCCGAGCGCGCCGCTTGGACTCCCTTGATCGCTGTCCGGCTGGCGCGGCTTTTCTATTTCCGACTCATTGCATCGAGGCGAGCCTTCGCCGAAATTGGCCTGAGCCGCCGACGATCTCTCTGTAATATCGCTTCCTTGCGCCGGCGGATTTACCAGGCGTTAACCAAGTTCCGGCAGTCTTTCGGCATGAAGGCACAACACGCACAGCCGCTCCCGGCTCCGACAAAAGCGGAGCGCCGCGAGCACCCGCAAAGCCCCCTCGGGCCACAAAGTGCCGTGCCTCCTGTCGGCGTTACACGCCCGTTGAGGGGGGGAAGCACCGTCCGCGGCAGCGCCGGCACGGCGGCCACGGCCTCGGCCAGCAAATCCGCAAGAGAGATGGGTGGCAAAGACGAACCTCCCCCCTATCCCGGGGGCGATCCACACCCGCGCCCGCAGGCCGCCACGCTTGCAGCGGAAAGCCCGGTTTATGCCCCCGCGGTGTCGGACGAGTATGATCCGGATGTTGCCGATGCTTTCTTAGCGGAAGCCGCGCCAGAAAGCGCAGGGTTGGCAGAGCACGCCTTGCCGCTTTTTTCTGTTGTCTCATCCAATGGGGCAAGAAGCCTCGCCAACATCGAGCCGGGTCAAAAGGCCGCAAAGCCCTTGCTGCCCTCCTATATTCGCGATCACCGGCAACGCTTGCGGGAGCGGTTCTTGAACGGCGGCCCTGATGCGATGCCCGAGTACGAATTGCTCGAGATGCTGCTTTTTGGGGCATTGCCGCGGATCGATGTTAAGCCGCTGGCCCGGCGGCTGCTCGACACCTTTGGCGATTTGGCAAGCGTGATCACCGCCTCTGAAACCGCCTTGCGGCGGGTTGAAGGCGTCGGTGATTCAGTTGTGGTCATGCTCAAGCTTGCTGATGCCATTGCCGCGCGCCTTGCGCGGGCCCGTGTTTTGGACCGCCCTGTGATCTCAAGCTGGCAGGCGCTGCTTGATTATTGCCACACCGCCATGAGCCACCGCGAGCGGGAACACTTCCGCGTCCTTTTTCTTGACCGGAAAAACCGTCTCATCGCCGACGAAGAACTGGGGCGCGGCACGGTTGACCATGTCCCTGTTTATCCGCGCGAGGTGCTCAAACGCGCGCTCGAGCTTGCAGCCTCTGCCTTGATCTTGGTTCATAACCACCCCTCAGGCGACCCAGAGCCCAGCCCTGCCGACATTGCCATGACCGAGCAGATCGCGCTCGCAGGGCGCGTGTTGGGCATCGCCGTGCACGACCACTTGATCATCGGCCGATCGAAAGAGACAAGCTTTCGCGCCCGTGGCTTGTTGCCCGGCTAGCTTCGCTGCCCAAATCCGCGCGCTGGCGCGGAGCCCAACGAACGCCCGTGAGCGACTGTTCTTGCGCGTGTCGGGCGTCGCAGCGAAAGGCTCCTTGGCAAAAAGCGCCTGACGCAGCGCGCAGACGTACGCCGCATCGGGCCTTAGACCCAGCCGAGCGAGTTGGCGCAACCGTCGTCGCCCAACTCGCTTGAGGCTCCCTTGCAACCGGGCTTGCGGTTGCGTTTTTTTGCGCCAAACCCCCGCCGAAAGCTCGCCCAACGCCTAAACAAGGCGGCCGTGGCAATGTTTGAACTTTTTCCCAGAGCCACAGGGGCAGGGCTCATTTCGCCCCGGATTGCCCCACGTCGAGCGATCGTTTTCGTCAAAAGCCGGCAGCGGGCGACCTGCCGCAGCGCGCGGCGAGCGGGTCCCGGGCTCACCTGCCCCGCCTCGGGCTTCCGAAAGCCTGCCCTTCTCGGCCAAGCCCCCGCGCGGCCTTGCGCCGAGCCGGCCGAAGTCGCCAAGAGGCACGGACGGTTCAGAGGGGGGGTTCGGCCTCCCCTCACCGCCGAGATCCGGCAGAGCGCGTGGCTCGGCAAGCCGGCCGTCGGGCGATGCTGCTGCGAGCTCAAGCTGCATTTGTCGCAAAAACGCTTCTTGTTCTTCGCGCGTAAGCGGCCGGACACGGGCCAGTTGCCGCGTGATTTCATGGCGCAACTGCCCAAGCATGGCCTGAAAGAGCACAAAGGCCTCGGCCTTGTATTCATTCAAGGGGTCGCGCTGCGCAAACCCACGGAAATTCACCGCCGAACGCAGATGGTCGAGCGTTACAATATGCTCACGCCATTTCTGATCGATGACCTGCAAAAGCAGCTGCTTTTCGATCTGCCGCATCGTTGCCACGCCGAAAGCGGCCTCTTTTTCCGCCATCAGAGCGTCGGCTTTTTCCTGCAAGCGCGTGCGGACAACATCGCGATCGACCCCGTCTTCTTGGGCCCAGTCAGCAATTGGCAGATCAAGACCAAACAGGTCACGGATCGCCGCGGCGAGCCCTTCGCTGTCCCACTGTTCGGCAAAACTCCCTTCCGGCAAATGGCGATCGATCAGCTCATCGATCACGGCATGGCGCATATCGACGATCGTTTCCGAGACATTTTCGGCCTTAAGGATTTCCAGCCGTTGGTTGAAGATCACGCGCCGCTGCTCGTTCATCACATTGTCGAATTTGAGCAGGGTCTTACGGATATCAAAATTCCGCGCTTCAACCTTGGCCTGCGCCTTTTCAAGCGATTTGTTCACCCACGGGTGAATAATTGCTTCGCCCTCCTTCATTCCAAGCGACGAAAGCACTTTATCCAGCCGTTCCGAACCGAAAATGCGCAACAAATCATCTTCCAGCGACAGGAAAAATATCGATCGCCCGGGATCGCCCTGGCGGCCCGAGCGGCCGCGCAATTGGTTGTCAATACGCCGACTTTCATGCCGCTCGGTGCCGATGACCAACAACCCGCCTGCTTCCAAAACTTTCTTTCGCTCCTCGGCCACCTCGGCCTCAATACGCGCTCGAACTTCGGCTGGATCAGCTTCGGGATTGGCGGCTAATTCGGCAAGAACGCGAAACTCGACATTGCCCCCAAGTTGAATATCGGTGCCGCGCCCGGCCATATTGGTGGCAATGGTGACCGCGCCAAGCCGGCCGGCTTCAGCAATGATGTGCGCCTCGCGCTCGTGGTGGCGGGCATTAAGAACATTGTGCGGAATTCCTTCCGCTTTCAATATTTCGCTCAGGCGTTCTGATTTTTCAATCGAGGTCGTACCAACCAATATTGGTTGACCGCGCGCATTGGCTTCTTTGATTGCCGCGAGGATTGCCGCATATTTTTCCCGCGCCGTGCGGTAAACTTGATCGTGTTCGTCGATCCGGATCACCGGTTTATTGGTTGGAATCTCGACGACCCCGAGGTTGTAAATTTCCTTGAATTCATCTGCCTCGGTGGCGGCGGTGCCGGTCATGCCGGCAAGTTTTTCATAAAGTCGAAAATAATTTTGAAAGGTAATCGAGGCCATCGTCACCGTTTCAGGCTGGATCGGCACGCCTTCTTTTGCCTCGACCGCTTGGTGCAGGCCATCAGAAAGCTGGCGGCCAATCATCATTCGCCCGGTAAACTCGTCGATCAAAATCACCCGACCATCGCGGACGATATAATTTTGGTCTTTATGTAAAAGCTTGTGTGCGCGCAGCGCCTGCATCACATGATGCACAATTGTCGTGCTTTCCAGATCATACATTGACTGGCCCGGTGGCAACAACCCCGCGGCATGCAAAAGATTCTCTAATAATTCATTGCCCTCTTCAGTCAGTGTGACTTGCCTAAGCTTTTCGTCAATGTGGTAATGCTTTGGCTCGAGCTTTGGAATAAGTTTGTCAATGGCAACGTAAAGATCGGCCCCTTTTTGGCTTAATCCGGAAATTATCAAAGGCGTGCGGGCCTCGTCGATCAGGATCGAGTCCACCTCGTCGACGATCGCATAATAATGCCCCCGCTGCACCATCTGCGCGAGATCGGTTTTCATATTATCGCGCAGATAATCAAACCCGAGTTCATTGTTGGTTGCATAAGTCACATCAGCCTG
>FWWL01007083.1_pt1 | contig 15627 bp, 12 predicted proteins | sample 2228331 | NCBI WGS metagenome assembly FWWL01 (sample SAMEA103939775, study PRJEB20133) | metagenome
CCAGCACCTGGCAGCCGGGGCGCTCCAGCCAGGCCAGCGTCGCCTCCGTCAGCCGCAGCGTGGCCGCCGAGGGCGGTGAACGCAGCGCTTCGGCCTGGGCCGCTGACACATGGCGGGCCAGGTCGGCCACGCCGGCCGAAAGGATGCCCCGCGGCGAGCCGAACGCGGCCAGCAGGCGGCTGCTCGTCCGGCGCCCGACCCCGGCCGCCTCGGTCAGGCGGAGCCAGTCGGTGATGCGGGCGCGTCTGGCTTCGGGGCTGGGGTCCGTGTCCTGCACGGCGGGTTTACTCCGGTGAGCGGGCCACGTCGCCGACTTGCACCGGCGACGTCACATTCATGATCAAGCCGTAGGACACGTTCTTGAACACGCGGAAGATGAACAGGCTGCCATTCTGCTCGTCGGGCAACTTGATCATGGACTTGCCGAACCCCAGCACGCCGTTGCCGGCGGTCGGATCGGACACCGTCTTCCCCGAATGATAAAGCTGCAGCACCGAGCCGACATCGAGTCCGTCAAGCGAACCCCGGTTGACAGTCACGACCTGGTTCTGTCCGGCGTAGCGCACGCCGCCATCGACCGACACGATGCGCGCGTCGACCTGGCGCTCCGGCGCATGCGGCACGTAATTGCGCATCGGCGTGGGGGGGGCCGGCAGCAGCAGGTCGCCCACGCCCATTTCCTGGCGCGAACTGGCGACGGTGAAGGTGTGCACGTCCGAACCGGCCCCCGCCGCCGCCTTGAGCGTGACGGTGCCGAGGTAGACAGCCTCGTGGGCCAGCACGTCGCCGGTCCGCGGGTCCTTCAGCGGCTTGCCCGGGCGGAACACCTGGAACGAGGTGCCGCCCTTGAGATCGCCGCGCACATAGACGCGGTCCCCTTCGCCCAGGTACAGGTGGCCGTCGGCCGAGGCGACGATACGCGCCGCGCCCGCCAGTTCGCCCTCCTCGACCAGCAGGGGCTGGGTCAGGAAGGGCTCGATCGCGCCGGACGGGATCGACTGCACCGCCTCCCGTCCCAGGCCCTCGGTGCGCACCTGCGGCGAGAGCCGGGTGAGCGGGGGCAGGCCGGCGGCGCCGGCGGCACCGGGCGGCGTCAGGCCGAGGCGCTTGCCGGCCCGGTCGAAATACACGACCTGGCCCGGATAGATCCAGTGCGGATTGCGGATGTCCTCGCGGTTCATGCCCCACACCTGGGGCCAGCACCAGGGATTGTCGAGGAAGGTGGCGGAAATGCCCCACAAGGTGTTGCCCTTGACCACGACGTGCTTGTCGGGCGCGTCCTGCCGGAACTCGCAATCGACGGCCCGGGCCGGGTTGGCCACGGCACACGCGACGAGGGCCACCGCGGCAGCGCGGGTCGCGACTGTGCTAAAATTTTTCATTGAAACCGTCCGTAAAGTGCGGCATGAATACGAAAACCGCGCGAAAACCGCGCGAAACGCTGGCTGCGCTCTCGTCACCCGCCCAGCCACGGCGCGAGCGACGGCACGATGGAACGCTCCCTGATCGACCGTGGATCACGAAAAGGGTTGCCGAACTGAATCAAATTCTGCACACAAATCCTTGAACTAGCAAGACAAACCGCGTCTGGCTGACCGGTGCATGTGTTGCGTTTTTCGCTCGCGCACCCGCTTCCCCGCGCGCGCGGCCAGGTACTTGTATAAGATTAATTATTGAACTGAAAGCTTAGCTCCAAGATATGGCCCTTCTGAAGATCCTCCGCTACCCCGACCCGCGCCTGCACAAGATCGCCAAGCCGGTCGAAGGTTTTGGCACCGAGCGCCTGCACCGACTGGTGGCGGACATGGCCGAGACGATGTACGACGCGCCCGGCGTCGGCCTGGCCGCGACCCAGATCGACGTGCACGAGCGCGTGATCGTCATCGACGTGTCCGAAACCCATGACGAACTGCGCGTGTTCATCAATCCCGAGATCGTCTGGGCCAGCGAGGAAAAGCAGGTCTACGACGAAGGCTGCCTGTCGGTGCCCGGCATCTACGACGGCGTCGAACGTCCGGCCCGGGTCAGGGTGCGCGCCTTCGACGCCGAGGGCAAGGAGTTCGAACTGGAGGCGGACGGCCTGCTCGCCGTGTGCATCCAGCACGAGATGGACCACCTGATGGGCAAGGTCTTCGTCGAATACCTGTCGCCGCTCAAGCGCAACCGGATCAAGGCCAAGCTGCAGAAGGAAGAGCGCGGCATGGAACGCGAAGCGGCCCTGCGCGCCGCCGGCCGCCGCTACTGAGCCGGCGGCAGCGGATGAAAGTCGTTTTCGCCGGTACCCCCGAGTTCGCCGCCTGCGCCCTGCGCGCCCTGCACGAGGCCGGCTTCGAGATCCCGCTCGTGCTGACCCAGCCCGACCGGCCCGCCGGGCGCGGCATGCAACTGCAGGCCTCGGCCGTCAAGCGGTACGCGCTGGCCCACGGGATGGAAGTGCTGCAGCCGCTGTCGCTGCGCATGGACAGCAAGGACCCGCAGCGCGCGATGGAAGCGCGCGACGCGCACGCGCGGCTGCGGGAACTCGACTATGACGTGATGGTCGTTGCGGCCTACGGGCTGATCCTGCCGCGCAGCACGCTCGACATCGCCCCCTGCGTCAATATCCATGGATCGATCCTCCCGCGCTGGCGCGGCGCGGCGCCGATCCACCGCGCGATCGAGGCGGGTGACGCCGAGACCGGCGTGACGATCATGCGGATGGAGGAGGGCCTGGACACCGGGCCGATGATGCTGGTCGAACGCATCGCCATCGAGGCGCGCGACACCACCGGCAGCTTGCACGACAAACTGGCGGACCTGGGCGCGCGCCTGATCGTGCGGGCGCTGCGCAAGATGGAAGCGGAGGGCCTGGAAGCGGTGGCCCAACCGGAGGAAGGCGTGACCTACGCCGCCAAGATCGGCAAGGAAGAAGCGCGGCTCGACTTCACCGAGCCGGCCGCTGTCATCGAGCGCAGGATCAGGGCGTTCAATCCCTTCCCCGGCGCCCACGGCCTGGTCGATGGCACGAATGTGAAGATCTGGCGCGCCGAACCGGCGCAAGGCGCGGGAGAGCCGGGCAGCCTGCTCCACGCCGACGCCCAGCATGGCATCGTGGTCGCTTGCGGCGCCGGCGCGCTGCGCCTGACGGAACTGCAAAAGCCGGGAGGCAAGCGCCTGCCGGCGGCGGAATTCCTGAAGGGTTTCCCCCTCGAGGGCCTGCGCTTCGCGTGACGCCGCTCAGGCGTCGAGCGAGACGGCCGCGCGCTGCGCTTCCATGTGCTCGCGCAGCACCTGGTTGATGCGGGTCTGGTAGCCAGGGCCGGCCGCCTTGAACCAGTCGAGCATGTCCACGTCCAGGCGGATCGTCACGATCTGCTTCACGCCGCTGGTCGCCCCGAGGGGTTTGACCGCGGCCATCTCCGGTTGGCGGACCACCGCCTGATCCCAGTCGGGTTCGTATTCTTTGTTCATGAGTCTTCCCTGTCGATTCTCGTGCCACAGCGCGTGGCACAAGTTTCATTGTCATCTCGCAATGTATCGTAAAGATTGCTGTACGCACGCGATTTGTAACGCCGTGTAACACTGTCGCCCGTTCATACATAAAGATACAAACGCGACCGGGGCTTTGTGGTGGCGAAAAACCAAACAGTCACGATGACGTATAATTTCAGACCGCCCATCCATTTCAGGCAACGCCGCCTCCCCTTCTAGAAAGACGTTACCCGATGACCGCCCCCCGCTCCGCCTCCGTGTCCCCGACCGACGACCAGCTGCGCCAGATCCTGTCGCGCCGCATCATGATCCTGGACGGCGCGATGGGCACCATCATCCAGCAGTACAAGCTGGACGAGCAGGCCTACCGGGGTGGCCCGGACGGGCGCTTCGCCGGCTTCACCGGCCCCGAGGGCGGCGCGCGCGAGCTCTTCGTCAAGGGGAACAACGAACTGTTGACCCTGACCCAGCCAAAGGTGATCCAGGAGATCCACGAGCGCTACCTGGCCGCCGGCGCCGACATCATCGAGACCAACACCTTCGGCGCGACCAGCGTGGCCCAGGACGACTACCACATGGGCCACCTGGCCTACGAGATGAACGTCGAGGCGGCGCGCCTGGCGCGCGCGGCCTGCGCCAAGTACAGCACGGCGGACAAGCCGCGCTTCGCGGCCGGCGCCCTCGGCCCCACGCCCAAGACCGCCTCGATCTCGCCCGACGTGAACGACCCGGCGGCGCGCAACATCACCTTCGACCAGTTGGTGGCGAGCTACCACGAGCAGGTGCGCGGCCTGGTCGACGGCGGCGCCGACCTGCTGCTGGTCGAGACCATCTTCGACACCCTCAACTGCAAGGCCGCGCTGTTCGCGATCGACCTGTACTTCGACGAGCACCCCGAGACCCCGCGGCTGCCGCTGATGATCTCCGGCACCGTCACCGACGCCTCCGGCCGCATCCTGTCGGGCCAGACCGTGCCGGCGTTCTGGAATTCGGTGCGCCACGCCAGGCCGCTCACCATCGGCCTGAACTGCGCCCTGGGCGCGGCCCTGATGCGCCCCTACGCGGAAGAGCTGTCGAAGATCGCCGACACCTTCGTCTGCATCTACCCGAACGCCGGCCTGCCCAACCCGATGAGCGACACCGGCTTCGACGAACTGCCGGCCGACACCTCGGCCCTGCTGCGCGAGTTCGCCGACGCCGGCTTCGTCAACGTGGCCGGCGGCTGCTGCGGCACCACGCCGGAGCACATCGCCGCGATCGCCGCGATGATGGAGCAGGCCGCGCCGCGCCAGGTACCCGAGGTGCCGGTGGCGATGCGCCTGTCGGGCCTGGAGCCGTTCACCATCGACGACAGCTCGCTGTTCGTCAACGTCGGCGAGCGCACCAACGTGACCGGCTCGAAGGCCTTCGCCCGCATGATCCTGAACGAGCAGTTCGACGAGGCGCTGTCGGTGGCGCGCCAGCAGGTGGAGAACGGCGCCCAGGTGATCGACATCAACATGGACGAGGCGATGCTCGACTCGGCCGCCGCGATGACCCGCTTCCTGAACCTGATCGCCTCCGAACCGGACATCTCGCGCGTGCCGATCATGATCGACTCGTCCAAGTGGTCGGTCATCGAAGCGGGCCTGAAATGCGTGCAGGGCAAGGCCATCGTCAACTCGATCTCGCTCAAGGAGGGCGAGGACGAGTTCGTGCGCCAGGCGCGCCTGTGCCGCCGCTATGGCGCGGCCGTGATCGTCATGGCCTTCGACGAGCAGGGCCAGGCCGACACCTTCGCGCGCAAGACCGAGATCTGCGCGCGCGCCTACAAGGTGCTGGTCGAGACGGTCGGCTTCCCGCCGGAAGACATCATCTTCGACCCGAACATCTTCGCGATCGCCACCGGCATCGAGGAGCACAACAACTACGCGGTCGACTTCATCGAGGCGACGCGCTGGATCCGCGAGAACCTGCCGCACGCCAAGGTCTCGGGCGGCGTGTCGAACGTCTCGTTCAGCTTCCGCGGCAACGACCCGGCGCGCGAGGCCATCCATACAGTCTTCCTGTACCACGCGATCAAGGCCGGCATGACCATGGGCATCGTCAACGCCGGCATGATCGGCGTGTACGACGAGCTCGCGCCGGAACTGCGCGAGCGGGTCGAGGACGTGGTGCTGAACCGCCGCGCCGACGCCACCGAGCGCATGATCGAATTCGCCGGCAGCCTCAAGGCCGGCGGCGGCAAGCAGGAGCAGAACCTGGAATGGCGCGACGGCCCGGTCGGCAAGCGCCTGGCGCACGCCCTGGTGCACGGCATCACCCAGTGGATCGTCGAGGACACCGAGGAAGCGCGCCAGCAGGTGGCGGCCTCCGGCGGCCGGCCGATTCACGTGATCGAAGGGCCGCTGATGGACGGCATGAACATCGTCGGCGACCTGTTCGGCCAGGGCAAGATGTTCCTGCCCCAGGTGGTCAAGTCGGCGCGTGTGATGAAGCAGGCGGTCGCCCACCTGGTCCCCTACATCGAGGAGGAAAAGGCGGCGGAAGAAGCGCGCACCGGCGTGGTGGCCAAGCCCAAGGGCAAGATCGTGATCGCCACCGTCAAGGGCGACGTGCACGACATCGGCAAGAACATCGTCTCGGTTGTGCTTCAGTGCAATAACTTCGAGATCGTGAACATGGGCGTGATGGTGCCCTGCTCGGACATCCTGGCCAAGGCCAAGGAGGAAAACGCGGACATCGTCGGCCTGTCCGGGCTGATCACCCCGTCGCTGGAGGAAATGGCGTATGTGGCGCGCGAGATGCAGCGCGACCCCTGGTTCCGCGACCGCAAGATCCCGCTGCTGATCGGCGGCGCCACCACCAGCCGCGCGCACACGGCGGTCAAGATCGCGCCGCACTACGACGGCCCGGTCATCTACGTGCCGGACGCCTCGCGTTCGGTGTCGGTCGGCCAGTCGCTGCTGACCCCCGACGCGCGCGACGCCTACCTGGCCGAGATCGCCCAGGACTACGAGCGCATCCGCGAACAGCACGCCAACAAGAAGGCACTGCCGATGGTGTCGCTGGCCCAGGCCCGCGCCAACAAGTCGCGCCTGGAGTATGCGCCCGTGCGCCCGAAGTTCGTGGGCCGGCGCGTGTTCAAGAATGTCGACCTGGCCACCATCGCCCGCTACATCGACTGGGGCCCGTTCTTCCAGACCTGGGACCTGGCCGGCCCCTTCCCGGCGATCCTGACGGACGAGGTGGTGGGCGAGGCCGCCAGCAAGGTGTACGAGGAAGGCCAGGAAATGCTGCGCAAGATCGTCGAGGGCCGCTGGCTGACCGCCAACGGCGCCATCGCCCTGCTGCCGGCGAACAGCGTGAACGACGACGACATCGAGATCTACAGCGACGAGTCGCGCCGGGAAACCGCCTTCACCTGGTACGGCCTGCGCCAGCAGGGCGTCAAGCCGGTGGTGGACGGCCAGCAGCGCCCGAACCAGTGCCTGGCCGACTTCATCGCGCCGCGCGAGTCGGGTGTGGCGGACTACATCGGCATGTTCGCCGTGACGGCCGGCCTGGGCATCGAGAAGCACGAGCAGCGCTTCGAGGCGGCCGGCGACGACTATTCATCGATCATGCTCAAGGCCCTGGCCGACCGCCTGGCCGAGGCCTTCGCCGAATACCTGCACGAGCGGGTGCGCACCGACCTGTGGGGCTACGCCGCCGGCGAACAGTTGTCGAACGAGGAATTGATCAAGGAAGCCTACAGCGGCATCCGTCCCGCGCCGGGCTACCCGGCCTGTCCCGAGCACACGGTCAAGGCCGACCTGTTCCGGACGCTGCAGGCCGGGGAGATCGGCATGGAACTGACCGAGTCCTACGCCATGTACCCTGGGGCGGCGGTGTCGGGCTTCTATTTCGCCCATCCCGAATCGAAGTACTTCGTGGTCGGGAAGATCGGGGAGGACCAGCTCGAGGACATGGCGCGCCGCCGCGGCGAGCCGCGCGCGACGCTCGAGCGCCACCTCGCGCCGAACCTGTCGTAGGGTGGGTGGGGCCGCCGAGGCACAAGTGCCCACCATCGCCACAGCAATCCTGTAGCGTTACACCGGCGGGCACAAGCGAGAAATTGTAGGGTGGGCGGGGCCGCCGAGGCACTTGTGCCCACCATGCCGCCGTGTCCCTGTAGCGTTACGCCGGTGGGCACAAGTGCCCACCCTACGCGCCCCGGCGCCTCCGCCCGTAGGGGCGTGCCGGGCCGCGCGGCGACCCGACTCAGAACACCGAACGCACCACCTTCTCGCTCCACGCGAAGGCGTCCAGCTCCAGCTCCGCCAGGTCGTCGCCGTCGCCCGCCAGCTCGCGCAGCGCGGGCATGGCGTCGCCACCCTCCTCCATCCGCTCCAGGCTTTCGGCCAGCGCCAGCAACTGGCCGAAGAACCCCTGGCGTCCCAGCAGCGCCTGCGCGACCTCGTCGATGACGGGGATCTGCTCGACGATGTCATGCATCGGGATGCAGAACAGGGTGTCCATCAAGGACATGATCCCCACCGTGAACCCGATATCGGCCACGTTGCGCTGGCCGGGGCGCAGGCGCTGTGCCAGCAGTTCCATCAGCCGCGCCCGCGTGGTGGCGAGCGACAGCAGCGGACTGCCCCCCTGCCCCGTCACGCCCGGATCGGCGTAGAGCATGATCTGCAGCCAGCGCTGCAACTGGCGCCGGCCCAGCACGATCAGCGCCTGCCCGAGCGAGTCGATGCGCCGCCCGGCGCCCGCACCGGCCGTGTTCACCAGCCGCAGCAGGTTGATGGCCAGCGCCGGGTCGCGCTTGACCGCGTCCTCGACCTGGGCGTTGTCGGCCTCCGAACCGACGAGGCTCATCAATTCGACAATGGCCAGCTGGGCCGGGGTCAGCTTGCGCCCGCCCAGCACCGAAGGACGGGCGAAGTAAAACCCCTGGAAGAAATCGAAGCCCAGGTCCAGGCACACCTTGTATTGCGCGTGCCGCTCGACCTTCTCCGCGACCAGCCGCTTGCCGGCCGCGCGCAGGCGCGGCGCCAGGGTGCCTACCCGGGCCGGCGCGAGCGCGCACAGGTCCAGTTTCACGAAGTCCAGCAGGGGCAGCAAGGGTTCCAGCGCAGGCCCGTGCGCCGAGGCCTCGGCGGCGAAACGGAAGCCGTGGCCCGCCAGTGCCGCCATCCGGCCGAGCACCGCATCGTCCGGCACAAGCGGCCCGACCAGTTCCAGCACGGTCTGCTCGCGCGGCAGCAGGGCGAAGATGTCGCTCCCGAGCACCTCGGCGTCGATGTTGAGGAAGGCGCAGCCCTGGCCGATGGCCCGGTCCAGGCCGAGCTGGGCCGCATGGGCGATGACGCTGGCGGTGGCGGCCAGGCCGGACCCGACATCGGCCCGCCCGGCGGGCGCCGAGCGGAACAGCAGTTCGTAACCGAACAGTGCGTGCCGGCGGTCGAGCACCGGCTGCCGGCCGAGATAGAAATTGCGCACACGCAAAGGTTTGGATGCCTGATCCAGGCGGGGTGTATCGGTCATCTCGATCCCTTTCCGACAGCGAACCGGTCTACTTTACCCCATTCACATGAATAAGTGGCATTTTGGCATGAAAAACCAGCGGAAATCATGCCTTTCTTGCCACGTCCTCAGCCGGGCACGGGCCAGCCGTCGATGAACAGCTTGAGTTCCCCGGGCGCGAAAGCGGTCCAGGTCTCATTGCTTGTCAGCGGCTCGGTCACGATGACGGCCACCCGGTCGTTGGGTGTGGTCACCTGGGAGAAGTCGACCGACAAGTCCTCGTCCGACAGGCGCGCGGTCACGAACGGATACTGCCGCACCACGTAGCTCAGCTTGGTCGAGCAGTGCGCGAACAGCGCCTGTCCATCCGAGAGCATCATGTTGAACGTGCCGGCCGCGGCCACCACCGGCACCAGCTCGGCCAGCGCCGCGCGCAGCCGCGCCAGCGGCGGCGCGCGGTCGCCGAAACGCGCGCGCAGCTCCTGCAGCAGGAAGCAGAACGCGTGCTCGCTGTCGGTGTCGCCCACGGGGCGGAAGGCGCCGTGCAGTTCCGGGCGGAAATCCTTCAGGTCGCCGTTGTGCGCGAACACCCAATAGCGTCCCCATAGTTCGCGCACGAACGGGTGGCAGTTCTCCAGCGCCACCTGGCCCTGGGTGGCCTTGCGGATGTGGGCGATGACGTTGGTGGACTTGATCGGATAGCGCTTGATCAGTTCGGCGATCGGCGATGCGATCGCCGCCTGGTGGTCGACGAAATGACGCACGCCGGCGCCTTCGAAAAATGCGATGCCCCAGCCGTCGTGGTGGGTGTCGGTACGGCCGCCGCGGTGGGCGAAGCCGGTGAAAGAGAAGACAATGTCGGTGGGGACATTGCAGTTCATTCCGAGAAGTTGGCACATGGCGCGAAGCTTACCACGGCGCCAGGGGGTTGCGCCGGGCCGGCCGCGGCCGGCGCCGGCGCCGCGACGGTCAGTGCAGCACGACCGGTTGGCTCATCAGGGTGTCGTAGGAACCCAGGAAGTCGTCGATTTCCTCCATGGTCGGCTCGCTCGCGATCAGGTTGTTGACCTCGCGCCGGAACGATTGCGCCAGTCTGCCGCCGATGAAAGCCTCGCGTCGTCCGGCTTTGTCGACGATCTCGTAGCCGCCAAAGCGAAGGGCTTCGAGGTCGCGATCCACACCGAATTCCACGACGCTGTATTGCTCGCTGTTGTAGATCATGTTCATGATGACTCCTCTCGATCAGAGTTAGTGCCGGTCAACCGCGCGGCGGCGGGCGGATGAGGCAGCGTGTTTCAATGAAGAGGTGGGGCTGACGGAAGCCGATTTCAAGTGTGCAGGACCTCGGTCAACTCCAACAGCTGATCGTATGGCGCGCTTTGCAGCCACGATCGCAACTGATCAAGGTGGTCGCCCCGCGCCAGGGCGATGTACAGGCGACCCGGCCTTTGGCGCAGCAGGCGATTCAATGTTACACGCAAAACGAGGTTTCCGGCGCAGCAAAGGCAACCGGGGGCGATCCGCGACAACAGGATGGATGGGGAAGCCTCGAGCGGCGATCCGGCCAGCGCCAGGCCCTCGAGGATGACGGCACTTGCACCATCCTGGTGCATCGAGCCGGGGGAGGCCGCGATCCGGGCCGCGATGGCCTGTTCGCGCGCGCCGGCCGATGGGCCGGTGACCAGGGTCGTGGCCACGCGCGGCGCGCCGGCCCGGGCGGGCATCAGCCCCCTTTCTTGGACAGCTTGCCCGGCTCGACCCCGAGCTGCTTGAGCTTGCGGTACAGGTGGGTGCGTTCCAGCCCTGTCTTTTCGGCAACGCGGGTCATGCTGCCGCCTTCCCGGCCGAGGTGATGCTCGAAATACATGCGCTCGAACGCGTCGCGCGCCTCGCGCAGCGGCAGGTCGAACGACAGGGTGTAGCCGGTGCCCTCGCCCTGGGACATGGCGTGGACCACGCGCGCGCCGTTCGGGGGTGGCGGCGGCTGGGCGGCGAACATCACGCTGGCAGGCACCACCGGCTCTTCCATCGGCGCGGCCGGGGCAATCGGACGCGGGGCCATGGCCGGGGCGCGCGCCACTTCCTGGGCCCGGGTCAGGCCCTGCTGCACCGCCTTCAGCAGTTTTTGCAGGGCGATCGGTTTTTCGAGGAAGTTGAGGGCGCCGATGCGGGTGGCTTCGACCGCGGTGTCGATCGTCGCATGCCCGGACATCATGATGACCGGCATGGTCAGCATCCCGTCGCGCTGCCACTCCTTGAGCAGGGTCACGCCGTCGGTGTCCGGCATCCAGATGTCGAGCAGCACGAGGTCCGGGGCGCCTGCCGCGCGCGCCTCGCGGGCCTGCTGCGCGTTCTCGGCCAGCGTGATGGCGTGGCCTTCGTCACCCAGGATCTCCGAGAGCAGCTCCCGGATGCCCATTTCGTCGTCAACTACGAGTATGTTCGCCATCTATTTGCCCTTCCTGATCTCTCACCCGTGCAGAGCATGATTTTATGCGCGTTTCACACTTCGGCCAAGGCCGACTCAGGTGCTAACTTTAACAGCAAAATGAATACCGACGCGCCACTTCCGTCCGCGCGATTGGACAGGTCGATGCGTCCGCCGTGCTCGTCGATGATCTTTTTCACCATCGGCAGGCCCAGGCCGGTGCCGCGCGCCTTGGACGTCACGTAGGGCTCGAAGGCGCGCGACAGGATCTTCGGCGCGAAACCCGGCCCGTTGTCCACGATCGCCAGCCGCACCGCGGTGCCGGCCTGGCCGTCCGCCCCCTGGTAGCGGATCGCCTCGGTGGTGACGTCGATGCGCGGCGGCGGCGCGTCCGCCGGGCGGTCGTTCATCGCGTCCTGGGCGTTCTGCAGCAGGTTGTGGATCACCTGGCGCAGCTGGGTCGGATCGCCCATCACGCGCGGCAGGTCCGGCGCCAGCGCGGCGTGGATGATGTCGGACTCGTCATCGGCCAGGTACAGGCGCAGGATTTCGTCGATCAGGCCGTTCAGGTCGAGCGGCTCGAGCATCGCCGGCGGCGCCTTGGCGTAGTCGCGGAAATCGTCCACCATGCGCTTCATCGCGTCGACCTGGTTGACGATCGTGGTCGTGCCCTTCCTGAGCAGTTCCGCCTCCATCGCCGGCAGGTGCGCCTCCAGCTTCATCTGCAGCCGTTCGGCCGACAGCTGGATCGGCGTGAGCGGATTCTTGATCTCGTGCGCCAGGCGGCGCGCCACCTCGCCCCAGGCCACCGAACGCTGCGCCGAGATGACGTCGGAGATGTCGTCGAACACGACGATGAAGCCGCTGCCGGCACCGACCGGCAGGCGCGAGCCGCGCGCCAGCAGCGTGATGTCGTGGTCGTCGGCCGCGGCGCGGCGCGGGATCTCGATCTGCTGCTGCCAGTGGGCCCGCTGGCGTCCGCTCACCGCCGCCGAGTGCGCGCTCTGCGCCGAGAACGCCTTGGCGATGCAGTTCGAGAAGGTCTCCATCCCGGCGATCCGGGCCAGCGGTCCGGACAGGGCGCCCGGTTCGACCTGCAGAATGCGGTAGGCGGCGTCGTTGGAGTTGACCACCGTGCCCTCGGCGTCGAGCACCAGCACCCCGGCCGACATGTTGGCCAGCACCGACTCCAGGTGGGCCTTGGCGCTCTGCAGCGCGGCGCGGTTGCGCTCGACCGCGCTCCTGGCCTCGAACAGCTGGCCCGTCATCGCGTTGAACGACTGGGTCAGGGTGCCCAGTTCGTCATTCGTCTCGACGATCGGGCGCGGCGACAGGTCCCCCTCGGCGACCGCGCGCGTGCCCTCGGCCAGCACCAGCAGCGGCTGGGCCAGGTTCCCGGCGATCAGGAAGGCGCTGCCGATCGCGCCGAAGATCGCCAGCAGCAGCGTGAGCGTGAGCGTCTCGATGTACATCTTGCGCAGGCCGGTGCGGGCCACGAAGCGCTGCTGGTACTCCGAATAGGCGCTCCTGAGCACCTCGGCGTTCGAGGCCAGGTTGACCGGGACCGCCTGCAGCAGTTGCAGGTAGCGCGGCTGCAGGCCGGGCGGCTCGGGCACCGCCAGCACCACGCGCAGGCGCAGGCCGGTGGCCGCGTCCAGGGCGCTGGGTCCGCCGTCCTCGGCCTCGCCGTCGACGAAGTCGCGGTCGATCCCGCCCTCGGCCCCCGAATACCCGCCCGGCATGCGTGCCGACGACAGCATCTGGGGCGTCGGCAGGTCGGCCTCCAGTTCCGGGCGCCGGTCCTCGCTCGCGGCGGCCAGCAGCTTGCCGTCGGCGCTGACCAGCATCGCCGTCTGCAGCCCGGAGGTCTCCTCGACCAGCCGGCTCAGGATGGTCTGGGCCGAGATGTCGTCCTCGCCCGCCAGGATCGCGGCGGTGGTCTGCCCCGCCACCACCAGCTCCGACAGCGACTCGTCCAGCGCCGCCCGCCCCAGGTTCAGGCCCGATTGCAGCGCCGACTCGATCCGCACGTCGAACCAGGACTCGATCGAGTGCGAGACGAACTGCACCGACACCATGAAGATGACCAGTCCGGGCAGGATGCCGATCGCGGCGAACAGCAGCACCAGCCTGGCCATCAGGCGCGAGCCGAACTTGCCGGCCTTGTAGCGCGTGTACAGCCGCGCGAGCAGGACCACGACGAGGATCAGGAGCAGGAACGCCATCGCGGCGTTCAGCCCCAGCAGCCAGCCGTAGTTACGGGCGAAGAAACCGGAGTTGTCGGAGGCCGAGGCGAGCAGGAACAGCAGGATCGAGACGATCGCCCCGCCCACCACGAGCACGTAGCGCAAAGCCTGGTTGACCGTTTTACTCCGCACGGTAGGTGAAGGTCTTCCGGTCGGACGACAGGCGCCAGTCCGAGTTGTTGAAAGCGTTGACCTGCAAGGGCTTTTGCAGGTACTCGCGGTCGAGCGACATGCGCAGCGCGACCTCGTACACCTCACCCGGCTTGAGCGCGCCCTTCGGGGCGATCAGCCAGCGGCTCGGGCGCCGGATCAGCGACATCGCCTCGTCCAGGGTGGCGAAGGTCTGCTGCACGCTGCCCATCACGCGCACGTGGTAGCGCCGCGTGAGCACGTCGTAGGACAGGCGGATGGTCTGGCGCGCGGAGGCGGCCTTCTCGTCGCGCCACCACCAGCGCGGGCGCGTGAGCTCGATCTCGGTGGTGAAGAACAGGTCGACGCCGTGTTCGATCGCGTCTTCCAGGCCGGGGTTCAATTCGAAAGCGTAGTTGGCGGCGAGGCGGTAGCCGTCTTCCCCGGCCTCGATACTGGCGCGGGTGATCTCGATCCCGTCGGCCGCCTGCACCTGCGCGCACGCGAATACCAGCAGCAGCTGGCAGGCGATAAGGCGGAATAATCGTAAGGTCACAAGTGGGCCAGAGCCTTCAAAATGGGTTGTCGGGGCCCCTACACCGGCTGCTTGTGGAACAGGGCGTAGAACAAACCGTCGTGGTCCTGCCCCGGGCCGCCGTCTGGCAGCAGCTGGCCAGGTGCATCGAGGCGGATGGCCTGGTGGCGCGCCGCGAAGGCGGCGGCCTGGGCCTCCGATTCCTGGGGCCAGAGCGAACATGTCACAAACAGCAATTTACCATCGGGCCGCAACATCTGCCAAAGGTTGTCGAGGATTTCGGCCGAAAGTGTTGCAAGTTGGCGTGTATCGGACTTGCGGCGCAGCCAGCGGATATCCGGGTGGCGGCGCACGATGCCGGATGCCGTGCACGGCACGTCGGCCAGGATGCGGTCGAACTGCCGCCCGTCCCACCAGTCCCGGTCCTGGGCCTGGGCCGTGACCAGCCTGGCGCGCAGCTCCAGGCGCCCCAGGTTCTCCCGCACCCGTTCCAGCCGCTGCGGGTCGGCGTCGACGGCGGTCAGGTCGACGTCGGCCAGCTCCAGGATGTGGCCGCTTTTCCCGCCCGGGGCGGCGCAGGCGTCGAGCACGCGCATGCCGTCATGCAGGTCCAGCAGTGGGGCGGCGAGCTGGGCGCCCGCGTCCTGCACCGACACCAGCCCGTCGCCGAAGCCCGGGATCTGGGCCACGTGCATCGGCTGCTCGAGCCGCACCGCGTGGGGCCCGGCGCGCCGGGCGGCGATGCCGGCCGCGGCCAGGCGCGCGAGATAGTCCTCGACGCCGGTCTTGCGCCGGTTCACCCGCAACGTCAAAGGCGGATGGGCGTTGCCGGCGGCGAGGATGCGCTCCCACCGGTCCGGGTAGGCCTCGCGCATGCTGTCGATCCACCACTGCGGGTAGTTCCAGCGCGCCAGCGGCAGCTTGACGGCCTCGCGCAGCAGCGGTTCGCGCTCGCGCAGGAAGCGCCGCAGCACGGCGTTGACCATCGCCTTCGCGTGCGCGAAATCGGGGTGGGCCGACGCGGCCCGGACCGCCTGGTCCACGACCGTGAACGCCTCGTAGGGCGCGGGCGCGCCGTCCGGCGGATCGAGCAGGGCCAGCGCGGCGCACAGCAGCGCGGCCAGCATCGGCGGCTCGGGCGCCTTGGTGGTCATCATGCCCAGCAGGGTCTCGCCACGTCCGAGCTGGCGCATGCTGCGGTAGGCGATATCCTGGATCGCGCCACGCGCCTGGGGTGACGCCTCGTAGGCGGCGAACACGGCGGCCAGCGCCTGCGGCAGCGCGCTGCCGGCGCGCACGCGCGCGGTGGCGCTGGCCGCGCC